>Ga0209040_10001539_pt1 | contig 18255 bp, 18 predicted proteins | sample BogFormECP12_OM3_FD_188240 | JGI IMG/M metagenome (GOLD analysis project Ga0209040, IMG submission 188240) | Bog forest soil microbial communities from Calvert Island, British Columbia, Canada - ECP12_OM3 (SPAdes) (version 2) | ecosystem: Environmental > Aquatic > Freshwater > Wetlands > Bog ...
AGCCCTTCGAGGGCGGCGAGGGTCGCGACCAGCTCGTCGAGCTCGGCGGCGGCAACCTGATCCCCGGCTTCGAGGAGGGCCTGATCGGCGCGCGCGCGGGTGAGACACGCACGGTCGGGGTGACGTTTCCCGCCGACTATGGTGCGAGCGCCCTCGCGGGCCGTGCGGCGTCCTTCGAGGTGAGCGTCAGGGAGGTCAAGCTCAAGCGGCTGCCCGAGGTCGACGAGGACTTCGCGATCGATGCCGGCTTCGACGACGTGCAGGAGCTGCGCGAGGACATTCGCGGGCACCTGCTGGCCGCCGACGAGGCCAGGGTCGCGGCCGAGTTCCGCCAGGCCGCGCTCGACGCCGCCGTCGCCAACGCGAGCGTCGGAGTCACGCCCGAGCTCGTGAGCGCGCGCGCGAAGGAGATGTGGGAGCGGATGCTGCACTCATTGAGCCATCGCGGGATCTCGCGCGAGGCCTACCTGCAGCTGACCGGCCGGCAGGAGGCCGAGGCGATCGCAGAGCTGGCGCCCGAAGCCGAGCTCGCGCTGCGCCGCGAGGCGGTCATCACCGCGATCGTGGGAGCCGAGGGGATCAGCCCCAGCGAGGAGGAGGTGCTCGAGGCGCTGACGCCGACCGCCGAGCGCGAGGGGATCGAGCCCCGGACGCTGCTCGGCGATCTCGAGAAGGCCGGGCGCCTGGAGGACGTGCGCGAGGATCTTGCGGCACGCTCCGCGATCGACCTGCTCGCCGAGAGCGCCAAGCCGATCCCCCTTGCGCAGGCGCAGGCGCGCGAGGCGCTGTGGACCCCGGGCAAGGACGCGCCCGTCGGAGGGCAGCCGGGCGGGTCCGACGAACAGGCCCCGCCCGCCGGCGCGGCACCCGGACAGCTGTGGACGCCGGCCGATCGGAGATCGACCAGCTAGCCTTGGGAAAGGAATCCGGTCGGCTAAGCGAAACAGAAGGCGGACTATGAGCCCACTTGTCCCAATGGTCGTCGAGCAGACTTCGCGCGGAGAGCGCGCGTTCGACATCTACAGCCGACTGCTCAACGAGCGCATCATCTTCCTCGGCACGCCCGTCGACGACCAGATCGCCAACCTGATCGTGGCTCAGCTGCTGCACCTTGAGTCCGAGGACCCTGAAAAGGACGTCTCGATCTACGTCAACTCACCCGGCGGATCGGTATATGCCGGGCTCGCGATCTACGACACGATGCAGTTCATCAAGCCCGACGTGCAGACGATCTGCGTCGGGATCGCAATGTCGATGGGCGCGCTGCTGCTGGCCGGCGGCGCCGAGGGCAAGCGCATGGCGCTGCCGAACGCGAAGATCCTCATCCACCAGGTCTCGTCAAGCTTCCAGGGCCAGGCGACGGACATCGAGATCCACGCCAAAGAGATCATCGACGTCCGCCGCAGGCTCGACGAGATCATCGCCAAGCACTGCCACAAAGATCTCGAGCAGGTCCGCAAAGACACCGAGCGCGACTACTTCATGAGCTCGGAGGAGGCCAAGGAGTACGGAATCATCGATCGCGTGATCTCCGAACACTAGGGAGGGGCTCGCCGGCCGCGAGCGGCCGGTCGAGCCGCGGGCGCTCGCGCCGGGGTGGCGCGAGGCCGGGGTCCTAGCGGAGAGCACTGGGAGAGCTAGAGCGAGGCGGGATATGGCCAGACCAACAGACTCCAACGAGCAGCTTCTGTGCAGCTTCTGCGGTAAGTCCCAGCGGCAGGTCAAGAAGCTGATCGCAGGCCCCGGCGTCTACATCTGCGACGAGTGCATCGATCTCTGCAACGAGATCATCGACGAGGAGCTATCCGCACCGCCGGCGTTCGACATCGAGAACCTCCCCAAGCCGCGGGAGATCTACGAGGTGCTCGACGAGTACGTCGTCGGGCAGGACCCGTCCAAGCGCACGCTCTCTGTCGCCGTCTACAACCACTACAAGCGGGTCCAGATGATGATGTCCGGGGATTCTGACATCGAGCTGCAGAAGTCCAACATCCTCCTGCTCGGTCCCACCGGATGCGGCAAGACGCTGCTCGCCCAGACGCTCGCGCGGATCCTGAACGTACCGTTCGCGATCGCCGACGCGACCGCGCTGACGGAGGCCGGCTATGTCGGCGAGGACGTCGAGAACATCCTCCTGAAGCTGATCCAGGCGGCCGACTACGACGTCAAGAAGGCCGAAACCGGGATCATCTACATCGACGAGGTCGACAAGATCGCGCGCAAGGCCGACAACCCGTCTATCACGCGCGACGTCTCCGGCGAGGGCGTCCAGCAGGCGCTGCTGAAGATCCTCGAGGGCACGCAGGCCTCCGTCCCGCCGCAGGGAGGGCGCAAGCACCCCCACCAGGAGTTCCTCACGATCGACACGACGAACGTGCTGTTCATCTGCGGCGGCGCGTTCGCCAACCTCGACAAGGTGATCGAGCGCCGCATCGGCCACAAAGGCGTCGGCTTCGCCGCCGCGATCGAGAGCAAGTCCGAGCGCGATCCGGGGCTCGTCTTCGAGCAGTGCCTGCCTGAGGACCTGATCGAGTACGGCCTGATCCCCGAGTTCATCGGTCGCCTGCCGGTTATGTCCGCGGTCCACCAGCTCACGCGCGAGGACCTCGTCTCGATCCTCGTCGAGCCTCGCAACGCGCTCGTCAAGCAGTTCCAGCGCTTCTTCTCCTTCGACGGAATCGAGCTCGTGTTCTCCGACGACTCGCTCGTTGCCGTCGCCGAGAGGGGCCTCGCGCGCGAAACCGGGGCGCGCGGCCTGCGCTCGATCATCGAGGAGATCCTGCTCGAGGTGCAGTTCGAGCTGCCCTCGCGCCGGGACGTGAAGAAGTGCGTCGTGACGAAGGAGACGGTCGAGAAGGGCCTCACGCCGACGCTCGTCACCGAAGCGGCTCCAGAAGAGGCCGACGGCGCGCTGCGCGAGGAGTCTGCCTAGTAGCAGGCGCCCACCGCGGGGCCGGCGCTAGCCTCCGCGCGAGGCGGCGCTAGCCTCCGCGCGGGGCGGCGCTAGCTTCCGCGCGAGGCGGCGCTACCATCGCGGGCATGGCGCGCACCCAGACAAAGCCGAAGACCGCCAGGGACAGGCTTGCAGCGGTGCCCTGGGCGCTACTGCTGCAGGGCGGCATCGTCGTCGGCCGACGCGTCAGCGAGCTCTCCGCCAACGACCGCGCGCGCCTGGCCCGCCTGGCGCGGGAGTCGCGTGGCTGGCCGCCTGCGCTCGGCGCCAAGGAGCGCGGCGAGCTGCAGAGGCTGCTGCGCAAGCTCGACCTCATGGCGATGAGCCGCGAACTGCTGCCGCTGATTCGGCGCGGCGGAAAGCGAACCTGATGATGAGCGCGCGAGAGTGCCGGCGCGCGCGAGCGCGCCGCCGATGACGCTCGCACGGACTTCGCCGTGCTGGCAGGGAGTGCAGTGGTGAGCGGGCAGCCCGACGAGGTGCCCCGCCGCGCGCGCTGGAGCGAGGCCGACGCCGAACGGCAGTTGCGCTCGCTCGAGCTGTTCGGGATGCGCTTCGGCCTGGACCGGATGCGCCGCATGATGACCGCGCTCGGTTCCCCCGAGCGTCGCTTCGACTCGATCCAGGTGCTCGGCAGTAACGGCAAGTCCTCGACGACGCGGATGATCGCCTCGATCCTGCGGCGACACGGACTGCGAACCGGCGCTTACCTCTCGCCGCACCTGGTCTCCTACCGCGAGCGCATCGAGGTCGACGAGCGCGAACTCGACAGCGAGAGCTTCGCGAGGGCGGTCGCGCAGGCTAGCGCAGCCGCCGAGCGTGTCAACCGCACGCTCTCCGAAGACGACCACGTCACGCAGTTCGAACTGCTCACGGCCGCCGCGATGTGGGAGATGGCCCGGCAGGACGTCGAGGTCGCGGTCGTGGAGGCGGGCCTCGGCGGACGCTATGACGCCACGAGCGTGATCGACGCGAGCGTCACCGTGCTCACGAACGTCGGCCTCGAGCACACCCGCTGGCTCGGGCCCACGCTCACCGACATCGCCGAGGAGAAGCTCGCGGTAGTGCGCCGGCGCGCCACCCTTGCGCTCGGTCCCGACCTCGCCGCCCCCGCGCTCGCCGTCGCCGAGCGGCTGGCGGGCGAACGCGAAGCCCGCATCGTGCTCGCGGACGCGGCCGGCGAGCACGGGCCCCAGCTCGCCGGCGCCTTCCAGCGGCGCAACTTGTCGCTCGCCCGCGTAGCCGCCGCGGCCTTCCTCAGGGAGCGGGGGATCGAGCCGCGCGAGCAGGCGTTTCTCGATGCTGCGGCCGAGGCCCGCTTCCCGGGGCGCCTGCAGCTGCTCGACGGAGAGCCGCCGACGCTGCTCGACGGCGCGCATAACCCCGACGCGGTCACCGCGCTCGTGCACGCGCTGCCCGAAGTGCTCCCGCAGCGTCCGCTCGCGCTCGTGCTCGGCGTGCTCGAGGACAAGGACGCCGCCTCGATGCTCAGAGCGCTGCTGCCGATGTGCGAGCACGCCTTCTTCACGGCCCCGCCGAGCGGCCGCGCGCTCTCTCCCGCAGCGCTGCAGTCGCTCGCCCGGCAGCTATCCTTCGAGGCGGTCACGGTGCAGACGCGCCCCGAGCGCGCTCTGCAGGCGGCGCGGGAGTGGGCGCGTGCCCGCTCCGGCGCGGTGCTCGCCACGGGCTCGGTGTATCTCGTCGGGGATCTGCTCGCCTCCCTACCGGCTGGGCAGGGAGCGGACGCCGGCGCCTCGGCCAGCGTGCCGCTGCAGCGCGCGTCTCGCGGAAGCTCACGCGGATGAACGGCGACGGTCCATCGGTGCTCACCATGATCGGCGCCGTGGCGCTGATCGTGGCCCTCGTGATCCTGGTGTTCTTCGCCGCTGGCTACGGATTTGGCCGGCTGTTTCTCTAAACTCAGCCCGCCCGTGCTTCCCCTGGCGTATTTCGGCATCGAAAGCAGCGGCCTCAGCCTGGCCGTCGATCTGCTCGTGCTGTTCGTCGTCGTCCTCTACCTCGCGTTGATCTACTGGACCTACGCGGATGCGCGGCGCAGGATCGTCGACCCCGTGATGGTCGGCTGCGCCACGGCGGCGTCTCTGTTCCCCTTCGTCGGCACGATCATCTACATGATCCTGCGCCCGCCCGAGTATCTCGAGGACGTGCGCGAGCGCGAACTCGAGATGCAGGCGTCCGAGGCGCGCCTGAGCCAGCTCGATCAGGCTCTGTGCCCCCACTGCAGCTACCGCATCGAGAAGGACTTCGTGCGCTGTCCCAGCTGCCTGCGAAAGCTCAAGGAGCGCTGCACCAACTGCTCGCGCCCGCTCGACCAAGCATGGACGATCTGTCCCTACTGCGAGGCCGACGTGCCCGGGATCACCCAGCCGCGCCCTCGCCGCCGTCGCGCGGCGAGGCGCGATACAGAGCTGCCCGACCTGGAGAGCTCGATCGCGACCGAGAGGGAGCCCGTCGCGCCCGTGGCCGCCGACCCGCTGGCGGCCGAGGAGCTCGAGGGCAAGCCCCTGCCCACGGAGTCGCTGACCGCGGACCCCGTGGCCGCCGACCCGATCGTCGCCGCCGATCCGACCCTGCATCCGCGCACCGGCCGCGCACGGCGCCCGCGCTCGACCTCCTGAGCGCGCGCGCAGCCGACGATGGAACGCACCCTGATCCTCGTAAAGCCCGACGCGTTCGCGCGCCGGCTCAGCGGCGAGATCATCTCGCGCTTCGAACGCAAGGGCCTCGAGATCGTCGCGCTGCGGTACATGACCGTCACGAAGGAGCTCGCCGAGCACCACTACGCCGAGCACGCCGAGCGCCCGTTCTTCGCTGAGCTGGTCGCGTTCATCACGTCGGGGCCAATCGTGGCGATGGTGCTCGAGGGATCGCAGGCCGTGCGCGCCGCGCGCCAGGTGATCGGCGCGACCAACCCCCTCGAGGCGGCGCCGGGGACGATCCGCGGCGACTTCGCCCTGGAGACGGGCGCGAACCTCGTGCACGGCTCGGACTCGCCCGAGTCCGCGGCGCGCGAGGCGGCGCTGTTCTTCGAGGATCTGCAGTCGTAGCGCCCGCCCGGCCAGCGCTCGTGCTCGCCTCCGCCTCGCCGCAGCGGGCCGAGATCCTACGACGGCTCGGCATCGAGTTCCGCGTACGCGTCTCGAGCGTGCCCGAGACGCATGAGGGCGACCCCGCCCGTGTGACGGTGCAGAACGCCCGCCGCAAGGCCGTCGCGGTGCGCCGAGAGACCGCCCACGAGGCGATCCTCGGCTGCGACACGGCCGTCGCGCTGGAGGGCGCGCTATATGGCAAGCCGGCCGATGCGACCGCCGCGCTGGCCACGCTGCGGGCGCTAGCGGGCAGAACGCACGAGGTCGTCAGCGGCCTCGTGCTGCTGCTCGCGGAGGAGGAGCGCACGGCCGTCGCGCATACCGCGGTGACCTTCCGCGAGCTCGACGAGGAGCTGCTCGCGTGGTATGTCAGCATGGGGGAGTGGCGCGGCCGCGCGGGCGGGTATGCGATCCAGGGCGCCGGCGCGGCGCTCGTACGCGCCGTGCGAGGTGGCTATGAGAACGTCGTCGGGCTGCCCCTGCCGGAGTTGCTGGACCTGTGCCCGCGGCTGCTCGTCGGCTCATGAGGTCCGGATGCAAGCGGCCTCCGCCCCGACGGGCGGATCGTGACGTCCGCTAAACTGCCGCGCGGGCACGCCGCGAAGAGCGCTGGCCGCCGTTTCGCGCCGCGATGCAGCGGCGCCAGGCCGATCCAGGCATGACCCCCTCTCTCTAATGAGTATCTTCACGTATCTGACAGGGTTCGGCGGTCGCGACATGGCGGTCGACCTCGGCACCGCGAACACGCTGGTCTACGTGCGCGGGCGCGGCATCGTCCTGTCGGAGCCGAGCGTGGTCGCGATCGACTCGCGCAGCGGCGAAGTTCATGCCGTCGGCATCGAGGCCAAGCGCATGCTCGGTCGCACGCCGGGAACGATCCAGGCGATCCGGCCGCTCAAGGACGGGGTGATAGCCGACTTCGACGTCACCGAGCAGATGCTCAGGCACTTCATCCAGAAGGTGCACCAGAACCGCTGGGCGCACCCACGCGTGGTCGTGTGCGTGCCCTCCGGCGTCACCGGCGTCGAGAAGCGCGCCGTCGAGGAGGCCTGCCTGTCGGCCGGCGCGCGCACCGCCTACCTGATCGAGGAGCCGATGGCAGCCGCGATCGGCGCCGGGCTGCCCGTCGGCGAGCCCACCGGCTCGATGGTCGTCGACATCGGCGGCGGCACCTCTGAGGTCGCCGTGATCTCGCTCGGCGGGATCGTCGTCTCGCAGTCGATCCGCGTGGGTGGCGACGAGATGGACGAGGCGATCATCAACTACGCGAAGAAAGAGTACAAGCTGCTCATCGGCCAGCAGACGGCGGAGGAGCTCAAGCTCGAGATCGGCTCGGCGTGCCCGATGAACGAGGAGCTGCAGGCGGAGATCCGAGGCCGCGACATGGTCGCGGGCCTGCCCAAGACGGTCGTGCTCACGAGCGAGGAGATCCGCCAGGCGCTCGAGGAACCGCTCAACCAGATCATCGACGCGGTCAAGGAGACCCTCGATCGCACTCCGCCGGAGCTCGCATCGGACATCATGGACCGGGGCATCATGCTGGCCGGCGGCGGATCGCTGCTGCAGGGACTCGACGAGCGGCTGCGCGAGGAGACGCAGATGCCCGCGCACCTCGCCGAATCGCCGCTCACGTGCGTCGCCGTGGGCTCGGGGCGCTCGCTGGAGGAGTTCGAGGCGATTCATCGCTCGAACCGCACCTCGCGCAACCGCCGTCGCAGGTGAGCGCTGTCACCGGCCGCCCGGGGTCGGGGTACTCTGTCCCGTGAACGCTTCGGAAGGTAGCCATCGGTGTACGACAAGACGGTTCGACGTCGGCGGGCGGTGCTTATTCTGCTCGTCGTGCTGTCCCTCCTGCTCCTGACCGCATACTTCGGCGAGGCCCCCGGCGGCCGTCTGCACGGCGTGCAGCGCGACTTCCTCACGGTCGTCTCGCCGATCCAGGACGGCGCCAACAAGGCCCTGAAGCCCGTCCGCGACCTGTTCGGATGGGTGGGCGACACCCTGCACGCGAAAAGCCAGCGCGACGAACTGCGCAAACAGGCCGACAAACTGCGCCGCGAACTGGTCGCCGACCAGTCCGAAAAACGCTCCTACCACGAGCTCGTAGCGCTCTATCACCTCGACCAGCTGAGCGTCGGCGAATACCATCCCGTGACCGCCACCGTGGTCGGCAAGTCGCCGAACATCTGGTACGAGACGGTGACGATCGACAAGGGCGAAGCCGCCGGCGTGCACCTCAACGACCCTGTCGTCAACGCCGAAGGCCTCGTCGGTAAGGTCGCGCAGGTGGCCTCCGACGCAGCCCAGGTGGACCTCATCACCGACAGCACGATGGGCGTCTCGGCGCGCATCGGCAGGAGCAACGCGACAGGCATCGTCCAGCCAAAGGTCGGCGACCCGAACGACCTGCTGCTGCAATACCTGCCAGCCAACACCCAGGCCAACGACGGCGAATACGTCGTCACCTCCGGCACCGAGGCGCCGCAGTTCCCGTCGCTGTACCCGCCCGGTCTGCTGATCGGCCAGGTGACCTCGGTCAACGAAGAAAGCGCCTACAAGTCCGTCAACGTGCACCCGCTCGCCAACCTCCACGAACTGGACGTCGTCCAGGTGCTGACGGCGGGCAGCGGCTCGCGGCCGGCGAACCTAGCGAGCGCCGTAGCCTCGCTGCCGGCCGGACAGGCAGCCTCCGGCACCTCCGGTGAACAGCTCGCGTCGACGGGGGCCGGCGGATGAGCCGCGCCGCGTCGCCCGAGGCGACCGTCGCGCACTGCGCGAGCGGGGCTGCGCGCCCGCGCGGAGGCCCGCGGTGAGCGCTCAGGGAATCCCTGCCGCGCTCGTGCTGCGCCTGGCCGCGCTCGCCGTGATCGTCGTGTTCCTCCAGATCGGAGCCGTCTCTGAGGTTCCCGTGTTCGGCGTCAACGCCGACATCTCCCCGCTGTTCGTCGCCTTCGTCGGCCTGCTCTGCGGCTCGACGCTAGGCGCGGCGTGCGGCTTCGCCGTGGGCCTGCTCGTCGACCTGGCGCTGCTCCAGACGCTGGGTGTGACCTCGCTGATCTTCACCCTGATCGGCTACTGGTGCGGGCGACTGCGCGAACTTCGCGACCCGCAGGCGGCGCTCACGCCGCTGCTCGTCGGCGCGGCCGCCTCGGCCGTCTCGCTGGTGGGCTACTCGCTGATGGAGTTCATGCTCGGGGTCGACGCGCCGGTGAGCTTCGAACTGGTCCGCCAGATCGTCCTCGGAGTCCTCGTGAACACCGTCGTCGCGCTGCTGATGTGGGCGCTCGTGAGACGCCTGCTGGAGGGGGCGCTGCCCGAGGATCCGCGTCGCCGTCGCCGTCGCCGCGCCTACACTACGGGCGGTCTGAGCCCGCTCTCGAAAGCATGAGCGCAATCGAGCGGGTTACACCCCGCGATCCTCGCGTTCCGGTCTCGCCGACGCTGGCGGTGCGCGTCGCGATCCTCGGCGGGATCGCGATGGTGTTCTTCGGCGTGATCTTCTTTCGCCTCTGGTACCTGCAGATCCTGACCGGGGAACAGTACGTCCACCAGGCCGACGTCAACCGCGTACGCGACCTGCCGATACCGGCCCCGAGGGGGGAGATCCTCGATCGCAACGGCAACCCGATCGTCAGCGGCCGCACGACCAACGCGGTTCAGATAGTGCCCGAGGCGCTGCCGCCCGAAGGCGCCCCGCGCGACCACCTCTACAGGCGTTTGGGCCACCTCCTGGGCATGAGCCCGCGGCGCATCAACACGCTCGTGGAAGATGGCCGCAGCGCGGTCCGCTACGCCCCCGTGACGATCAAGACCGACGCCGGGCCGGGCGTGCTCACGGTGCTCGCCGAGCGCGCCCAGGAATACCCGGGCGTCAGCCAGCAGCCGGTCTCGATCCGCGCCTACCCGTTCGGCGAAATGGCCGCGCAGGTGCTGGGCCACGTCGATCAGATCTCCGAACAGGAGCTCAAGCTGAAGGCCTTCCGCGGCGTGCAGGCCGGCACCGTCGTCGGCCAGGAAGGCCTCGAGTTCTACTACGACCGCTACCTGCGCGGGCGCACCGGCGTGCAGCGCGTGGAGGTCAACGCAGCGGGCGAACCGGTGCCGCGGGCACTCGCGCCGACCCCGCCGATCGCGGGCCACAACCTCAAGGTAACGCTCGACCTGGGTCTCGAGAAGGAGGGTGAAAAGGCGCTCCTGGAAGGGATCGAACACGCTCGCGCAGGCGGCAAACCAGCCAATGCCGGCGCCTTCGTCGCGCTCGACCCGCGCAACGGGCAGGTGCTCGCGATCGGCTCCTACCCGGGCTTTGACCCGAACAGCTTCGCCAAACCGCTGACGAAGTCCGAGTATCAGGCGCTGCTCGGCGGCGGCTCCGCGCCCGGCCGGCTGACCGACCGCGCCGTCGCCGGCGAATACCCGACGGGCTCGACGTTCAAGCCGATAACCGCGATGGCCGCGCTCCAGGGGGGCGTGATCACCCCCTCCGAAGGCCTCGGCTCGGGGCAGTGCATCGACGTCGGCGGTGAGCAGTTCTGCAACGCCGGCCACGCCGACTACGGCGCGGTCGGGCTCGTCGAAGCGCTGAAGGTCTCCTCGGACACCTACTTCTTCGAAGTCGGCGAGCGCGCGAACAGCCACGGCAACGTGATCCAGCAAATGGCTCACGAGCTCGGCGTCGGCCAGCAGACCGGGATCGACCTGCCGAGCGAGCTCGAAGGCGTCGTCCCGGACGCCGCCTGGCGTGCCCGGCAGAACCGGCTCGAGCTTGCCTGTGAGCACCACCGTCACGTTCCCAGCTGCGGGATCGTCAGCGAAGTGCGCCCCTGGAGCGTCGGCGACGACATGCATCTGGCGGTCGGTCAGGGCGACCTCCTCACCGACCCGCTGCAGATGGCCGTCGCCTACTCGACGCTCGCCAACGCCTACATGAACGGCGGCGAAGGAACGGTCGTGCGGCCCCACCTCGGCCTGGAGATCGACGAAGGCAACGGCGGCCTCGTGCAGAGCCTGAACTTCCCCGCCGTACGGCACGTGCACCTCAACGACGAAGACCTGAGCCTCGTGATGGAAGGGATCCACGAGGCCGCGAGCCAGCCGGGCGGCACCTCGGCCGACGTGTGGACGGGCTGGGACCAGAGCCAGCACCCGGTCTACGGCAAGACCGGGACGGCCGAACACCTCGGCAAGGAAGACCAGTCCTGGTACATGTGCTACATCGCCGATCCCAAGCGCCCGATCGTGTTCGCCGTGACCGTCGAGCAGGGCGGCTTCGGGGCCGAAACGGCCGCGCCGATCGCGCGCCTGATGGCCTCGGAGTGGTTCGGCAAGCCCGAGCAGTTCGTCAGCGGGACCTCGAAAACGTTCTGATGCCGCTCTCTCCGATAAAGCCCTCGGAGGAGCCGGCGGCGCTGCCGCCGTCGACGCGTCCGCGGCTCCCGCTCGATCCGCTGCTCGCGCTCGCCGTGATCGGGCTCGGCCTGTGCTCGGTCTTCACGCTGCGTCAGGCGACTCGCAACCTCGTTCCCGGCAACCCGCACTACTACGTCGACCGCCAGATCATCTACCTGGTGCTCGGCGGGCTGTTCATGCTCGTGCTCGCCCGCATCGACTACGCCCGCCTGCGCCAGTTCAGGAACGCGATCTACGCGGCCCTGATCATCAGCATCCTCGCCGTGCTCGCCCTCGGACACGCGGCGCGCGGCTCCACGCGCGCGATCAACTTCGCGTTCTTCTCCTTCCAGGCCTCCGAGCTCGGCAAGGTGCTGCTGATCGTCTCCCTGTCGGCGTTCGTGGTCGAGCGCTCGCGCTCGCTGCGCGAGCGCGACACGACGGTACGCGTGATGATCGCGGCGCTCGTGCCGGCGATGTTCGTGATCGCCCAGCCCGACCTCGGCTCGGGCATGGTCTACATGGTCGTCGCCTATGTGCTGCTGTTCGTCGCCGGGACGTCCTGGCGACACCTCGCCGCGCTGGCCGCGCTCGTGATCGTCTCGGCCGCGTTCGTGCTCGTCGCGGCCCCCGCGGCCGGCCTCAACGTCCTCAAGCCCTACCAGGTCGCGCGCCTGACCGCCTTCCTGCACCCCTCCTCCAACCCCGAGAAGGAAGGCTACCAACAGCAGGAGTCCAAGATCGCGATCGGGGCCGGCCAGAAGACGGGCCGCGGCGCCAACGCGAGCCAGATCCCGAACGGCTTCGTGCCCGAGAGCCAGACGGATTTCATCTTCGCCGCCGTCGGCGAGCAGTACGGCTTCGCGGGCGCGGCGCTCGTCCTGCTCCTCTACGCGCTGCTGATATGGCGCGCTCTGCGGATCCTCGTGATGTCCAAGGATCTGTTCGGCACGCTGGTCGCGGCCGGCGTAGCGGGTATGCTGATGTTTCAGGTCTTCGTCAACGTGGGGATGACGATTGGGATCATGCCCATTACCGGCGTAACGCTTCCGCTCATGAGCTATGGCGGCTCGTCGGTGATCACCACCCTGTTGGCGGTCGGCCTGTTGCAATCGATCTACGTCCAGGCACGCGCCTCGGCGGCGCTCAAGGGCCGCGTGGTGCGTAACTAGTGAGAATTTCAGGCGAGCACCCCCCAACCGAGAACCGGATCTATCCGACCGGATGGGCAGCCGTCGATCGAGCGCATCCCGAGCCGCGCATCGGCGCGGCACAGAACAGCCCTGGCGAGCCAGCTGAGCCGCAGGCCGCTGACGGCGCGCCCTCGCGCGTAGCGCGAGAACGCCCCACGCTGCGCCGGCGCATCCGGCACCCTGCCGGCTGCCCGGGCCCATCCCCCATCGAAAGACTGGATCAAATTGAAAAAGCAAGTTCTCGTAAGCGTCGACCGCGCGGAGACGCGCGTCGCGCTCCTGGAGGCGGATGGAGCTCCCACCGCCTCCCGCTCTTCCTCGGCGAGGAGGTCCGGCGCGTCCAAGCGCGTGCCCAGCAGGGCAACCTCCATGCGGGAGGAGACCCTGAAGGGCGCAAGCAGGCAGGCCGGCGGCTCCCCCCAGGACGGCTACCGCGTAGCTGAGCTCTACATCGAGCGGCGCGGCGGCCGCTCGATCGTCGGCAACATCTACAAGGGCAAGGTCGACAACGTCCTGCCCGGCCTCGAGGCCGCGTTCGTCGACATCGGTCTCGAGAAGAACGGTTTCCTGCACGTCGACGAGATCGTGCTGCCCGGCATCGAGACGCCCAAGCGCGGACGCGGCGGCGGGCGCAGGATCACTGACCTGCTCTCGCCCGGGCAGGAGATCGTCGTGCAGGTCGTCAAGGACCCGCTCAAGACCAAGGGCGCCCGCCTGACGATGGAGCTCACGATCGCGGGGCGCTACATGGTCTACGCGCCCACCGGCGAGGGCGTCGGAGTGTCGCGCCGGCTCGAGGACAAGGAGCGCGATCGCCTGCGCCGCCAGACCAGCGGGCTGCCGCTGGACGGCGGGGGAGTGATCGTGCGCACGGCCGCGCACGGCGCCAAGCGCGAGGACTTCGAGCGCGAGCTCAAGTACCTGCACAAGCTCCACGAGGTGCTCGACAAGCGCGTCAAGGAGACGGCCGCGCCGGATCTCGTCTTCCAGGAGGCCGACCTCTCCGTGCGAGTCGTGCGCGACATCTTCTCCGCCCACTTCGAGCGCGCGCTCGTCGATGACGAGCAGCAGTACCACCGCCTCGTCTCGTTCTTCACCCGCACCGCTCCCGAGCTCGTCGAGCGTGTCGAGCTGTGGGATCGTGCCGAGCCGCTGTTCGAGGCCTACGGTGTCGACAAGGCGATCGAGGGCGTGCTCTCGCGGCGGGTCGACCTTCCGAGCGGCGGCTATCTGATCATCGACTACGCCGAGGCGCTGACGGTGATCGACGTGAACTCCGGTAGCTTCATCGGGCGCGGCAAGGGCGCCGGCCTCGAGGACACGATCACGAAGACGAATCTCGAGGCGGCCGAGGAGGTAGTCAACCAGCTGCGCCTGCGCGACATCGGCGGCATCATCGTGATCGACTTCATCGACATGGCGCGCGCACGCAACCGCGACGCCGTCATGAGCACACTGCGCAAGACCCTCGACGAGGATCGCACGAAGACGTTCACCGCCGAGATCTCCAAGCTCGGACTGGTCGAGATGACGCGCCAGAACGTCACCGAGGGCGTGCGCGAGATCATGAGCAGGCCCTGTCCGACGTGCGAGGGCGAGGGCGTGATCCGCTCCGAGGAGACGATCGCGATCGAGTTCGAACGACGCCTGCGCGACGTCGTCTCCGAGCACCCCGACGCGGAGGCGTTCCTCGTGCAGATGAACCCTCGCGTGAGCACGCAGTTCACGGGCCACGGATCGCGGGCTCTGCACACGCTCGAGGCCGAAACCGGACGCTCGTTCCTGTTCGAGGGCTCCGAAGGACTGGCCCTGGATCACTTCGCGATCACGTTCATGGGCACCCGCGAGGAGGTCGAGGAGCGCGCCCTGCCGTTCCGCCCCGGAGACGAGGTGCTCGTCGAGATCGTCGAGCCGCACATGTACGACGTCGACGACGCGGTCGCGAAAATCGACGGCTACATAATCTCGATCGCCGGCGCCGCTCCGTGCGTGGGGGAGAAGAGGATGGTGCGCATCGATGAGGTCGGGCGCACCGCCGCCAGCGCGGTGCTGCTCGACGAGGACGGCGAGGTCGTCCGTCCCGCGGTCCGCAACGGCTCCCGAAGCGGCGGCGCCCGTGCCGGCGGGTCCTCGGATCGTCCGCGGCGGCGAGCAACCGGCGCGCGCGTCGAGGACGTCGAGGACGAGGCGGCGCAGGGCACGCCCCGGCGCTCGCGCAGACGGCGGGCCGTCGCGGACGCCGAGGATGATCAGACCAGGCGCGAAGCCGGGCTCGGCGAGACGCCCGCGGGGATCGACTCCGAACCCGAGGAGGAGCCTGCCGCCACGGGCGTGGCGCACCCTGACGGGCACACCCTCGCGGGCGCACCCTCGCGGACACAAGCAGGCAAGCAGGCCGGGGAGCAACCCGCCGAGGGCGACGAGGATGGCCTACAATCCAAACCTCGGCGTCGTGGCCGCAGAGGCGGGCGGCGCCGTTCGGCTGCAAAGGCCGAGGCGACACCCGAGTAACGGGCGCAGCGGGCTAAGCGCAGCTCGGCTGCGACTTACAGAATCGAGGATCGACAGACCATGTACGCGATCGTGAAGACCGGCGGCAAGCAGTACCGCGTCGAGCGCGGGCAGCAGCTGCTTGTCGAGCGCCTCCCGGCCGCCGAGGGCGCCGACGTCGCGCTCGAGCCGATCCTCTATCGCTCCGAGGAGGCGATCTTCGACGCGAGCGGCCTCGCGGGCGTGAAGGTCACCGCCAAGGTGCTCGCCCACGTCCGCGGCGAGAAGCTGCGCGTGTTCAAGTTCAAGCCCAAGCGCGGTTACAAGCGGCGCACCGGCCACCGCCAGGAGCTCACGCGCATCGAGGTCACCGAGATCAGCTCCGCCGCCGGGAAGGCGCCCGGCAAAGCACGCGCCAGGAAAGCCGACGCGTCCGCCGGAGCCGCCGCGGGCAAGGCCACCGCAAAGACTCAGGAGAAGACCGATGGCTCATAAGAAGGGGCTCGGCTCGAGCCGCAACGGGCGCGACTCCAACGCCCAGCGCCTCGGCGTGAAGACGTTCGCGGGCACCGTCGTCAGCGGCGGCGAGATCATCGTGCGCCAGCGCGGCACGCGCTTCAAGCCGGGTGCCGGCGTCGGCATCGGCAAGGACGACACGCTCTACGCGCGTGCTGCGGGCACGGTCACGTTCAAGTCGGGCCGTCGCGGTCGCGTGGTGAGCGTGGTCCCGCACGCCGAGCAGGCCTGACGGGCGCGGCCGCCGCCGCGGGGCTGTGGCTCTCGCGACAGCTCGCGTGCGCCTGAGCCGGTTGTCCACACTACGCGCTCACCCCTGCTGGGCGGTGGGGCGGATGAGGATCTCGTTGACGTCGACGTGCGGAGGCTCGCAGATGGCGTACAGCACCGCACGGGCGATGTCGTCGTCCTGGAGCGCGTTTGTGGGCCGCTGATCGAAGAACGGAGTGTCGGTCATGCCGGGCTCGATCAGCGTCACGCGGATGCCGGTACCGTTGAGGTCCTGCCGGGCAGCCTCGCCCATCGCGGTGACCGCGTGCTTGGTCACCGAGTAGAACGAGCCGGGCAGCGCGCGCCTGCCGGCCACGCTGGAGGTCAGCAGCAGGTGTCCGCGGGAATCGGTCAGCGCGGGGATCGCGGCGCGGACGGTGAGGGCCGCGCCGTAGACGTTCGTGAGCACCATCTCCCGCCAGTGCTCCACGGTGTCCTCCAGGAAGCCCCGTGGGCCGCCGAAGCCCGCGTTCGCGAACGCGGCGTCGATCCGCCCGAACGCCTGAAGGGCCTGCTCCACCGCGCGGCGCTGATCCTCCCACTCGGTAACGTCACAGCGCACCGCCAACGCCCGCTCGGGCCCCCCGAGCTCCTCAGCGAGCGCCTGCAGGCGCTCCAGCGATCGGGCCGCCAGCACCACGCGCCAGCCGGCTGCTCTCGCGCGGCGTGCGGTCGCCGCACCGATCCCGGAGGAGGCTCCCGTTATCAACAGGACGCGTTCGGCGGGGGTGCTCGGGTGGGAGCTCATGTCCTCTCCTTCGGCTGGGGGATCGCTGTGCGCCACTCCATATAGCCGATCCCCGCGTGCACCTCCGCTCGAGTCGGGGCTGTCACGATGGGCGCATGCTTCACGACCACGCGCGCATCCACGTCCAGGCCGGCGCCGGCGGCGACGGCTGCACGAGCTTCCGCCGCGAAGCGCACGTCCCGCGGGGCGGGCCCGACGGCGGCGATGGCGCGCGCGGCGGCGACGTCGTCGCGGTCTGCGACGCGTCGCTGCGCGACCTGCAGAGCTACCGCCGCCGCGTGCGCTTCCGCGCCGGCACCGGCGGGCGCGGCGAGGGCGCGCTACGCCACGGCGCGGCGGGAGCGCCGCTCACGCTGCGGGTACCGCCCGGCATCGAGATCGTCGCTTACGACCAGGACGCGGGAGATCTCGCCGGGCGCCGCTGGGAGCTGCTCGCCGACGGACAGCGGGCGCTGCTCGCGCGCGGGGGCGCAGGCGGGCGCGGCAACAAGCACTTCGCGACCGCCACGCGGCAGGCGCCGCACTTCGCCGAGAGGGGTCTGGCCGGCGAGGAGGGCTGGCTGACGCTACGCCTGAGGTTGATCGCGGACGTAGGCCTGGTCGGCCTCCCCAACGCGGGCAAGTCCTCGCTGCTCGCGCGCCTGACGCGCGCGACGCCCAAGATCGCGAGCTATCCCTTCACCACGCTCGCGCCGATGCTGGGCGTGCTCGAAGGCGATGAGCGCCAGCTCGTGATCGCCGACATCCCGGGCCTGATCGAGGGCGCCAGCGAGGGCGCCGGGCTCGGCCACGACTTCCTCGCCCACGTCGAGCGCACGCGCCTGCTGGTGCACGTGCTCGACGTCGCGCCCGAGCTCTCAGGGGAGGTCGGTGCGAACGCGCTCGAGAACCACGCCACGATCGAGCGCGAGCTCGCCGCCCACGATCAGCGCCTGGCGGGCCTGCCGCGGGTGCTCGCGCTGTCCAAGTGCGACCTGCTCGCCGAGGAGGCGATCGCCCAGGCGCAGGAGCGCTGGCGTGCGCTGCTCGGCCCCGACGTGCCGGTGATCGCCACCTCGAGCGCCACCGGCCGGGGCATCGAGGAGCTCGGGCGCCTGCTCATGCGGATGGTCGCGCCAATCGATCGCGCCGCGCCGAGCGAGCCCGTCCCGTCGGCGCTCTCCGCGGCCGACGCCGGCGCGTCCCCGGGCCTCGCGCCCGGGAAGGGCGAGCAGGTCCTCGCCGAGCACATGGTCTTCCGCCCCGCCGGCCGCGCCGGGTTCCAGGTCGAGCGCGTCGGTCCGCGCGCCTTCGCCGTCCGCGGCCGGGGGATCGAACGGCTGCTCGCCCGCCACGACGTCGAGAACGACGAGGCGATGAGCTACCTCGAGGGTCGCCTGCGCCGCATCGGCGTGATCGGCGCCCTGCAGGCCGAGGGCTTCCAGCCGGGCGATGAGGTGCAGATCGCGGGCGTAAGCTTTGAGCTCGACCCCGACGAGCCCGCCTAGCTGTAGTTCCCAAAGACGTTGGTCAGCCGTGACGCGGGCGGTTGGTGGCTGAGGGAGCCGTGTGGTCGCCTGAAGTTGTAGCGCTCGAGATAGAGCGGGA
>Ga0209040_10001540_pt1 | contig 18239 bp, 23 predicted proteins | sample BogFormECP12_OM3_FD_188240 | JGI IMG/M metagenome (GOLD analysis project Ga0209040, IMG submission 188240) | Bog forest soil microbial communities from Calvert Island, British Columbia, Canada - ECP12_OM3 (SPAdes) (version 2) | ecosystem: Environmental > Aquatic > Freshwater > Wetlands > Bog ...
CGTGCCCCGCACGTTCAGAAGGACCTCTCCGACGCCCGCGACGCCGCGGGTCGCCACGATCAACGACCCGACGCAACCGATCACCGAGACGTCACCCACTCCTCGCATACTCCTCTAATCGGCTGTGCTCGCGCACCCCACCATTGACTGGACCAGCGCCCGCCTCGGCCGTCCCCCGGCGTTGTCGTCGTCTTGATGTGTCTAGGCGGCCTTCGCCCGGACCGGAGTGGTTCGTACGCGGTGCCGACGCCGACGGCTGCCTGTACGGCCTCATTGATGAGGTCGCGCATTGCCTGGAGCCAGCTGGTCGACGGCGTCACTCATGGTCGCCGTTTCCACGTTCGCGGCGGCTCGTTGATGGACGGGATCGACCCATACGGTAACCCGTCAACTCACCGTCGGCGATCAATTGGCGCACTCTCCGGTCACTGATCTGCAAGTACTCGGCAGCTTTCCCGATAGTGATGTAGTGGCGTCTCACCATGTTGTCCACGTTGTCCACGACTTGAACTGGCCCAGTTGCAGCAGCGATTCGGGATCAATGCGGATGGCCCTAGAACTCCCGATCCGGCGCGCCTCAAGTTGTTCGTGGGCAATGAGTGCACGAATCAGGGTCAGGCTGACCTGGTAGTACTCAGCTGCCTGCTTGATCCTCACCCAGCGCGCTGGGCTTCGGCTCATCTGCAGTTTTGGTGGAGCTGCCGGGAATCGAACCCAGCGCAGAAATCGCCGTGAGCTGGGATAACAGCGGAATTGACGACGCGACATGACGCCAAACAACGCGAAACGACCTGCGGATACACCAACAGGTGTTGATGGCATCAACACCTCTCGGGCCCACGGCTCACCGTCGCGAACACCTCAAGTCGCCAGTAGTGCAGTGACCGCCGCCGGGTCCTTGTAGTACACGTCGAGCTCCGCGATTCGCCCGTCCCGCACGGTGTAGATCTCGACAAGTCCCATCTCGACGCTCTTGCCGGAGGCCCGCGAAATGAACGTGAGCCGAAAGCGCGCGGAGACGGCGTCCTCCCCAAGCGGATCAGTGGTGATCGGACCCGCCGTGAGCTCCAGCACGTCGTCCATCCGGTTCAGAAGCTCGAAGAAGCCCTGCGACCCGTGATAGTCACCGCTGAACGGTAGACCTCCGGCTTCGTGAACAACGAAATCCTCATGCAGCAAGCTGCGGCGCTCGTTTCGGTGCTCCGCGCCGTTCGCCGCCATGAACCGGCGAACCGTTGCCAGGCTTCTCTCGGCCGTGTCCGGTGCCATCGAAGCGGCCTATCCGACGCCGACCAACGGGTTCTCGCCCGAGAAATCCGCCGCCATGATGGCAGCTCCGGGCGACGTCTCGGCATGCGTGCGTTCGAGTTTTCGGTAGCTGAAGCGCCATCGGCCATCCTCGCCGCGGACGTAGGTCTCGTGATAGAAGCCGAACCCGCGCAGGCACTGCTTCTCACTGTTTCGCATCCAAAACAGGTTGTCCTCCATGGCCCACACACCAGTCGCGTTGTCCCGGTCCTGAAAGTCGATCACCGGCGTATGACTGTGATGAACGGTGGTGACGTTTGCCAGCTGAACTGAAAGTGCTTCGGCTGCGGCTTTTCCGCCAACAATCGGTTCGCTAGAGATCGACATCGCGACGTAGTCGTCGGTGTGCAACTCTGCGTAAGTCGCCCAGTCCTTCTGGTCGACCGCATGATCGCGTAGGGCTTTGAGCCGGTAGATCGCCTGGAGCTCGACCAGCATCTCGACATCGGTCATGCCGTTAGCTCCGCTCATGTCATGTCCTCGAACCGCGAGACAACCGGTTCCGCGCCTGGGCTGACGTATTGCACGAGTTGGGGCATGCCCTCCGTCAGGAGCAGTGACTTTGGCACCGACTCCCTTACCCAGGCGGTATCCCCGTGTGCGACGCAGGCTGCTTGGTCCCGATACACCTCGACGACCACGTAGGTGTCGGCCTCTTCGACGCTCTTGGCGAAGCCGTAGTAGGCGACACCCGGCTCGTTCTCAAGCGTCATTGCCGTGACATGGGTCATCAGATCTTCGAACGCCTGCGCGTTCTCTGTAGGCACCCGCAAGTGAGCGATGAAGGTAATCATCGGCCTTCCTAGACCTTCGCCGGTTCGCCGATGACGTGGTGGGAGGTCTGCAGCCGGTCCTTCGCGGCTTCGATCGTTCGGCGCACGCCTTCGCGAACCGACACTTTGTTCGGACCCAACAACCCCACCATTTTGGTCGTGTCGGCCCATATCGGCCAGGCCCTACTGTTCTCGACGAATACCGGCTCCTTGCCGAGTATCTCGCCGGCGATCTGGCAGTACTCCTGCGTCGTCACGGCTTCCGTCCCGCCGACGTTGACGATCTCGGCGCCAACCTTGGCGATACCCGCTGCAGCGATGGTCTTTTCGACGTAATCACTCTCGTACAACGGGGTATGGACATTTCGCACGCCCGGATAGACGCTCACCGGTTGATCCCGGATCATCTGGTCGATGCGTTGCGTGACTCCGCCGCCCCGCGGGCCGTAGAAGGAGAAGATCCGCACTATCACAACCGGCAGCTGGTAATCCACGCTGAGATGTTTAAGAAGGAATTCGGCCGCGATCTTGCTGGCGGCATAGTTCTCCGCGGAGCTGTGCAGGCCGTAGGGATCGTCCTCGCGCAGGGGCCGCTCGCCCTGATACTCATAGAGCGAACCGGTGCTGCCGTGCACGAAGGCTTCGCAGTCCCGGTATCGCCTGGCGAGGCGCCCCGCGGCGCCCGCATTGACCTCATAGGCGTTCTTCTGCGGCGGCAGGACAGCGTAATTGATCACCACATCAACTGATTCCGGCAGCGGCGACAGGTCGGGATCGGCAAGATCGAAGGCAATCGGATGCGCGCCCGCCTCCTCCAGCATCCGCTTCTGCGCGGGATCGGAAAACCGTGCCACTGCGTAGACCTCATTTGTCTTCGCGAGCTCTTTGGCAACCGGGAACGCCACCACGCCGCTCGCGCCGGTCACGAGAACCCTTCGCCCTGACAAGTCTTGCATCGCAACTTCTTTCGTAGCGTTATCCATCGGCCGCGGACACCTCCATGGCTCCAGCCTCGTAACTGCCCATGAACTCCATCGGCACCCCGCCCACGGTGCAGATGAACAGGTCAACGCCAGGCACCCCCGTGTCGAGAACTGTGACGTCGCCGGTGAATTGGCGCGCTCTATTCTGCATGATGCGGTAATCGTCGGCCAGGAAGGACAGTGCGGCGAGTCCTTCGGGTGCGGCTGTGCGTAGCTGTTCGGGAACGTCGAGAACTTCGACGAGACCTGCCACGCCACTGCCCAGGATCGTGACGTCCGCCCCCTCGGACGGTGGCCACCCAAGGGTCGTCTCGAGTATCTCCCCCGGAACCCGGAAACTGTGTTGCACCGCCATTCCGACGACGTCTGTGAGGAATCCGATGAACCTCGTCGCTGAATGGCTGAGCATCACCACGTGATGCAGCTGGTTCGGCACGGCGAGACCTCCCGATGAGCGCCTATTGGTGCGTCACGTCGGATGCTAGCCAGGCGGGTCGAACCGGGCCACAGATTGCGGAATATTTTTCCCGAAACGAAAAAAGTCTCAGGCGATCTCGGCGTCGTCGGCATCCGCATATCGAGACGAGGGCGTCCCCGATCAGCGTCGGCGGCGGGCTATTGTATTGCCGCTCTGGCTGCCCACCACCTGCTCCAGCCCGGCGATCACCAACTCGAGGCTGAACTCGAACTGACCTTCGTCCGGGCCGGCATCCCCCTGCGCGGCGACGACTTGGCGCAGGACGGGAAAGTCATCGGCAGCTGCCGACCTCAACGCAGCCGAGATGCCCGGAACGTCCGGGTGGACGGGATTCTCGGCCATGCGCAGAGCGTCGCGCCCGGCCGCATAGGCCAGCTCAGTTACGAACGTCAGCGTGCGGCCGGCCTGCTCGATGTCGAGTCCGGCACCGACCAGCGCTTGCAGGACGCTTTCCACCGGATCGAGCGCGCCCAAACCCTGGCTTCCAGGCAGATGGATGGCAACCGCCAAGGCGCCTAGCTTGATGGTTGCCTCGCGTAGCGCATGCACATAAGCGCGCACTACGTCGCGCCAGTCGCCGCCGCCGGGAATCTTGACGCGGCGAAGCTCGGATTCGAAGACATCCAGGACCACCAGCTGCCGCAGCCCGTCCCGGTCTCCGACGTGGTAGTTGAGCGCCTTCGGATCGACTCCCAGCACGTCGGCGACCTTCTGCATGGTCAAGGCTTCGGGCGCTATCGTGCGCGCCGCGGCGATTATGCGCTCACGGCTGATACGCGCCGGTCGGCCACGGGTACGCGGTGCCACGACGTCGCCGTGAAACCCGGATACATCGATTGCTTTGCTGCCCACATTCATGAGCCTAAGCGGACGTCAGTCGGAGCACCGTCAGATGCCGTAGCGCAATTTGATGCTGTGATAGCGATCGAGCATCTGCTGCACACGCTCGCCCTCGGAGACCATCACGGTGTCGGAAGGCAAAGCGTCGAGCAGTTCCGAGCGCTTCACCAACCGAGTACGGAAGCGAGCGGGGTTCTGGCTCATCAGATTGCGATAGGTGAGGTTGCCGTTCGAAAAGCCTTGAGTGTCAAGCCAGTTGTGCACACCTGGATCGTCGTGCGCGATCACCAGGCGCACCACGCCGTCGCTGTCCACCTTGGTACGTGCGGGGGTGTAGCTCACCGGGCGGTACAGGAAGTCCATGCTGGCCGCGAAAACATTGCCCATCCCAAAGATCCAGAAGCCGTCGTGGTTATCCATCTCGACGATCAGCGCCTTGTCCGGCCTCAATTCCCAGATCATGTGCGCCGCCAGCCGCCCGCGCTTGGCGTCGTCGTCGGTGTTGGCGGTCCGCTCGGGCGGGAACTGGTTCGTAAATGCCGGGTCGCACACGCCGTTGGAGTACTTCCACGAATGTTCGGGCCAGTCGTGCATCACGCCGGTGAGGAAGTCCCCGGCCCACCCCATCGCCTCGATGACCCGCTCCGGCGTCGGTACGGGCCGTGGGCCGTCCATACCGATCCGCTCGATCGACAGCGTGGTCGGCGTCTCGAACCACGCGTCGAACGCCTCGCGGATGAACAACTTCCGCGAACCGGGCGTCGTCGGCAGCCAGTTCTCGGCGCGTATCTCTCCCCCGACGTAGAGTTCGAAACTGCCGTCGGCTTCGGTGGTGATCTGATGACCGAAGATGTTGGTCTCCGGAATGTCCCCAAAGGGTTCGTGCAGACTCGGCCAGTCGGTGCCCGGGATGCGGTCCGGTCTCGGACCCTGCACCGTCAGGTTCAGCCACCGCGCGGTGCCGCGTTTACCGCTGATCCGGTAGGCGTGGTCACCGTCGATCCATGCCTGGCGATAGGTGAAGTCGGCGACATCACCGCCCAGCTTGCGCGTCGGTGTGCAGAAGGGATGTATCTGCGGATAGGCCGGATCATTGGTCTCCAGCGCGAGGTCGAACGCCTGCCCCAGGTTCTGAGCGAGGAAGCGGAATGCGTCGGCGCGCAGGATCGGCGAGCTGGGATTGGCGTCCTTGAACACGTCATCGCCCGCGGACTTGAGTTGATCGCAGAAACGGTGCCAGGAATCGCGCATCGCTTCGTCGGCGGGTCCGTCGCCATAGGCCATTGGTTCAGGCTCCCAGCCGGGTCAGGATTTCCGACACCCTTTGCGCCGCGCGTTCGGTGGCGGGCCGGGCACCTTCTGCCTTAATGCGCGGGCCGACCAACTCGATGTCGAAGACGCCTGGATAGCCGGCCTCGAGCACGTCGCCCAGTATTCGGTCGAGCGGGATCACCCCGTCGCCGGGCACCGCGCGGCAGGGCGCGGTGCGGTCGCCCAGCACGTAATCACTCACCTGGACAAGACCCGTCATCGGAATCGCTTGCTGCAGAAGCGCCTTCAAGCCAGCCTCCATCCAACAGGCGTGCCATTCGATGCAGAGACCGATGCCGGCGAGTTCCGCGAGGGTGATGGTATCGGCGAGCGTGTGGGCAATGTGGATGTCGGCATTGAACGACGAGGCGTTCTCGACGAGCACACGAACCCCCCGGGCAGCAGCTGCCGCCGTGCATGGCGCGATGAGCGCGGTGAAGCGTTCGGCAGCTTGCTCCCACGTCAAATATCCGCGGCCGCCCGTTTGCAAATACACCGAGCTGGCCCCCAACGCCGCGGCGATGTCGATGGCCTGCAGCAGCTTCGCGGTGGCTTCGCCACGGTCGTTATCCAGGTCGGGATAGACGGCGAACTGATGATTCACCGCTTCCACTTGCGGCGCGCCGGCCCCCAGTGCCTGCTGAGCCTCATCTACCCCGCCCGGCCGCATCAGCGAAGGAGTCACCAGCGTCGTGTGCTGCACGCCGATCCTGCGGCAATGGTCGAGGAACGCCGTGGTGCTCTCATCGAGGAATGCAACTTGGTGCAGGCTGACGCGCGGATGCATTCCTAGGCTCTCGTCTCGATCTCGACTCCGAACCGTTCGCGGAACGGTCTGAACTCCTCGTTGAGGGCGTTGATGTCCTCACCGATGTCAGTGAGCAACGACGTCGAATAGCGGAACTTGCCGTAGCGGTCACCCTTGTTGTTCGCGAGGTAATCACGCATCGCGCGCTCGGCCCCAGGGGTAAGCTGCCGCCCAGCGAAATCGTAGTAGCCGCGCACTGTTGCGATCTGGTCGGAGACAAAGTCCCGGTAGCGGACATGGTGGATGCGCGGGTCGTCAACCATAGGGTTGGTCATGGTGTTGGCGATGCCCGCTCGCGTCATCTCGAGATGCTTCTTCGCCTCGACCTTCAGATCGATCGGACCGACGATACCGTCCATGATGTCGGCCATCATCATGGCGCGCGATGCCGCCACCTGTACGGGATCGCGGTGCAACCACACGAGTGTGGCGTCGGGATAGGCCTCGAAGAACTCCTCGAGCCGAAAGCCGTGAAATCCCTTGAGCACCCAATATTTCTCAGGCCTGCCGTACTGGAGCTGCTGCAGCATCGCCTTGTGAATTCGGTACTGTGCCCGAGCGTCGGTGGGCAAGCCCTGAGTCACGGATTCGATCGGCACTCGCCACCAAGCGGTCGGCGTCATCACCCGGAAATCAAAGGCCCAGGTGCGTTCGTCCTCGGGCAAGCCATCGCCGAGCATGTCGTTGTAGGGGTGCGAATGCAGCCATTTCGGCAGTTTGGCGTTGATCTCACGCCAATCATCGTCGGCGCGAACTCGGCGCGGATCGTCAGTGCCAGCGACGCCCGGCGGTGGCGACGGATACATAACCTCCCAAAACCTCAGGGCCCGAGCCTTGGGGTCGACGGACATCAAGGCGTGCATGAGCGTGGTTCCCGTGCGCGGTTCGCCGGTCACGAACATCGGCCGCTCGATCACCTCGTTGGCGATCGGGTAGCGGTTACGGTCCTCGAAGAACTCAAGTCGCGAGGTGAGAAGCCAGTGGCAGACTTGCGCCGCCTGTCGACGACCGTCTGCATCCATCGTCGCCGCGTTGAGCTGATCGACTGCCAGCCCGAAGCGCTTTGGCAAGGTGGCGTCGCTCCAGTCGTACAGTCCCATCTCGGCCTGCGCACGAGTTAGCATCGCCTGCGCGTCGAGGGTGTTTTCGGTTGCAGGCGTGGTCATTTGCCACCGACCAGGGTGAGCAGTTCGTCCTCGGTCTCGCGCACCTTGGCGGCCGAGCCTGCGCTGAATGCGAGTCCACCCATGCTGCCGTACTCCATCAACTTGAACACCCGCAGACCCGCGTCGCAGAAGCCCTTCATCCGCTGCGCCACCTGCTTGGGCGTGCCGCAGGGGATGATGTTGCGAATCGCCTGTTTATCAACGTCTTCGCAGAACTTTATGATCTTCTCGCGTGACAGCTTGACCGGGTCGAAGTCCATGATCCCGCGCCAGTCTGAGCCCATCGGGTGCTCGTAGCCGAACGTGCGGAGGTCCTCGGCAGTGAGCATCAGGATGATGGACTTGACCAGCGGAGCCTTCAGCATCGCCTCGATCTCGTCGTCCTCGCCAATCAAGCACATCTGTGTAATCGCGGGGACGATCGCCATGGGGTCGCGACCGGCCCGCTCGGCCGCCTCGCGAACGACCGCGAGTTTGGCGGCGTAGTCCTCCGGTGTGAACGCACCCGCAGGCCACCACCCGTCGGCGTGCCGGCCGGCGATGCGCAGCATGCGAGGCCCGGCGGCACCGATCCAGATCGGCGGGACCCTGCCTTCGTAGGCTTCGGTGTCCAGCCGCGCGTGCTCGAGACGATAAAAGTCACCCTCGAAGTCCACCGGTCCGTCGCTGCCCCAGAGCAGCTTGATGACTCTGACCGACTCCTCGAAACGACTGACTGGCTTGGCGAAGTCGAACCCGTAGGGCACGGTGTTTTCGAGCTCACCGGAGCCGAGGCCGAGGATGAAGCGGCCCTTCGAAAGGTGATCGAGGGTCAGTGCTGTCTGCGCGAGCATGGCTGGGTGTCTGCGGACCGTGTCAACGACGGTCGTGACGATGGGTGTCGTCGTCGTGAGGACGGCAGCCGCGGCGGCGACGGCCATACCGTCGAGGTGCCGGTGCGGCGATGGTGACGCTGTGGCGAGATCGGTGAACTCGGGTGCCCAGATCGAATCCGGCCAGAAACTGACCATGTGGTCCGGCAGCCAAATGGAGTGATATCTCCCGGAGTCGTACTGATCGAGCATGTCGATTGCGAGCGGAAGCGTAGTGCGCAGAAACGCGGCCGGCTGGACCTTCATCGGTTGACGGTCCGTGCAACGCCCGTAGTCATCCGCTGACACAGTCCGATCGCGCTGAGCATTCGCTCAGCGTAACCGTACGCTGTGCGCCGGAACCTGAGGATCATCGACTCGATGCCACTCCGACGATGACCACCAGCATTGTAAGAAAAGAGGAGGATTGCGATGGACGGTGACAGCGTGCGCAACGACATCGAGTCGATCAAGCAGTTGAAGGCGCGTTACTGCCGATATCTCGATACCAAGGACTGGGATCGATGGCGGGAACTCTTCACCGACGACTTCGTAGGCGACACAACGGAAGCGGGAGGCACGGTGATCGTCGGCGTGGATAGGTTCATGGCCTACACCCGCAACACGATCGGCAAGCCGTCTCAGGTCACTGTCCATCAGGTGCACGCTCCCGAAATCGAACTGACATCGGCGACGACGGCTCGGGGCGTCTGGGCGCTCAACGACGTCGTCCGCCTGGTGCCGGCCTTGACCCTGCACGGCTACGGCCACTATCACGAGACCTACGAGAAAATCGACGGCCGATGGCGAATCAAGGCCTCCAAGCTGACCCGGCTTCGCGAGGACGTGACGGTGCCAGTGTTCGCTCCGCGTATCGCCGCGCGTTTGCGAGCCGCCGCGGCGAAGATCGCGCGTCGCTGTGCCGACTGAACCGCCATACCATGTCTGTCTCAAGCGAGCCAGGCGCAAAGGTTGCTGCTCAGTTGGGGGTAGTCATGATTGATGTGCTGTCACACCTGAGTCGTGAAGGGCGGATTGAACGCATCGGCGGATTGGGCCAGAGCCAGCGCCGAACTGGTGCCGATCGGCCCGTGCCGATCGAACAAGGTCGCTCCGCCAGTTGCCACACCGGCTGTGCCGTAGTGGCTTTGGGCTGCCAGCCCGAGGTATTCACCGTCCGGCAGTCGGCTCGCAGTGACCGTGTAGTCGGCGTTAATATAGCGCAAACCGCCAGTGCCCCAATGGGTGAGCGAACTTGTGATATCACCGATGAATGCCAGTCGACTAAACGGTGTGAGCGGGTGACCCTGCACCATCGGGCGGAAGACCCGCGTCCACGCGAACTTCTGGGCGTGGGATTGCTCCCACTCAGTCATACCTCGAGTCCCCTTCTCGGGGTTGGCGCCGTACCCCCAGATGAAAAACGGCATGTCTGCGGGGAATTCGTCGGAGTCGGTTGGAAGCGGCGGCATCCGCACCGGGGCGGTCCACACCTCGCCGTCGGGGTGCTCGCCTCGTCGCAGAAACAGTGCGCTGGCCCGGGCGACGGTCTTTCCGTTCTGCACCAGCGCGCCGTCGACGAGTTTGATGCGCCGTCCTTCCCGCTGCACCGAGGTCTGAATCTGCACCGGTTCGAGCAGAGCTGGCCGCAACAGGTCGACCGTGATACGGGCAGGCTGAAGGTCGGGATCGACGCCGGATTGCTCTATGCCCCAACCCAACAGGCCTCCGGCGATCTGACCGCCCATTGTGGCACCCCACGGTCCTCGCGCCATCACGCTCGGCAGATAGGAGTCGCCGTCGACAGTGAAGAACGCCTCGGACATGATGGTGGAATCCCCGATCGTCACCGGTATCACGTTACGACACCGCACAGTAGGGACCGGGTCCGCCGCCGGCACCACCTCCGAACATTGTGTTCCGGCCGTTTGCCGTCTGAGCGGCAGCATGTTTTGGTGGAGCTGGCGGGAATCGAACCCAGCTCAGAAATCTCGTTGAACTGGGGAAACAGCGGAATTGACGACGCGAAGCGACCTGTGAATACACCGGCGGTGTTGATGGCATCAACGCTGATCGCTGGCCCCGAGTGATCGTCGTCCCGATGGCGGCAGGGCTACCTCCCGTCGAGCATGGTCGTGAGTGCGGGGTATGACTGGTCGGCCGGCGGTGGCTAGGTGCAGGTGCGGCGGGACCGTGTCACTGGTCGGGCATCTCGGAGTGTCGGCGCAAGAAGGATGTCTCGACTCGTAACACGTTCTCGTGGTCAAGCCCGCCGGCGTAGACGTCGTAGTGCCCGCCGCGGCTGCGGTATAGCTCTCCGAGGGGTGCGCGCGCGGCTACGGCCAGCGCCGGTCCGGTGGGAGCCATGGTGTCGTGTTCCGCCACAACCATGAGCAGCGGGCATCGGGCATTCCGGGCGTGTCTCGCCGGTCGGTGCACCGTCACGTCAAGCACAGACCGGGCGGTGATCTCGTTGGACCAGGACCCGTCGCCGGGGTCGAGTCGGGCCATGCCATTCATCGCATCGTCGGTTGCGATCACCCCGAGCTGCCCCGGGGGCACGCTGATGTGCAGATAGCGCGGGGGTCGGTCGAGCACTGACCCAGCCAGGTCGGCCAGGGCGTACGCGGTCAGCCGCAGCGCGCGGGCGGCCGGGATGTTGGTCAGCCCGGCCAAACCGTCCACCAACGGGCATTGCGCAATGGCGCCAGCTAAACCGGGTTCACTGGCGGCCAGCGCGACAATGTGCATGCCGGCAAATGAGGTGCCCCACACAAACATCCGTGCAGCGTCGAACTCCTCTTGGGTGCGTGCCCAAGCCAGCGCAGAGCGGTAATCCTGGAGCTGACGACGGACAGAGAGGAACTGGCGTGGCTCACCGGTGGAGTCACCCCAGTGTCGGTAGTCGAACGCAACTGCTGCAAATCCGCTGCTGGCGAATCGTTGCGCGAACGGCGCTAAGCCACCGGCTTTGATACCGCCGATACCGTGCGCCATGACCACGACGGGAACTGGACCGGGCCGGTCGGGCATGTACACCCAGGCATCGAGCTGGTCGCCCTCGCCGGCTGGGATCCGCAGTTGGCGGCGGACGGCGCAGCCCGTCACGATGTCACCGCGCCCGGTGTGATGATCTGTGCGCCCGCGCTGCGGGCCAAGTCGGCGCCGAATAGTGCGCCGGGGGTGAATGCGCCAGGGTCGACCTGACCGTCGCTTATCCGTGTGGCGGTGTGTGCGGCGACCCTAGCGGTGAAGCGGTAGCCCTCCCCGGTGCGGAGCCACGCCTCACGATGTGTGCCGTCGGGCCACTCAAGTCGCGCATACGCCCAGGAGATGTCGCCGGACTTCGCCGGTGGAGTGAATCGGGCACAGTTGACCAGCCGCTGAGCCCCGGCCCGGATTGGCTGCGCGGCTAGCAGAGCTGACAGCACCGGCAGGACCGCGCGCACTGTTCGCCCGCTGGGCACCTCACTGGAGAAGGCCACCACATCGTCAGCCCCTGATGCGCGGCGTGCCGCTTCCAGCTCACCGGTAGGAACCGCGAGGCCCTGGATTGCGGGCAAGCCCGGCAATGGAATCCACGCGTGCTCGGCGCCAAGCCGTGTCCGCACCAGGTGCCCGTCCCGGTAACGCCGCCCACCGTATGCGACGGCATCGATCACACTGGACAGCACGGCCGAGCCCAAGCCGTCCACGGCGGGCATTGCGGCAACTGTCGCGCGGGCTGCCTCGGGTCGGCCGCTGACCAACTCGATGACGAGTGCCTCGGTGGCCAGGACACCAAAGCCCGCTCCGGTGACCAGCGTGACTCCCGCGCTTCTTGCGTCGGCATCCATGTTCAGCAGCGCCTGCACTGGCGATAGCTCGTTAGCCAGATCCACGTAGTGGCTCCCGGCGGCCAGGCATGCTCGGGCCAGCGGCGCGCTTGTCAAGCCGAACGGGCCGATGGTGTTCACCACGACCGTTGGCTTTTCGGCCGCAATCAGCGCAACCAACTCAGCCGGCCCGGGCGACAGAATCGTACGGTTCTGCCCTCCCGGCGATGCGGCAACTGCGGCCAGCCGGTCGTGGTCACGTCCGAGGAGCACCACATCGGCGTCGTTGCCGATCAGTTCAGAAGCGATTGCGCGACCGCCCTTGCCGGTCGCGCCGAGTACCCAGATTGTCTGCATTCATTTACGGTACAGTGTGCATCGTTAATGTGTCAACGCTATCGTTCTGGTGATCACATGTCAGGTCTTCGAGGTCGTCCACGCGACACTGCCTTGGACACCGCGATCGCGAATGCGACTGAGGCGGTGTTGCTTTCGCATGGCTATTCAGCGGTGAACATCGATCGCGTCGCCAAGCTGGCCGGCACTACCCGCGCTGCGATCTACCGCCGGGCAAAGACTCGCGGCGAGCTCGTTGTCGCGCTGCTGGTGAGCCGTTTCGGGATCGATCCCGCCCCAGACAGCGGTAATTTGCGCGAGGATCTGAGGCTAATACAGGAACTTCAGCGCCAATTCTTCGTCGCCCCCATGGTCCAGGCCGCTTTGGCCGGCGTGCTCAACGATGTCCGAGACGACGGTGAGCTCGGCGAGGTGTTCTACGCGCGCTTCATGGAACCCCGTCGCCGCTCGGTGGCCGCAATGCTCGCCCGAGCCGCCGACCGCGACGAGATCGCGCCGCCATCGCAGCCGGGTGTTATCTCCGACCTACTGACCGGCCCGCTGCTCCTTCGCACAGCGCTACCACCCATCGGGCCGATCGACGACACACTCGTGAACGCCACCATCGACGCCGCGTTGACGGCATGTGGCGCTGTTGATCGCACCGCCGATAGGCCAGCGGCCAAACCAAGCCAGCGATGATGGCCCACGTTGAATTCGTTACCTGCGGTTACGTTGTCGGGTCTTGACGGCGTCAAGAGCAGTACTTTTGTCGACTCGAGTCGTCCGACAGCGTTTCGAGCATCCCTACATGGTCTGGCCTCCATCGAGAGGAAACTCGACGTCCTAGTGCGATCGCGTGATAGGCGAGTCGGCCCGCCGCCCCAAGCGGGATGACGGGCCGACCCATTCCGAGGAGCGCTGCATTTCGTCAGACAAGCAAGTCCTACTACCCCGCCGCGACCTGTTTCCTGCCGTAGACCCGCTCCATTGGCGCCGTGTCTGTGTGCGCCAGTACCCGGACCGTCTTGCCGTCGCGAAGGGTAAATACGTCGGCGTCTTCGCCTCTTTCGTCGCCAACCGTCACTTCGGTTAACGCGACGACGGTGTCGCCGTCAGCGAGGAGGCGGTTTAGCTTCACCGTCACCGACTTCTCGGCCAATCGGCTGAGGTACGAGGCCGTCGCAATGTCAACTTGAAGTGGCCCCGGCGTGACGGCTCGAGTTGGCCCCGCAGGCAACCGGGCTGGACGGGCGTGGTTGGGCAGAGATTCGTTAAGAGGGGTCAATCAGGAGTGCCGGCGCACGGGTCCTGCCCATAGCGGCGGCTGATCGGCGGCCGAGTCGTCGTGTGTCACTGGTATCGGGAGCGGACCTGTGTCTTGGTCGGCGGGATGAGCGCGGTCATAGGCGGCGCGACGGTGTGGGTCACGGAGCAGGGCATAGGCTTCCAAAACTTGCCGCAACCGCTCGTCGGCTTCTGCATTCGATTCCCGGGAGCGGATGTCGGGGTGATCGTCGCGTAGGTAACGACGGTAGGCGTGGGTGATCTCGGCGTGAGTTGCCGTTGGCGACACGCCTAGCACTGAGTAGGGGTCTGTCATCATCAGGCACCGCGTTTTCCTACCGTGTCGACAGCTGTTGGCGGGGTGGGGCGCGTTGACTTGTTCACAACGCGCCCCACCCTTCATCGATGACGTCCGTGCGGTCCATCACGAGGGCCACGATCAGTGGCGATGCGCGCGCAGTTGCTGCGTCGGGCCGCTGGCAGTAGGTAGCAATGGTTGTGGACGGCACACTGCGTCACCGCGTGTCCGGTTCTTGACTGTCGACGCATCACCTCCTCGTCGTCACGAGACAACTTTGCAAAAGCAAGGGCCGCCTCCGGATGGGGACCGCTGGTGGTCTCCGGTGGAGCGCGCGGGTTACGCCGTTTAGGCGTTGATCGCGGTGCGCTGGTCGTCGTGGCTGATCTCGATACGGCGGGGCTTGGCTTTTTCGGCCACCGGAATCGCCAGCCGCAAAACGCCGTCGTGGTAGTTGGCCTCGATCTTGTCGCTATCGAGGTTTTCCCCGAGGAACAACTGCCGGCTGAACACCCCGCGGGGGCGCTCCGCGGTGACCATCTCGCGGCTCTGATCGACATCGGGCCGCTCGGCGCGCACGGTCAGCACATTGCGCTCGACGTCCAGACCGAGTGAATCAGCCTTCACCCCGGGCAGATCGAATTCGACGACGAACTGCTCGCCGTCTCGCCACGCGTCCATCGGCATAACCGCGGGACGGGCCGCCGTACCCATCACCTGCTGGGTCCACCGGTCGAGTTCACGGAACGGATCTGTACGCATCAATACCATGTTTCACCTCCCGATCAGGGCAGACGATCTATGTCTGCAGACATAGCTTTGTAATACCACTGAATGTATACTTGCGCAAGTAGCGGTAGATGAAATTTTCCAGGAGGAGCGGTTGACACACGACTCGGTATCCCGGTCAGCGCGTGGTGTCTACGGCATCGCGGTGACCTCGGAGCTGTCCGGCGTCGGGCCGCAAACGCTGCGGCTCTACGAGCGCCGCGGATTGCTCACCCCGTCGCGCACCGATGGGGGCACTCGCCGCTATAGCGACGACGACCTGCAGCGCCTTCAGCGGATCACCGAACTTGTCGGCCAGGGCGTGAATTTGGCCGGCATCGCCTACATCCTGGATCTGGAAACCAGAAACAGCCAGCTGGAATCGGACTACACCCAGCTGGAGGTCCTCAACGCCACACTTAAGGCCGATCAACGGCCGACGCCAAGCCGCAACGCCGCGCCTAAAGAACGACGGCAGGACTCCGGTCACGGCCGACGGCGATGAAACTGCTGAACCTTCACGCGGATCGACGCCTCAGCCGTTCGGCGCGGCAAGCCTTCGCACCACCGGTTAACTTGCCGGGCGGGCGTTGCGGGCGTGAGCAAGTCGGTAGGAGGTACTGCCGGTCTCGATGATCTGCCCGGCGAAGGTCAACCTGTCAACAATCGCAGCGCACAATCGCGGGTCGGTGAATGTCTTTGTCCAGGAAGAGAATGGCTCGTTGGAGGCAATGGCGATGGCCGAGCGCTCTTCCCGTTCGGTGAGAACTTGGAACAGCAGCTCGGCGCCGCGCCGGTCCAGCTGCAGATACCCCAGCTCGTCAACCAGGATCAGATCAACTCGCCCGTAGCGGTTGATCAGCTTGGTCAGTTGCTTGTCGTCGGCGGCTTCGACCAGTTCGTTGACCAGCTTGCTGGCCAACGTGTAGCGGACCCGGTAGCCGGCTTCAGCGGCCAGGGTGCCCAGCGCAATCAGCAGATGACTCTTCCCGGTTCCCGAGTCACCGATCAAACACAACGGATGTCCGGCCTTGACCCACGCGCAGCTGGCCAGCTGGCCGATCACCGCGGGATTGATAGCCGGATTGGCCTCAAAGGAGAACTCCTCCAACCGCTTCGGGCGGGGGAAACCGGCGGCGCGGATGCGCCGTTCGGCGCGGCGTCGGGTGCGGTCGTCGCATTCGGCGATCACCAACTCCGAGAGGAACCCGAGGTAGGTCAGTTGTTCGCGTTCGGCCGCGGCGGCGATCTCGGCGAACCGGTCGCGGATCGTTGGAAGGCGCAGCATTCGGCAGCCCTGCTCGATCGCCGCGGTCGCGGCCTGCTCGGTGACGGTGCGCCGCCGGGTCATGAACTCTCCCGTCCGAGCAGAATGTCGTACTTGTCCACCGAGGGCAGCGGACGCTCATCGGTGGGCACGGCGGCCGAGCGATGCTCGGCGAGGATTACCACACGTCCGCCGCCGTCGGCACTGTCTGGACCAGCGGCCGCCCCGCGGCGCTCAGCGGCCTTACGGGCTTCCAGCGCCACCACATCAGGACTGGTCGAGCCGACCGACAACGCCGCCGTGATCCCGGCGAGCACATCGACTCTGTCTAAGTTCCGGTGCAGGAGCAACACTTCGACCAGCGCCCGAGTTCCTGCCGCATCACCGTGAGCCTTGCGCGCGGCGGCCCACAACGCTTCGTGCTCGGCGGTGAACACCTTCGATGCGCGGGCCTGCGCCAACGCCGTCGCCCCGCGCAACGCGCCGGGCTTGCGGCACAGAATCTCCAGATAGTGGTCCAAGTCAAGGACCTTGGCGCCCTTACCGATCGCACGCTGATGGCGTGCTACTACTTTGGTGCGGTCATAGACGGTGACCGCCGAGGCCGACAGCTTCACCCGCAACCGATGACCAATAAACCGGGCCGGTACCGAATACTGATTGCACCGCACCATCACCTGCGCGTAGCGGTCCACCCGCGGCTTCACTGTCAGCGCGGTATCGAACGCCTCGCTCGGCAATGGCCGCAGCAGCGTCTTCTCAAACGCCCAATACTGCCCGACGCTGTTGGCGCGGTTGCTGATTCGACGGGCGTCATCGGCCTCATCAGCGGCCTCCAACAGCGCATTGAGCTCCTCGACAGAGTCCACCACCGGCATCGGCACACAATGGTTACGGCGGAACCGGCCGCCCTCACCTTCCACGCCACCCTTCTCATGGCTGCCTTCATGTCCTGGCTGGCAATACCAAGCCTCGAAGCCATAGTGCGATTTGAGCGCGATCCAGCGCTCATTCTCCTGGCGGGCGCGCCCGAACAACACCTGTTTGACCGCGCTGTTGAGGTTGTCATAACGGATCTTGTCCACCGGGACACCATCCAGGCGTTCGAATGCGTGCACGTGGCCCTCGGGGAACGCCTCCTGGCCCTGTGTCAGAAACGCCCGATGTACTTGCCCGGCCCGAGTACGACAACCGCATGGTGAACAACGCCGTTTTCGTCTTGACTCCGCGCAGCACCACCCACAGGTCATGAAAGTCGACCTAGGCCTCGGCCGCCGGCGGATGGGTCTGCGGCACGTATCCCAGCTCCAGCGGCTGGCCCGCCTCGGCGAGGATCTGCGGGCGGCGCTTGCGGACATGATCGCGCACCGTCGAATACGACAATCCCTCCGCGCCATGCTCATCGACCAGCCGGCCAAAATCCGTCGCGCGGTATGGCGCTGCTTCTTCGGCGCATCGAAATCACTGCGCAGCATGGCGTCGATCGCCGGCTTGAACGGCTCCAGCCGCGGCGCTACACGCTGCGGGGTCTTCCGCGGCGGCGGCATGGCCGACTCCAGCGCCTGGCGCACCGTGCGCCGATGCACACCGTGCTTGTCGGCCAGCGCACGAATCGACAATCCGTCGACCCGGTGATCGCGCCGTATCGCCGCGAACTGCTCCACCCTCGACCTCACCCTCCGCCTCACCTCCGTGATCAGCAATCCGGACTATCCGGACACCGATCACCGTCAGGTGGGGCCGTTTCAAGCCGTCACAACCATCGCGGCGTGTCGCCAAGGTGGGGCCACATCAGACCGTCACAACAACACCCCGCCGCCACACAGGCGGAGCCATTTCGAGCCGTCCTACCCTTGATTTTTCGTGAAACTCGGTGGTTTTGGTGGGTTGAAACGCGAAAGTGCCTGTCCTGCAAGGCATGATGAGACTTCTCAGGGTTCCATGATGCTG
>Ga0209040_10001542_pt1 | contig 18231 bp, 19 predicted proteins | sample BogFormECP12_OM3_FD_188240 | JGI IMG/M metagenome (GOLD analysis project Ga0209040, IMG submission 188240) | Bog forest soil microbial communities from Calvert Island, British Columbia, Canada - ECP12_OM3 (SPAdes) (version 2) | ecosystem: Environmental > Aquatic > Freshwater > Wetlands > Bog ...
TGCGCCGGCGATCAGGTCGGCGATGGTCATGTGCGCATTATGGAGCCGCGACCTCGATCACCGTCGCTGAGCCCATTCCGCCGCCCGCGCACATGGCGGCGACGCCGATTCCGCCTCCGCGGCGGCGCAATTCGTGCACCAGGGTCACCAGCATCCTGGCCCCGGTTGCCGCCACCGGATGTCCCAGCGAGCAGCCGCTGCCGCTGACGTTTATCTTGTCCGGGTCCAGATCGAGCATCTTGATGGTAGCCACACACATCGACGCGAACGCCTCATTGATTTCGAACAGGTCCACGTCGGAGATCGAAAGACCAGCGCGGGCAAGGGCTTTCGGGATCACCTCCACCGGTGCCAAACCGGTGATCGCGGGGTCGACGCCGACGGACGCCCAGGATCGTACGGTGGCCAGCGCGGGCAGCCCGAGCCGGTCGCTCGCGATGGTCAACGCGGCGGCGCCGTCGTTGGCGCCGCAGGCGTTGCCGGCGGTGATCGAAAAGCCCTCGATTTCCGGATGCAGCGGCTTGAGTGCGGCCAGCTTCTCCATGCTGGTGTCGCGGCGCGGGTGCTCGTCGACCGAGAACAGCCCGTGCGGCGTCTCGATGGGAACGATCTCCTCTTTGAAGCGGCCTTCGTCGATCGCGGCGATCGCATTGCGGTGTGAGCGCAGCGCCCACGCGTCCATCTCCTCGCGGCTCACACCCGCTTTGACTGCGGCGTTCCAGCCCACGGTGATCGACATGTCGAGGTTCGGCGCATCGGGGCGGTCCGGGTGCGTCGGCGGGAACCAGTCGACCCATTCGCCATCCACTTGCATCCGCGATCGCGGCGAGGTCGATGCCGAGTTCACACCGCCGGCGATGATGAGTTCATCCATGCCGGCACGCACACTTGCCGCTGCACTCTGCACCGCCGCCTGACCGGCCGCACAGTGCCGATTGTTGGCCAAACCGGGCACGTGGCTCAGACCCGCCGTGACGGCCGCGTGGCGGGCGACCACGCCTCCGCCGTAGAGACCCTCACCCAGGATTACATCGTCGACCTGGGCCGGATCCAGGTTCGCCGCCGCCTCGGAGACCACGTGATGCGCGAGGTCGAATGCGGTGGTATCGCGCAGCGTTCCCTTTCGGGCGGTGCCGATGGGGGTGCGCAGGGCGGACACGATGACAGCTTCAGGCACAGGTTCTTCTCCAGTTCAGCGAGCTCGTTGCGGGACTCGAGAGCCGACCGCACAATCATGAGAACACTATTCTCTCAGTTTGAGAGCGCGAGTTGCAAGGAGGGTGCTCCGGCCCAGGCCCGCGAGCTGGGGGCACTCCCCCAGAGGGGGGACCCCCACCCGCTTGCGGGGGAACACAGAATCGCACAATCAGGCGGACGCTTATGCGATTCTGCGTCTGCTGGCCAACCAAGGTAAGGAGGCCGATGGAGGGAACAATCCCCGTCCCGGGCGGCCACATCTGGTTCAAGCGGGTTGGCGGTGGGGCGGGTCTTCCGCTCCTCGCGGTTCATGGCGGTCCCGGCTTACCGCACGATTACATAAGTTCGCTGGACCGCTTGGCCGACGAGCGTGAAGTCATTTTCTGGGATCAGCTAGGTTGCGGCAATTCTGAATGCCCGTCGAACGTGGAACTTTGGACGATGCAACGCTCCGTGGCCGAGATGGACGCCGTGGTACAGGCGTTGGGCCTGAACCGCTTTCACGTCTTTGGCAACTCGTGGGGCGGGATGCTGGCGCAACAGTACGTACTTGACGTGTCATCTGGAGCCGTAAGCCTCACCGTCTCGAACAGCATCGCTTCCATCCCCCGGTTTGCGGAGATGGTCGCCCGCTTGAAGACCGGGTTGGACGCGGCAACCCAATCCGCGATTGACCTTCATGAAGCCGCCGGCACGACCTATTCGATGGAATATCAGGCCGCGATCAGGACCTGGAACGAGACGTATCTTTGCCGTCGGCTTCCCTGGCCCGAAGAGCTCCAGGAAGCGTACAGAAAGTCGGGAGCCGAGATCTTCGAAACGATGTTTGGGCCCAGCGACTTTCACATCGTCGGGACTATTCGCAGCTGGGACGTCCTCGACCGGTTGCCCGAAATCGCATTGCCCGCCCTTGTCCTCGCGGGCAGGTTCGACGAATGCGCACCTGAACACATGTGGGAGATGCACCAGCGTATTGGCTGCTCGCAGTTTGAGCTTTTCCAGTCGAGCGCTCACATGCCTTTCATTGAGGAGCCGCACCGGTTCGATCAGGTGATGCGGGACTTCCTCCGGCGACACGACGACGTCTGACGTCCGCTACGAAGACCTGGTCGCTACAGCTGCGTTGATGATGACCGCACACAGGTGGTGCCAATCGGGGCGATCGAATCCCGCGCCCAGCAGTAGGGCAGTTGCGCGCCGACGCGTCCGAGCCTTGCCCCGCCGACTGACCGCGAGCGTGGGAATCAACCATTGGGAAAACTGATCGACCAGAACCAGATGGCCACCGGGTCGCAAAACCCTCGCGCATTCGGCGAGCCCGGCGCCTTGATCAGACCAATGGTCGAACGACGTACTACTGACCACGAGGTCCATTGACGCATCGGCGTAGGGCAGCTGCTCGGCCACCCCGGTGACGAACGTCAATCGTTCGTCGTCAGTAAGGCTCTTGGCGGCCTGGATCATGTTGGAAGCAGCATCAATTCCAGCAAGCTCCTGGGCTCGCGGATAGTGGCCGGCTAACACCCGGATCAGGTAACCGGTTCCACACCCCACATCGAGGACACGTCGTGGTGCGGCCACTGTCGCCGCTGCCAACGCCGCGGTCCGGTTGCTGATGGCGTGGTGCAGACGGCCGCGCCAGCCCTGGTCATAGGACCTGGCCCGATCATCAAAAGCCGCGACATCACGATAGGGCGGCACGGCGATAATTGTAGGACCCGCCGAGTCGAGCCGCTCAGTTCTTACCGGCCGCCAGTTTGGTGACGATCGACCGGAAGTCCTCCGTTTGGAAGGATTGGTTCTCGGCCGAAAGGGCATAGTCGAGACTGGCCAGGACGGCACGTTCCAGATGAATGTTGAGTACCCGCTTGGTGCTCTCGACCGCCTGCTGGGGCAGCTCCATGATCTTTTTGGCGCAGGCGATCGCTTCGGCTACCGGATCGGCCACCACGTGATTGGCCAACCCGAGCTCGACGGCCCGCTCCGCGCGAATCCGCGTCCCGGTCAACGCATACTCCTTGGCCAGCAGCAGACTGATATGCAGCGGCCAGGTCAACGGCCCGCCGTCGGCGGCCACCAGCCCCACCTGCACGTGCGGGTCGGCGAGATAGGCGTCTTCGGCGATGTAGACAATGTCGCTCAGCGCGACCAGGCTGCAGCCCAACCCGACCGCCGGGCCATTTACCGCCGCCACCACCGGAATTCGGCACCGCGCCATGCCCAGCACAATCTCGCGTCCGTCTCGGATGGTCTTGGCTCGCAGGTCGGCGTCGCCCGCCAACTCCTCGAGATACGCGAAATCACCGCCGGCCGAAAATGCGCGCCCGGCTCCGGTGATTATCGCGGCGCGCGCCGTGGGATCGTCGGTTAGTCGTTGCCATACCCGGGCGAGACCGGAATGCAGGTCGTCGTTGACCGAATTGAGCGATTCCGGCCGGTTCAGGGTGATGATCCGCAGTGCCCCGTCGGCGCGGACCTCGATTTCAGCAGGCATGTCGTACACGTCAGACTCCCAATCCCAAGATTCGCGAAGCGATGATGTTCTTCTGTATCTGTGATGTCCCGCCCATGACACTTTGCGCGCGGCTGTACAAATAGGCGCTGAGCAGGTCCGGGTCGCGGGTCCCGGTGACCGCCAGGGCGGCGTGCCCGACAGACTGCTCGACCCAGGTCATCAGCAGCTTGTCCAGCGATCCTTCGGGGCCGTGTGACATGCCGTCGAGCTGTTCGGACAGCCGCCGCCGGACATGGTGGGTCAGCATTTCCGACTGCACCGCCGCCCACGCGAGCTCTTCCGGCACCGGACCGTCGTTGCGTGCGAACAGCTCTCGCACCAGCTTGCCGTATCTGGCCGCGTAGCCGAGCGTGGACGGCTCGCGCTCATGTCCGACGACGGTCATGGCCACCGCCCACCCGTCACCGGGAGCACCGACCATCCGATCCGCCGGCACGGTGGCGCCGTCGAAGAACACCTGGCCGAATTCGTTGGTTACCCCGTTCATCATGCGCAGCGGGCGCTGTTGCACGCCAGGTTGTTTCATGGCGATCACGAACGCCGAGATGCCCCGGTGCCGCTTGGCCTCGGGATCGGTACGCGCCAGCAGGAGACACCAGTCGGCGACATCGGAGTAGCTGGTCCAGATCTTGTGTCCGCGCACCACATAGTTGTCGCCCTCGCGGGTGGCGGTGGTGGTCAGCGAGGCCAGATCCGAGCCGGCGCCGGGTTCGCTGAAGCCCTGGCACCACCGCTCGGTGCCGTTGATGATGCCGGGCAGGAAGCGTTTTCGCAGTTCGTCGCTGCCGTGCCTGCCGATGCCGTACACCAGGTAGCCCACGCTGGGGCGCGGCGGTGCACCGGCCCGTACCAGTTCTTCATCGACGATGACGTCATACACCGGCGGCAGCTCCTGCCCACCGTAGTCGCGGGGCCAGGACAGGCCGAAGAAGCCGTTGCCGTACAAGGCGCGGTGCCAGTCGGCCATGCGCACCCAATACTCGTCACCCGAGCCGGAATACTCCTTGGCGGGCAGGGAAAGCCACGATCGTAGCCGCTCGCGGAAGGCGGCCTCGGCGGGCGAGTCACGAAAGTCCAAGATCGATCTCCTTCAGCGTCACGGGCCACAGCTCGGTCGATGTCAGCGCGCGGCGCAGGTAGACGTGTACCAGACACTCCCAGGTATTGCCGATGCCGCCGTGCACCTGCACGGCGGTCTCGCAGACGGTTCGGGTGGCACGCGCGCAGTAGACCTTCGCGATCTGGGCGGCCCGAATGGCTTCGGCCGGCGTGAGTTCGTCGACCCCCCATGCGGCGTGCCGTAGCACGCTCACCGAGCCTTCGATCAGCGCCAGACTTTCTGCCAACAGGTGGGCGATGGCTTGATAGGACCCGATCTGTTTGCCGTATTGTTCGCGGATTTTCGCGTAGTCGCAGGCGACGGCGTGGCCGCCCCGGGCAACTCCGACCAGGTCCGCCGACGTGGTGACCAGCGCCAGCGCCCGCCATCGGCCCGCGACTTCGGCGGAGACCTCGCCCAGGGTTACAGGTGATCCCACCATGCCCGCTTCGAGTCTGGTCAAATCCGCTGCGGCGCTGGCGGTATCCAGGTCGGCCGTCAGGACCGCAGTGTCGGAGAGCAGCAAGGCCCGCTGAAACCCGCGGGCGTCGATCGCGCGATCGTCGACGGCTAGGGTCGCTCCTCGCGCCTCTGCGCCGATGTGGCGGGCCAGATCGTCTGCCAGCACCGGCCCCAGAAACGGTGCGTCGACCAGTCGGCGCCCGAATTCCTCTGCGATGATGGCTACTTCGACGCCGGAGGCCCCGTCGGAGCGCAGCGATCGCCAGCCCGTCGTCTCAATCTGCCTGTCCAGACGCGCAATTCGGCTCTCGTCGGCGAGATCCTGCACCGCTGCAGGCCCGAGATCGTCGGCCAGCTTGGCGGCTGCGTCACGTAGTTGCCGCTGTTCAGCTGTCAGACGTACATCCATAGTTCTCCTTCAGCACGCGGCGCAGCACCTTACCCGAGGGCAAACGCGGAATATCGGTCACGAACACGACGCGGCTCAGCCGTTTGTAGGACGCCAGCTTGGCGTCCACCCGGGCGGTGAGCTCGGACGCGACCGCGGGATTACTCGGGACGTGCGTGGCGACCGCGGCGACGACCGCTTCCCCGTTGACCCCGTCCGGAACACCAAATACCGCACAATCTTTGACGGCCGGATGACCGTGCAGCACGGTCTCGATTTCGGCGGGCGCGACCTGGAAGCCGCGCACTTTGATCATCTCTTTGAGACGATCGGTGATCCGCAGCCACCCGTCGGCGTCGAGCCAGCCGACATCGCCGGTCCGGTACCAGCCGCCGCGGAATACCTCCGCGGTCGCCTCGGCCGGCAGGTAGCCGGCCATGAGCGACTCCGACCGCGCCTGGATCTCGCCTACCTCGCCTGGGCGGACCGGCTGGCCGGTCTCCAGGGACACCACGCGCAGGTCCACACCCGGCACCGGCCGCCCGACGGCGTCGAGTCGCGCCCCTGACAATGGGTTACACGCAATGACGGGTAGTTCCGTGGTGCCATACGCGGGAACCCAACCGACGCCGGTTCGCCGGGTCACGGTCTCGGCGATAATGGCGCTGACGGGAGTGGCACCCCACATGATGAACCGCAGCGACGAGAGGTCGAAGGACTCGAGTTCGGGGTGCGAGGCGATGGCCAGCGCGATGGGAGCGATGGCCATTTCGACCGTGATGCGGTCGTTTTCGATGTGACGCAGCATCCGGTCGATGTCGAATCGGGGATGCAGTCGCATCCAGGCGCCGGTCCGCAGCGCGGTGAGAATGTTGAGCAGGCCGAGGATGTGGGACGGCGGCGTGGTGACTTGGATACGGTCACGGCTCGTCAGCCGCAGCGCTTCGCGCCAGTGCCGGACGGCCGCGTCCAGTGATGCGTGGGTGTGCCGGACGGCCTTGGGCAAGCCGGTGGTGCCGGAACTGAACACCAGCAGGGCGTCGTTCCTGGGGTTGTCCGGCCGCGAGGAGCCTGATGTCGGTTCGGCGGGAGCGATCGGTCCGTCCAGGTGCAGCATCGGCATCAGGCCGGCCAGTACCGGGTGGTCACCGACGGCGTGGCCCGGGTTCGTGACCCCAAGCGCGTGGTCGACCTCCTCGTGCTTCCAGGCGGGGCTGATGAGTACCGCCGTCGCACCCAGCCGCCAGATCGAAAGCAGGGCGGCGACAAACTCCGGCCGGTTGGAAGCCATTACCGCGACCCGCTCACCTGCGATTACACCGGTTTTGGTGAGGGTCACGGCCAGCCCATCGGCCAATGCGTCGAGCTGAGGCAGGCTCAACCGCCGTTCCTCGAACACGAGCGCGGCCGGCACGGTCACGTCCTGTTCCTCCCGGCAGTTTGAGAAGATGCTATCGCCTAATGAGAATAGTATTCTCTATACTGAAGAACGCAAGTACGGGAAGGGGTGGTCATGGTGACGGTCACCCGGATCATCGAGGAGACCGAACGGGTGACGGATCCCGCATCAAACGGCGGCACGGTGACGATCTACCTCGACCGCAAAAAGGTGTCGGTACCGCTGGTTCCGGGCGAGACCCTGCTGGAAAGCGCTCGGCGGGCGGGCCTGGATCCGCCTTTCAATTGTGAGGCCGGCAACTGTGGCACGTGCATGGCCAGGCTCGAAGAGGGCCATGCGACCATGCGGGTCAATGACGCGCTCGAAGACGACGAAGTGGCCGAAGGCTACATTCTGACGTGCCAGGGCGTACCCGATACGGCTTCGATCACGGTGCGTTACGAGTAGTAGTCACAGGGAGGCGGCGACCATGGCCAAGGGGATCATTTACGTCGAGACTCGGCCCAGTTCGCCCGATCGCGAGCAGGAGTACAACACCTGGTACGACGAAGTGCATATACCCGAACTCTTGGCGCTCGACGGAATCGTCGCGGCGCGTCGCCTGCGTCCGGTTGACGGCGACGGCCCCTACGTCGCCCTGTACGAGCTCGAAGGCGACAACTTGCAGGCCATCGTGGACAACATGAGGGCCAACGCCGGCAATCTGCACATTTCCGACGCGCTGCAGTTGGATCCGCGGCCGGCAATGCGACTACTCCAGGTGACCACCGAGCACCATCAGACAGGGTAGGCCAAGGCGACTTGCTCGAGCTGGTCGACGCCGGTCGCAAAGTCGCCGCCGACGGGCAGCAGCAGCGCGACGTGATCCGCGCCGGCGACGAGGTGCTCGCGCACCTTGACGCCGATGTCCGCCGGATTGCCATGGGCGACAACTGCATTGACTAGCCGGTCGCTCACCTCGGTGATGTCGCGGGCCGAGTAGCCCAGCCGAACCATGGTGGCTGCGTACGACCGCCGGCCGAGCCCGAAACAGTTTCCCGCGCAGTCGCTTTCGCCCGATCCCGATCAGAGTTCGGGGCAACGGCCAGCCCGACGACCAAAAGCTTGTCGGGTCCGAGCAGCTGCCGGGCTTGTGCGTTGAACTCCGGCGGCACCATGGCCGGCAGTGCCCCGTGCGCGATCTCACCCGCCAGGGCAAGCATTTTCGGGCCATTCGCGGCGATGATCCGGGGGTAAGCCGCCCCGGGTGCCGGCGGCCAGGTGGGGCTGTCCATCCGGTCCAGGTAGTCACGCATGGTGGCCAGCGGATTGCCGAATTCCTGTCCGGTGCTGGCCGCCTGCTCGGGGTAGCAGACCCCCAGGCCAAGCACGACCCGGCCGGGGTAGGCCTGGGCCAGCTGGGCCGCCGCGCCGTGTGCGGTCTGCGGTTGGCGGACCCAGATGTTGGCGACGGCCGTGCCGAACGCTATCCGCTCAGTTGCGGCCAGCAACATGGCGACTTGGACCAAGGCGTCCTTGCCGATGACCTCGTTGGTCCACACGGCGCCGTAGCCGGCGTGTTCCAGCCGGGCGACGGCCTCACGTTGCGCAGCAGCATGCGGGGTGGTGCTGAATGAGACCGGCAGGCACGCGCCGACTGGGCCCAACGCCTGCCGCGCCGCGTCGACCACGGAGGTCTGCATGGGATCTTCTTTCACTCGTTGAAGTAGTGACCTTCGTCGAGGTCCTCGATCAGCCCCGGCCCTGCGGGATTCCAGTCCAGAACTTTCTGCGTGAGGGCGTTCGAGGTCGGATTGTCGAGAGAGGCGAACAAAGACAGAAAGCCGAACTGGCCGGCCTCCTCGGCGGAAATGCCGGCTACCGGCAGATTCAAATGGCGGCCGATGACGCCGGCGATGTCACGGAACGGCACGCCCTCGTCGGCAACCCCGTGCAACCGCGTCCCCGCGGGAGCCTTTTCCAGAGCCAGCCGGTACAGGCGTGCCGCGTCGAGCGTGTGGACGGCGGGCCAGCGATTGGACCCATCGCCGATATAGGCGGAGACGCCCTTGTCGCGGGCGATGTCGATCAGGCGGTGCGCGAAGCCGTGGTGATCGAGCGTGCTGTGCACCAGCGGCGAAAGGCGAATGACCGATGATCGCACCCCACGCTCGGCCAACGCGATGGTCGCGTTCTCCGAGTCGATCCGCGGACCGGCCTCGGCGGTGTCGTTTTCGGTTGCGACCCGTCCTGGAGCGACAAGCGCGAGCAAAAGCGTTCCGGAGGTGTTCACCAACGGCCTATCGGAGCCGACCAGCTCCTCGCCCATTGCCTCGACTGCGCGCAGGTCGGTCTGGGCGGCGGCCACGAAGTCGTTGTCGAAGTCGTGCCGGTAGGCGAGGTGGATGACGCCGTCGGCCGCCGCGGCGGCGGCCCGCAGGCCGTCGAGGTCGTCAAGGTCGCCGCGGTGCGCGTTGACGCCCCTGGCCGTCAGGGCGGCGGCGGCCTCGTCCGAGCGAGCCAGACCGGTGACCTGGTAGCCGGCTTCATGGAGTTCGGTCACGACGGCTGAACCGATATGTCCGGTAGCGCCGGTAACAAAGACGTGCATGGGTGGTCCATCTGATTGGTTTGGTGTTGATGTCATCTAGTCAATGACCGCGCCCGCGCGAGTGTCCAAGACCTGTTCCATATGACGGGATGCATATCAGGCATCACAACAGCTCAGCAGCACTACAAGCAGGTAATGCGCTCGGATCTTCGCTACACTGTGCGCATGACCGACTCGGCATCGCCGGTGATGGACCTCGACCTGAGACTGGTGAGCTACTTCGTCGTCGTGGCTGAGCACCGGCACTTCGGCCGCGCGGCCACCGTCCTGCGTGTCGCGCAGCCGTCGTTGAGCCGACAGATCCGCCGGCTGGAGCAGCAGTTAGGCGTCCGCCTGTTGGACCGCACGCCGCAGGGCACCCGGCTCACCGAGGCCGGCGAGGTATTCCTGCCTCGGGCCAAGGCGCTGCTGCGCTCGGCCGCCCAAGCCACGGCACAGGCCCGGGCCGCCGCCCAGCCCAGCCGCATCACCGTCGGCTACACGACGGGCCTGATCGTCACCCCGGCGGTACGCGAGTTGCGCCGCGAGCACCTGGATGCCGACGTGCAAACCTTGCACGTGGAATGGAACCAAGCGCGTGATGCGCTGCTCGACCATCGGGTGGACGTGCTGGTGACCCGGCTACCGTTTCCGACCGACCAGCTGCACGTGACGATCCTCTATGACGAGCCCAGGGTGCTGGTGGTTCCCGTCGACCACCGCCTGGCGGGCAGGGAATCCGTCACCCTCGACGACATCGCCGACGAACCCATGCCGCGGGTACGGCACTCCGATCCGGCCTGGAGTGCCTTCTGGCGCATCGATCCCCGGCCCGACGGTCGCCGGGCACCCGATGGTCCGTTCATCGACGCGCTCGAGGACAAGTTCGAAGTCATCGCCGCCGGGCAGGCGGTTGCCATTACCGCCGGCTTTCACGCCAACAGCCTGCGCCCCGATATCACCACGGTCCCCTTGGAAGGCGTCGAACCCAGCCATGTCGTGTTGGCGACCCGTGCCGGGGACCGCGGCCGTCTGGTGGCCGCCTTTCGCAAGCTCGCCGAAGCCCACCTCATCGGTCCGGATCGGGGTTAACGCGCCTCGAGCGTGGCGGTGCGCTAGTGATCGTCCAACCTGGGCGGTGGCCGGTAGTCGGGCTGCCACCCGGAAACGTGGATCGGGTTGCCGACGAGGCGGAAATCACCTGCTGACACAACCACTTCCGGAGTGGCCTTGAGTGCCTCGGGCAGTGTGCGAACGGCCGCGGCCGGCACGCCGAGTGGCCGCAGTCGCCGCTCCCAGCCTGCGGCGCTATCGGTTGCCAGCGCTGCTGTGACGACGGCCAGGACCTCATCGCGGCGCGCCACACGTTCGGCCATCGTTTCGAAGCCGTCGATATTCGCCTCGGCGGCAAAGGATTTCCAAAAGCCATCATGGGTGATGAACAGCGCCAGATGACCATCGGCTGTCGGGAAGAGCTGCGCCGGAACGTAATACGAGTGCGCTCCGTTCGGCCGGCGCTGTGGCTCGATACCGCTGTTGAGATAGGCGGAGGCGTGGTAGTTGAGCTGCGACAGCATGACGTCGCGCAGCGACACATCTACCTGCCCGCCGGTGCCAGAGATGATCTTGGCCAATAGTCCCAGCGCGGCGCACATTCCGGTGGAGTTGTCGGCTGACGAATAGCCCGGCAGTGTCGGCGGACCATCCGGATCGCCGGTCAGTGCCGCGATGCCGACGCCGGCCTGCACCACGTAGTCGAAAGCCGGGTCGTCGCCGCCGTGCAGTCCGAAGCCGGTGATCGCCACGCAGACGATCCGCTCGTTCCACCGCCGCAACGCCTCATGGGTGAGCCCCAGCCGGCGGATCGCCGACGGTTTCAGGTTGACCAGCAGCGCCTGGGACTTCGCCACAAGATCGCCTAAACGTTGTTGCCCTGCTTCGGAATTCAGGTCGAGGCAAACGCTCGACTTGTTGCGGTTGAGACTGGCGAAATAGGTGTCGCCGACCCCGCGGGAAATCTCGCCGCCGACCGGTTCGATCTTGATGACCTCGGCACCGAGATCGGCGAGCAGCATGGTGGCGTACGGGCCGGCGAGCATGGTGCCGACCTCGAGTATCCGTATGCCGGCCAGCGGTCCGGGGTCTCCCGGCGTCACCGCAACTCCGCTGCGAGCGCGGCGATCATCTCGCGGGTTCGCCGTTTGGAGGCGATGAGTTGGTCCCGGTTGTCACCGATCGGCAGTAGCCGCACCGACAGGTCCGTCACGCCAGCGTCGGCGAATCGGCGGATCCGGTTCAGGATTGCGTCCTCGTCGCCGGCCGCGCAGATGTCACCGACATCTTTGGCGTCGCCGTATCCGAGCAGTCGCTGATAATTCGGCGAGACTTCGGCCTCCCCCAGGATCCGGTTGGCGCGCTCGCGCGCGGCGTCGACTTCACCTGCGCTACAAAGGCAAACGGGAATGCCGGCGACGATACGCGGGGACCCCCGCCCGGCATTGTCGGCGGCCTTGGTGATCCGCGGCACCACGTGCTCGGCCACGGCGCGTTCGTCAGCCATCCACAGCACGGTGCCGTCGGCTCTTTCGCCGGCAATCGTCAGCATCACCGGCCCGAGCGCGGCCACCAGCACCGGCAGCGGCGCCACCGCCCCCAGGTCCAACGGGTTGTGCACCCTAAAGCTGTCGTTCTCTACATCAACCGGGCCAGGGTTGGCGAAGGCGGCGTCGAGGACTTCGAGATAGTCCCGGGTGTAGGCGGCCGGCCGCTCGTAGGGAAGCCCGAGCATGTCCTCCACGATCCAGTGATGCGACGGCCCGACGCCCAATACCAGCCGCCCACCGGTAGCGGCGTGTGCGGATAAGGCCTGGCGCGCCAACGCAATTGGGTGCTGCGCCTGCAGCGGAACGACCGCGGTGCCCAGCTCGATCCGGCTGGTGCGAGTCCCCATCAGGGCCACCGCCAGCAGCGCGTCGAAGTCGTTGGGGATCTGCGGGATCCAGGCACTGTCCAGGCCGGCGGTTTCGGCCCACTCGATGTCGGCCAGCATCCGGGTGACCTTGCGCGCGGAATTCCCGCGCTCGGGTCCAACCATCACTCCGATGCGCACGGTTCCTCTGCTTCCTTTAAGGAGGGTTCGGGACTGCCCGTCAAAGCGCGGATGTCGTGCACGAGTTTGTCGAGCGGTGTCCCGGTGGGAAATACCGCGGCGGCGCCGGCGGACAGCAGCTTGGGTACGTCGGCATGCGGGATCGTCCCGCCGACGACGACGGCGATGTCGGCGGCGTCAGCGGCGCGCAACGCCTCGATGGTGCGTGCGGTCAGCGCCAGGTGCGCACCGGACAGGATGCTCAGGCCGACGACGGCCACGTCTTCCTGGACGGCGATCGACGCGATGTCTTCGATGCGCTGCCTAATACCGGTGTAGATGACCTCGAAGCCGGCGTCGCGCAGTGTGCGGGCGACGATCTTGGCACCGCGGTCATGCCCGTCGAGACCGGGCTTGGCGACCAGGATACGAACGGCCACCTAGAACACCACCGGCTGCTGGAATTCGCCCCACACGGCCTTGAGTGCCGACACCATTTCACCGAGCGTGCAGTAGGCGTTCGCGCAGTCGATCAGTTTATGCATGAGGTTGTCGGTTCCCTCCGCGCTGCGCGACAGTGCGGCAAGAGTGGATTGCACTGCGCCGCTGTCCCTTTCGGCCTTCACCTTGGAGAGCCGCTTGAGTTGCAGATCGCGGCCCTCGGCGTCGAGTTCGTAGGTGACGACGTCCGGCTCGGGCTCCTCGGAGACGAACCGGTTGACCCCGACGACCGGGCGGGTGCCGGCTTCGATGTCCTGATGGATCCGAAACGCCTCGTCGGCGATCAGGCCCTGCAGATAACCGTCCTCGATCGCGCTGACCATCCCGCCTCGCCGCTCGAGGTCGTCCATGATCTCGACGATGCGGGCTTCGGTGGCGTCGGTGAGCGCCTCGACAAAATAGGAGCCGCCGAGCGGGTCGGCGACCCGGGCAACGCCGGTTTCGTACGCGAGGATCTGCTGGGTGCGCAGCGCCAGTGTCGTGGACTCCTCGGTGGGCAGCGCGAACGGCTCGTCCCACGCCGCGGTGAACATCGACTGCACGCCACCCAATACCGCGGCCATCGCCTCGTAGGCCACCCGCACCAGATTGTTCTGCGCCTGTGGGGCATACAACGACGCGCCGCCGCACACGCAGCCGAACCGGAACATCGACGCCTTGTCCGTCGTCGCCCCATAGCGTTCCCGCACGATCGTCGCCCAGCGCCGGCGCCCCGCACGGTATTTGGCGATCTCCTCGAAGAAATCGCCGTGGGTATAGAAGAAGAACGAGATCTGGGGCGCGAACTCGTCGATCGTCATCCGGCCCCGTTCCACCACGGTGTCGCAATAGGTGACCCCGTCAGCCAGGGTGAACGCCATTTCTTGCACCGCGGTGGCGCCGGCGTCGCGGAAATGCGCCCCGGCCACCGAGATGGCATTGAATTTCGGGACCTCGGCCGCGCAGAACTCGATGGTGTCGGCGATCAGCCGAAGCGACGGCTCCGGCGGCCAGATCCAGGTCCCGCGCGAGGCGTACTCCTTGAGGATGTCGTTCTGTATGGTTCCGGTGAGCTTCGCCCGCGGTATCCCTTTTCGCTCGGCGGCGGCCACGTAGAACGCCAGCAGAATCGCCGCCGTGCCGTTGATCGTCATGCTCGTGCTGATTTTGTCCAGCGGGATGGCGTCAAAAAGGATCTCGGCGTCGGCCAGGGTGTCCACTGCGACGCCTACCCGGCCGACCTCCTCTCCGAACTCGGGATCGTCGGAGTCGTATCCACACTGGGTGGGCAGGTCCAGCGCCACTGACAACCCGGTGCCGCCCTGCTCCAAGAGGTAGCGGTAGCGGCGATTGGATTCCTCGGCGGTACCGAAGCCGGAGTATTGGCGGAACGTCCACAGCTTGCCGCGGTACCCGGACGCGAAGTTACCCCGGGTGAAGGGGAACTCCCCCGGCGCCGGCGGTTCCGCGCTTTTATCTCCCGGGCCATACACTGGCGCGAGCGGGATGCCGGACGGGGTCTGAGCCGCGTTATCCATCGATGAATAACGTACTTGCAAAAAAAGAGAATGCCAATACCACATTGCTGACCTGGCCAAACCGATGCTCTAAGCTGCTGTTCGCAGTCAACGACGGAGGTCGACATGACGGTTTCCCGGCCATCGGCGACGGACATCGACGCCGCTGCCAAGCACTTCGGTTTTCACTTCGACGCACACGCCCGGGCGATGTGGGTGGCAGCCGTCGAGTTCTCCATGAGGTCTTACGACGCGGTTGACGAGCTGTACAACAAGTTTGCACGTCCGCAGGCCCCCGAGCGTGCCTACCGATTCCCGGAGCCGGGCGACAATCCGCTCGGCGCTTGGTACGTCACGGCCGAGATCGCCTCCGGCGCCGAGGGCCGGCTGTCGGGCAGGACGGTGGCGATCAAAGACAACATCGTCGTCGCCGGGATTCCGATGATGAACGGTTCACGCGCGGTGGAAGGTTTCATCCCCAGTCGCGACGCGACGGTCGTAGAGCGGCTGCTTGCGGCCGGGGCAACGATCGCCGGGAAGAGTGTCTGCGAGGACCTGTGCTGCTCGGGGTCTAGCTTCACCTCCGCCTCCGGGCCGGTGCGCAACCCGTGGGACACCACGCGCGAAACGGGCGGGTCGTCCAGTGGCAGCGGCGCGCTCGTCGCCGCCGGTGAGGTCGACCTGGCCCTCGGCGGCGACCAGGGCGGATCGATCCGGATCCCGGCATCAGTGTGCGGCATTGTCGGGCACAAGCCGACCTACGGGCTCGTACCCTACACAGGCGCGTTCCCGATCGAGCGGACGCTTGATCACGTCGGTCCCATGACGCGCACCGTCGCCGATGCCGCGCTTATGCTCACCGTGCTCGCCGGACCCGACGGCCTGGACCCGCGCCAACCGCGCGATATGCGGTCGGTCGACTACCGGACGGCACTCACCGGCGACGTGGCCGGTCTGCGGGTGGGCGTTCTCACCGAGGGCTTCGGGCAACCGGGCTCGCTGCCGGACGTGGACGACCTCGTCCGATCGGCGGCACAGCGGTTCACCGAGATCGGCTGCACCGTAGGCGAAATCAGCGTGCCCTGGCACCGCAGCGCACTTCATGTCTTCGCCGTCATCATGACCGACGGCGCCACCTACCAGATGCTGGACGGCAACGGATACGGGCTCGGCGTGGACGGACTCTACGACCCAGAACTGATGGCGCACTTCGCAAGGCAGCGAGCCGTCAAGGCCGATCAATTCGCCAGCACCATCAAGGCGACGGCGCTGTGCGGCCACTACGGACTGAACACACTTGGCGGCGTGTCTTATGCCAAGGCACGCAATCTGCTGCCGCACGTGCGCGCAGCCTACGATGCGGCTCTCGCGCACTACGACGTATTGGTCATGCCCACCGTTCCCAGCACGGCCGACACGCTGCCGGCGGGCAGCCCACAGGATCTCGCGCTGCTCGAACGCGCACTCGGCAAGGCGCTCAACACCTCGCCCATGGACATCACCGGCCACCCCGCGATCTCCGTGCCCGCCGGCCTGGTTGACGGCCTGCCCGTCGGAATGATGATCGTAGGCAAGCGATTCGACGACGCGACCGTGCTGAAGGTCGCCGATGCCTTCGAGACCGTTTCCGGCGGTTTCCCGGCGGCCCCGAGCGCAAAGGCGTGAATTTCTAAGCTCGGCAGAGGATTTCGCCGTGTGGGATGGCCAGCCAACCATCCGGAGCCGCGGCCCACGCCCGCCACGCCGCGGAGATCTCCTCGAGCTGGGTGGTAGTGGCCAGACCTAAATGCAGCAGCTCGCGAGCCACGCCCGAATGAAGGATCCGGTCGGCCCACATTCCACCCCACCATTCGCGGGTCGCCGCCGTCGCATAGCACCACAGGCTGCCCGTGGGCGTGACGTCGTCGAATCCTGCCTGTTGGGCCCACGAGAGCAGCCGCCGACCCGCATCCGGTTCGCCGCCGTTGGCGCGAGCCGCTTGTTGGTAGAGGTCCCGCCACAGGTCCAGCGCCGGAAGCTGCGGAAACCAGATGAACCCCGAGTAGTCCGCATCTCGCGCCGCGACAATTCCGCCGGGCACGCACACTCGCCGCATCTCCCGCAGCGCCTGCGCGGGATCGGCGACGTGCTGCAGCACCTGGTGAGCATGGACGACGTCGAACGCGTCATCAGAAAAGTCGAGCCTATGCACGTCGGCGGTGGCGAACGAGACGTTGGACAGGTTGCGCCGCTGGGCTTCAGCGTGGGCCAGGTTGAGGACGTCGGCGAATTGGTCGACGGCCGTGACCGATCCGGGCGCGATACGTTCGGCGAGGTCCGCGGTGATTGTTCCGGGGCCGCAACCGACGTCCAGCAGGGATAACCCCGGCTTCAGGTAGGGCAGCAGGTAGCCCGCGGAGTCCTCCGCGGTGCGCCGCTGATGACTGCGCAGCACCGACTCGTGATGTCCGTGCGTGTAGATAGCCCGATGTTCGTCGTTCACTGTGCTGTCCCTTGATCGGCCCGTTCCCAGCGCGGAGCTTACCGCCTAACTCCACAATATGAGATACTTATCTCATTATATGAGACTAGTCGACGGGGACGTTGAGAATGGGGCGGTCGTCCTTGGCGCCGGGACCGTCGAAATGCCACCACTCACCGGAGTACGGGGTCAACCCGCCGTAGCTCATGGCGTCCCGTAGCCGGGCCCGGTTCGCCTGGGCCTCGGCGCTGACGCCCTGGGTCGCGTATGCCGTTGCCCGAGAAGTGAAGTCGTCGAAGTCGGTGCCCATGTCGGCCAGGCAGAGTCCGCTCATCTGACGCTCGGGCGGGCAGTCTTGTTGTGGGCTGGTGAATGTCACGTCAACCGAGCGCCCCGATTCATGGCTGTGCGCATACTGACCCGGCCGGGCCACCCAGGCCGGGTTGGGGACCACGTTGAACATCCTGACCTGAACGTCGTGCGGCCGGTAGCAGTCCCAGAACACCAGCACATGCCCCTGCGGGCGCAGCGCCGCGGCGGCCGCCGTGAGGCCTGGAGCCATGGATTGGTGCACCAGGCAGCGGGCGTCGGAGGGATACAACTGGGTGTGGGTGAAGTTGTTCGTCGTCGCGTAGCGGAGGTCGATCAACGCGTCGGGAACGACCATCCGTACATCGACGAACCCGGCCGCGTGTGCCGCGTCGCTGACGGGCGGCGCGCCGGGGCCGGCCGGGGCCGTCGTGTCGACCGGTTGGATGGGCAGCTGGACGAGCTGCGACGGACGGCCGGGAGCGGCCACGCGGGCCGCAGCGCAGGCAGCACCGGACGCCGCGACCAGCCCACCGGCGCACGCGAACAAAAGGAACCGCCACACAAGGTGCATCTGCTCATTGTCCCGGGCCGCCCCGCTTGGCCGGGCAATGGGATGGCAGAAAAACCAGTCCGACAGCGGAAAATGGGGCTCTTCCGACTTAGTGGGGGTCTGGTGTGACCGATTGGGATCGTGTCGGTGACTGATTATGGGCTCGCGCCCTTGTGAACTGGGTGTTTCTCTAC
>Ga0209040_10001543_pt1 | contig 18228 bp, 20 predicted proteins | sample BogFormECP12_OM3_FD_188240 | JGI IMG/M metagenome (GOLD analysis project Ga0209040, IMG submission 188240) | Bog forest soil microbial communities from Calvert Island, British Columbia, Canada - ECP12_OM3 (SPAdes) (version 2) | ecosystem: Environmental > Aquatic > Freshwater > Wetlands > Bog ...
AGCGCGGGGAAAATCGTCGGGCATCGAAGTGTTTTTCCCCAGCCGCCCGCTTTCCACGGACAATGCCGCCATGATCGCCGCAGCCGCATACCCGCGATTCCGCGCCGGCATTTTTGCGGACGCCGCGTTGAACGCGGATCCCAGCCTGGCTTTGGCCTGACGTGTGGCACAGCCAACCCTGGCTGTGTGCTTTGGAAGTTGCCCGTGGCTGTGTCTAAAATAGCCGCACATCCAGGATTTCACCGAATCAATTTTGGAAAATGGACCAGCGCGGTACAGTAGCGACTCCACGAGCGGCACGCTAAATGACAGCACTCGCGCAATTTCGCATGGCCAGCGATCAGTCGCTGCTGGTGTCCATTGGCGATGCGATCTCCCTGCAGGCACACGAACAGGTGCGCAGGCTTTTGCATCTGCTTCGCACGGAGCCGGTAAGAGGAGTGCGCAACATACATCCCGCGTACTGCTCCGTGCTGGTGAAGTTTGACGCCTTGGCTCTCACTCATTCCGAGTTGGAAGGCATCTTACGAGGCCATCTTCAGCGGCTTGACGGAGTGCGTTTGCCAGCGGGGCGAGTGGTGGAGATCCCGGTTTGCTATGGCGATGAGTTTGGTCCAGACCTCGCAGACGTAGCAGCGATGCGTGAAATAACCGCAGCGCGCTTGATCGAGTTGCATGCGGCGCGCGAATATCTCGTGTATTTCTTGGGATTCGTTCCCGGCTTCGCGTACCTCGGCGAGTTGCCGGAGCAGTTGGCAACCCCGCGCCTCGCCACCCCGCGGAAAAGCGTCCCACCCGGCAGCGTCGGCATCGCCGGCCGGCAGACCGGCGTATACCCTTTCGCAACTCCCGGCGGCTGGCGTCTGATCGGCCGCACGCCCATGAAAATGTTTCAAGTGGAACGCGGCGAGAGCCTTCTGCAAATTGGCGACCGCGTGCGCTTCGTCCCCATTTCTCCGGAGCGTTTTGCCGAGATGGAACGCACGTGGCGTTAATCGAAGTGCTCGCACCCGGAATGTTTACCACCGTGCAGGATTTGGGCCGCGAGGGCTTTGGCCCCATCGGGGTTTCGCCATCGGGCGCAGCGGATGCACTCTCTCTGCGCATCGGCAATTTGTTGCTCGGCAACGCCCAAGGCGCAGCCGCGCTGGAGATGACCCTGCTTGGCGGCACGTTTGCTTTTCCCGAAGACGCGACCATCGCGCTAGCGGGTTCCAACTTCGGCGCGGCGCTCGACAGTGCCCCCGTGGAGATGTGGACAGTGATCGAGGTACGCGCCGGGCAAACCCTGCGCATGGGGGCCACGCGAACCGGCGCGCGGTGTTATCTGTGCGTGCGCGGCGGAATTGCCGTGAAGCTCCTCTTGGGCAGCGCGTCCACGCACACGCTGAGCGGGCTTGGAGGCTTCGAGGGCCGCGCGTTGCGTAAAGGCGATAAGCTGCCCATTGGAGACGCGGCGGGCGAATCCAACCCGGGCGCACAGGCCCTTCCTTCTGCAGCACCAGCGAAAGCGCCCGTGCGGCCAAAAGCACGTAGACTCTCCACCCGCGGCCGCAATCTGGTCGCGGCGCGCAGCGTGTTACGCGTAACCCCAGGCCCGCAGAGCGACTGGTTCAGCGAGGCCGCGCGGCGGGACTTTTATGCCGGCCGCTACCGCGTCACCGAAGCGTCGAATCGCCTCGGCCTGCGCCTGGAGGGCGCAGCGGTCCCAGCCCTCAGCGGGTCCGAGATGATCTCCGAGGGCGTGCCGCTGGGGGCGGTGCAGATTCCGGAAGCGGGCCAGCCCATTATTCTTTTCGTCGAACAACAAACCACCGGCGGCTATCCCAAAATCGCCAATGTAATTTCCGCGGATTTTCAATGCCTCGGGCAGCTGCGCCCGCGCGATGAAGTCCGCTTTGAGCTGGTGACCTGGGAGACCGCGCGGGAATTGTTGCGCGAGCAGGAGACGGTCTTGGCCTCCGAGGAGTTGCTCTTCGTATGATGCGCACGAACCTGCACATCGACCTCAATTGCGACATGGGCGAATTTCCCGAAGCCGTCGCCGACGGCACGCAGGAAGCCCTGATGCGCCACATCACCTCCGTGAACATCGCCTGCGGCGGCCACGCCGGCGACGAACACACCATGCGCGCCACCATCGAGCAAGCCCTGCGCTGGAAACTAGCCATCGGCGCGCACCCCGGCTATCCCGACCGCGCCAATTTCGGCCGCCTCGAGCTAAATCTCTCCCCGCAAGAAGTCTCGGATTCGGTGTTCGAGCAAGTAAGCGCCTTAGCAAAAATCGCCGCCGAATGCGGCGCACGCGTAGCCCACGTAAAACCCCACGGCGCACTCTACAATCAAGCCGCGAGCAATCGCGAACTAGCCGCCGCAATCGCCCAAGGCGTCGCTCGCTGGAGCAAAGAAGTGGTGATGGTCGGCCTGGCTGGCTCCTCCATGCTGGAAGTCTTTCGCGAGCAGGGCTTCGCCGTCGCTGCCGAAGCCTTCGCCGACCGCCGCTACGAACCCGACGGCACCCTGCGTTCCCGCAAATTCCCAGACGCACTGATCAGCGACCCCGCCGCAGCCGCCCAGCAAACACTAAACATCGTGCAACGCAGGATGGTGCTTGCCGTCGACGGCACCGAAGTGCCTATCGACGCGCACACCATCTGCATCCACGGCGACACTCCTGGAGCGTCAGAAATCGCCGCTGGTCTTTCCCATGCTTTGCGCGATGCAGGCGTCTCTCTGCGGCCAGTTACGATGGCGGCAGGTTCGGCGTAGCCTGTGCCTTCGGGGCGAGAGTGGCCGCCAATATCTTGTAGACAACCGCGGCCGCGACTTCGTAGACACCGAAAATGATGACCGCCAGGACGATGAACGCAATTACACTCGAGGCATGCGGACCAAACATTTTCGTGTCGTAGCGGTTCGCCTGATACGAAAGAAAGGCGTCGCGCCCCGCGATGCGCCATTTAGCATAATCGTGTTGAACATAAAGCGTAAACAGCCATCCCATGATCGCTGCGGCAGCAATTCGGCTATTGGACTGGATATTCATCTGAGATTCCTCACTCCAGAAGAGAGTGGTTTTATATCATAGAGATTGGCATTCGGAGTAATCACAGTTAGGCTGGCGGAATGCGCTACTGGATCCCGATCAATACGCTGATGTGCTTATTGCTCGGTGCCAGCGCCGCTTGGATATGGTTTAAGTGGTCGCGCCAGCAAAGACTGACCTCATCGTGGCGGGCAGCTGTATTCACCTTCGGAATCTGCCTGGCGACGTTCACCACCGGTCTTTCCATCTTTCTTCTCATGCATGCCGCGCTTACGGGTGGCTATCCCTTCTATCATCCCGTCGAATTGTTCTGTATTCGATATGGCGCGTTGACCGCGCTTCTCGGAACCGCCGCGTCAGTTACGGGCACGGGAAGGTTGCGCCTTCAGGTCGCGGCACTCTCCATCGTGAATCTCTTGTTATGGCTTATGGACGCGGTGGCGCAGTAGCAGCTGGCTGCGGCGAGCGCCAAATAAAAAAGGCGGGCAACTGGGTTGCCCGCCTTGAAATTGTGCGCCTGACCGAAATGGGGCGCAGTCCCGCCATGCGGGTCGCCCCGACGAAGCGGAAACTACTCGATGGCTTCGGTCATCACCGGGAATTGCAGCTTGGCCTTCGCCAGCGACTTCACTACCGTGGCTTCGGCGTTCTCCGCGGAGGTATTGCGCGCGGTGGCCATTTCGCTCACCAGCAAATACTTGGCGCGCTCCAGCATTTTCTTTTCGCGGAAGGAGAGGGGTTTGCTGGTGCTGAGCGAAACGAGGCTCTTGAGGACTACCGCTACCTCGAGCAACGCGCCGGTGCGCATGCGCTCGGAGTTCTCTTTGAAGCGGTGCTTCCAATCGTGATGCGAATTTAGTTTGCCCTTTTCCAGGAAGCCCAGCACTTTGCCGGACTCGTTGGAACGGATCACCGAACGCAAGCCCACCGAAATTGCGTTGGTTTGCGGCACCATCACTCGCAACCCGCTGGAAACAATGCGAATCATGAAGTACCGTTCGGTCCTGCCATTCAAGATGCCGTAGCTGATCTGCTCTACAATGCCCACGCCGTGATTCGGATAAACCACTTTGTCGCCGATCTTGTAGTCCATAGCTTCGGTTGCCCCCCTGGAGGTACTACAAGGAGTGTATGCGCATTGTGCGGAAAGAGTCAAGATATATCCATTGGAATCAGGAGGTTAGGAAATTTTAGGTACCAATTTGGCAGTAGAATTGCATGGCGAATTGCGTTGTGATTGTTGCGGCGCGTTAATATGCCCCCGCTTCCACTAGGCTCTCGCGCCCTGATCCAGCTTTCCGATCCGCCACAATCCCGTTATTTCTCCAGCATTTCGGCTGGTTTCCGCCGCTTCCGGCGTCTGTTGTAGACTCGGGATGTGCTTGTACTAGCGATGGATACCTGCGACGCGCGCGGCAGCGTGGCCCTGCTCGACGGCCAGAACGTCCTGGCCACTGCCATCCACGATAACGGCGAAGACCACTCAACGTGGCTGCTCCCCGCGGTAAAGCGCGTGCTCGACTCCGCAGGTCGCAAGCTCACGGATGTTCAACTGTACGCTGCGGCTGCTGGGCCAGGGTCGTTTACCGGCATTCGCATCGCTCTTACCACCGTGAAGGCGTGGAGCGAGGTGTTCCACAAGCCCATTGCAGCCGTCTCGCGCCTCGAAGCGCTCGCGATTCAAGCCGTTGGCTCCGCCGTAAGCAGTGCGGCACCGCCGACCTTTGTGGCGGCGTCCTGCGACGCGCAGCGCGGGCAGCTCTACGCCGCCGTCTATCGCAGGCTCGGCGAGCGTGGCGAAGCGACCTCGGAAAGCCCGTGGCAAAGCGCATTGCAAAGAATCGGCGACGAGGCGGTAGTCAGCCCATCGGAACTGATTCGCTGGACAGCCGACCAGACCGGCGACGCAACCGTGGCGTGGGTCTCCCTCGACCCGGCATCCTTGGGGGCGGACCCAGGCTGGCAGGAACGTGCCGCCAAAGGCGAGATCCTTGAGCAGCTGTCTCCGGTTCTAGCTCCAGCGATCGGCAAAATCGCGCTGCAACTCGCGGAGCGACACCAGCTTACTGATGCACTTCTGCTCGATGCCAACTACATCCGCCGCCCGGACGCGGAAGTGAAATTCAAAGGCTACAGCAAGCCGGAAATCGCACCGCAGGAAAAGAAAGTCTTCGCTCACCGCATCCGCGCCTTTGAGCGTGCCGACGCGAGCGCCGTCGCCCAGCTCGCGGCCACTTCGCCGCAAGCCGCGCAGTGGCCGGAGAGCAGTTACGCGGAGATGCTCAATGCGGGCTATCGCGCTTGGGTGGCGGTCGCCGCGGACGGCGGTAGCAATGCCGGCGCAATCACGGGCTTCCTCATCACCCGCACGGTTGCCCCGGACGCGGAAATCCTCAATCTGGCCGTAGAGCCGCGATATCGCCGTACTGGGACTGCTTCTGCGCTGCTCCACGCCGCCATCGGCGAATTGGCCAGCGCCAAAGTTCAGCGCGTGTACCTGGAAGTTCGCGCCTCCAACTCCGCAGCCATCTCCTTCTATAAAAGACACTTATTCCGGGGCACCGGTGTTCGTCCAGCCTACCACCAGCACCCCGTGGAAGACGCCCTGCTCATGGAGCGAGCGCTCTAAGTTCTGCGCGGGCCATTCGCAAAGATACTCACAGCCCAGGCGGTACCAAACCATCTTCCTACTTGACGCCACGCCTCCGAGTGCTATCGTTCGCTCATGTAGCCGCAACGCCACAGTAACGAACTCTCACTCACAAGGAGGAGGACCGCATGGCCACAATCGCGCGCAACCCTCGGGACCTAGTGCTGGAATCGAACGCAGCCTACCAGAGACTCGCCGAACAACACCAACAGTACGAAGCAGAACTCCACAAAATCTCCACCTCGCAATTCCTCAGTTCCGAAGATCTCCTCGAAGAAATCAGGCTCAAAAAGCTAAAGCTCCACGTAAAGGATGAAATGATTCAATTGGCCGCGCGTCTGCAGCGCGATCAAGCTCCGCACTCGGAATAGTCCCGGGTCCCGGTCCCGATTCTCGAGCTGTACTGCACTTGGAACGAGCTGCTACGTTTGTATCCGTCGCCCGCCCCGCCTCTCGCTATACTCGCTTCTCGCCCACACCAAATTGCTCCTGCCGCTGTGGTATCTTCTCTAAAGCATGGTTCTTAAGCGTGGTTCGTAAGTATGGTTAAGGAAGGCTATTACTTCGGGATTCCGCCGCTCGTTCTGGGCGTGGTGCTGTACTTTCTGCACCTGACTCCCGCCGCGGTGATTCTGGTCCTGCTGGGCCTGTTCTGTCTTTCATTTTTTCGCGATCCGGAGCGCGTGATTCCCGCCGACCCGGGCGCTATCGTCTCGCCCGCGGACGGCCGCGTCGTGGTGGTCACCGACGAACAGCACGCCGGGCGGCCCGGCAAGCGCATCAGTATCTTCCTGGCGGTGTGGAACGTGCACGTCAATCGCTCACCCGCCGCCGGCACCATCACAGCGCTGGACTACAAGCCCGGAAAATTCCTGGCTGCCATGCTCGCCGCAGCCTCCGCGGAAAATGAACAGAATATCTTCACCATCGCAGTTAGCGACGCGCCCAGCAGCCAAGACCAAATCGTCTGCAAACAGATCGCGGGATACGTCGCCCGCCGCGTGGTGGCCTGGAAAAGAGCCGGGGACACCGTGGCCCGCGGCGAACGCATCGGCTTAGTGCGCTTCGGCTCGCGCGCCGACGTTTGGCTTCCCGCAAGCGCCAACGTCTTGGTCAAGACCGGTGACCATGTGGCGGGCGGCTCAAGCATTCTCGCTTTCCTGCCGGTGCAATCAATGGGATTATCTGACCGTCACACCGTATCTGCTCGCGCGGAGACCAATTTAATGACGGCAGGCCTGCCCAAGCCATGATCCCCGAAGCTGAACAGCAGGAGATTCCCTTTCAGGAGCGCCGCCTCAAGAATCCGCGCCTCCGCCGCGGCATCTTTTTATTGCCCAGCCTGTTTACCGCCGCCAATCTCCTGTGCGGCTACTACGCGGTGGTCGCGGCGCTAATTGGCGGCGAATACGACTTCGACCATGCCGCAAAGGCTATCGGACTGGCCATTCTTTTCGACTCCATGGATGGCCGCGTGGCGCGCATGACGGGTACCAACACCGAGTTCGGCGTGCAATTTGACTCTCTCGCGGACGTAGTGAGCTTCGGCATCGCACCCGCCGTACTCGCGTACGCCTGGGGCGTGCGCCGCCTGACGGGCTTGGAACCGGTCGATGCGCGCCACCTCGCGGAATTTGGCTGGATCGCCTGCCTGATCTTTCTGGTTTGCTGCGCGTGGCGACTGGCGCGCTTTAACGTGCAGGGCATGGCCCCGGGCGGCTCGAAATACTTCGTGGGGATGCCCACACCGGCCGCTGCAGGCGTGATCGCCTCGCTCATTCATCGCTATAAGTTTCCCTTGCACGACTGGCGCTGGGCCATCGTGTGGCTGCTGCTGGCCATCGCTCTAGGCGCGCTCATGACCAGCACCATCCGCTTCTACAGCTTTAAGGATCTCCCGTGGTCGCGCAAACAGCCTTCTCTCGGCATTATTCTGGTGCTGATTATTTTTGGCATAGCCTGGATGTACTCGGAGTACTTCCTGATGATCTTCGCCTGCTCCTATGCCGCCATCGGAAGCTCGTTGCATCTGGTGCGCTTCATCCGCCAGCGCACCGCCACGCGTCCAGCCTGATCCATGACCATTTCGCCCATCTCCGGCAGTCGCGACGCGCGCCGCATCGTTATCGCCGGCGCATCTTCCCTGCTGGGCGCGGAAATTCGCGCGCTGCTGGAAGAAAGCCGCTTCGCCGGCGCCGATATTCGCCTGCTCGATGAACCATTTTCCGCGGGACTGCTCACCGCCGCCGCGGGCGAGCCGACGATTATTCAGCCTGTCGAAGAAGGCAGCTTTGACCGCGCAGAAACTGTTTTTTTCACCGGCTCGGCGGAGTTCACCCGCTCCAATGTGGTCGCGGCCCGCCAGCAAGGCGCCAAAATCATCGATCTCTCCGGAGGCTTGGCGGAAGACAGCACCGCCATAGCGTGGTTTGCAAAATTGGATCGCTTGCGCGGCAGAGAATTCGCCCAAGCACACGGCACCTACGTAATTCCCTCGGCACACGCCATCGCTGCCTCCTCGCTGCGCCTGGCGCTGCACAAGCTGGACATCGAATCGCTGATGATGGTCTGCTTCCAATCCGCTGCGGAGGCGGGACGCCCCGGGATCGAAGAACTGGAAACGCAAACCGGGCAATTGCTCTCGTTCCAAGGAGTGGGACGGCCGATCTTCGATACCCAAGTAGCCTTCAACCTGGTCGACCGCTTTGGTCCCGCCAGCGCCTTGAATTTGCAGAGGGTGCGCCAACGCATCCTCGCGGAAGCTAAATTGTGCCTCGGGGAATCCATCGCCCCTCCCGCGCTGCAGTTGATTCAAGCTCCGGTGTTCTATGGCGCGGCATTTTCCGCCTGTGCGCCGCTCGGCGAATCTTCCAGTGCCGCCTCGGCCGAACAAATCCAGGCGGCGTGCTCGGACGCCGGTTTCGTTTTCGCGGAGGTCACCGAAGCGCGGCCCAGCAACGTCAGCGTTGCGGGTGAAAGCACCATGCAGCTCGCCGTGCCCGAGCTTGACGCTTCCAAGCCCGGCGCCTGGTGGTTCTGGGGCGCGGCCGATAATTTTCGCTTGCCCGCCGCCACCGCCGTTAAACTTGCGGAGATGCTCTCGTGATTTACTTTCGTCCGTTTCGCTGGCTGCTCTTAACGCTGGTGCTGGCGTGCACTTCTGGCTGCGGCTATCATGTTGCCGGCGCCACCAGCGCACTGCCCAAAAACATTCACAGCATCGCCGTAACCGCGCTGGAAAATAAAACCACCAGCTACCGCATCGAACAGCGCCTCACCTCCGCCACGGTTCATGAATTCATCATCAAGACTCCCTATCACATCACGTCTGATCCCGCGGGCGGCGACGCCGTGCTGCGCGGCAAGGTGCTCACCCTGGAAGCCGTCCCGCTGCTATATTCCCCGACCACCGCGGCGAATCCCACCACCACGCGCGCCATCACCATGCTGGTAACCGTCAGGTGCGAGGTAACCCTCGAAGACCGCGCCACCGGAAAACTTCTCTATCACAACAACAATTTCCTGTTTCGCAACGAATACGAAATTTCCACCGACGTCACCAGCTTTTTTGAAGAGCAAGACCCCGCGCTGGATCGCATGGCCCAGGATTTCGCCACCCGCCTGGTCGCCGCGGTCACGGAGAATTATTAATGCCCAGAGTCCGCGCCGAAGAGCTGCTTGCGCGCCTCAAAAAAGGCGCTCCCGTCCCAGCGCTTCTGCTGCTCGGCGATGAGCCCTACCTCCGCGACGCCTGCCGCACAGAACTGATCCAGACCTACGTTGCGGAAGCTTCTCGCACTTGGGCCGTCTCGCGTTATTCCGCGGAGCGCGGCGAAACGCAAGGCGCGCTCGAGCAGGCGCAGACCATGCCCATGCTTTCCCCGCACCAGGTGGTGTTCCTCGAAGACGCCGAAACCATTGAGGAATTGCCCGAAAAAAAGCGCGACGCCGCCGTCGAGCAACTGGAAAACTATTTCCAGAACCCCGCGCCCTTCACTGTGCTGGTGCTCGAAGCCGCGAAGCTCGACCAGCGCATGCGCCTCGGCAAACTGCTGGCGGAAAAAACCTTGGTGGTGGAAGTCGGCCTCGGCGACAACCTCGAACAGCGCCAGGCCGCCGCCGTGGAACTGGCGCGCGTCATGGCCAAAGATGAGGGCGTCGCCTTCGAAAAAGGCGCCGCTGAAGACCTCGCCGAGGTGGTCTCCGCGGATCTGCAGCGTCTGAAAACGGAAATCAGCAAGCTGGCCACCTACGCCGGCGCACGAAAGCAAATTCGCCGCGAAGACGTCGCCGCCATGGTCATCTCCGAAAAGACCACCACAGTCTGGGAGCTTGCCAACCTGCTCGGCAATCGCCAGGCCCGCACCGCGCTCGATTTCCTCGAACGCCTCCTGCGCGAGGGCGAGCAGCCGCTGCAAATCCTAGGCGCCATCACTTGGATGTACCGCAAAATCATCGAAGCCAGCGAAGTCCGCGCCGCCAACGGCTGGCAAGCCGCGCGTACCCTCGGCATGCGCCCCGAACAAGCCGAACTGGCCTTGCAAGCCGCGCGAAAAATTCCCAAAGCAAAATTGCTCGCCGGCCTGCGCTCCCTGCAATTCGCCGACGACCGCCTGAAACGCGGCAGCGAAGACGCCCGCGCGGTGATGGAATTCCTCCTCGCGTCGCTCGCCACTTAGCCCGCTTTTGATTGTGTTTGTAACGGTCGCGCAAAAAACAAGAGGTCACGCGACGCGCGACCTCTTGTGCTTACGCTGTAACCCGCCGGTGCCTTGTTCTACTTGAAGTCAAACAGATCGAACAAATCTCCCAGCGCCGGAGTATTCTTCGGCACATAGGGATTGCCCTTCTCCACCTTCGGGTTGGGGTAATTGTCGCGGCTGCGGTTGCTGATCGTCGGCAAGTTCCAGTTGCGCTCGATGAACTTCAGGATCGAGACGTGGTCGCTGTATTCGTGAGAAATATGCCCGCCGGTGGCGTACGGAGAAACCACGATTAGCGGGATACGCGTGCCATCGCCAAAGAAGTCCAGGTTCTGGATGTACCCGGAGTCGTAGTAACCGCCTCCCTCATCCACGGTGATGAAGACCGCCGTGCTCGCCCACAGTTCCGGGTTGCCCTTCAGCAACTCCACGATCTTCTTTACGAAGCCCTCGAAAAGATCGAACTTCGAAGAAGCGGGATGGCCGTCCACCCAGCCGCTGGGCTTCACAAAGGAAACCGCCGGCAGCGTGCCCTTGCGGATGTCCTCATACAGGGCCAGCGTGTCCTTGATGTGCGTGGTGCGAATTTTGTCGTTGGTCATGATCTGCGTCTGGTATTGGAACCCATTGCAGATGTTGCAGTATTGATCGCTTAACGCGCCAACCGTCCCGTAGTTCAGCTGATACTTGTCCGCCGGCACTGGCGGGGTGGCGTTGGGCTTGCCAATCGCATAGGGATCCCACTGGTCGTTGTAGGACTTCCACGAAACATTGTTCTCCAGCAGCACATCGCCAATGCTGCGCTGGCTGGTCGGCGGAATCGTGAACGGAGTGTTGTAGATGAAGTGGTCGGTGTAGGCGTTCGAACCGTCGCCGAAATATCCGGGATTGTAGTTGTTCAGCAGGTAGTAGTGACCCACTTCGCAGTTCGGATTGATGGGACGCTCCAGCGAGGCCAGGTGTTCCAGAATCGGGGCCACGCCGGGCTGCGATGGATCGGAGCAATTGGAGTAGCTGCCGCCGCCATAAACCGGGCCGGAGCCAAAGCCACCGCCGCCGTAGCCGTCTTGAATCCACCAGTTATTAGTGCCGGGCTGGGAAACGGGGTTCTCGATTTCATTCACCACCCCCGTATCCGCCGGCTGGTCGGTCCATACCGCCACGTTTTCCGGTGGCGTCGCAGGATTGCCATCACCGTCGCTGAACCAAATGGCATCGCCAAAGAACAGCATGATGCTGTCTAAGCCCGTGCCGCCCATTGCCGGCTGGTGATAGTTGTCGCTCATGGCGTACTTGTCGGCCAATTCCTTGAAGTATGGCGCGTCGCCCTGCAGCACGTTGTAGAAGCCCATGGCGGTCGAGCCTTCACCCGTGGTCTTGGCCGTCGGCGAATAGTCCGTGCTGAAGTTGGAAGGCTGCGGTAGGCCGTTGACGTTGGAGCCTACCGTCAATTCGGTCCACGCAAAGAGATCCTTCTTGCAGCCGCTGGGATCCTTCTTCGTGGCATAGGCCACGTTGCAATCCGCCTGCTGCCACATTTGATAGAAGCGGTGCACAGGGCTCGCCGCGTACGAATCCCATGTGAAGGTGCCGATGCTCTTGGTGTTCGTCAGTTGGAACGGTCCGCCGGGCAGGCTGGAATACGGAGATGTGGGGTTCACGCCCAAAATGCGCGTGTCGGGAACTTTGCCGGTCAGCTCCGAGCCGCCGGTGGTCAAATAGGTGTAGTACACGTCGTCCTTGTCGTTATCGCCGTCGTACGGCAGGCCATTTTCCGAGGCCAACGCATCGGCCAGCGAACAAATCCCATTGCTCTTGCAGACATCCGTCGGGCCGCCGTTCAGGGGTGCAGGCAGCTTGGTGTACGGCTTCTTGTTGAAGGGGCTCAACTCAAACTGTGTGCTGCCCGTAATGTCCGCGGAGTATTGCAGCGCCTCCGAGTAGTTCGGCCCGGGCTGTCCGTTTTCGTCAATAATCTGCTTCGAAAGCAAATTATCAACGTGCTCTCCCTTTTTCGGCTTGTAGGTGGCAAAGATATGGTCGAAGGAGCGGTTTTCTCCCACGATTACGATCACGTGCTTGATGGGGCTGGTAGTTTTTGCGTCTCGTGCGGTTCCTATTTCTTGCGCCTGGATCGAACCGGCGAGCGGTCCGGCCATGCTGAATTGCACGACCGTCACAGCCACAAATGCCGTGCGCAGTACGTGCCAGGATTTTGCTGCAACTCTCTTCAAGGACATCAATTCACCTCTCGGGCAGACATAGGTTGAGCTACCGCCAACCATTTGGGGACCGTGCGACAGTGCGCTCCGTTGGTTACAGCTATGTTGAAGCAAGGTGAAATGCCGATGACGGAAAACGATAAGTGAGGATTTTTTTCTGGTGGTTCAAACGAGGTTGACAAAAATGAGAAGGGCCGCTTGCGCCGCCCTTTTCTTCGTTCGAAATTTCGGTCGGGGTCTAGCTCACACCTAAGACCAAGAGCCGCCGTCACTTGCGCGCACAACTCTAGAAAGTAGGTTCCCTGTTTTTGGGGACGCTTTGCCTTCGTTATTTGGCGGCTTTGGCTTTCAAGCCGTTGTAGGCCAACGAAAGGCGAGACTTGTAGCGGTTCCCGGTGTTCTCGTGCAACACGCCCTTGGTAATGGCCCGGTCGATCGCAGCCATCGTCGGATGCAGCAAATTACCCACCGCCGTCGGATCCCCCGCGCTAATCGCCGTGCGCATGCGCTTCATAAAACTGCGTACCCGTGTGCGGTTCGCGCGATTCACGTCTGCGCGTTCACGCGCCTGCGCCGCCCGCTTCAATACCGACTTTTTCTTCTTCTTGATCTTCGTTGCCTGCCCCTGCGCCATCTAGTGCTCCTTAAAGTTATCGCTCAAACCATCAAGTTTAGGGGAGCCTCGCAGCGAAGTCAATTCGCACGGCCAACCAGGAGTGGGGGCAGTCTCCGGTTAGGCGACTACACAGTAGCTGCACAGGTAAGCCGTTCAACGTGGACCCGGACCCAGGAACAAAAAGCAGCCAACTGCAAAACAATTATCCTCTGGCCTTCCTTTGCCGGTCATACAAGGTGTTCAAAGTTTTCCACTACCCGGCACGCTCGTGGTCAAGCGCTTCGATAGGAATTCACGGATTAGATTCGTACCCAGTCGCCCGGCGAGGCCAAGGGCGGCACTACTGAAGACCAGGTTCGCCCCTCGATTCGCTTTGGGATAGTACAGATTGGACAGTGCTCCCGAGCAAGTGTCGCCAAGCAAAAAAGAGTAGTTGGTCACAGTTCGCCCACTATCGCTGCGTGTTACAAATGGCGAGCTGAGCGCATGCCTGAGGCGAGACCTAACCGAGCCGGTGCCCTGGTAGTAGTAGCGCGGATCCTGGTGAAAGAGCGAGGGGAAGACCGCATGAGTCAGGAAGTCACTGCTGCGTCCATCGGCAAACCTTGCGGCGTAACGTTTGCTATATCCCGCGGCGCCTTGCCCGTACCCGGCATAGGCGTTGGTCGCTTGCTCGATGCCAGCACCGAGGCCGATGCCAATGAAGGCAGCGGGATCGACACCGTTCCGTACTGCGAGCGAGAATTTTTGTTTCCAAGTGAGCGGGGCAGCGTCATAAATGTAGCTTGTATAGAAGTTTGGAATGACGCCAAGCAGGCGCTGCTTCTCTTCAGTTCTTAGCTGCTCCGCAGCGACTAGCTCAGTGGGACGGACCGTCACCGCCATATTTGCCGTCGCAATAGATAATGAGACCTCAGCAACCTCATAGGCCTGCTGCACCGCGACGGCGAACTCTGCGGATGTAAAGGGCGCAAAACCCTTGGCGTTCACGATCACCAGATAAGAACCGGCAGGAATTTTCGTGAAATTAAACTCGCCGTTCGCCTCGGTCACCATTGCAAGCAATTGTGTTCCGTCTCCGTGCATCAGGCTGACGTCTGCGCCGGAAACAGTGCCTCCGCTTACGTCCAGCACGGTACCTGCGACGCTGCCTGAACCCTCCTCAGGGGGCGTTTGCTGGGCGGAGTTCTGCGGGTCCGAATGGGGAAGGGGTGTGTCCGGGAGCGAAGGGCTAATAATTCCGCTCCCTGCAGTTCGTTGCTGAGCCAATGCGCTTGGCGGAACGATACACAGCAAGAGCGCCGCGCCTGCGAAAACAGCAGGAAGACAGGCGCGCGGGGCCTTTCCCAAAACGCGCTTCCAAAGCAGAGAGGACGCCACGGCGCAAGGCTCAGGCACGCTCGTGAGGCTGGTGCGGAGGGAAATAGGAGGACACATAGGGAAGTCACCACCAGCCTGTTGACGATTGTTGCCACGTGGACTCGTCAGCTTCGACGCGCAAATATCGAACCCTGAAACCATTTGGTCTCCACGCCTGGACAGCTTCCGGCGTGCTACATAGGCAGTGTGCGCGCCCGCACGATGTTTTGACTGTCCAATACCATACACACCGAGCCTAAGTGATAACCTTCGGTTAGCGGCTTACCATGACTTACACCCCATGCTATAGTCTCGTCCCCATGCATCTTTCCCACGCCAAATCGGTCTCTCGCTCTGCTACGCTCTGTCTCTTCGGAATACTTCTTGTTCCCACGCCAGCCTCACCGCAAAACACCCCTCCTCAAGCTCAATCGTCCACCTCGTCAAGGCCGGCGAGGCATGATTCGGTCGAGGTCGTAGCGCATCTCTCTCCCGACGAAGTCGAAGAGGGAAAGCTCAACGACGCTTACCAACTAATAGCTCAACTCCAGCGAAAGGGCACTTGCACGACGGAAATCATCCAGCGCTACCAGTCCGAAGTGATTCCGCTCGCCGAGAAATCCACTTTCAACGTTCCCAAAAGCAAATTTCTCTTCCTCGCAAATCGCGACATCGGGAATTGCTACATGGCGCAGCGGCGCTATGAGGAAGCTGAGGGAAGTTTCAAGAAAATCATGGATTATTTGCCCGTCTGGCCAGGGACGGATGATTCGGACTATCCAATCAATTTTCGGCAAATTGCGACAGCTCAAATGGGCCAGCAGCGCTGGGAAGCTGCGGAGGAGTCGCTGAATAAATCTATTGCCCTGTTCGACTCGCAAATTGAGAGAGCTCTCAAATCCGATAGCGAATTTGCCCGAACGGAACTTGCCGGGAACCTACTTGGGGGGAAGGCCAGAAGTCTTTCTTACTTGGCCATAGTGTACCTGCGCCAGGGTCGTACTACCGAAGCCCTGAAAGCCGCAGAATTGGCATACGGAGAGGCAACCCGTCCACATGTGCAGGCTGCGTTCGTGAACGAAGTCCTCAAGGTGGGAGCCTCGATTGCACAGCAGAGCGGAGACCAAGGCGCTATCGCAAAGTGGTCACAACGCAGCCCACGCCCAAATTAGTGCTTTCCTTTCTGAAAGCTAAGCGCCCGAATTCCCATGCATCCTCGGTCCCCACCGCGCATCCATAGACAAGCCTGGGTAGGTGTCGGGCTTTGCTTTACCCATGGAACTAACGCCCCGGCAATCTTAGCCGCCGGCCCGGGGCCTAACAACCCAAGCCTATCCAATGAAATGGAGGCATGCCTGATGGCCGCCGAACCCGACAACGGAATCGTAACCATCCCCAGCAACCATAGCGTCGTAGATACCCTGGAGAAACTAAAGGCCATGCTGCAAGCGAAAGGCATCACCCTTTTCGCCGTGATCGATCACAGCGGCGAGGCCGAAAAAGCTGGGCTCAAAATGCCGCCCACCAAGGTTCTAATCTTCGGCAATCCCAAAGGCGGTACCCCGCTAATGCTGGCCGCGCCCAGCGTGGCCATCGACCTGCCGCTAAAAATTCTGGTCGCCGAAGACCCCGCCGGCAGAGTCACCATCTCCTATAACGCCCCGGAATATCTGCAAAGCCGCCACCACCTCCCCGTGGAATTGCTGCAGAACATCGCCGTTGCTGGTGTGCTGGCCGCCAAAGCGGGCGAGTAACCGCCCTCGCCTGCCTTGCCTCGGGCAGCGCCTGCTTAAAAATCGCGTGAAACGCTTCGCCTTCGCCGATCACTACCTCTGCGGATGAAACTAAAATCGCCGGTTGTGGCGAAATTTCCCAGGGTGTGTCGATGACCAATATTTACGCGCTGAAATTCCAACTTGACGGAAGTGACGAGGAGATCATCTTGAATGCACTGAATCAGGGCGATGCTATCCGCAAAGCCGAAACCTGGTTCGCCCGCAAATTCCGCCGCAACGTCCCCCAGTTTTCCGCCAAACCGGTAGCCTCCATGGTCATCTGCGGCAGCGAAAAAGAAATTGTCTGCCAGCCCTTCCCGCAGCCTGCACACGCAACCGCTGCTTCCTCCCGCTTCTTGTAGCAGGTTTTGTAGCGCCCGATTTTGCAGCCCCCGGCTCGGCGTATTCTCTGCCATCTCTGCGCCTCGGTCCGGAATACAAGCTTCAGCGAGCCCTACGCTTCAGTTCGCCTACGCTTCAGCGCCGTAGGCGCGGCACAATTTAGCCCAGGCCGGAAGGCCTGGGTGGGCGTGAGGGGGGCCGCGTGAGCGCCGTAGGCGCGGCACATTCTGGCTCTGCGTTCCTCGCAATTTTCACGCTCTCTGGTACCGTGCCTCCCGGCATGCCCGTTTTTTTTCATCTATCTCCTCTTCGCTTCGGAACACTACACAATTCCCTTCATTGACAAAAACTCCGGCCCACAGCTACTGTCGTCACTAGCCCGATGCGTCCGGTCTTTTTTCAGCTTTGCTTTTAAATCTCACCACACACGAGCGACCGCCGAACCATGACCACGAACTCACCGTCCCCCACGCCAGCGCCGCTGCGTAGAGTGCGCAAAGCCGTCTTGCCCGCGGCCGGCCTTGGGACGCGTTTCTTGCCGGCCACCAAAGCCCAGCCCAAAGAAATGCTCACGGTAGTCGACAAGCCGCAAATTCAATACGTCGTCGAAGAGTGCATGGCCTCCGGCATCGAGCACATCATCATCGTGACGGGCCGCGGCAAAAGCTCCATCGAAGACCATTTCGACCGTTCCCCGGAACTGGAATATTTTCTGGAACAAAAAGGAAAAAAGGATTTAGCCGAGCTGGTCCGCCACATCAGCGACATGGTCCAAGTCAGCTACACGCGCCAAAAGGAACCGTTGGGCCTGGGCCACGCAGTACTAGTGGCGAAAGATTTAGTCGGCGACGAACCTTTTGCCGTGCTTCTTGGCGATGTGCTAATTCCCGGTGAAAATCCCGCCACCAAGCAATTGATCGCCGCCTACGAGGCCACCGGCGTAGGCGCCATCGCCGTGGAAGAAGTTCCCAAGGCAAAAACCCACCTGTACGGAATTGTCGATGGCGAACCGGCCCCGCAGCCCCCGTTCGGCGCGCGCCTGCTGCGCATCCGCGATTTGGTCGAAAAACCCAAGCCGGAAAACGCCCCGTCCAATTTGGCCATCACCGGCCGCTACGTCCTGCCTCCGGCCATTTTCGATTGCCTGGAACGCACCAAGCCCGGCGCCGGCGGCGAAATCCAGCTGACCGACGGCCTGCGCATCCTCGCGCAAGAACAGGGCTTGTGGGCCTACATTTACGAAGGCATCTCCTACGACGCCGGCGACAAATTGGGCTTCCTGAAAGCCACCGTAGAATTAGCCCTGCAGAATAAAGAACTAGGCGAGTCCTTCCGCACCTACCTAAAATCCTTGAAGCTGTAACCGTTTTCTAGCGGCGGGTCTTTTTACCCTGAACCCCGAAGCGCAGACCGGTGCTTTTGCCTCGCTCTTGCCTTTGCCTCGCTCTTGCCTTTGACTTGCTCTTGCCTCTGACTTGCCTCTTGCCTTGTCTCTTCTTCTCTACGACCTCTGCC
>Ga0209040_10001546_pt1 | contig 18200 bp, 15 predicted proteins | sample BogFormECP12_OM3_FD_188240 | JGI IMG/M metagenome (GOLD analysis project Ga0209040, IMG submission 188240) | Bog forest soil microbial communities from Calvert Island, British Columbia, Canada - ECP12_OM3 (SPAdes) (version 2) | ecosystem: Environmental > Aquatic > Freshwater > Wetlands > Bog ...
GCTTCGGCTTCCTGCCTCCGCATTGACGCTCGCCCATCCTGGGCTCGCGCCCTTCGGGCGCCCCTACGGGCGTCGGCTTCGGCTTCCTGCCTCCGCATTCATGCGGCATCCACATCTTTACCGCGCCGAAGCACACCCACGACCACCCCTTCAATGATCATGGGTTGTTCTTTGAGATCGACACGAATGGGTTCGAAGTCGGTATTTTCGGGCAGCAGCCAGACGATCGTGCCTTCTTGTCGGTAGCGTTTGACCGTCACCTCGTTTTCCAAACGCGCCACGACGATTTGGCGATTGCGCACCTCGGGCGTGCGATGTACGGCCACGAGATCGCCATCCAAGATACCGGCATTCTTCATGCTCATGCCGTGCACTTTGAGTAAGTAATGCGGCCGCGGCTGAAATAGCTGCGGATCGATCTGGTAGCGCGTTTCGATGTGTTCCTCGGCCAAAATCGGGCGGCCCGCGGCGACACGCCCGATCAGCGGCAACCCCAATTGTTCGCGCAAGATGTCTTTGAGCTGAATACCTCGAGAAGCCCCCGGAATCAGATCGATGACGCCTTTGCGCTGCAGTGCGCGCAAATGTTCTTCCGCGGCATTCGGCGATTTGAAGCCGAGCATGCGCGCGATTTCCGCGCGCGTGGGCGGCATCCCGCTTTCGGCGATCGCATCTTGGATGAGCCTCAGTATCTGGGTTTGGCGGGGTGTAAGGTCCGACATGCAGCACCTGTATATGTAGACAGTAGTGTAATTATATACAGCAGCGCCGCAATATCGTCAACGGAGAATTTAGCGATCGGCGCAAATGGCGCAGACCGCAATGCGGCAGCCATCCCGGCTCCTGCGAGGCCGCCCACGCCGTGCGCGACGGCGAGATCTGCGACGCCGAGACCTTGGCGCCAATGCGGAGGCAGGAAGCCGAAGCCGACGCCCGTAGGGGCGCCCGAAGGGCGCGAGCCCAGGATGGGCGAGCGTCAATGCGCTCATGATCCGTCCGCGCGACGCCCGCTCACCGCGGTGTTGTTGCAAACGCCTCCGTCTGTGCGGGAGCGCACCAACATCCGGGGATTCGAACCAGCCGACGTCGATTACCCTGCCCGCATCCTCATCGGACGACGAGACGCAACGCTCGATGTCAATCGGCTAGTAGGAATTTCTGCGCGACCTCTCGCGCACTCTGAATTGCCCAATCGGATTTCAAGGGCACCGCTAACTCAAAGATATCGCTCGCAATCCAAGCAGACCGAGCGGTCATGGAAATGCAGCGCGCCTGACTCGGCTTCACCCGCCAAACTCACCGCTTCGCTCGAAATTCCCGCGACATCGGATCGCAAAAATAACAGCTGTAGCAAGCAATCGTGACGACGAATTAATTTTTCGGTCACCAGTAGAGACTAAGAAGACCGTATGCAAAGAGCGACAAACGCGCATTTAAGTTGCATTGAGTGCACATAATTCGCTTTAATGGCGCTCTGTGTTGCGACGCAGGTGAACCCGACGAAACGACTGGGCTCACCTGCGCCAACACTTCTAGCTTTTCGACACGAGTGACTAACATTAGGGGAATATTTTATGAAACTTGCAACCACACTGAAGGTCTCCGCCGCGGCTGCCTGCTTGGTCGTTTTCGCAGGCTGCACCGATCTGAAGCCGATTCAGGCGCAGATCGACGACCTGAAATCCCAGGTCAGCAAACTGCAGGCCGACACGGCTAAGGCGTCCAGCCAAGCCGCCGCCGCCCAATCCGCCGCCAGCGCTGCTTCCTCGGCCGCTGCAGGCGCGCAGAGCACTGCGAACCAGGCGCTGTCACTTGGCCAAGCAAATCAGACTGCGATCGAAGCGATCAACGAAAAGATCGATCGCATTTTCAAGAAGTCGGTATCGAAGTAAACTCCTCATCGATCAATGAAGAGCAAAGCGCCGCGGTTCGCCGCGGCGCTTCTTTCCCCTTGGTGACGCGGCCTCTGAAATCCCAGCGCTAGCGGGAGGCTTGCTTGAGACCGAGCTCCGGCTTGATCCAGCGGTCGATCGAAATGCGCGTGGGCTCGCCGCGTTGCTGATCGAAGACCCGCTCGGCCGTATCCCAATCGATGATGACGCGCCGTTCCGCAGTCGCGGCAACGATTGCGCGCGTGAGCGCCGTCAGATCCTCGACTTCACTCGGATCGACGCCGTCGAGCGGGTGGTGGACTTCGAGATACAGGGCCCCGTCGACCCAGCCGGTCTTGATGCGCTGGTTGACGATGCGCACCGGCATGCCGACCGGCACTTCAGTGAACATGAACTCGATGTCTTCGGGATACAGCCGTATACAACCGTGTGTGATCTGCATGCCGACCCCGACCGGCAAATTGGTGCCGTGAATCAAATAAGCACCGCCGGGAATCCCTAAGCGCATCGCAAACATGCCCAAAGGGTTCTTGGGTCCCGGAGGAATCGATTCCGGCAGGATGTCGCCGTCGTCCTTCAGGTGGGTCTCGCGCACCGACTTGGGCGGATACCAGGTCGGGTTCCTCTCCTTCCTGACGATCGTCGTCACCCCGATCGGTGTCTTCCAGTCCATTTTCCCGACGCTGATCGGGTGCGTTTCGACGACCGGGCGGTGTTCGGCATCATTGCGAAAAAAATAGAGACGCCCATCGGGCAGATTGATGACGATGCCGACGCGCGGGACGTTCGGCAACAGGCGTTCGAGCGGCAAATGAATCTGCGTACCCTCGCCCGGCAACCAGGTATCGACGCCGGGGTTGGCCGCATTGATCTCGTCGAAACCCAAATGATAGCGCCGCGCAATATCCGGCAACGTGTCCTGACGTTCCGCGGTCGTTTGGCCGGCTTCGCCGATCAAGTCCTGGTCGGGGGCGAGCGGAAGGATCTGCGCATGGGCCACAGAGACCGCCAACAAACCCGCAAACCACCAACGCCTACGCATCGATCACTCCAACCGCGCTCAGAATCGCCCGACCCAGATCTCAATAACGGATCAGCGCGGATCCCCAGGTAAACCCGCCGCCGAACGCCTCCAACAGCAGCAATTGGCCGCGCTGAATGCGCCCGTCGCGGATGCCGGCATCGAGGGCCAAGGGCACAGACGCCGCGGAGGTATTTCCGTGCGTGTTAATAGTAACGATCACCCGCTCCATCGGAAGTTCCAAGCGCTTGGCAATGGCCTCGATGATGCGGATGTTCGCCTGGTGGGGTATCAGCCAATCGATCTTGTCTTTCGTGATGTTGTTCGCCGCGAGCGTCTCGGTCACGAGAGCGCCGAGCGTATTGACGGCCACCTTGTAGACTTCGTTGCCCTTCATGCGCACGCCGGCTGTCCCTTCGCGCACGAGCTTGAAGCCGCTCGAGACCCCGTCGGGGTACAGCAAGAGGTCCTTGTATCGGCCATCGGCGTGCAAATGGGTGCTCAAGATGCCGGGTTGCTCGGCGGGCTTCAAGACGACCGCGCCGGCACCGTCGGCGAACAGTACGCAGGTCGCGCGATCCTTCCAATCCACGATTCGAGTCAAGGTCTCGGCACCGATCACGAGCACGCACTTCGCCTCGCCGAGTCGCACGTATTTATCGGCGATGCTCAGAGCGTAGAGAAATCCGGCGCAAGCGGCCTCGACGCTGAATGCCGGGCAACCGTGGATCCCCAAGCGCGATTGCAATAGTGTTCCCACATTGGGGAAAATCAGATCCGGCGTCGTCGTGCCGACACAGATCAAATCGATGTCCTCGGGCCCTACCTGCGCGTCGGCCATCGCCAATCGCGCCGCCTTCTCCGCAAGATCGGCGGTCGTCTCACCCTCGACGACCACATGGCGCTCTTCGATGCCGGTACGCGTGCGAATCCATTCGTCGGTGGTATCGACGATTTTTTCGAGATCCGCGTTGGTGAGTATTTTCTCCGGCAGATAGCTCCCCGTGCCGGCGATGCGTGCGTACATGTAGGTCCTTCAGGCGTTCGAGGGCAGTCCAAGCTGTTCGGCGATGCGCGCCGGCACGCCGTCGCGCGCCTCCACAATCGCGACTTCGATGGCGCGTTGAAAGCCGAAAATATCAGCGCCCCCATGACTCTTGATCACGATCCCATTGAGGCCGACCATGCTCGCGCCGTTGTAGCGGCGCGGGTCGATGCGGGCGCGCAGCGCATTGAGGGCCGGCCGCGCCGCGACCGCGCCGAGCTTGCGCGACAGACTGCGCGTGAACTCCTCGCGCATGACATCGCGAATGAGGCGCGCGGCGCCTTCCATGGTCTTCAGCGCCACGTTGCCCGTGAAGCCGTCCGTGACCACGACATCGACCTCGTCGGAGAAGATATCGTGTCCTTCGACGAAACCGACATAGTTAATGTCGCTCGCGGCCAATAAGCCATGCGCGGCCTGCACGGTCTCGTTGCCCTTGATGTCCTCCTCGCCGATATTCAAGAGTCCGACACGCGGGCGCGCATGCGCGCCGGCCAGATCGGTTGCGAGGATCGACCCCATGACCGCGAATTGGCGCAGCTGCTCGGGCGTGCAACTCGCATTGGCGCCGAGATCGAGCATGTAGGTATGTCCGCCGCGCGACGGGATCAAGGAAACGATCGCCGGGCGCTCGACCCCGGGGAGCATCTTCAGGACAAAATGAGCCGTCGACATCAATGCGCCGGTGTTGCCCGCGCTGACGCAGGCGTCGGCCTTGTGCGCCTTGACGAGATCGACGGCGCGACGCATCGAGGAGTCCTTCTTGCGGCGCAGAGCATCGCGCGGGTGGTCGGTCATTTCGACGACGTCGGCGGCGTACAAACAATCGACGTTGCCGGGAGCGCCCCGCGCAAGCTCGCGCCGCAAGTCGGCCTCGCGACCGACCAAGGTGAACTGCACGTCGCCAAACTCGCGCGCAGCCGCGAGGGCCGCCGGAACGCAAACAGCGGGTCCACTGTCGCCGCTCATGGCATCAATGGCGATCTTCAGCGGCGCGGACACAGGCAAAACGTCTCGATGGCTCGGGCGGCAATATCAAGACCGCCGGCGGCGCAGCTGCAAGCTATTCTTCGGACGCAGCCGCGTCGGCCTTGGTCTCGAGAACCTTACGGCCGCGGTAAAATCCTTCGCGTGAGATTCGGTGGCGCAAGTGAGTTTCGCCGCTCTTCGCATCGATCGATACGGCCGGCGTCGCCAGCGCCGAGTGCGATCGATGCATGCCGCGCTTCGAGGGTGTTTTTCTGCTCTTTTGAACTGCCATGGTCGCTGTGTCCTATCAAGGTTTTTTCAACAAATCCTGCAATGCACTGAACGGCCTGATCATCACCGGCGCGGGGCTTGCCGTCCCCTTGCCGCCGTCAATCTTGGGCGCCCTACCGCATTTCTCGGGCGCGCTGCACGCCGGTGCCACGGGCAGCGCCAACAATAATTCTTCCTCGGCGAGCTCGCGCAACGAAGCCGCACCATCAGTCAACAAATACGGCTCGCGCCCGCCGCTCTCTGCGGCCGCGATCTCTGCATCCGCAAACTCAATCTCGGTTCGCGCCTCAATCGGCAAGGCGAACCCCTCCAAACAACGCTGGCACTGGAGCATCGGCGCCGCTTTAATCGCGACGGTCACGCCAGCGCGACCGGACTCGGTCGTTGCGAACGCGAAGCTTACCTGCACTCGGCCCTGCGGATCCGTCAAAACATCTTGCAGCCGCGGCAAGTCGCGCAGCTCATAGACCCGCTCGAGCGTCGCGGCCTCCTCGGCCAAGCGCATGCAATCGACGAGGTCTGGCGGGCCGCCTGCCATGGGCCGCGTATAATAGGGGCGCGCCACCCCCTCTGTCAAAACGAATTGGTTGCAAGTCGTTGTTTTTGAAGTCCACTCCCGGCCTGATCTTGGCATCGACCTCCCCCTATCGGCGCACATTGTTGCAGCGCCTCGGGCTGCCGTTCAGCTGCATCTCGCCCAATATCGAGGAAGCACGGCAAGCGAACGAGGCTCCGCTCGACTTGGCGAGGCGCCTGGCACGCGCCAAAGCGCAGCGCATCGCGTCCTTGCATGTGGAGGACTGGGTCATCGGGTCGGACCAAGTGGCAGTGCTCGGCGAGACCGATTCGGACCCGCAAATTCTCGGCAAGCCGGGTAACAGCTCCAATTGCATCCGCCAGCTCGAAGAGTCCTCGGATCGCACGGTGGTATTTTTGACCGCCGTCGCCGTATTGCGGCACGCCGATCGCGCGGCATTCGAGTTTGTCGATACCACGCGCGTGCGTTTCCGGCGCCTCGAGCGAGAGACCATCGCGCGTTATGTCGCGCTCGAATCCCCACTCGACTGCGCCGGCGGCTTCAAGAGCGAGGGCTTGGGTATCAGCCTCTGCGAGTCGATCGAGAGTACCGACCCGACAGCACTGGTCGGATTGCCGCTGATCCGTCTCGCGGCGGCGCTGCGCGTCGCGGGATTCCAACTGCCCTAGCCGGTAACGCTGCCGGCCGAGCTCAACCAGCGCTTTGTTTGCGGGCGCCCTTGGCGCGTTTGCGATTGCCGGCAGCAGCCACTGTCCCGGATTCCCGCGGCTTGCGCTTGATCGGTGTGATCGCATCGAGCACCGCGGCGAGTTCTCCCGGCAACGGCGTGCTCGCGTGAAACGGTACCCCGGATCCCGGCCACTCGAATGCAACGGATTGAGCATGCAGGAAGGTGCGGCGCAGTCCGTGGCCTCTGAGTTCGGCGTTGCGTTCACGATCGCCGTACTTGTCGTCGCCGAGCAGCGGATGGCCGGCGTATGAGGCATGAACCCGGATCTGATGCGTTCGTCCGGTCGGAATATCGACTTCCATGAGCGTGGCGAGCTGCCCGAAGAATTGCACGGGCTTGAAGATACTGACCGACGCCTTGCCGCTGCTGGCAACGCGCACGTGCCTCTCGCCGTGTTCGCGACTGTCGGTCGACAACGGCGCATCAATCCGCTTGGTCCCCAGTTGCCAACTGCCGGCGACCAGCGCGAGATAGGTCTTGTGCAGTCCGCCCTCGCGTATCAACGCGTGTAGGGCGCTCAAGGTCGACCGGTCGCGGGCAATCAACAGACAGCCGCTGGTATCTCGGTCGAGACGATGGACAAGTTCCAGAGTTTCGCGCGGCCGCGATGCGCGCAAAGCTTCGATGACCCCAAAGCTCATGCCGCTGCCGCCGTGCACCGCAACTCCGCTCGGCTTATCAATAACCAATAAATGCCGATCTTGAAATATGACGGCGCCTTCGATGAGATCGATTAGGCTCTGCGACGGCCGGCCCGGCTGCTCGTTCGCTTCGATGCGCACCGGCGGCAGGCGCACCTCATCGCCGGCAGCCAGACGGTATTCCGCCTCGACCCGCTTGCGGTTGACCCGGACCTCGCCCTTGCGCAGCAGGCGATAGACCCGGCTTCTCGGCACGGACTTGAAGTGACGCATCAAGAAATTGTCGATCCGTTGTCCTGACTCCTCGTCGCTGACCTTGTGCAGTACAACAGGACTCTTCGCTCCATGGGGACGATTGATCGCTTCGGGAGCGATTGTGTTCATTTTGAGGTTTCTTCTAAGGTATTGATTACATTGACCCTGCGGGCGAGGCGTGATAATGTCCTAAAACCGTGTCGGGCGCCGAACCATTTTTTGCGGGTACGGCCCAATCCAGTTCGTCGCCTTGTGGCACCGGTTTCGGTGGCGCCCCCATCCTACGGGAGCGCCGCATATTAGTTGGTTCTGGAATTCCAGACCATCGCTCGGCCGATGAGAAAGACGCTTCAGAGAGCCTCGCGTGGCTTCGGCGTCCTACAAGCGGTATACCGAGAACAAGGCCCCGGGCTTGCTGCAGTCGTTTTGGCAGAATTGGTGGGTTTTAATGCCGGTCGCATCGATTGCGCTCGGCGGCTTACTATTCGTTGCCGCGTCCCTCGTCGCGGCCCCGGCTTCTATTCTCCAGCTCTCCTCCTCGGCCCCTACCACTCTAGTTGGGGCAAATGAAAAGAATGCTCGTCAACGCAATTCAAGAAGAAGAATTGCGCGTCGCACTCGTCGATGGTCAGAAACTTTACGACTTATCGATTGAGATACCTTCACGGGAACAAAAAAAATCCAATATTTATAAGGGAAGAATCACGCGGGTAGAGCCGAGTCTCGAAGCCGCGTTCGTCGAATATGGCGCCCAGCGCCATGGCTTCTTGCCCTTGAAGGAAGTTTCCAAAGAGTACTTTCGACAACCGGCAGCCGGCGGCCGACTCAATATCAAGGATCTGCTGCAAGAAGGCCAGGAACTCATCGTTCAGGTCGAAAAGGAGGAGCGCGGCAACAAGGGCGCCGCCCTCACGACGTTCATCAGCCTCGCCGGACGCTTCTTGGTACTCATGCCGAACAACCCCCGTGCCGGCGGCGTATCGCGCCGCATCGAGGGCGAAGATCGCGATCAGATGCGCGAGGCGATGAACGGACTGCAGATCCCGGACGGCATGGGGGCGATCGTGCGCACCGCCGGCGTCGGCCGCACGACCGAAGAGCTGCAATGGGATTTGAACAACCTCAAGACGGCCTGGGACGCGATTGTCGCGGCCAACGATGGCCGGCCTGCACCGTTCTTGATTTTCCAGGAGAGCGACGCAGTGACCCGCGGCCTGCGCGATTATTTCTCCGATGATGTCGGCGAGTGCCTGATCGATCAGCCGGAGGCATTCGAGAAGGCCCAAGAGTACATGCAGCGCTTCATGCCGCCCGATGCGCAGCGCAAGCTCAAGCTCTACCAGGATCCGGTGCCGCTATTTACGCGCTATCAGATCGAAAGCCAGATTGAATCGGCCTATTCGCACAAGGTCACGCTGCCGTCCGGCGGCAGCATCGTCATCGATCAAACCGAGGCGCTGGTCTCGATCGACATCAACTCGGCGCGCAGCACGCGCGGCGGCGACATCGAGGCGACCGCACGCAACACGAATCTGGAAGCTGCCGAGGAAATCGCACGCCAATTGCGCTTGCGCGATATCGGCGGGCTCATCGTCATCGATTTCATCGACATGGAGTCGCAGGCCAATCAGCGTGCCGTTGAAGACATGTTGCGCGATGCCGTGAAAATGGATCGGGCGCGCATCCAACTCGGGCGATTGTCGCGCTTCGGGCTGCTCGAGCTGTCGCGCCAGAGACTGCGCCCGGCATTGAGCGAAACCACCCACATCAACTGCCCGCGCTGCGGCGGCATGGGAACGATACGCGGCGTCGAGTCGATGTCGCTGGCGCTGCTGCGTCTGATCGGCGAAGAAGCGCGCAAGGAGCGCACCGGCCGCGTCATCGCCCAAGTGCCGGTGGACGTCGCGACCTATCTGATCAACGAAAAGCGCGATTGGCTCAATCAGATCGAAACGCGCGACAAGGTCTCGCTCGTGATCGTCCCGAATCCGCACATGCAGACGCCCGCCTATACCTTGCGGCGCATCCGCGACGACGAGAAGGAGTTGCTCGACAGCCCGACCGCGAGCTACCAGCTAGCCGAAACGCCGAGCATCGATGACTCGAACATCGGCAACCGAGACAAGAAGCCGCAGGGCGAGGCACCACTCGTGCCGAGCATCCTGCCGGCTTCCGCCGCGCCGATCGTGCCGCCGCCCGTGCCGGCCGCCACTCAAGCCCCTGCCGTCGCCAGCGACGCTCCCACGCTCGGCATATTCGCGCGTTTGTGGATCTTTCTGTTCGGCAGCAAGAAGCCGGCGGCTAGCTCGCCGCCGCCAGCGTCGGCGGCGCATCCGCAACGCGATCGGCCGGCACATCGAGAAGCGCGCCAGGACCGCTTTCGAAGTCGCGATCGCGAGCGCGACCGCGGCGATCGTGACCGCGATCGCAACCGCGATGGGCGCCGCGACGGAGCGCGCGACGCGCGCCGTGATGAACCGCGCCGTGACCTGCGTTCGCGACCCGACGGGCGTAACCCGGACGGGCGCAATCCAAACGCGCCGCGACCCGAGGCGCAACGGCCGGATCAAGCGCCGCGCCAGGATCAGGCGCCGCGCCAGGATCAAGCGCCGCGCCAGGATCAAGCGCCGCGACCCGATCAAGCGCCGCGCCAGGATCAAGCGGCTCGCGGCGATCAGGCTTCGCGCCCCGAGCAAGCGGCGCGCAGCGAGTCGGCACCCCGCGGCGAGCAGCCGCCGCGAGGCAATGACCAAGCGCCGCGCAACGGCGATCGCGAAGCGAACTCAGAGCGGAGTCAGGGCAATGAACGCGGCGGCCGAGGACGGCGCCGGCGGGGCCGCGGACGCGGCCGCGGCGAGGGCGGTGAGAATTCGCAGGCCGCCCCGGGAGGCAACGGGCCGAGCGGCTCGAACGACGCCGGCAACGAATCGAGGCCCGCGCAAGGCGGCAATGGCGATGCGCCGGACGCCGCAGCAGGCGCCGCTGCGCCCGGCCGCGAGCCGGCGCAGGCATGGGAATCAAGCCCGCCGCCCTCAGCACCGCCCGCGCCACCGAGTGTTGCGGCTCCCGCCTCCGTCGCATCACCACCGTCTCCGCCGCCGCCACCGTCAGCGCCGTCGGCGGGCGGTAGCGGAGCTGAAGCCAAGTATGTGGTGTGGTCGTCCTCACCCAGCGATTCGGTTCCTCGCCCGGGCCCGGACGAGCACTAACATTCAAAACGCCTCGCGCCCGACCGTACGCCGGTCGGCGCGAGCGTGTCAGGCCGCCAAGGCTTCGGAAATCGCTCGACGTAGCGTATCGGCATCGAACGGTTTTGAGAGTTTGCGGTACAAGCCTTTGTCGATCCCGTCGAGTATCGCCGTGTCCATCATGTGGCCCGCGATCACGATGATCTTGCAGGCGGGGTTTCGGCGACAGGCGGCGGCGATGATTTCGTTGGCGGGCACCTCGGGCATGACGGCCTCGAGAATCACGAGCCCAATCGACTCCGCGGCCGTCTCAATTTTTTCGAGTGCCGCGCGGCTATTGCGAACCCAAAACGTGGGGTAACCCTCATTGCCGAGGATACGCTCAACGAGCGCACCCATCTCCGATTGTTTGTCGACGACGAGTACCGGACAGCGCAAGGCGCCGCCAATCAATTCGACTTTGGGTTCCGTCCGGAAATCCGCGCTGTCCACGATCGGCAGCAGAATCGAGAATGTGCTGCCCTGCCCGAGTTGGCTTTGCACCTCGATCGATCCGCCCGCGCCCGTGACGAGCCCGTAGACCATCGCGAGCCCGAGTCCGGTTCCCGCGCCGGGCGCCTTGGTGGTGAAGAACGGTTCAAAGATTCTCGCTTTGACCTCCTCGCTCATCCCCGTCCCGGTGTCCGTCACCGACAGGCGGCAATAGCGGCCGGGCGGCAAGCGGTCCGCAGATTCCGTGCGCGTCTCGATCGCCGTTTGAATCACTAGGCGCCCACCCTGGGGCATCGCGTCGCGCGCATTGATGCCGAGGTTCAGAAGCATTTCCTGCACCTGGCCCGCCAACAGCGGGACGATCGCGTCGACGCCCAAGCGGCCTTCGACGACGATGTCGGTGGGTAAAATCCTCGAGAGCGTTTCGCAGTCTCGTTTGACGACGGCCGCGATGTCGCATACGCCCTTCTCGCCGGCTTCGTCGCGGCTGAAGGCGAGCAAATGGGAAGTCAGCTGTTGTGCGTTTGAGGTCGCTTCCCCAATGTCGGCGATAGCCGCCCGCATCGTGTCGATCTCGGCGTTCGGATCATCAGTCAATAGACCGGTCCAGAGCTTGATGACGCAGAGCGTATTGTTGAAGTCGTGCGCGACGCCGCTCGCCATACGGCCGAGCGCCTCGAATTTCTGGGCTTCGCGCGCGACTCGTTCGGCGGCGAGCCGCGCTTCCTCGGCGCGCAGGCGCGATTCCTGTTCCGCCGCAAGCCGTTGCACAGCATCGTTCGATTCTTGCAGCGCGCGATTGAGGTCTCCGAGGATGTAACGCAGCATGATCACGACCGCCGCAAACCCGGCGGCCCCGACGGCCAGGACCCGAAACCAGACCGCTGCGACTCGGTAATCCAGGATCGCGGCGCCGACCGACGCGCTGAAGTGCGGCGGGAGTCCCCCAGAAACCCAGCCCCAAGCAATCAATGCGTTCAGTGTCATCACGGCGATGATCGCGGCGATGCCGGCGCGTGTCCCGAAGAACAGCGTTGAAAGCATGATCAGAATGAGGCCGACTATAATCCAATTTGGCAAGATGCCGAATAAGACTCCGTTCGCGAGCGTCGCAATGAGCAAGTCAGCGGCCACCAAAGCGAAGCGCAGGTTGAAAGAACAGCCCCGACAGAGGGCTGCAGCGAGCACGGGTGCCTGAAACCCGATGGCGAGCCAGTACCAAGCGCTGTGGCTCAACCACTCCGGAGCCCGAAGGTAGAGCATGGTCATGCCAACGATTGCGCCTACCACGACGATCCAGTTAACCACGTCGAGAATGCGGTAGCAGGTCTCGACGCGCACGAGCGCATGCTTGCCCTGCCAGGCGTGTTTGGGTCTCAAGGATTCAAGAAGGAAGCCCATCTGACGCCTGCCAACCGCCCCGCGGTGAACCCAGACCGCGGCCAGTTTAGCCGATTGGGCGGGATCCGACGGCCCCACGGTTGCAATATCGCGACTCTCGTCCCGTCGCGTCGCGCATGAGCCTCAGACGCGCCTCCGCAGCCGCCAATCGAGACACAGACTCACGCCCAGCACCGCGACGCCGAGTCCGCGCAGACTCGCGATCGCGGCGAGCCCCACAAAGGCAGCGATGCCGAGTGGGCGAGCGTAGGCCCAGCGCATCAGCAGAACATCGCAGATACCGACCGCGAGCGCCGTCAAGCCATAGGCTGCGCGCCAAAAGCGCCGCTGCGTGGCCTGCAATCGCCGGGGCGGGAGTTCCGCCGGCGCGCGGGTACGCAGGAGCCGCCACAGAACCCAGCCAACGACGATGAGTCCTGCGATGGAGCTGAGGTCCTCGAGAAATCGAGGCCCCGCGAGCTCGTGCCCGCCGACGTCGACGAACCATTCATCGAGTCCCGGCAGCATGCGAACGCCGCGCGCGCCCTCGTGAGTGAAGCCGTCCCAAATCAAATGCGTCACCGCTCCCGTGAGCACGCCGCCGCTCGCGATGATCCATTGCCGCAGACTCCCGATCGCGGCGATCGGCGCAAACGGCAGCGAGGCTGCGTAGGCGCCGTCGGGCAATACCTCGCGAAGCGGAGTCTTGAGCAGGCGCTGGAAGATCCAATAGGCGGTCAATCCGATCGGCAAACTGAAGCTCAAGAGCGCAGCCGCGCTATGGGTCTCGAAACGCGGCAATCGCCAGGGCATCAAATAGCCGAAATCCGGGACCATGCTGCCGATTACGAGCGCAGACAGGACGCGCCAGCGGCCGAGCAAACGCGCGAAAGGCAGAACGGCGGCCGGGTGGGAAATCGTGAATGGCATAGCCCGCGGGAGACGTCATCAATCCGTCATGATCGGTGTTTATACACTGAGGGTTGCGTCCCATAACATGAAGGAACAGGACCCGATTATGAACCATAGCATTGCCGATACGTCTGCGGTTCCGCACGATGCCAGCACATCGCCGCTGCGCCACGCCAAGTCCAGCCCCTGGTTCAACGTGTTGGCGGGCGCCGTCTTGGTGACCGGCATCATCTATGCAGGCTACCACCTCGCGGAGGACCTATCGGTCGTGCGCGAGACTCGCATGTTCCCCTTCATCTTGTTGGGTATCGCGCTCGTGATCGCGCTCAGCTTCGAATTCGTCAACGGCTTTCACGATACGGCGAATGCCGTCGCGACCGTCATTTACACCCATTCGATGCCGCCGAATCTCGCGGTCGTATGGTCCGGATTCTTCAATTTTCTCGGCGTCCTCGTTTCGAGCGGCGCGGTCGCATTCGGCATCGTCTCGCTGCTGCCGGTCGAGTTGATTCTGCAGGTCGGCAGCGGCGCGGGCTTCGCGATGGTGTTCGCGCTGTTGATCGCCGCGATCCTGTGGAACCTCGGCACTTGGTATTTCGGCCTACCCTCCTCGAGTTCGCACACCTTGATTGGATCGATCATGGGCGTGGGCCTCATGAACCAGCTCATGGCGACTCAAGCGAACGGAACGAGCGGTGTCGATTGGGCGCAAGCGACCAAGATCGGGGAGTCGTTACTGTTCTCGCCGCTGATCGGATTCAGCGTGGCTGCGCTGCTGCTGCTGATCGCCAAGTCCACGATTAAAATTCCGGCGCTCTACCACGAACCGAAGGGCAATCAGCCGCCTCCGCTATTGATACGCGCTCTACTGGTGCTGACCTGCACCGGCGTGAGCTTTGCGCACGGATCAAACGACGGCCAGAAAGGCATGGGACTCATCATGCTGATCCTCATCGGCACCGTGCCGACGGCCTACGCGTTAAACCGTGCGATGCATGAACAAGATGTCGCGCAATTCATGGCGGTCTCGACCAAGGCCCAGAACGCGCTGTCGCACTACGGCCGCGGCGGGTCGCCCGCCGACCCGCACGCTGCGGTCATCGATCTCGTGCGCGCTCGCGCTGTCACGCCCGAGGGCGTTGCGGCGATTGCGGCGCTCGGCCAATCGCTCGCCGCCCAGATCGACACCTATCATTCGATGGCGAAGATTCCAACTCAATCGATGGTCAACATCCGCAACGACATGTATCTGGTCAGCGAGGGCCTGCGCTTCATCGACAAGTCGAAGGCCTTGTCGATATCCGCCGACGATAAGGCAACGCTGTCCGCCTACAAGAAACAGCTCGACAATGCGACCAAGTTCATCCCGACCTGGGTCAAGGTCGCGGTTGCAATCGCACTCGGCTTGGGTACCATGATCGGCTGGAAGCGCATCGTCGTGACCGTGGGCGAGCGCATCGGCAAGACGCATCTGACCTACGCGCAGGGCGCCTCTGCGGAGCTCGTCGCGATGGCGACGATCGGAGCGGCGGATGCCTTCGGACTACCGGTCAGCACGACGCACGTATTGTCCTCGGGAGTCGCGGGCACGATGGTTGCCAACAAGTCCGGGCTTCAGTGGGGCACCGTGCGCAATCTGCTGATGGCGTGGATTCTGACCTTGCCGGTTTCCATCGCACTGGCGGGTTCGCTCTACTGGTTATTGCGCGCGCTGCTGTAGCGATTCAATCAGCGCGAGCGATGCCGCGGCGGTGAGGTCCAGCACCTCGGCGAAATCCGCCGCGTCGCCATCATACGGGTCGGGCACTTCGAGTCGCCGCAGCTGCGGCGCATACGACAAGAACAGGTGCAGCTCAGCGCGGGCGTTCGGCGGACTCATCGCCTGCAACGTGCGCAAGTTACTGCGATCCATCGCCAGCATCAGATCGAAGCGCAGAAAATCTTCCGCGCCGACTTGCCTTGCCCGCAATCCGCTGATGTCGATGCCGCGCTCGAGCGCCGCGCGCTGACTGCGCGGATCGGGCGCGCTGCCGATGTGATAATCCGCAGTCCCCGCAGAATCGATCTCGAGTTGCAATCGCGGCGCGATGCGCGCGGCCGTATCGCGAAACACGCCTTCCGCGGTCGGGCTGCGGCAAATGTTGCCAAGGCAAACGAACAAGATACGAAAGAGATTGTGACTCATTCAGCGCTCCGCGTTCGTATGCAAAAAACCACTACGTGATTTTCCTTATGACGCGTTGTGGAATAGATACATACACTTTGCCACGCGCACAATTCCAGTCATTACAAGGAGCAAATATGATACTGCGTACATTCGGCACCGTCGCGGCGGCTGCGTTGGTTGCAACGCTTGCGATTAGTTCTGCCCGCGCCGACGACACCAATTGGGAAGTGCGTCTGCGCGGCGTATATCTGGATCCGGCGAACAAATCGGACGCCATTTCAGCTCTTTCAGTTCCGTCGGACGCGATTCACATCAACGGTAAATGGCTGCCGGATGTCGACTTCGAGTACTACTGGTCGCCCAACTGGTCGACGGAATTGATCCTCACGTATCCGCAGAGCCAAACCGTGACCGTCAGCGGCACCTCGATCGGCACCTTCAAACATCTGCCGCCGGTGCTGACGATGAAATACGACTTCCTTCCCAATGAAGACTTTCAGCCTTACATCGGCGTCGGCGTTAATTTCACGATTATTTCTGACGTCAATCTCGCAGTTCCCGGGACTACCCCGATACCCCTGAAGCTCAGTTCGACGAGCTTTGGACCCGCGGTGCAAGCAGGCTTCGATTACAAGCTGCAAGATCACTGGTATGCCAATGTCGACGTCAAGTGGTTCAAGCTCCAGTCCCACGTGGATGTGGCCGCCAGCGGGGCCCAGGTCTCGACCGTTCATGTCGATCCGTTCCTGTTCGGCATCGGCATCGGCTATCGATTCTGATCAGCGTTTCTGATCAGCGTTTCTGGTCAGCGGGTTTCTGATGGGCGCGGGTTGCTGATCGACGCAGGCGAACTGAAGCGCGGCGATGCGCTTCAGTTCGATTCGCGCGATGCGCGCAACCGACGTCGCAGCAAAAAGACATGAGCCGCAGCAGGTGGCTCAAATGCACCGACACGCCAATAGTTTGATGACGGCACCAAGGAGGATTTTATGATGTTACTGCGTACTATCGGGGCCGCGGCCGCTGCCGCGATGCTCGCGACGCTCGCGTTGAGTCCTGCTCGCGCCGACGACGACCCATGGGAAGTGCGGCTGCGAGCCGTATATCTCGATCCGGCGAACAAATCGGACGCCATTTCAGCTCTTTCAGTTCCATCGGACGCGATTCACATCAACGGCAAATGGCTGCCGGATGTGGACTTCGAGTATTACTGGACGCCCAACTGGTCGACGGAATTGATCCTCACGTATCCACAGAGCCAAACCGTGACCGTCAGCGGCACCTCGATCGGCACCTTCAAACATCTGCCGCCGGTGCTAACGATGAAATACGACTTCCTGCCCAATGAAGACTTTCAGCCTTACGTCGGCGTCGGCGTGAATTTCACGATTATTTCTGACGTCAATCTCGCAGTTCCCGGGACTACCCCGATACCCCTGAAGCTCAGTTCGACGAGCTTTGGACCCGCGCTGCAAGCAGGCTTCGATTACAAGCTGCAGGATCACTGGTACCTCAATGCGGACGTCAAGTGGTTCAAGCTCCAGTCGGACGTGGACGTGGCCGCCAGCGGGGCCCAGGTCTCGACCGTTCATGTCGATCCGTTCCTGTTCGGCGTCGGCATCGGCTACCGCTTCGGCGGACACCCGAGCACGGCCGCAATGCCGATGGCCGCGCCGCGGCCGGCTCCGGTCTCAGCCCCGCCGCCGCCGCCAGCGCCGCCGGTCGTCCAGGCGCCGCCGCCACCGCCGCCGATCGTCAAGCCCGCCGCGCCGATGGTCAGCGAGGAAGTCGTGCTTCGCGGCGTGAACTTCGAAACGGCATCGGCAAAACTGACGCAGGCCTCCTCGAAGATTCTCGATGAAGTCGTGAGCACGCTGAAGCAGCGCGGCCAATCGAAGGCGGAGATCCACGGCTACACGGACTCGGTCGGCAAGCCGGACTACAACCTGAAGCTCTCTCAGCGGCGCGCAGAAGCGGTCGTCGCCTATTTGGTTGCGCACGGCATCGACGCGTCGCTCCTGAGCGCCAAGGGCTACGGCGAGGACAACCCCGTCGAGGACAACAAAACGGCGAGCGGACGCGCCGCGAATCGGCGCGTGACGATTCAATTCACCGAGCGCGTGACGCGCTGAGGCAAACGCCCGGCAGCTTACGCCCGGCCGCTGCGGCCGATTTGAAGCGCACGGATGCGCTCCAGGTCGGCCGGGGTATCGACGCCTGCGGGCGGGGCATTCCGGAGCGTGACGAGGTGGATGCTCATGCCGCGCTCGAGGGCGCGCAATTGCTCCAGCTTCTCGGTCAGCTCGAGGCGACCGGGCGGCCAAGCGGCGAATTGCAGCAAGCTCGAGACGCGATAGGCATAGATGCCGATGTGCCGCCAGGCGCCCTCGTAGCGTGCCGGCTGCCCCGCATCGAGCCCATCGCGCGGCCAGGGCACCGGTGCCCGGCTGAAGTACAGTGCGCGGCCATCGTCGGCGCGTACCGCCTTGACGCAGTTCGGGTCGAGAAACTCCGCAAGACTCAACACTGGCGCCACCGCCGTCGCGATCGCGATCGCAGGACGCAGCCGCAGCGATTCCGCGAGTTCGTCGATCAACTGCGGTTCGATTTGGGGCTCATCGCCCTGGACATTGACCACGATGTCATCGCCGATCCAAGCGCGCAGGCGCACAACCTCGG
>Ga0209040_10001547_pt1 | contig 18199 bp, 18 predicted proteins | sample BogFormECP12_OM3_FD_188240 | JGI IMG/M metagenome (GOLD analysis project Ga0209040, IMG submission 188240) | Bog forest soil microbial communities from Calvert Island, British Columbia, Canada - ECP12_OM3 (SPAdes) (version 2) | ecosystem: Environmental > Aquatic > Freshwater > Wetlands > Bog ...
GTGTGACACGCATGACTCGGGGCCGATCCGGTTCGCTTTACCTTTCATCGTAAGGGACTTGCACCCTCTCCTCTTGCCGGTCTCCCGGCGCACCCGTGGTCCTCTGTGGTTCTCGGCCTTCTCCGTGTTGAATCCTTATGACACGGTGCGGTTCTCTAGAAGAGGGCGTTGCGACGCTACCGCGCATTCGCGTGGCTATAGACTGGGAAAATCGAACCTGCCGTGATGCCCATTGTGCTCAGTTCCAGCTCATTGGCTGGCGCATCAGCACGACACTTGGTGTATGATGCGCCCGCGCCGTGCTCGACACGGGCGTTCGTTGCGGGGCCCATGATGGAACATTGCTGTCCGCTGCTCTGCGCTGTCGCTTTGTTGCTGGCGGGATGTGCTGCCGGCTCCGAAAACCCGCCCGATGCCGGCTCGCCGCGGGGATACCTGTATCACGACGCGAACCATCCGAACGACGTCACCAATGCGTCACCGCAGGCGATCTACAATGCGAGTCACGGGACATGGCTGTGGCCGCCGGAGACAGTGGACTGGCCATAGTCATCGCGGCTGCGTGGCGCGGTCGCAGCGGTCCTCGCCGTGCCATGCCTCGCTGCCCTCCTTGACCAGGAACCAGACGATACCGAGTGCAGCGACCCCATCGACCCACCAGGCTTCCGTGAGGGCCTGGACCACCAACCCGGCCACCACCACCAGGGCCAGCCAACCACATGCGATGCTCTCCGCTGCATCGGCGCGCATGGCGCCGCTGCCCAGGGCTTCGGCCACCACGATCTTCCGCCGCGCCAAGCCATACATGATCGGCATGGCGAGCACGGTCACGACCAGTCCTGGCCAGGAGAACGTCTGGCCCGCTCGCGTCCACAGCTTCCAGCCGGCGGCGGCCACCACATAGGCGGCGAGCGCGAACAGCAGCGCACCCGCAATACGGCGTGCCGCGCGTTCCGCCGCCTCCGCGATGGCCTGTCCGTGCCGCAACTCCACTTTCAATCGCCAGAGCAGCACGATGGCTGAGGCAAGTTCGATCAGGCTGTCGATGCCGAAGGCGAGCAGCGAGAGGCTGTTGGCCTGCATGGCGCCGCCGATCGCGACGACAGCCTCGATCGCCATCCAGCCAAGGGTGGCATATTCCAAGCGGAAGGCTTGGCGAAGCAGCTCCGTCCGGTCGGTGTGGTGCAATGCCGTGCTGTCCATGGTCCGAGTATGGATGGCGCACTTCCGCTCAGGAAGCTCCCGCCAGCGGCACCAGATGCGACAGGAACACTTCCGTGCACGCGCGCCAGGAATACCGCTCGGCGTGCATCCGGCATGCCGCCCGATCTGCGTTCAGCGCCTCCAGTGCCGCCACCCGCAAATCGGCGTTCACCGCGCCGATCCTGCCATGCGCATCGGCAAGCACATCGATCGGCCCGGTCACCGGAAACGCCGCCACCGGCGTGCCGCAGGCCAGCGCCTCCAGCAAAACCAGGCCGAACGTGTCGGTCCGGCTGGGGAACACGAACACGTCCGCCCCGGCATAGGCCCGCGCCAGCGCCTCGCCGTAGCGCGGGCCGGTGAACAACACGTTGGGATGCTCACGCCGCAGCCGCGACAGGATCGGTCCGGCGCCGACCACCACTTTCGATCCGGGCAAATCCAGATCCAGGAACGTTCCGATATTCTTCTCCACCGCCACCCGGCCGACATAGAGGAACACCGGCCGCGGCAGGTTCCACGCCTCCCGCGGCTCCGGCTTGAACAGGTCCAGATCCACCCCGCGCGACCACGACCGGATGTTGCGGAACCCTCGCGCCGTCAGTTCGTCGCGCAGCGATTGCGTCGCCACCATCGTGCCCTGTGCCGCACCGTGGAACCGGCGCATCCACGCATAGACCGGCCGCACCGGGAACCCGGTCCGTGCCTTGATATATTCGGCAAACCGGGTGTGAAACGCCGTGGTGAAGCCGAACCCGGTGCGCTTCGCCCAGCTCCGCGCCGCCATGCCCAGCGGCCCTTCGGTCGCGACGTGCAGCGCATCCGGCCGGAACGCCTCGATCATGCGCACCAGCCGCCGGCGCGGCAGCAGCGCAAGCGGAATGTCCGAGTAGGTCGGGCACGGGATGGTGCGGAAGCGGTCCGGTGAGATCACCTCCACCACGTGTCCCATCGCGCGCAACTCGGCCACCACCGTGGTCAGCGTGCGCACTACGCCGTTCACCTGCGGCAGCCACGCATCGGTCACGATCAGCAGCCGGTGCGACGGCGCGGGGGGCAGCATCACGTCGCACTCAGCCAGTTGGTCGAGGGCGAGCGCGTCAGACAGCTTCGCGCAACGCGGATCGGCGCGGCGCAAAGAACGACAGGCGGTTGACCGCCGCCCAGTCGATCAGTTCCAACCGCCCGTCATGATGCTCGACCAGGGCGGTACAGCTTTCCACCCAGTCGCCGTCGTTCAGGTACAGCACGCCCTGCACCTCGCGCATCTCGGCGTGATGGATGTGGCCACACACCACGCCGTCAAAGCCGCGGCGGCGCGCCTCGCTCGCCAGCGCGCTCTCGAACCGATCGATCGCCTTCACCGCTTCTTTTACCTGGCGCTTCAGCCAGGCTGACAGCGACCAGTAGGGATAGCCGAGCCGGCGGCGCAGCGCGTTGAACCAGCGATTGATGATCAGCGCGACCGAGTAGGCCCGGTCGCCCAGCAGCGCCAGGAACCTCGCGTAACGCACCACGCTGTCGAACTCGTCGCCATGCATCACCAGCAGGCGCTTGCCGTCCGCGGTGACGTGTTCCGCTTCCTGACGCAGCTTGATCCCAGCGATCTCCAGGCCCAGCGGCAGCCAGGCACGGAACATCTCGTCGTGATTGCCGGGAATGTAGGTCACCTCGGTGCCGCCGCGGGCATGGCGCAGGATCTGCCGCAGCACCTCGTCGTGGTCCTCGTCCCAGTACCAGGACTTGCGCAGTCGCCAGCCGTCGAAAATATCGCCGACCAGGAATAGCTTCTGGCAACTGGTGCGATGCAGGAAATTGGCCAGGAAATCGCAGCGTGCTCCTCGCGTCCCGAGATGGGTATCCGAAACGAACACGCTGCGGTACAGCGGTCGCGCGCCGGGAACGATGGGGGCGTTCATGCGAGACGCAGCAAATACTCCAGAACCGTTGTGGATAAAGTTAAGTTTGCGTGACGAAACCGAATATTAACGGATATTGTGAAAGTCATGCCTAAGCAACCGAACTGTCATCGCCCTGACACTCGACCGGTGGCAGGCAGTCAATCTTTCGTTGGCGAATCGCTGTCTGACCGTTCCGATGTGCGTCGCACCATGATCATCGTATTCAATCCCGCCGCCGGGATGCGGCGGGCCAGCCTGTTGTGGCGCGTGCTTGATGTGCTGGTGGCGAACGGCGTCCGCATCGAACTGGCCGAGACGCATCGGCCCGGCCACGCCGAGGCGCTGGCACGCGAGGCAGTCTGCCGCGGCGCCTCGATGGTGGTGGCCGCCGGCGGCGACGGCACGATCGCCGAGGTCGCCAACGGTCTGCTGGGATCGTCGGCCCGGCTGGGCGTGATCCCGCTCGGCTCGGCGAACGTGATGGCGCACGAGCTCTCGCTGCCGTTCGAGCCGCGTGCGGTGGCCGCCGCGCTGGCGTTCGGGCGGACGCGGCCACTCTGGCCGGGTGTGGCACGCGGCGCCAACGGATCGCGGCTGTTCGTGCAGATGCTCGGCGTTGGGTTCGATGCTCAGGTAGTGCACCGTCTGCCCGTTATGCTGAAGCGCGCCCTCGGCCGCGGCGCCTATGCGGTGCAGACCCTGCGCGAGCTGGCGCTCTACCGGTTCACGCCGATCCGCCTGCGTGTGGACGGGGAGGAAACGCAGGCCGCCAGTGTGATCGTCAGCAAGGGACGGCTGTATGGCGGCCGGTTCCTGCTTGCCCCAACCGCCTGTGCGACGCAGCCCGGATTTTCCGTGGTGCTGTTCGATCGTGGGAGCACCGCCGCCGCCCTATTGTATGGCGCCGCCTTGCCGCTCGGCGTGCTGGCCCGTGCGCCGGGCGTGCGGCATGTGCGGGCGCGGGAGATCGACTTCATCGGCAACGAGCCTTCGCCGGTGCAGGTGGACGGCGACGCCGCCGGCTGGACGCCGATCACCGTGACCGATGCACCGGCCTCGATTCCGGTGGTGGTGGGGTAGTCTGCCCACAGACCTACGGCAGGTGCGGCAGCTCGAGCCAGTCCTGGCCCTGCATTTCATCCAGACGCGACGCGGTGCGGTGCGCATTCTCGCCGCGCTGATACAGCTGATCCGGCATCGCAGCGGCTGATGCCAGCAGCTTGACGCGATGATCGTACAGCGTATCGATCAGCACAATGAAGCGGCGCGCCTTGTCGTAGTTGTCGGGTGACAGGCGCGGGATGCCGTCGAGGATCAGCGTGTGGAAGCGATGCGCCAACGCGAGGTAGTCTCCAGCGCCAAGCGCGGTGCCGCACAGCAGGTCGAAGTCGCAGCGCGCGACGCCTTCCGCCGCCAGCGGTATGACGAAGCTGCGGCCCATCACCCACAGGGTTTCGGGCTTGCCCTCGGCGCCTCCGGTCAGTTCGGCGAAGGCGTGGTCCAGTTCGCGATCGGCTCGCGCATCGGCCGGCACCAACCAGGTACGCATGCCGCGCAGCCGTTCGCGCCGAAAGTCGCGGCCAGCGTCCATCATCACGACGTCCAGCCGCTGCTTGATCAAGGCGATGAACGGCAGAAAGGCGTCACGGCCCGGCTGGCCCTTGAACAGGTCGTCCGGCGCCACGTTGGAGGTGGCGACCACGACCACACCGCGCTCGAACAGCGCCTGGAACAGCCGGCCGAGGATCATCGCATCGGCGATGTCGTTCACCTGAAACTCGTCGAAACAGAGCAGCGCCGCTTCGGCCGCGATCGAATCGGCGAGCGGCGGGATCGGGTCGTCGATGTCCGGATTGGCGCGCCTGAATTCGTGGAAGCGCGCGTGGACGTTCTGCATGAAACGGTGGAAGTGGATGCGCTGCCTACGGCGCACATCGGCGGCGGCAAAGAACAGGTCCATCAGCATGGACTTGCCGCGCCCCACCTCGCCGACGATGTAGAGGCCGTTCGGTTGCTCCGGCTGCGGTTCGCGGCGGAGCAGGCGGGAGAACAGGCTGTTGCCGTTGGCCGGGTGCGGCGGCGGGTCGTAGCCGCGCAGCCGCGTCCACAGCGCCTGCAGGCGTGTGGCAACGAGTTCCTGGGAAGAGTCGGGAGCCAGTTCGCCGGCCGCCACCATCGCCCGGAAGGCTGGCAGCGGCCCGGGCTGCGCTGGGGTGTCGGCGCCCGGGAGGTCCATGTCGGCGTCGCAGATAGCGCGTCGGCGGCCGGGGTTCAACGCGGCGGGTTCCGTGCTAAGCAGCGCCGCATGATCGAACTCGACTATGCCGCGCTGCGCGCCACGCCGGTGGCGACGGACCCATTCCCCCACGTGGTGGTGGCGAACTTCGTGCCGCCCGAGGCCCTCCGGGCGGTGATCGCCGATCTGCCGCCGATGGGCAAGCGTGGATCGTTCCCTCTGGACGCGCTGGAGCTAGGTCCGAACGCACAGGCGCTGATGGATGAGCTGGAGGGACCGCGCCTGCGGCAGGCGATTGCCGAGCGGTTCGGTCTGGGCCTCGACGATGCGCCGACCATGGTGACGTTGCGCGGCTGGACCAATGACCGCGACGGCTTGATCCACTGCGACTCGACCGCCAAGCGGGTGACGGTGCTGCTGTATCTGAACCCGTCGACCGATGCCTGGGCGCAGCACGAGGGCTGCCTGCGCCTGCTGCGAGGCCCCGATGACCTGGAGGACTACGCGGTGGAGGTACCGCCGGTGAACGGCACGCTGCTGGTATTTCCCAACGGGGCAAACACCTGGCATGGCCACAGGCGGTTCACCGGCCAGCGCTACTCGGTGCAGCTCAACTACATGACCACCGACGCGAAGGCGCACAGCGAACTGCGGCGGCACCGAATCTCGGCGTTCATGAAGCGGCTGACCCGGGCGGCGTAACTGGACTAGCCGCTCTTCAGCGCCAGCTCCTCGAAGGGTGCGGTGTAGGGGAAGCCCGGAATGCGCCCGAAGCCCGATTCGGCCACGCGCGGACCCACGCCGTTGATGATGGCGTTCTGCCAGATCGGCGCGAATATAGTACGCTCATGCGCCATCTGCTGCGTCTGGTGCAGGATCGCCTCGCGCCGCCCATGGTCCGGCTCCACCGCCTGGACCGGGAACAGCGCGTCGATGTCCGGATAGCTGCCATAGACGTACGGGCCGCCGTGCACCACCTGACTTTCCAGCCGCGTCGCCGCGTTGCCGAATGCGGCGGTCCCGCCCTGTATCAGGTTCTTGTACGCCTTCTCGGCATAAGCCTTGTTGAAGGCAGCCCGCTCGATCGGGCGCAGCTTGGCACGGATGCCGACCTCGCCCAGGTTGTTGACCACCGCCTCGGCGATGTTGGCGAAGGACGAATCGCAGAAGTAGAAGCCGGCGTCGAAGCCGTTGGGATAGCCAGCCCCGGCGAGCAACTGTCTCGCCTCGGCGGGGTCGTATATCGGTGTCGGCGGCTGCCAGTAAAATTCGTACATGTCTGGGACGATGCTGTTGCCCGTCACGTGGGAGAGCCCCATCGTCAGCACGTCGTTGATCGTCTTGCGGTCGATCGCGAGACTGGCGGCGAGACGAACCCGCTGGTCATGCCAGGGCGATTTCGGATCCCATTGATCCGCGAAATACACACAGACGGTGCCTTGGACGACCACAGGCTTGAGGATCAGGCCGGGCGTCTGCTGCAACTCCCCGGCAAGTTCGCCACGGATCGAATAGGCGATGTCGATCTCGCCCCGCTTCAGCGCGGCCAGCCGCGTGGACTCGTCGGGGATCACTTTCAACACCAGACGCTTGACGCTCGGCGGATTGCGCCAGTACGGCTCGAACGCTTCCAGCACCAGCTCCACGCCGGGTGTGAACGAGACATACCGATAGGGACCGACGCCGATCGGCGCCTTCTTGAAGCCGTCGTTGCCGACCTGGGTCACGTATTTGCGCGGAACGATCCAGGCGGCACCGCAGACGCCGACATAGAAGGTGAGAAAGTCGGGCCACGGTTCCCTCAGCCTGAACCGCAAGTGCTGCGCATCCGCCGTCTCGACCGCCGCGACCGACGCCAAAACCGACTCGGCAAGGCTCGGCGCCTGATTGTTGCCCGGCATCGCCTTCAGCAGTGCATCGTGCAGTCCATAGAGGAGCATGTAAGGGGTGATGCCCCCGGCGGCCTCCCCTGGGTCGAACCACGCGGGCGCGAGCGACACATGCCCCCCGTATGTCAATTGCCCCTGCGGCGCGGCGACGGCGCGGCCCGTGCCAGCGGTGATGCCCACGGCGGTCGCCGCCAGCAAGGATCGTCGCGTCAAGGGTCGTCCGCTGCCGTCCAGGATCGCCTGGCCACCGCGCCAGTCTCCTCCCGTGATGATCTCTCGCAGCGGAGAGTTGCGCGGATTGTAAAGGAGCTATGCGCCCCAGTCTTCTGTATGCCACGGCATGAGCGGCTGTGGACCATCGGCGATCCGCCGCACCCGGTGACGCTTGGCGCCCCGCCGCGGACCTGAGTTCGGATGCCGCGGTCAGAACGCCCACGACATATTTGATCCAGGTCAAGGACGCATGGCCCATCCGTGTGTCTACCGTTCCAGTCGCGGTGTTACGACCATCACAGGATCGGGGAAACGACCATGAAGCTGGGCATGCTGCATCTGTTCGAGAACCCGGTCGGCAAGACCGAGCATCAGATCATCCAGGAGCAGATGTCTCTGATGTACGAAGCCGAGAACCTCGGCTTCGATTCGGTCTGGCCGGCCGAGCACCATTTCTCGGAATACGGCTATTGTGCCTCGCCGCAGGTGTCGCTCGCCGCGGTGGCCGCGCGCACCAAGCGCATCCGTCTCGGCACCGGCGTGGTAGTGCTGCCGTTCCACAATCCGATCCGCGTGGCTGAGGATTTCGCCTTCCTCGACCTGATGTCCGACGGGCGCGTCGATCTCGGCGTCGGCCGTGGCTATCAGCCGCTGGAGTACCGCGGCTTCGGCATGGACAGCAAGCAGGAGAACTCGCGCGAGATCTTCGACGAGGCGGTCAGGCTGGTGCGTGCGTGCTGGACGCAGGAGCGCGTCACGTTCAAGGGCAAGCACTATCAGGTCGAGGATCTGGAAGTGCGGCCGAAGCCGCTGCAACAGCCGCATCCGCCGATTTATATGGCGTGCCTGTCGCCGGCGACGTTCGCGCTCGCCGGAAGGTATGGGTTCAACGTGCTGATGTCGGGCGCGTTCGGCCTGTCGCCGGAGGGCGCCAAGGAGGGCATCGCCGACTACCGCGCGGCCCGCAAGGCGGCCGGCTTCGATCCGGCGACCGGGCAGATCGCGTTGCTGCTGAAACTCTATGTCGCCGACACAATGGACGGCGCGCGCAAGGATTTCGCCGGGCCGGTTACCTGGTACTACCGGACGATCGCCAAATATGTTGCGCCGCCGCCCGGCCAGGCGCCGGTGAAGAGCTACGAGATGTACGCTGCGACACGGCACGCGGCGGAAACCTTGGATTTTGACACGCTGGCCGACAGCCCGCTGATGGTGTGCGGCGATGTCGATCACTGCGTGGAGAAGCTGCACCGCGTCACGCAGGAATACGGCTTCAACGAAATGCTGTGCTGGACCCGCATCGGCGGCCTGGAGACGCGCAAGGTGCTGCGCGCGATGGAGCTGATGAGCGGCGAAGTGATGCCGCGGCTGCGCAATGAGATGAAGGAGGCGGCATGATGGACATCAACATTCCCGATCGCGCGGAAGCGCCGATGGCGCTAAACCACGTGGTGCTGAACGTGCGCGACATGGAGGAATCGCACCGGTTCTGGACCGAGATCATCGGCTTCTGCCACATCGGCACGGCCAAGCCGCGTCCGGATCGGCCGGTGGCGCCGAACATGCGGTTCTACAGTTGCGATCATGGTGGCGGACGGTTGAGCCACCATGATCTGGCGCTGGTGGAGAATCGCGACCTGCCGCCGCCACCGGCGGAATGGAAGATGGTCGGCATGCCGCTCGCGGTGAACCACGTCGCGGTCGCGCTGCCGAGCCGCGAGGCGTGGCTGCGGCAACTGGCATTCATGCAGGCGAAAGGCGTGAAGTTCGATCTGCGCGTGGAGCATGGCATGACGCACAGTGTCTATATCCATGATCCGAACGGCTACGGCATCGAGCTGCTGTACGAGCTGCCACGTGCGATGTGGGAGAACGACATCGACGGCGCGCTGAACTACTCGGTGCGCCTGCCGACCGAGGGCGAGGCGGCGCTCGTCGATCGCACGGGCGCGCTGCCGACGTTCGGGTAGGTCAGCCCGCCTTCAGTGCCAGTTCGTCGAACGGCGCGGTGTACGGGAAGCCCGGGATGCGGCCGAAGCCCGACTCGGCAACGCGCGGCCCGATGCCGTTGAGGAACCCGAGCTGCCAGATCGGAGCGTAGATTGCGCGCTCGTATACGATCTGCTGCATCTGGTGCAGGATCGCCTCGCGCCGCTTGTAGTCGAGTTCGCTCGCCTGCTGCTGGAACAGCGCGTCGAGATCCGGGTAGGTGCCGTAGGTGAATGTGCCGCCGGTGACGGCGTGGCTCTCCAGCCGCGTCGCCGCATTGCCGAATCCGGCAGGCCCTGCCTGAATGATGTTCTTGTACGACTTCTCTGCAAAGGCCTTGATGTAGGCGGCGCGCTCGAGTGGGCGCAGCTTGGTGCGGATGCCGACCTCGCCCAGGTTGTTGACCACCGCCTCGCCGAGATTGGCGTAGGAGGAGTCGCAATTGTAGAAGCCGGCATCGAACCCATTGGGATAGCCAGCGGCGGCGAGCAGCTGCTTCGCCTGTTCCGGGTCGTACACAGCCGGCGGAGGCTGCCAAAAGAATTCGAACATGTCCGGGATGAAAGGACTGTTGGTGACGCGCGAATATCCCCTGGTCAGCGCGTCGTTGATGGTGTTGCGATCGATCGCGAGATTGGCGGCGCGCCGCACACGCACGTCGTACCAGGGGGATTTCGGATCCCATTGATCGACGAAATACAGGCAGAACACACCCTGCAACACGACCGCCTTGAGGGTTAAGCCCGGCGTCTGCTCCAATTCGCCCGCCAGCTCACCCCGGATCGAATAGGCGATATCGATCTCGCCCCGCCTGAGGGCGGCCAGCCGCGTAGCCTCCTCGGGGATCACCTTCATCACCAGGCGCTTGACCGACGGCGTCTGGCGCCAGTAGCCGTCGAACGCCTCGAGCACCAGCTCGATGCCCGGTGAGAATGAAACGAAGCGGTACGGCCCGGCGCCGATCGGCGCCTTCTTGAAGCCTTCGTCACCCACCTGGGTCACGTACTTGCGCGGCACGATCCATGCTGCGCCGCTCACGCCGGCATAGAAGGTGAGGAAGTCGGGCCACGGCTCCTTCAGCCGGAACCGCACGTGCTGCGCATCGGGCGTCTCGACCGCCGCAACCCGCTGCTTCAGCAGGCTCTGGCTGGCACCGTGATAGCGCTCGAACGAGAACTTCACGTCGTCCGATGTGACCGGGTCGCCATTGTGGAAGCTGGCGCGGCGCAGCACGAAGTCGTGGGTGAGGCCGTCCTCCGACGCGGTATATGACTCGGCGAGGCTCACTGCCTGCTTGCTGTCCGGCATGGCCTTCACGAGAGCGTCGTGCAGGCCGTAGAGCAGCATGTACGGCGTGATGATACCGGCGGCCTCCCCTGGGTCGAACCAGCTCGGCGCGAGTGACACGTGCACCCCGTAGGTCAATTGTCCCCGCGGCGCGGCAGCGGCCCGGCCGGTGCCGGCGGCAATGCCCATCGCCGTCGCCGCCAGCAAGGATCGTCGGGTCACGGCTCCGACACTGCCGTCCAGGATCGTCCGGTCACTCCGCCATGCGGGTGAGCGCATTGTCGCCTCCCTTGATGATCTCTCTCAGCGGAGAGTTGTGCGGATTGTAGAGGGACGGTTCGCCCCAGTCATCCGAATTTGCGCGGACGGCGAACGCCCGGTTCCGGCAACAGCACTACGCCCGGTTGGTGCGCCGGACGGCGCCGGGCAGTATGGTCTGCCCGCGCAAGACGGCATCGGACTACTACGAGGCAAACCAGGAGACCATCGAATGGCAAACGACGCGGCGCCACAACCCGGCGACATCTATCTCGGCTTCAACGGGGTCGATAGCTACGTGGAGATCCCGTGCATCGACGCCTATGGCGTTGCCAGCGCCGGTGCGCTGACGGTCTCGGCGTGGATGCGTCCGGACGCGTTGAACTTCGACAATTTCGAAGGGACTGGTTACGTCTATTGGATCGGCAAGAGAGAAGGCGCCGGCGCGACCGGTCAGCAGGAGTGGGCGTTACGGATGTATAACCGTGAGGGGACACAGGAGGACCCGCCGCGGCCGAATCGCATCAGCTTCTATCTGTTCAACCCCGAAGGCGGGTTGGGCGTGGACAGCTTCACCCCGCATACCGTGCGAGAGCATGCGTGGATCCACATCGTCGGAGTCGCGGACAGCGCGCGCACATATTTCTATCGAAACGGCACCTATGTCCGCTGCGACACCTACCAGGGGCCGTCGCAGGGCGGATGTCCGATCCATTTCCAGGCGCCATCGAACCAGGATAAGCAGTTGGTCATTCAACCGCGGAACGGCTCCGCGCCGTTACGGTTCGGCACCCGCGACTTCGCCAGCTACTTCAAGGGTGGTCTGTCGCGCGTGCGCATCTGGAGCCGAACCCTGCTGGCGAGCGAGATCGCCGACCTGTACACCACGCATACGGTGCCGCGGGATCGCCTTGTCGCCGAATTCATGCTGAACGCCGGCACGGGCCAGATGGCCGCCGACACCGCCAAGGGCAACGACGGGACCATCTTCAACGCCACCTGGGAGACACAACGGTAGCTGCAGCAATATCGCGGAAGCGGGGCGCTTACACCTGTCGCTCGACGATCAACTGCTTGATCGCGCCGATCGCCTTCGCCGGATTTAGCCCCTTCGGGCAAGTATCGGTGCAATTCATGATCGTATGGCAGCGATACAGCTTGAACGGGTCCTCCAGCGCATCCAGCCGCTCGCCGGTATGCTCGTCGCGCGAGTCCGCGATCCAGCGATACGCCTGCAGCAGCACCGCCGGACCCAGGTAGCGATCGCCGTTCCACCAGTAGCTCGGGCACGCGGTGGAGCAGCAGAAGCACAGGATGCACTCCCACAGCCCGTCCAGCTTCGCGCGCTCCTCGCGGCTTTGCAGCCGTTCGCCGTCCGGTGGCGCCGGGCTGTCGGCCTGCAGCCACGGCTGGATACTCTGTAGCTGCGCATAGACCTGCGACAGATCGGGCACCAGGTCCTTCACCACCGGCATATGCGGCAGCGGGTTGATGCGCACCGCGCCCTTCACCTCGTCGATCGGCTTGAGGCAGGCGAGCGTGTTGCCGCCGTCGATATTCATCGCGCAGGAACCGCAGATGCCCTCGCGGCAGGAGCGGCGGAAGGTCAGCGTGGGATCGACCTCGTTTTTGATCTTGATCAGCGCGTCCAACACCATCGGGCCGCACGCATCGAGATCGACTTCATACGTGTCGGTGCACGGATTCTTCCCATCATCCGGGTTCCAGCGATAGATGCGGAACTCGCGCACGCGCTTCGCCCCGGCAGGCGCTCTGTAGGTCTTGCCACGGCCGATGCGGCTGTTGGTTGGGAGGGTGAAGGCGACCATCTACTGTTTTCCGGTGCTGAGCGCAGCCACTAATTCGAAACCACAGATGAACACAGATAAACACAGATCAGGATGAGCTTCGACGCGACCTGGCGCGTCGCACCTGGAGTATCTGTGTTCATCTGTGTTCATCTGTGGTTTCAATTTCTTCAGTACACCCGCGCCTTCGGCGGGAACGACGCCACTTCGTTGGTCAACGTCTGCAGCTTCACTGGCCGATAGTCCAGCCGCACCGCGCCGTTTTCGTCGCACCAAGCGAGCGTGTGCTTCATCCAGTTCGCATCGTCGCGTTCCGGATAATCATCGTGCGCATGCGCGCCGCGGCTTTCGTGCCGGGCCTCGGCGCCGACCATGGTGGTCATCGCGTTGCCCATTAGGTTGTGCAGCTCCAGCGCCTCCATCAGGTCGCTGTTCCAGATCAGGCTGCGGTCCGACACCGACATGTCCGACAGTCCGCGCCACACGCGCTGCATCTCGGACACACCTTCGGCCAGCGTCCGGCTGTTGCGGAACACCGCGGCGTGGGTCTGCATCGTACGCTGCATGTCCACCCGCAGGTCGGCGACGCGCGTGCTGCCTTTGGCGTGGCGCGCGCGGTCGAAGCGATCGAGCGACTGCTCGCCCGCCTTCGGCGGCAGCGGCGCCTGACTGCCATCGGGCCTGATCAGCTCGGCGGCACGCAACGCCGCGGCGCGGCCGAACACCACGATATCGAGCAGCGAGTTGCAGCCCAGCCGGTTGGCGCCGTGCACCGACACGCAGGCCCCCTCGCCGACTGCCATCAGCCCAGGCGCCACCGCGTCTGGATTGTCCCGGGTTGGCCGCAGCACCTCGCCGTGATGGTTGGTCGGAACGCCGCCCATGTTGTAGTGCACGGTCGGCAGCACCGGGATCGGCTCCTTGGTCACATCGACGCCGGCAAAGATGCGCGAGGTCTCGGAAATCCCCGGCAACCGCTCATGCAGCAGGTCGGCACCGAGGTGCTCGAGATGCAGCATGATGTATTCCTTGTTCGGCCCGCAGCCGCGCCCCTCGTTGATCTCGACGATCATCGAGCGCGACACCACGTCGCGCGATGCCAGGTCCTTCGCGGTCGGGGCGTAGCGCTCCATGAAGCGCTCGCCCTCCGAGTTGGTCAGGTAGCCGCCCTCGCCGCGCGCGCCCTCGGTGATCAGGCAGCCGGCGGGGAAGATGCCGGTCGGATGGAACTGCACGAATTCCATGTCCTGACAGGGCAGCCCGGCGCGCAGCACCATGCCGTTGCCGTCGCCCGTGCAGATATGCGCCCCGGTGCAGGACAGGAAGGTGCGGCCATAGCCACCGGTCGCCAGCACCACGATCTGCGCGCGGAAGCGATGGATGCTGCCATCCTCCAGGCACCAGGCGGTGACGCCGCGGCACACGCCCTCGTCGTCCATGATCAGGTCGAGCGCGAAGTATTCGACGAAGAACTCCACGTCGTGCTTCAGGCTCTGCTGATACAGCGTGTGCAGGATCGCGTGCCCGGTGCGATCGGCGGCGGCACAGGCGCGGCGGGCGGGTGTCTTGCCGTAGTCGGTCATGTGCCCGCCGAACGGGCGCTGGTAGATCTTGCCTTCCTCGGTGCGGCTGAACGGCACGCCGAAATGTTCCAGCTCGTACACCGCCTGCACCGCCTCGCGGCACATGTATTCGATCGCGTCCTGGTCGCCGAGCCAATCCGACCCCTTCACGGTGTCATACATGTGCCAGCGCCAGTCGTCCGCATCCATGTTGCCGAGTGAGGCCGCCACGCCACCCTGCGCCGCGACGGTGTGGCTGCGGGTCGGGAACACCTTGGTGATGCACGCGGTCTTCAGTCCGGCCGTACCCATGCCGAAGGTGGCGCGCAGGCCGGAACCGCCGGCGCCCACCACCACCACGTCATAGGTGTGATCAACGATGTTGTAGGCGCGCGACGAGGGCAGCGTGATCGCGTTCATCGGTATCCCTTCCGCCTATAGTCCGAGCCGCAGCGCCGAGACGATGCACGCCAGCGCCAGCAGCAGCGCGAACCCCTTCACCAGTAGGACCGCGCCGACGCGAAGCACATGGTTCTCGACATAGTCCTCGATCACCACCTGGAGCCCGAGTTGCAGGTGATGGAACGTGGCGATCACCAGCGCGATCATCAACACGAGCGGAAGCGGACCAGCCATCCAGGAAACGACATCGTCACGCGTCGCGCCGATCAGCCGCACCGCCGCGCAAAGGAACCACAGCGTCAGCGGCAGCAGGGCGAGTGCGGTCAGGCGCTGTGCCCACCAATGCGTCGCGCCCGCCTTTGCCGACCCGAGCCCGCGCGCGCGGCCGAGAGGCGAGCGCATGATGTCGACCTGGGGGGTCTTCGAGGTGCCGGACATGCCGCGCCTCACCAAACCGCCAGGCCGATGATCCAAAGCAGCAGTGTCGCCGCCCCGGTCGCGATCACCACCGCCCAGGCGGAACGCTCGTACCAGGGTTTTTCGAAGCCGAAGCCGGCGTCCCAGACCAGATGGCGGATGCCGGAGAAGAAGTGGAAGAACAGCGCCAGGGTCCAGCCGAGCAGCACCAGCAGGCCGATCGGGGTGGCGAGAAACCATTGCACCGCGTCGAACGCGTCGTCCGAGACGGCAGCAGCGACCAGCCACCAGGTGAGCAGCAGCGCGCCGATGCCCAGGCCGATGCCGGTGATGCGGTGCCCGATCGACATCGCCATGCTGACCGGCCAGCGATACACCTGGAGATGGGGAGACAGCGGGCGCCGGATCAGCTTGCCGTCGGAGTTGCGCCCCACCATCAGCGCGTCGCGTACGTCTCGCAATGGATCGCTCCATCCTGTCGGCTCGCCGACCAGCCACAAGCCGTTGCGATTGCTTACGCTTCCGGCGGGGAGGGGTCAACGCGGGGCGGCGGCGCTTGTCGGCGCGGGCGAAGCTTGCCCCAATCAGCCGGCGCGCCAGGCTATCGACCCGAAGGTCGCCTGGTCAGGCAGCCTTCGCCAGCATCCGCTGCGCGATCAGCGTCTCGGCGATCTGCACGGCGTTCAGCGCGGCCCCCTTGCGCAGGTTGTCGGACACGCACCAGAACGCCAGCCCGTTCGCCACCGTCGGGTCCTTGCGGATGCGGCTGACATACACGGCATCCTCGCCGGCGCTTTCCAGCGGGGTGACGTAGCCGCCGTCCTCGCGCACATCCACCACCTCGACGCCGGGCGCCTCGCGCAGGCAGGCCCGCGCCTCACCGGCGGTGACCGAGTTCTCGAACTCGACGTTCACCGCCTCGCCGTGGCCGATGAACACCGGCACCCGCACGCAGGTGGCGTGCACCGCGATGTTCGGATCGAGGATCTTCTTGGTCTCGACCACCATCTTCCATTCCTCCTTGGTCGAGCCGTCGTCGAGGAACGCGTCGATGTGCGGGATGCAGTTGAAGGCGATCTCCTTGGTGAATTGCTGCGGCGCCGAGGACTCGAACACGAACGACGACTTGGTGTGGTTGAACAGCTCGTCCATCCCCTCCTTGCCGGCGCCGGACACCGACTGGTAGGTCGCCACCACCACGCGCCTGACCTTGAACTGGTCGTGCAGTGGCTTCAGCGCCACCACCATCTGGATGGTCGAGCAGTTCGGGTTGGCGATGATGTTGCGCCGGCCGAAGTGGCGCAGCGCCTCCGGGTTCACCTCCGGCACCACCAGCGGGACATCTGGCTCCATGCGGAACTGGCTGGTGTTGTCGATCACCACGCAGCCGGCCGCCGCGGCGCGCGGCGCATGCACCGCGGAGACCGACGCGCCGGGCGAGAACAGGCCGATGTCCCAGCCGCGGAAGTCGAACGTGTCCAGGTTGCGCACCTTGAGCACCTGCTTGTCGCCGAACGACACCTCCTGCCCGGCCGACCGGCCCGAGGCGACTGCGGCCACCTCGTCCACCGGGAACCGGCGCTCGGCCAGCGTCTTCAGCATCTCGCGCCCGACCGCTCCGGTGGCCCCGACGACTGCGACCCTGTAGCCCATTGGAGTGCTCCTCATGCGCATGGCGGATCAGTTAGCGACGGTGCGCCGGTGAGGCAAGGCCGACGATGGCCACGGCCCGCCGACCGGTTTGTATCGGTACTTCAGTTGGCCGCGCGGAACGGCTGGATCAGTGCTTCCGCCGGGATGTGCCAAGCCTCAGCCCGCGCTGCCCAGCGAGTATTTCCGAAGCCCGCGAGCGCGCTCCGAGCTATCGCGCCAGGTCGGCCTGCGTGATACGCTGATTGAAATCGTGCGGACGCGCATGTGGCGAACCGCGTCGATGACGCGGCCGTCAACACGCCGGCCGTCAATGAGCTTCACCCCGTCGGCTTGCCCCACCCTGCCATCCACCGACCTTCAAGCGTTTTCGCGCCTGCGGCGCAGCCGCAATCCGGCCGGCAGCGCTAGGCCGCTCAGGACGAGCGGCCAAGTTGCGGGTTCGGGCACCGCAGCGCCCGGAACCAGCGCTTCCGCGTCGAGATTGCCGAGACCCGCCGGCGTATCGCGGACGAATGTGGCGGTCGCGTTGGTCAGGTTGATGGTGTACATACCGTTTCCCTCAAAACCATAGAGCACGCCGTCCGCGGCGATGATCGACTGCATCTCCAGGCCACCGCCGAAACTGCCGATCAGGGTACCCGCGCCGGTCGAGGTGTTGACCTGGTAAAGATTGCCGTTCGAGCTGGCATACAGGTTCCCGTTGGGGCCAAAGGCCAAGTCCCAAAGTCCTCCGATCGAGAAGCCGAGAGGACCGATCGATGTCAACGCCCCGGTTGCGATGTTCAGCGTGTAAAGCGTGTTACCGGAGTTGGTGAAATAGAAGGGGCTGCCGCTGGCGGGCGAGACCAAGACGCCAGCCCCTCCGGGCGACCCGATGTTGGTCACGAAGGTGAGCGCGCCATTGGTGGTGTTGACGGTGTAGAGGCCGTTACTCGGGGCGGCTATATCGTCATTCGCAGTAACTGCCCAGGTGATCGCTTGACGCGAGTTCTTGACAGGTCACGGCGCGGTACGAGTCAACGCGCCGATGGCACCGCCGGATGAGACGGTCTATGGCGACGAGGTATCGGCGGGTGGCCGCGAGGCGGTCATAGCGGCAGTGCAGGCTGAGAATGCGGTGCTTCGTTCCGAGATCACGGCGCTTATAGCTCGGCTGGCGGAATTGGAGCGCCGGCTTGGGCTGAACAGCAGCAACAGCGGCAAGCCACCATCCAGCGACGGGCTGAAGAAGTTGCCCCGGGTCAGCAGTCTGCGGGAACCATCTGGCAAGGCGACCGGTGGCCAGAAGAAGCTATGGGGCAGGCGGCGGGGGGTTGGCATCATCGTCGCTGGATGAAACCGATGGATGTGCCCCATGACCCAAGTTAATGACCTGAGCCGT
>Ga0209040_10001548_pt1 | contig 18194 bp, 16 predicted proteins | sample BogFormECP12_OM3_FD_188240 | JGI IMG/M metagenome (GOLD analysis project Ga0209040, IMG submission 188240) | Bog forest soil microbial communities from Calvert Island, British Columbia, Canada - ECP12_OM3 (SPAdes) (version 2) | ecosystem: Environmental > Aquatic > Freshwater > Wetlands > Bog ...
TTCCTTTTCACGTTCAGGTCGCTCCGCCTCATGGCGGTTCCAATTCCGCTTGATCACCACGCCCAGAAGTCCGGCCATGAGAATCGGTGCCGAAAGCCATTTGTAGATGACGGATGTCACCTTTGTAGCGTAGTGACCCAGCGAGGTCGAGCCGAGTTTGGGAAGGCCGATCTTCTCGAACGCGACACTGGACAAATAGAGCACCTGGGTTCCTCCCGCCTCATGCTCACCGTACACCCGGTTCTCGAAGTACTTATCCGGTGCATCCGCGATGCGTTCCTTGCCCTTGGCCAAGAGGTCGTCACGCTTGCCAAAAATCACCGCACCCGTGGGGCACACCGCAGTGCATGCAGGTTCCTGATTCTTTTTCAAGCGTTGGTCGAAACAGAACTCGCACTTGACGACCTTAGGATTCCACTTGTCCCATTGGAACTTCGGCACATCGAAGGGGCAGGCAACCTCACAGTAGCGGCACCCGATACACAGCGAACTGTTCCATGTGACCGCACCCCACTGGTTCTTCTTCAGCGCGCCGAAGGGGCAGCCGGTTGCGCAAGCGGGATCGAGGCAGTGCATACATTGCCTTTTGACAAAGGCGAAGTCCGTTCCATCCGTCTCCCGGTAGAGCTTGATGATGTTCTTGGTCTTCGAGTTCAGGTCCTCAGGGATGTCCCAGAGTCCCGAGGTGAGTGACGTATCGAGTGGCATGCCCCCGGTTGTGTCGGGCGGCAAGCCGTTCGCTTCGCTGCAGGCAGTCATGCACGCCCGGCAGCCAGTGCAGATGGTGCTGTCGTAGAGCATCGCCACGGCGTCTGGAGGAGCCACAGGATGTGCTGGATGTTCCTCCGCAACGGCGGATGTAGCCAACCCGCCGACGACCGCGCCTCCGGCTCCGACAATCCCCATAAGGAGTTGACGACGGTTGATCTCGACGTTCATATCGCAGCCTTCGGTCCGGTGCCGGTACCTGCTTTCCCCTCAGGGGTATCAGAATCGTCGGGCGGGCCGGATCCAGGCACACTGTCATCGTCCTCCTTGGTCGAGAACTTGCGCGAGGCGATATAGCCTGCTCCCGCGAGCGCGCCCGCCCCCAGTCCGACCAGACCAGTTGCCAGCGGGCTGACGATGCCCTGGGGCGCGCTGATTGGCGGGTAGGTCTCAGGCGGAGTGGCTCGGGTGTGAATTTGTATGACCTTGAACATCGGCACGCGGAACGCGATTTTTTTCTCCGTACATCCAATGCACGGCGCGCCGATACCAATGGGCCACACGTCAGGCATTTCGTTGAAATGCCGCGTTGAGCATCCCGCGTGAGTGTCAGGTCCCTTGCAGCCCATCTCGTACAGACACCAGCCTTCGCGGTGGCCCTGGTCGCCGAACTGCTTCACGAAATTGCCCGCATCAAAGTGTGCCCTGCGCGGGCAGTGCTCATGAATGTCGCGATCGTACGCGAACTTTGGACGTCTCTCTGCGTCGAGCTCAGGGATCGTCCCCGAGTCCGCAAATTGCAGGACTACACCGAGCAGCGTGTAGGGGTTGGGTGGGCAGCCGGGAAGATTGACGATCGTCTTGTGCGGCATAAGATCAGCCACGCCGACCGCGCCAGTTGGATCAGGATCGGCCGAGGGAATCCCGCCCCACGCCGCGCAAGAGCCGATGGCAATGATCGCTGCAGCCTTTCCGCCGACATCGGCGAGGACGTTCATGGCCGGCCGCCCGGCCAGCTTCATGTAAATGCCCTTATCCTTGGTGGGGATCGAACCCTCGACGACGCAGACGTATTTTCCGGAATAGCGGTCGACGGCCTCAGCCAGCGCCTCTTCAGCCTGCTTACCCGAGCCCGCCATCAACGTCTCGTGGTATTCCAGCGAGATGACATTCAAAATCAAATCGCCCAAGTCTGGGTGCGAAGGCCGGAGTAGCGTTTCGGTGCAGCCCGTGCAGTCCTGAAAATGCAGCCAGATCACGGGCGGTCGAATCACTTTCCCAAGTCCGGCAGCAACTTCTTCTGGTGTCTTCTTGTCCGTGATAGCCAAGCCGAATGGCGCGGCCACCATCAGCGTCGAGCAGAACTGCAGGAAGGCGCGGCGGCTGACGCCACATCGCATGAGGCGCTCATCAATGGTTTCGGTAATCCTCGAAGAAGCAACAAACGGACCGAGCAACCTCATATTTCGACTCCCCGGCAACGAGTGAGGAGAGTGCCTTCGAATCGTCTTCTATGACGTGCGCTGAATAGTCGGCGTTAACTCTCCTCGATGGATGTAAAAGCAATACGATTGCCAAAGGGCCCGCCAATCGATCCATTTGTTTGAGCCTTAGACCTGAAGGGTTTACACAGGCGGCGCCAGTTACGCTTCTCACGGAGTGTCGACTATTGATCATTTCCATCGACGCTGTTCCTCCGTCGACATCCGCGATCAGCCCTCTGAATGTGCAGAAAACGACGAATCGCATAACATTGGTTGCTGGTTCGATTACAGCCGCGCTTACCATTTCTTATCAGCAGCTTGTGACGCCCAGATCGTTGGGAAGCGGCCGCCAGTATGTCCGCGAAGTGCATGCTTTGGAGTCAGTGATTCGACATCGGAAGGCTTCGCGTCAACCCGGGGTCAAGCTGTCAGCAGCGCTTTTCACCAGGCCACCAACAGGATCTCATTGGTAGTCATCGCGTTACACCGAATGCCATCGAATACTGTGATTGGCACGACTCGTGCACTCCCCACTGCGAGGTCGCACGAGGCAGTGTCCAAGTCAATCCTTGTCGTTGACGACCACGCTCCCAATCGGGAGCTTATCCGTGAAGCGCTCGACGACTTTGCGTACGAAATCAGCGAAGCTCAAACCGCATCGGAAGCTCTCGAGCACCTCCGGCACCATAAGGCCGACCTGGTCGTCACCGATGTGCGGATGCCAGGCATTTCCGGTGTTGAACTGCTCAAGCGGCTGCACAGCCAGTATCCCAACATTGTTGTAATTCTCGTAAGCGCATTCGCCACTGTCGCAAGCGCTGTTGAGGCAATGAAGTTGGGAGCGCACGATTATCTAACACGCCCCTTTCATATCGACGAATTACGATTGGTCATTCAGCGAGCTCTTGATCGCCATAACATTGGAATCGATCAGAGATGTTGCGGCGACACAGTGGGAAAACAGCCTGGGTTTGAGAACATCCTCGGGCATTCGAAAGAACTGCTGAGCGTATTGGAACAGGCGACAAGAGCTGCGCGAACCAGTTCCACGGTTCTGATCCAGGGCGAGACCGGAACGGGAAAGGAGCTGCTTGCCCGCGGAATTCATTCCCTCAGTGCACGCCGCACAAAGTCATTTGTCACCATCAATTGTGGCGCGATACCGAAAGACCTGCTGGAATCCGAGCTCTTCGGGCACGTGAAGGGCTCCTTTACCGGAGCCTTCACGGACCGCAAAGGACAAGTCGAAGCTGCCGATGGAGGGACATTATTCCTGGATGAGGTCGGCGAGCTGGCGCCGGAGTTACAAGTCAGGCTGCTGCGGTTGATCCAGAATGGCGAGATTCAAAAACTGGGCGCCATACGCAGCGCAAGGGTTGACGTCAGGGTGGTGGCTGCAACCCACCGCGACCTCGCGGCGATGGTGCAGAACAGTTCGTTCCGCGAAGATTTCTATTATCGGCTCAACGTAATTCCGCTCAGGTTGCCAAGTCTGCGCGACCGCCGGGAAGACCTTCCGGAACTCCTGCAGTACTTCTTCGAGCGTAGCTGCTCCAAACATGGACGCCCGACTTTGAGGTTAGGCGACGGTGTCCTCGAGCGTCTCTTGACTTACCGATGGCCTGGTAATATTCGCGAATTGGAGAATGTTGTCGAACGGATTGTCATCCTCACACCTGACAACGAAGTTGGCATTGCCGATCTCCCTCAATTTCTACGGCCTGACCCCAAACCTATCGAGGCCATCAGGCTCGATCTCCCACCGAACGGAATCTGCTACGACGGCCTCGAACAAGAGGTGCTCTTTCGAGCATTGGAACAGTCCAACTGGAACCAGTCAAAGGCTGCGCGTTACCTTGGCATGAGCCGGAAGACATTCGCTTACCGTGTGCAGAAATACAATCTGCCTAGATGTGCACCGTTAACTGTGGTGCGCGATCACTCCAATATCGTCGAGATTAGCCGGCCGATCGAGGGTTTTCAAATGGCCTCGGGTGATTAACTCTATGGTGGCAAGCATTGCTGAATCCAACTCCGCTTGGAGTAAGCCCATTGCAGACAGCCGATACCGCAGACTGCTCGAAGCGGCGCCAGACGGAATCGTGGAGGTAGATGGCTCAGGCCGAATTGTCCTCGTGAATTCCCAGGCGGAAAGGATGTTTGGGTACCGGCGAGAAGAACTCCTGGGCAAGTCCGTGGAGGTGCTGATGCCGGAACGCTTTCGAGGACGTCACCCGGCACACCGCGAACGCTACTGCGCTCACTCCGTGATTCGCCCGATGGGATCCGGACTCGATTTACGAGCGGTGCGCGCGGACGGAACGGAATTCGCCGTGGATATCAACCTCAGCCCTTTTGAAGGCGAGACCGGCGGGGTCGTGTGTGTTATTCGGGATGTGACCGATCGCAGACTGGCGGAAGAACAGATAAAAAGTCTTAACCTTATCCTTGAGCAGCGCACGCATGACCTGGCGGTAATCAATTCAGAGCTGCAGATTCGCAACCGGGAAGTCGAGAAAGCCGATCGGCTGAAGAGCAACTTTCTCGCGACCATGAGCCACGAACTGCGAACGCCCCTGAATGCCATTGTGGGATTCGCCGACCTCCTGGAGAGGCGGACCGCCGGTCCACTGACGCAGAAGCAGGAGCGCTTTGTGCGGCATGTGAAGGAAAGTTCCAGGCACCTCCTCGCCCTGATTGATGACATTCTCGATCTTTCGAAGATTGAAGCGGGGCGGCTGGACCTGAAGTTTGAAAGCTTTTCTCTGAGTGTTGCCGCCGATGAGGTGCTTTCGACGCTGAGGCCGTTAGCCGCTGCCAAAGAGATTGACCTCACGACCGATCTGGGCGCCGGCTTGACGCTCCATGCGGATCACATTCGCGTGAAGCAAGTCCTTTATAACCTGCTGAGCAACGCGATCAAATTTACCCCTCCGAAAGGCAGTGTTCGTCTGATCGCAAGATCGAATGGACCTGTCATTCACATCTCCGTGGTTGATACAGGAATCGGTATACCGCCGGAAGAGCACGAGGCGATTTTTGAGACCTTCCACCGGCATCTGACCCCCACACACCAGGTATGTGAAGGGACCGGACTCGGTCTCTCGATTACCAGGCTTCTGGTTGAACAGCATGGAGGCAAGGTCTGGGTGGAGAGTGAACCCGGTAAGGGGAGTCAGTTCCACGTGTCTATGCCCAGGAGCGGGGACCCGGTCCGATGACCATTCTGGTGGTAGACGACAATGCCTTCAGCCGTGAACTGATGAAAGAGTTGCTGGAACCATCGGGCCACGTAGTCCTGGAAGCAGTCAACGGCCACGATGCACTGAGCCTGATTCGCGGGTGCGGACCTGAGCTAGTGTTCCTGGATTTGCAGATGCCCCTGCAAGACGGGTTCGGCGTCATTCGGGAGTTGCGGAACGACCGTCGTTTCCAGAACCTGCCAGTCGTTGCCGTGACGGCCAGCGCCATGATTGGCGACCGCGAACGAGCGATTGCGGCCGGCTTTGATTCGTATATCGCCAAGCCGATCGATCTGTGCGAGGTTGAGGAGCACATAGCAGCGCTTGCTTCGCGCCCTGGTGTCGGCAACGATACCCATTACGAGTAATCCATCAAAATTTGGGGGATCTGCTGTTTCGTCCTCTTCCGCAGCCGCTCACACCATGGTTGAGCCCAATTCAGGAAGAATGGTTACTCTAGTTTTGATCGATAAAGATTTCTTCTGGCAATTCCTGCTCACGTCGGATTACAAACGCTTTGTGGGCCACAGGGATTTGTGTCTCTGGACATTTCGCGCCCAGGCAGCGAAAGAGCTCGCTCTTTGATAATTCCCGAAATGGAACCTTTCGCTGGAGGAAGCGCCGCCAAAGAGCGCAGCTAAGTCCTACGGGCAGACATGGATACGTATAACTACCATAAAAATCAATTGGATGCGAACAATTTTTCCCTAAACCATTGATTTTAAAGCATCGTGCGAAACAAAATTTGTACAACTTTTAGGGCACGGCGTTAGTCGGTCGAGGCTGTTTGAAGTCCCATGGACCCCGAGATCAGCGCGGGCCAAGTCAGTGCATGGTGTTCGGCGATGACGGCGTCGATCTGGGCCGCCACCTGGGCAGGGAAGGGGGCGGTGTGTCGGGTTCTGAGGTCAGCATGAGCGTGCACACATTCGAAGAGCGAGGAGAGCACGCCCCGGGTCTCGTTTACCATGAACATCATGTAATGGAAAAGCTTCGCGTTCCGCGCGAGCATGCGGAACCTGATCACCACCGTATCCCCGATGCGCACTTCGGAGGGATACCAGAGGTGATGCTCGAGATCGAAGCCGCCTGCGCCCGACGTCGCAAAGTAATCCGCGGTGAGCCCGAGCATCGGGTACATCGCGTCGCCCGCCTCGTCGTAGAGGGCCAGGTACCAGCGCATGTTCATGTGGCCTTGCCGGTCCTCGTAGGCGGGCGGGATCACCGCTCGGTAAACCGAAGGCAAGGACGCGAGTTGATCAAGCGACAGCGCTGGTGGGCGCATGTTTCTGTCTCCTTATTAACGTAATTCCATTGCCGTCAGAGATTTTTGCCGGCTTCCATCGCACCGGTTGCTCTCAACTGTTCTTGATGCTGCAGAATCTCCAGAATTTTGAGTCCAGCGGTCGGGATGGCCGTGCCAGGTCCAAAGATGGCAAGAACCCCGTCCCTGTAGAGCTCGTCATAGTCGTGCGGAGGAATGACGCCGCCGAGCACGATGGGCATGTCTTCGTGGCCTAGTTTCGTGAGGGCTTCGCGGAGCGCGGGCACGAGGGTCAGGTGACCAGCGGCAAGCGAACTTGGTCCGACGATATCAACGTGTTCCGCGACGGCCTGATGCGCGGCCTCTTCGGGCGTCTGAAATAAAGGGCCAAGGATCACGTCGAATCCGAGATCCGATAAAGCCGCTCCGACCACTTCCTGGCCACGGTCATGACCATCCTGACCCAGCTTGCAGATGAAGAGGCGCGGCTGGTGGCCCTGGCTCTTCAAGAACTGCTCGACCTTGTCCTGCACGGCGACGATCGGCGGCTTGTTCGCTCCGTAAGTCTGCGCATAGATCCCCGTGACCAGTCCCTGTTCGGCCTTGTGCCGGCCGAAGACCTTTTCCAGGGCGAAGCTGATCTCACCCACCGTTGCCTTGGCACGCGCTGCCCCAATCGACAGCTCGAGTAGGTTCCCTTTCCCGGTGCGGGCACACTCGGTAAGCGCGTCCAGCGCCGACGAGACCGTCGCTCGATCTCGCTGCGCCTTGAGCTGCGCCAGCCGCTTTGCCTGTGCCTGCCGAACAGCAGAGTTGTCTACCTTGAGGACGTTTATTGCCTCCTGTTTGTCCAGGACATATTTGTTCAGTCCGACGATGACTTGGGCTCCCGAGTCGATCCGCGCCTGCGTCCGGGCCGCGGCTTCCTGGATCCGTTTCTTGGGAAAGCCCTCTTCGATCGCTTTGGCCATGCCGCCCGCCTGCTCGCACTCGACGATGTGAGCCCAGGCCTTATGCATGAGTTCGTGGGTGAGTCGCTCCACGTAGTAGCTGCCACCCCAGGCGTCAATGACCGAATCGGTGTCGGTCTCTTCCTGCAGAAAGTCCTGGGTATTGATGGCGAGGCGTTCGGAGAAATCGCTCGGCAGCGCCAGGGCCTCGTCGAATGCATTTGTATGCAGGCTCTGGGTTTGGCCCTGGGTGGCGGCCATCGCCTCAATGCAAGTGCGGATGACGTTCTCGTACACATCCTGCGCAGTCAGGGTCCACCCGCTCGTCTGGCAATGTGTACGAAGGTCCATGCTCTTGGGGTTGTGAGGGGCGAACTGCTTGACGAGCTTCGCCCACAGCAACCGGGCGGCGCGCATCTTGGCGATTTCCATGAAAAAGTTTTTGCCGATCGCCCAGAAGAAGGATAATCGCGGAGCGAAATGGTCGATGCTCAGGCCGGCGCTCAAGCCTGTCCTTAGATATTCAAGCCCGTCCGCCATCGTGTAGCCGAGCTCCAGGTCGGCGGTGGCACCGGCCTCCTGCATGTGGTAGCCACTGATGCTGATGCTGTTGAACAGGGGCATATGTTGGCTCGCGTAGGCGAAGATATCCCCGATCAGGCGCATGCTGGGCAGTGGCGGATAGATATAGGTGTTTCGGACCATGAACTCTTTGAGGATGTCGTTCTGTATGGTCCCTGAGAGCTGCTCCTGCTTCACCCCTTGCTCTTCAGCGGCGACGATGTACAGGGCCAGCACCGGCAGCACGGCCCCGTTCATGGTCATCGACACGCTCACGCGGTCCAGCGGGATACCGTCGAAGAGAATCCTCATGTCGAGGATGCTGTCAACGGCCACGCCCGCCATGCCGACATCGGCAGCGACCCGAGGATCGTCCGAATCGTAGCCGCGGTGGGTGGCCAGGTCGAAGGCGATGCTGAGACCCTTCTGGCCAGCCGCAAAGTTGCGCCTGTAGAAAGCGTTGGATTCCTCCGCAGTCGAGAAGCCCGTATATTGCCTGATGGTCCAGGGTCGGCCTGCGTACATCGTGGAGTAAGGTCCCCGTAGGAAAGGCGGGAGTCCGGGCATAGTGTGCAAGTGCTCTAGCCCCTCGAGGTCGGCACTGCTGTAGAGGGGTTGTACGGGAATCTGCTCGGGCGTATACGCGGAGAGCTGATCCAGTGAACGCCCCGACTGAGCCATCGCCCGTTCGCGCCAGTCGGCCAAGCGGTTATCGACCTCCGGCCCGCCGTTCCAGAGGATATCTGCGAACTTCGGGATCTTGTTCACGGCAGCACTCCTACTTGATGAAGCAGCGAGCGAAGAATTTCGAGAGCAGTGCACTTGATGAAGATGAAGTGGGTGACACCTGCGGCGCGGTACTTAGCCTCGTTTGAGCCCGGATTGCCGGCCAGCACGAGGGTCCTGGCGCCAGCGGCCATCAACTTCGGTGCGACTTGTTCCACGTCAGTTGCGTAGCGAGCATCGGTCGAGCAGATGACGGCGATCTCTGCCTGCGATGCAGCGAATGCGGCAGCGGCAGCCTGCGCGTCGGTGAAACCGTCATTGTCTAGAGGTTCGAAGCCGCCTGCTTCGAAGAAGTCACGTGCGTAGTTCGAGCGATCAAGAAACTCTCTTCCTGTCCCTAGCTTGACAAGGAAGACCCTGGGCCGCTTGTGTCCATGTGCCCGGGCGTAGGCATCGACCATGTCGCGCAACTGTTCATACGCGGCCGCGTAGGGATAGGCGCTCAGCGGTGTCACGGATGCACCTTGGCGATTCCTCCCCGGGCCGACGAGGGTCGATGTGAGTTCCCCGATGGTCGCCCCCGCTCGTGCCGCCTTCACAGCCGAGGCCATCAGCTCGCCGTTGCCGCGCTGTGACTTGGCCACGACGGTCCCCAGTGCCGCGAGGGCGTCGCCTTGAAGGCGGTCATGTCGCCATTTCACCAGCCTCTCGGCTGCTTTCGCGCGTAACTCGGAGTAATTCGGAATAGGGCGGCTGAGATCCTTCTCGAACACGTCGGGATGCTCGCTCACTCCAGTGATCGCCGCTTTGCGCGTCGCGATGTCCTGTTCGCGCTGCTTCTCGACTGCCCGGATCTGATCCCTGATCCAGCCGCCTGTCGCCGCTTTTGCCATTCCTCCCAGACCCTCGATTTGCTGGAACAGAGACCATGTCTTCTCAGCCATCTCGTCCGTGAGGCTCTCGACAAACCATGAACCGCCTGCTGGGTCCGTGCTCTGGTTGAGATGACATTCCTCCTGCAGGATCAGTTGAGTGTTCCGGGCCAATCTCCGACTGGATTCGACGCTTAACCCTATCGTGACGTCCAAGGGAAGCGTGATGATCGCATCGGCTCCGCCCACGGCGCCCGCGAAGGATGCGGCAGTATTGCGGAGAAGGTTAACCCAGGGATCTCGGTGGGTGATCGCACGCCGACTGGTTTCCACGATTAACCGCAGACCCGATAGAGCCTGCACGTCGGCGCCGCAAGCCTCGATCACCTTGGCCCAGAGTTTTCGTAGAGCTCTGAGCTTGGCAATCGACTGGAAAAACTTGCATCCCACGGTCGCGTGGAAGGCAATTTGTCTCACTGCCGCATTGAACTCGATCCCGGCGGCCGTCATGGCACGCAAATACTCGACTGCCGTTCCCATAGCGAATGCGAGATCCTGAACCGAATCGGCGCCAGCATGGTGATAAACGGCAGTCGACACTCGGACTGAACTCACGTTTGGAAGGTGGGATGTCGTCCAAGCCGCGAGGTCGGCCATCTGCAGGAGAGCCACATCCAGTGGCTGCGACAGGGCACCGTCGCGCATGAGCGTACCCAGCGGGTCCGCGTTGAAGGCACCCAAGATCTTAGAAACTTCGACTCCCCTTTCCTCCACCAATGCGGCTAGCAGGGCCGCGGCCGGCAGGAAGGCAGCGCCGGCTTCCAGGGAGACTGGCACGACGTCCATCTGGACGCCTTTGAGGGCTTGGTCGAGATCACCCGAGCTGTACACCATTCCCCCGTCACGACCGCACAGCTCGACGGATCGGGGATCGTCGGGGTCGAGTCCGGCGGAAGCGGCCGCGTCGAGCTTCAGCTCGATGGAAGTGGCGCCGTTGTGCAATTCCTCGAGCACGATTCGGTTGATCTCAGTAGGCTCCGGGTGCAGGACCTCCTGCCGCACGTCCCAGCCGTCCACGGAATGCGCCAGAGGCCTCGTCCCCCTCGTGTAGGGTGAACTGCCCGGGAAGCCAGACGGGTCGTTCGCCGAAGGCCAGGTCTCGCAGGTATAGATAGGCTGGATTTCAATGCCCTCATAGGTGTGGGTTATCATCTTTTTGTCGAAAGGCACACCCTTCAGGTCAGCCACCGCCTGCGCCTTCCAGGTGTCGTAACTGACAGGCGGGAAATCATCCAGAATTTTCAGCTGTTTCTCTATCATGATGACGCTCCTGAGAGGTGCCGAACGCGAGCGCCCCTCAACATAACGAGGAGACTGATCGTTTTCCCGCTTCCTCCTGCGATCACTTGCCCTGGAACACGGGCGGTCGCTTCTCAAGAAATGCCTTAACGCCCTCTTTGAGGTCGTCGCTGCGAAATGCGGCGCGCCGCGCTTCTTGAATAAACTCGAACTCGTCAGCGCTCATTGGAACGCCCCTACTCAGGCTGCTCAACTCGGCCTTGACCACCGAAACGGCCAGAGGTGCGCGGCCGGCGATTGTCTGCGCGATTTCCATCGTCGCAGCTTCCAGATTCTCGGGGCTCACCAGGCGATTGAGTAGCCCGAAACGATAGGCGTCTTCGGCCGAGAGGGGATTGCCCGTGAAGACCATCTCCTTAATGATGTGCAGGGGCAATGCGCCGAGGAAATGCGACATCCCTGCCGTGTTATAGGAGATCCCCAACTTGACAGGAGTAATGGCGAAAGTCGTGTTGGGTGTGCCGATTGCGAGGTCGCAAGTCACAGCTAGGTCACAGGCGGCGCCCCAGACGCTGCTGTGAAGCATGGCAATCACCGGCACCTTACAGTCCCGAACGCGACGGAGGACTCGTTCAAATCCCGTCGTCCAAGTTACAGCGTCCTCGCCATCGAGTGGTATCTCGCGGATGTCGTGACCGGCAGACCAAATCTTGATATTTGGATTCGCGCCAATGATGACGACTCGGACACGGGCTTTGTCAAACTCGTCGAAGGACTCGAGCAGCTTATCGCAAACGTCGCTGCTGAGCGAATTAACGGGCGGATTGCTGATGGTCGCGATCCCAATGTCATTCGCGATCTGCGTCGGGCGCACGGGTTGGGTCGAATTCTCTGCCATGACTGAAGGATTGTAGTTTTCCTTTTAGCAATTTTCGGTACAATGCCGCGACCTCCGTCCCGCACAGCGTTGTCGTTGATCAGATAAACGAGGGCACCGTTTCGGGGCTCGCCACGCAACCTCCGTCATTTGACCCGATTCCGTCATATTTGCTCACTCAGCATCTATACCGGCTACCCAGTCGGATCTCTGACACTGTAGGAGCGAGACCAGATTCCCGGGTTCGATAGGAGAAACAACTCCTTTATGCTTCTGCGTAAGCTCGTAATCGCATTCGAGCCGGTACCGCACCACGTCAGCGACTGTGACCATTTTGAGCGCGTGCAGCTTGCAGAAGTGGACGAGGTCGGGCACCCGAGCCATGTCACCATCCTCGCGGAGGATCTCGCAAATCACGCCCGAAGGGTGTAATCCCGCGAGACGCGCAAGATCGACCGCTGCCTCCGTGTGGCCTCGGCGCTCCAGAACCCCGCCGGCGCGGCAACGAAGCGGGAAAACGTGCCCAGGGCGGGCGAAGTCCGCGCGACCGCTGCGTGCATCGATCGCGGCCTGAATTGTTTGCGCCCGATCGCGGGCCGAAATGCCCGTGGTTACGCCATGTCCCTTGGCATCGATCGAGACAGCGAAGCCGGTACCGCCCAATGCAGTGCTGTCCGGAGCCATCGGGCCAAGGCTCAACTCGTCCAGCCTTTCTCCGGTCATGGCCAGGCAGATCAAGCCTTTCCCGTGGGTAGCCATGAAGTTAATGGCCTCCGCCGTGATCATTTCCGCCGCCATCATCAGGTCGCCTTCGTTCTCGCGATCCTCGTCGTCGATAGCGACGATCATGCGCCCGCCTCTAAGTTCGTTAAGGGCAACCTCGACGCTGGCGAAGGCGAACTGTTCTCGAGCCACGGCCACTCCTCTCATTGCGTTGACCAACGCATCGGGTCACTGGGTCACGCCGCCTTGGTCTCAGGAAGCTTGCGGCCCTTTGCCTCGATGATCTGGCGAAGCCCTCCCCAGGTTGGCTGGAAAATTCCCGCGAGCATTGGTTTTAGGTTGGGAGAGATGCGCGGAGTAAACTCCATCTGCGCAAGAATGTCCTTCTCGAGGTTGATGCCCGGGGCGATTTCCGTTAGCGTGACTTGGCCGTCCTGCAGCTCAAATACAGCCCGCTCAGTTACGAATAAAACCGGCTGCTTGGTAGCCGCCGCATAGGCGCCGCTGAAAGTCACCTGCTCGACTTTCTTGACGTACTTCTTGCCCGTGCCTTCTTGTTTGATGATCAGCTTTCCGTTTTCAACCTCGATCTTCAGCCCACCCGCCGTAAACGTCCCGCAGTAGACGACCTTCTTCGAATTCTGCGTAATATTAATGAAGCCGCCGCAGCCAACGGCCTTGCCTTTGAATTTGCTGACGTTCACGTTGCCTGTCGAATCTACTTCGGCCGCGCCCAGAAAAGCCTGGCCTAGCCCGCCGCCGTCGTACCAGTCAAACTGGGCTTGCTGCTCGACGAAGGCTTGCGCATTAAAGGACATGCCAAAGTTTGCGCCACCTGCGGGAACACCCCCAATCGTACCGATCTCTGTTGTCAACGTCAGCAGGTCGGCGGCGCCTTCCTTTCCGGCAACGGCCGCGACGCCCTCGGGCATACCAATACCGAGATTCACGACCGAACCCGGCTCCAACTCCATTGCCGCGCGGCGCGCAATGATCAGACGTTCGTCAAGCGGCATCTCCGGCACTGCGTCCACCGGCACCCGAATGTCACCCGAGAATGCCGGATTGAAACGCGCGCCAGCCGCCTGCCAATGATGTTCCTCGGAAGCCATCACCAGGTGGTCAATCAGTACGCCCGGAACCCGCACGTGTTTGGGATGAAGCGATCCACTCTGGGCCAGGTATTCGATCTCCGCGATAACGATGCCTCCGCTGTTTTTCGTAGCCTGTGCAAGGGGCAAACACTCGAGTAGAGCGCCCTCCAAATCTTCGGTGAGATTGCCATTTTCATCAGCGACCGTGCCGCGGATGATGGCCACATCGATTTTGAGAGTGGGATACAACAACCACTCCTGGCCCTCCAACTGAATGATCTTGACAATGTCCTCGGTGGTCCCCTTGTTCATCTTTCCGCCTTCCAGACGTGGGTCTACGAACGTGCCCAAGCCGGTTTTAGTGATCACGCCGGGCCGGTGCGCCGCAATTTCGCGCCACAACTGGCAGATCACGCCTTGCGGAAAGTTGTACCCCTCGCAGCCACCATCGATGATCATCTTGGCCATCGCAGGCGCCAACCCGGTGTGACCGCCGATCCAACGCTTCACCAGTCCGGGATGAGCAAAGTGCTGCATGCCCCTGGTCTTCCAATCGCCAATTCCAGAGCCATGCACGACGGTAAGACCCGCAGGATGACCGGTTTCGAGAAACCTCTTCTCAATCGCGATTCCTAGCTCTTCAGGCCACCCTGAGATCATAAGAGCGCTGGCCCCAAGCGTGGCGCCGTCCTTTATGAGTGCTGCTGCCTGTTCCCCACTGATGACTTTCGACATTGATAACTCTCCTGGAAGAAATAGTTTCGTCACACCTCAACGGCTATCTCCGAAAACAACCACAGTAGTGCACTCATCGGGCCAATGCATTGGCCTTTGCTCAGAGACTAGCGAGCTCTTGGAAAGTCAAGAGAACTCTGGAATTAGCTCCGGGCGGGCATAAAGACGGTGCATGGCGGCACACTCGTGGGTGCCTTATATAAGCCAGCTCAACGGGCTCCTTTGACCGAAATGCTCCACGTGTCCGTGGACTGCCACCATGCGGCCGCTCTCTCGCCAGACTTATCCGAAAGGGTGCAAGTCTCTGATTGCAAGCCATTCAGTGTTAGTTTTCGAGTTAACGATATACAACCTCTCCTTTTGGTTCGTGAGTTGCAATCACAACGGGCGTGAGCCTGCATTCAGGCTGAGAGGGAATCGACTCTATGAGCTCGACGGTTGTACCACCAGCGCAAGAGAACGTGTTGTACGAGAAGAGAGACGGCGTCGCCTATGTAACCGTGAACCGCCCCAAGGTACTCAACGCTCTGAACCAGAAAACCATTGCGGAATTGGCGATGGTTTTCGAGGAAGCCAGGAACGACTCCTCGGTGCTGGGCGTCATCCTGACAGGGTCGGGTCCCAAAGCCTTCGTCGCAGGGGCGGACATCAGCGAAATCGCCAAGCTTTCGGGTGTTGAAGGCGAGAAGTTTAGCCGAAGCGCGCAGGCTGCGTTCGATCTGATCGAGAACTTGGGGAAGCCGGTGATTGCTGCCGTCAACGGGTACGCGCTGGGCGGTGGCTGCGAAATAAGCATGGCTTGTACCCTCCGGTTGGCCGCGGAAGGCGCAAAATTCGGCCAGCCTGAAGTGAAACTGGGAATTATCCCTTGCTTCGGAGGAACCCAGCGCCTGCCACGGTTGGTGGGAAAAGGCCTGGCTCTGCAACTCATCCTTTCTGCACAAATGATAAGCGCTCAAGAAGCCTATCGCATTGGTCTTGTGAACGAGGTTGTGCCGGCGGAGCAACTCATTCCGCGAGCGGAAGCCGTCCTCAAAGAAATCAACGGCAATGCTCCTCTGTCGATCAAATTCGCCATCGAGGCAGTGAACAAAGGCTTGGAAACAAGCCAAGCGGACGGGTTGGTCCTCGAAAGTTCGTACTTCGCGATCTGTTCCGCAACCGGAGACAAGGGCGAGGGCACATCGGCCTTCCTCGAAAAACGCGCGCCCAAATTCCAGGGCCGGTGAGTTTCTACTGGGAGCATCATGACCATCAGGAAGCACTCTTGAATAGCCGCCACTCGAAGGTCGTCCCGTCCGTGAATCGCGTTCCGAATACACGCAGGTTGCGCTGCCCAATGACGCGAATATTCTTGGCAACGTCCTGGGGCGGTCACATCATGCACTTGATCGATCTTTGTAGCGGACTCGCGGCGTGGCGGCACGCAAGAAAGCCGGTAGTAACTGCATCGGTGGACCACATCAGCTTTCTGCACCCGGTCCGCGTCGGCAACGTGCTCATTTTGAAATCCAGCGTGAACCGGGTGTTCCACTCGTCGATGGAAGTCGGAGTAAAGGTCTCGGTTGAGGATCCTAACACCGGCGAAGCCCACCACACCTCATCGGCGTATCTGACTTTTGTAGCGCTTGACGATGATGGCATGCCGGTCGCTGTGGCCCCAGTGCTCCCGGAAACAGAGGATGAAAAGCGACGCTTCGAAGAGGCTGGGCGTCGCCGCGGGGACCGACTTCGCGCAAGGGAAGGCTCACATGCCCAACATGATGATAGCAACTGAGTTCAAGGCTGAACCCCCGGGCCACGCCTACGACGATCTCCTCAACCGCTGCCGAGCGCTGGACCCGCTCGTCACATCAGTGGTTTTCCCTTGCGAAGCTACGGCGTTGGCAGGTGCAGTGGAGGCAGCCCATGCCCGTTTGATCACGCCCACTCTTGTCGGCCCGCGAAAAAGATCCAGCAAGTCGCTCGGGAAGCGGGATTGAATATCAGCAGTTTCGAGATTGAGGACGTGCCTGACGCGCTTACCGCCGCAGCCAAAGCCGTAGAGTCTGTGAGATCGGGCCGGGCTGAAGTCTTGATGAAAGGGAGCTTACATACGGACGAACTGATGGCCGCCGTGGTCGCGACGGGGACGGGGCTGCGCACCTGCCGCCGCATCAGCCACGCCTTCGTGATGGCCGTGCCGAATTATCCCAAACCGCTGATCGTTACGGATGCGGTGGTGAACATCGCCCCATCACTCGACGAGAAGCGGGACATCTGCCAGAACGCCATCGACCTCTCTCATTCCCTTGGACAGGCGGTGCCTAAAGTTGCAATTCTGTCAGCAGTCGAAGAAGTGACCACCAGGATTCCCTCGACAATTGACGCAGCAGCCTTGTGCAAAATGGCCGACCGTGGGCAGATTACCGGCGCAACTCTGGATGGACCGCTGGCGATGGACAACGCGATCAGCCTTGACGCAGCGAAAACGAAGGGGATTTTGTCTGCGGTGGCCGGCGATGCCGACATCCTCGTGGTTCCGAACATCGAGGCCGGAAACATCCTTGCCAAGCAGTTCATTTTTCTGGAGAATGCCGACGCCGCCGGCGTGGTGCTGGGGGCGAAGGTTCCAATCATCCTGACCAGCAGGGCCGACAGTGTCCGCACGCGGATGGGATCCTGCGGCGTGGCGCTGTTGCTGGCGCATGCGTCCAGAAGCACCAGGCCGGCGCTCATCACCAACTGACGCGACTGTGCTTCGGCGTTCTCACTCGATGGAAAGCAAGTGGAATAGTTTTTGCTTCTTGACTCTCAAGTAGTTTGCATTCTCCCGATTAGGAGCCACTTCACAAGGCACGCGCTCGACCACCTTGATTCCCGCGCGCTCGACGGCTTTTACTTTATCGGGGTTGTTAGTCAGCAAGCGCACCTTGGTGATGCCGAAATCCCCCAAAATAGCGGCGGGGAGCTCGTAATCTCGGTAATCCGGTTTGAGCCCGAGTTTCTGATTTGCTTCGACGGTGTCGCAGCCGTTGTCCTGCAGTCCATAAGCGCGCAGCTTAGCCATTAGGCCAATGCCGCGGCCCTCTTGTGCCTCGTAAATAAGCATCCCCAAGCCTTCCGATGCAATCATCGAAAGAGCCATTTGCAATTGTTGACCACAGTCACAACGGAGTGAGCCGAGGACGTCGCCGGTGAAGCATTCAGAGTGTATGCGAATGAGCGGAGGCCGGCTGGTCACATCACCCAGAAGCAGTGCAACTGCGGTTTGCCGGAGCGGCGATACGGTGTTGTTAGAATCCCGCTCATAGCCGAAGATAAGGAACTTTCCCCATCGCGTGGGGCAGTTCGCCGAGGCAACTTGTCTGACTGACTGGAGAATCGGGTTACTCGTCATCTTTAAACCGGCCTATCAGCACGAAATCACCTGTCTGAGATCTCAGTGCGGGCGGCGCCGGTGCGCTCCGCCGAGGCGCATTTCGTCCTTACCGGCACCAAATGCGCCTCCCATGGGGCGGAGCGGCCATTGGCACTCAAACCTTCGCCGGCCGCAGGGGCAGCTTTACCGTAGCTTCACCGTCCGCAACCACTTGGCCAGTCTGTTTCTTGATGACCGTGCTGATCTTGGCTCCGTTCTTCGGAAGCAGTTCCGTAATCGTCGCCTCAAGCGTCACTTT
>Ga0209040_10001549_pt1 | contig 18184 bp, 20 predicted proteins | sample BogFormECP12_OM3_FD_188240 | JGI IMG/M metagenome (GOLD analysis project Ga0209040, IMG submission 188240) | Bog forest soil microbial communities from Calvert Island, British Columbia, Canada - ECP12_OM3 (SPAdes) (version 2) | ecosystem: Environmental > Aquatic > Freshwater > Wetlands > Bog ...
AGGGTAATGACGCGAGTAGGCCAGGTCCCGGTCCAGAGACCACCGACAGCGCACGAACCGCTCAGTGTGCACGGTGACCGGCTCGGACAGGTCCCCACCCGGCGGGGACACCGCTCCCAACACCGTCACCGACCCGGTATCCCCGCCGAGGGTGTCGACGTAGCCGGCGCGCTCATAGAACGCCGCAAGTTCGGAGGACAGGTTGGCCGGATAGCCCTCCTCGGCAGGCAGCTCGCCTAGCCGTGATCCGAACTCGCGCAGCGCTTCTGCCCACCGAGAGGTGGAGTCGGCGATCACCACGACGTGATAGCCCATGTCGCGGTAGTACTCCGCGACGGTGACACCGGTGTAGATGCAGGCCTCGCGGGCCATCATCGGCATGTTTGAGGTGTTGGCGATGATCACAGTGCGGTCTACCAGCCGTCCACCGGTGCGCGGATCGCTCAACTCACGCATGTCGGCAAGGATCTCGGCCATCTCGTTGCCGCGCTCACCGCAGCCGACATACACGATGACATCGGCGTCACACCACTTCGCGATCTGTTGCAGCAGAACCGTTTTGCCGGTGCCGAATCCGCCCGGCACAGCGGCGGTGCTGCCCCGGGCGATCGGGAACAGCAAGTCGACCACCCGCTGGCCGGTGGTCAGCGCAACGGCGTCGTCGCGTCGACAGCGATACGGTCGCGCCTGCCGCACCGGCCACCGCACCGCGATGGGCACCGGCTGTCCGCCAACTGTGGCGATCACCTCATCGGCGGCGTAATCACCGGCGGCGGCGATCCAGTCCAGCGTGCCCGACATCCCGGCGGGAACCTGCACACGGTGCGGCACCGATCCGGCACCGGGCACCACGCCGAGCACCGTGCCGGCCGTCAGGTCGGCGCCGATAGCCGTCCTCGGCTCGAAATGCCATGTCGAGTCGTCGATTTCACTGTCATGGCCGGGTGCCAACCAGGTTGGCGCGGTGTGCAGGGGCCGCAGCAGCCCGTCGAACACCCCGCCCAGCAGCCCGGGCCCCAGCCACGCCGACAATGGGTGGCCCAGCGCGACGACGCCGGCGCCGGGCCCCAGGCCACCGGTGTATTCGTAAGCCTGTACCGTCACCTGCTCACCGCGGATCGCAACCACCTCGGCGGGGATTCGCTCGGTTCCCAGCGTCACCAGCTCATGCATCGCCAGCGGGGCGGCGACATCGATTTCCACCAGCGGCCCCGACACCCGCACCACCCGCGCCACATCGCCTACGACCACAGCTCATCCACCTGCGCAGTGGTGTCGTCGAGCACCCGCGCGGCAATGCCGGCCAGGCTCAGGTCCATGCACCGCTGATCGGCCTCGGCCACCACTCCACCGGTGGGGTGTTCGCGCAGCTGCGCGTCCGCGCCCAGCGTGGCCTGCGCCGCGGCCCGCAGGGCGGCAACCCACTGCGGGTAGGCGGGGTCGTCACGCAGCCGCAGCATTGCCTCGGTGCCGCGGCGACACCACCGCTGGTAAATGTCGCGCCGGGCCGTGAGCACCGCACCGCGCAGCTCCCGCTGCAGCGCCGCCCGCCGCTGGGCGCTCACCGTTTCCGCCGCGGCCCGCCCTGCGGCACGGGCCGTTTCGGCCAGCTGTGCGGCTTGGTTGTGGGCCTCAGCGAGAACGCGTTGGACTTCCTGCTGCGCTTCGGCGATCTCGCGTTCGGCGTCAGCCCGCGCGCACTCCAGCAGGTGCCGCCGCATCGGCTGCAGCGCCGCCATCGCCTTCTCGGCGTTCAGCGCGCTCATGCGGGCATCACAGCGGTCAGCGGATCGGCCCCGCTGAGCCGGCCCCCCAACGCGGCAGCGGCCGTCGCGGTCAGGATGACCAGGGTTGTGCCGGATGGCAGGCTCTCCCAGGCTCGGTGCACCTCATCCGCGCCCCGGGCAGGCATTGTGGTGGCGCCCGCCATCGCATAACCGGCCACCAACGCCGGCTCACCGATCACGACGACGGCTCCCACGTCAGGCCCGCTGGATCAAGATGACCGCCACAACGAGCCCGTAGATGGCGATGCCCTCGGCCAACCCGACGATCACCATCGCCCGGCCGAACAGCTCCGGCCGCTCGGACAGCGCCGCGAGGGCCGCCGCGCCGGTATACGCCACGGCGATAGCCGCGCCGATCGACGACCCCGCGACCGCGATCGCCGCGCCCAGTAGCGCCGCCCAGTTGCTGCCCGCGCTGCCCGGTCCCGCCGCCGCGGCCGTTTCCGCGGCCGCCGGCCCAGCGGTCAACGCCTGCACCAGCACCACCAGCGCCGCCACCACCACTACCGTGTTGACGGCCCAGAACAGCTGCACCGCCAGCCGGCCCCGGCGCCGCAAGAGCATCAAGCTGACCGCGAATCCGGTGATCAGCGCCGGTGAAGCGATAACCCAGGTCAACATGCCGCAGCCTCCGTTTCGATCACCGGGACTGTCCAGGGCCGGAACGGCCGACCCTCACCGATGAATACACGCGAAAACAATTCATAGAATTCCAGCCGCAGCGCCTGCACCCCTGCAACCAGCGCCTCCAGCGCGAAGGCCACCGCGTTGCCCACAACGAACAGCACCACCGCCCCCACTGCGCCGATCCAGCTGTGCGCCCACAGTGCCGTCGTCCCGCGCCACACCACCCAGCCAAGCGCGGCGTGAGTCATGCCGAACGCCGCCAGACGGGCGAACGACACCAGGTTGGACCCGAGACGTACCACCAAATCCAGCCCGCCGATCGCGGCCTGCAGGAGCCCGGCGGCGCCGCCGCCGGACTCGGCATACAGACCAATCAGCGCCAGCAGCAGACCAGCCGCACACACGACCAGCCCAACCGCCACCAGCACCCGGGGGCCGATCATGTAGCCGAGCAGCACCGCACCGGCGCCGGCGAACACGGTCGCGCCCGCAATCCCCGACGGCGCGTACACGGCCAGCCGAAACCCGCCCTCACGCCAGCGGTTCACCGCCCCCACGGTGTAGGCGGCCCCGAGCAACACCGCCCCGACCGCCAACGCGACCAGCAGCAGCCGCAACGGATTATCCAGCGGGGCCAGCCACACCACCGGCACTAGCCCGGTCGGGCCGAAGCATTCCCCATACAGGAACCCGAAGACGCTCGCCGCAATCCCGGCGGCACCCACGAAACTCCACATCGACCGCAGCGACGGGAACCGGCGGATCCAGCCCAGCTTGATCATGACCGCGGCGGCGATAAGCAGCAGCCCGTGGCCGACGTCACCGAACATCATCCCAAACATCACCACATAGGCCAGCCCGGCCCACACGGTGGGGTCGATGTCGTGGTACGGCACGGTGCCGTAGGTGCGCACCAGCGCCGAGAAGCTGCCGGAAAGCCCCGGCCTGGTATTGAGCAGCGTTGGCGGATCCACCCCCCGCGGGGTGGGCAGCGGCACGGCGGCCGCCCCGGCCGCGTCCAGGCGTGCACCCAGCGTGGGTAGCTGGTCGGCCGGGCACCAGCCCGGGACCGCTGCTACGTCACGGCGGCGCACTGCGGCCGCGGCGTACTGCTGCAGCTGTGCCTCACCGGCCAGCAGATCCGCACGCCCAGCCCGCTCCAGGTCGGCGACGTCCTGCTCGGCGGACGACAACATCACCGCCGCGCCGCCGTGCGCCGACTCGGGATGCGCGCCCATCCGCTGCAGCGCCCGTGCTGCCTGACCCGGTGCCCCGCTGTCGGCGGGTTCGTCGAGCTCGACGCTGCCGGATCCGGCCACCGCCACCAGCGCATCGCGCAGCGTGTCCGTCGGTGCAACCACCGCGATGCGCTGCATGCGAGCCGGGGTAAAACGGCGCGCGTAGGCACGCAGCCGTTCAGCCCGTTCAGGCGACGACATCGTAGACGTCCATCGGGCCGCCGCCATGCGACGCCAGTGCCAGTGCCGCGCGGCACCGCCAGGCGTCGGCGGCCAACACCGCGACCGCCCCGATCGTTCGGGCCCGGGTGAACTGGCTGCGGCCGAGCATGGTCAGCCCGTCGGCTTCCACCCGCGCCCACCAGCGCGCCTCCGCGGTCCACAAGCCGTCGGCCTCGGTGATGCCGTCGAACAACCAGCGAAGCCGCGTGGGCAACGCATCGGTGAACGAAGCCAGGCCACTTGCCGCTGGTGCCGCGCCCAACATCAGGCGGGCGCGCATCAGCACCGGCTTCGGCAACTCACACTGTTCCACCAGCCGCCGGCGCGCCACAGTCAAAGCCAACCACGCATACGCCCAATCCCGCGCCTCGGGAACCGCGTTGGCCACCCGCACCGCCCAGCCGATCTGCACCGCCAATGCGATGTCCGACGGTGATTCCGATCCCGGGTCGCCCCACATCGTCTGGGCCAGGATGTCGCGCAGGTGCGCCAGCGAGGAGGTCTCGCTCAGCCGCGGCCACGCGGTTGACAGTGCGCCCAGCGTGTAGGGCGGGCGAGCTTGCGCGCCCGCCAACCGCCGGGCGTGGGCGGCGATGTTGTTGGCTTCGAAGCCAGCGGCCAGCGCGCGGATGGCCTGCGCGCCTGGCGCCGGTTGCCATCCGGCCAGCACACGCAGATGCCACAACAGCGCGGCGCACACCGCATGATCGGTGTCGCGCTCGGGCTGTCCCACGGTGATGTCGCGGCCGTAGGCGGTACCGGCCAGCGCGTGCTGCGCTTCGGTCAGCGAGTTCATCGCCGCGAGGGCCCGGGCGCGCCCGGCGCCCAGCCGCCGGTTGAGCAGGGCTCTTGCGCGCACGTTGCCCGCCACCCACTGAGCGCTCACCTATCGCTCTCCGCCGTCGCGGAGCGGACGAGGGCATCGAGCCACCCCCGCGCCTGAGCGGCCACGGTGTCGGCGTCGTGCGCTAACCGCTCGCCGGCCCGCAGGCGCAGCCGGGCGATCTCGGCCTCCGTCTGGCTTCGCATGTTGTCCTCATCGGCGTCGGCTTCGCGCAACGCGTCCGCTTCCGATTGGGCTCGCACACTCTCGGCGTCATCACGGGCTTTCGCGACGAGTTCGGCCGCCTGCCGGTGGGCGGCGCGACGGATTTCCTGCGCCCGGTCGGTGGCGACCTGGCGGGTCCGCGCTGCCTCCTCTTGCGCATCGTCCAGCAGTGCCAGCACTTCGGTGAGCTCGGCCGCCGCCTCGGCGCTGCGGTCCGCGGGGATGCCGGGACGGCCCGCGGCACCCGGTGTGCCGGCCGGACGGAAGCGGTCTAGAACATTTTGCCACTGCGGCACCGCACTCCTCCTCACGGGCACCACCATCATGGGCTGAAAACCGTTACGCGGGAGATGTTTTGGACAGTCCCCGCGCAAAGATCACCGGCCGACGTGCGCCGCCAACCCGCAACCCAAACGTCCAGCGTCCAGGCTAATAGAGGCTGGTTACAAAGGAGCAGAGCCCAATGGCCCTACTGCAGATTGGCCCTGGTCCTCGGTTTCCGGTGAGGGGCTGCGCAGTTCGGGCCGCAAAGATACCGTATATCCGGCAGTTGTATCGGGCGAAGTAGCCGTACCGTCATCCCAAACACTGTTCGCAATTGTCGGAGGTCGGCCATGCTGGACCTGGCATTCGTTGCGCTGCTGGTCGGTCTGGCTGCCCTTGTCGTCGGATTCGCCACCGCATGTGATCGGTTGTTGGGTCCCGACGAGCCTGTGCTGTCGGAGACGGGTCGTGAGGGCGCGCACCGGACCGAGCTCGAGTCGGCATGACATTTGACGATGTGACAGCAATCGTAATCGCGGTCTTGCTGGGTGCTTACCTGGTCTATGGGCTGGTCCGACGCGGGGACGTGTAGATGTCTGCAGCGAGTTGGGCACAGATCGCAGCCGTGTTCGCACTACTGGTTATCAGCACACCCGTGTTGGGCGGTTACCTCGCCAAGGTGTACCGCAACGAAAAAGCGCCCGGCGATCGGCTTTTTCTTCCCGTGGAGCGATTGGTCTACCGGCTGCTGCGCATTGACCCACTTGGTGAGCAGCGCTGGATCGCCTTCGTGGGCTCGGCGGTGGCCCTGACCGTCGTCGGCGTGCTGCTCAACTACGTACTTTTTCGTGTACAGCATGTGCTGCCGGGCAACCCCGACCATTTTCGCGGAGTAAGTGCACCGCTGGCGTTCAACACCGCGGTCAGCTTCGTGACCAACACCGACTGGCAGAACTACGCCGGCGAATCCACGCTGAGCCAATTCAGTCAGATGTTCGCGCTAGTGGTACATCAGTTTTTGTCCGCGGCCACCGGGATGGCGCTGGCAGCGGCGTTCATCCGCGGCGTGATTCGCACCCGGACAACGACATTGGGCAACTTTTGGGTCGACACGGTGCGGTCTTTGGTGCGGGTGTTGGTGCCACTGAGTTTCGTGTTCGCCATCGTGCTGCTCGCCGGCGGCGTAATCGACAACTTCCACCCGATGCAGGTCGTGCCGACCATCTCCTCGATGGGCACACCCCCTGCCGGAGCAGCGGCTCAGCAGAGCATCCCCGGTGGTCCGGTGGCGAGCATGGTGCCGATCGAGATGATCGGCGACAACGGCGGCGGCTATTTCGGCGCCAATATGGCCCACCCGTTCCAGAATCCCAACCCCGTCATCAACGTGCTCACCGTCTGGCTGGCCGCGGCGATTCCGTTCGCCTTCCCGTGGGCTTACGGCCGACTCGTTGGATCCATGCGCCAGGCGACGGTGGTGATCGTGGCCATGGCCACGCTGTATGTGCTGTCGGTGGTTGCGGTGGCCGCTCTGGAGGCTCACGGCAACTCCCATCTCGCGCAGCTCGGGGTCGCCCAGGCCGCAACGGGTGCCAATCCCGGCGGCAATCTGGAGGGCAAGGATCTGCGGCTCGGGGCGACCGGCTCGGCATTGAATGCCGTCACCATGACCGGCACCTCTACCGGCGGGGTGAACTCCGCTGTGGAGAGTTACACGCCGTTAGGCGGCGGCCTGCCGTTGTCGGACATGATGCTCGGGGAGGTCATTCCCGGCGGCACCGGCACCGGGCTGTACGGGATGTTGATCTTTGTGATGATCACCGCGTTCATCGCCGGGCTCATGGTCGGGCGAACGCCGATGTACCTGGGTAAACGTTTGCTGGCCGGAGACATGACACTGGCGGCGATCTACATCCTGGTGCTGCCGGTCACGGTGTTGACGTTAGCCGGGATCTCGCTGCTGCTCCCGTCCGCGGCCCACCAGATCTCCACGACCGGGCCGCACGCGGTGACCGAGGCCGTTTACGCCTACACTTCTTCGGCGCACAACAACGGGTCGGCATTCGCCGGGCTGGCCGGCAACACCCTCTGGTACAACTCGACGCTGGGTCTGGCCATGTGGGTCGGGCGGTTCTTCGAGATCATTCCCGCGCTGGCGCTGGCGGGCTCACTGGCGCGCAAACGCAGGTACACGGTGACCGCCGGGACCTTGCGGACTGACACGCCGCTGTTCACCGCACTGCTTGCCGCGATCGTCGTGATCTTGGTGGGTCTCACCTATTTCCCGGTGCTGGCTCTCGGACCGCTGGCCGAGCACTTTTCCGGGCACTTCGGAGTCTGAGCGATGACGACGCAGACGGCTGTCCCACCCGGTCGGCACCTGGGCCGCGAAACGCGCCAGCTGCGCGAGCTGTCGATCCTGGATCCCCGGATCGTGCGGAGAGCCGTCATCGATGCGCTGCTCAAACTCGATCCACGACTGATGGTGCACAAGCCGGTGATGTTCGTGGTCTATGTCGGCAGCATCTGGACCACGCTGCTGTTTGTGCGCGACGCACCCAGATCCAGTGGGACAGACAACCTGTTCACCGGCCTCGTGGTGCTGTTCTTGTGGTCCACGGTGCTGTTCGGCAACTTTGCCGACGCAATGGCCGAGGGCCGCGGCAAGGCGCACGCCGATGCGTTGCGCCGCGCCCGGCAGGAAAGCGTCGCGCACATTCTGCAGCCCGACGGCACCGTGGTGGACACTCCCTCCAAAGAGCTGAAAGTCGGTGACCGGTGTGTCGTCGAGGCTGGGCAGGCAATTCCCGGCGACGGTGAGGTCATCGAAGGAATGGCGATGGTCGATGAATCGGCCATCACCGGTGAGTCGGCCCCCGTGGTGCGGGAATCAGGCGGTGACCTGTCAGCGGTCACCGGCGGCACCGTGGTGCTGTCCGACCGCATCGTCGTATCGATCACCTCCCCGCCCGGGCAAACCTTTCTGGATCGCATGATCGGGTTGGTGGAGGGCGCCAACCGGCAACGAACGCAAAACGAACTGGCCCTGACCGTGGTGCTGGTCAGCCTCACGTTCATCTTTCTGGTCGCTGTCAGCACCTTCCAGTTGGTCGCGATCTTCTCGGGAGTCAAGCAGCCGATCGTGTTGTTGGTTGCCCTGCTGGTGCTGCTGTCACCGACCACTATCGGGGCGTTGATTTCGGCTATCGGCATCGCCGGCATGGACCGCATGATCCGCCACAACGTGCTGGCCATGTCGGGGCGGGCGGTAGAAGCCGCCGGTGATGTGACCACGCTGTTGCTGGACAAGACCGGCACCATCACATTCGGCAACCGCATGGCCACTGAGTTCGTCCCGGTCGGCGACACCGACGAACACGCCTTGGCTGAGGCGGCGCACCTGTCGTCGCTGGCCGACGAAACCCCCGAGGGCCGCTCGATTGTGGAGTTCGCCCAGCACCACTACGGCTGCCAACCGAGCGACATTGCCGGTGCGAACCTGGTCAACTTCAGCGCTAAGACGAAGATGTCCGGCATCGACTTGCCAAACCACAAAATCCGCAAAGGCGCCGTGGCAGCGGTCAGCGACTGGGTACGGGCTAACGGCGGCGCCGTGCCACCAGATATGGATGGCATCGTGCAGCGCATCGCCACCAGCGGCGGCACCCCGCTGGCTGTTGCCGATGAGCACACCTTGCTGGGCATTATCCACCTCAAAGACACTGTCAAGCCTGGCATTTCGCAGCGCCTGGCCGCCATGCGGCCGTTCGGAATCCGCACCGTGATGGTTACCGGAGACAATCCGGCCACTGCCGCGGCCATCGCCGCCGAGGCCGGTGTCGACGAATTCATCGCCGAGGCGACCCCGGAAGACAAAATGGACCGGATTCGCGCCGAACAGGCCGGCGGTGACCTCGTCGCGATGACCGGTGACGGCACCAACGACGCGCCAGCCCTGGCTCTGGCCGATGTCGGGGTGGCCATGAACAGCGGCACGCAGGCTGCCAAGGAGGCCGGCAATCTGGTTGACCTGGACAGCGACCCGACCAAGCTCATGGAGATCGTCCAGGTAGGAAAGCAGCTGCTGATCACCCGCGGTGCGTTGACGACGTTCTCGGTCTGCAATGACGTAGCCAAATACTTTGTCGCGATCCCGGCGATGGTGCATGCCGTCTTTCCGGAGTTAGGAGCGATCGACATCCTCAACCTGCACAACCCCCACACCGCGATCCTTTCCGCGGTGATCTTCAACGCGATCATCATCGTGCTGATGATCCCGCTGGCACTGCGCGGTGTTCGCGTCAAGTCGATGGGCGCCACCGCAATGCTGCGCCGGAACGTACTGATCTACGGGGTCGGCGGACTGATCACCCCGTTCGTGCTCATCAAGCTGATCGACATCACCATCGTCGCGCCGATAGGCATCCACTGATGCTGCGCGCTCAACTGGTCCCCGCGGTCCTGCTCACTGTACTGGCCAGCCTGGTGCTGGGTGTCGCCTACCCGCTCGCCACCTACGGCATCGGACAACTCGCCTTCCGGCATCAGGCCGACGGCTCACTGATCAGCCGCGACAATCAGGTCGTCGGCTCAAGCTTGCTCGGTCAATCGTTCACAGATCCCGCCGGCAACCCGTTGCCCGAATACTTCCAGCCCCGGCCGTCGGCCGCGGGAAACGGCTACGACGGCACAGCCAGCGGAGCCAGCAACCTCGGCCCCAGCGATCCGAAGCTGCTCGCTGCCATTAGTGAACGAGCCGCTGCTTACCGCGCCTTCAACAACTTGCCCGCCGATGCGGCGGTGCCCGTCGATGCCGTGACCGCCTCCGGGTCCGGCCTGGATCCAGACATCTCGGTGGCCAACGCCGAACTGCAGTCGCCGCGGGTCGCCGCGGCCCGGCGTCTGCCGCCCGAAACCGTGACGGCGCTGGTGCGGGACCACACCACCGGACGCGCGCTGGGTTTCCTGGGGGAGAACGTGGTCAACGTCGTCGAACTCAACCTTGCGCTTGATCATCAGCAGCCGCGGCCACACTGATGATTACCGTTGGGGCGCCGTCTGGACCGGTTTGGGTGCGCAGCGACGCGTCGATTGCCTCGAGCAGGTCGCGCGCTGCCTCGACGGTGAAGTGATCACCGCGACTCTTGGCAAGCCCTTGCTCGAGATAGCCCGTCTGGAAACGGATTTCGACCCGGTCGCCGCAAAGCGTCGCGGCGATCTTCGGCGTGCCACCCGGAGAACTGAGCCGGATCGCGTTGGCGGCCAAGGCCGTTACCACCCGCGTGAGCACCGCAGCGTCGGAAATCACATTGGGAATGTCTTCTGGCAGCACGACATCCACGGCGTGTCGACCGGGACCAAGCTCGTCAAGCGCAGCAGCCACCACCTCGGCGACATCCACCTGACGTATTCGCACATCGAGCGCACCAGCCCGGGCCTTCGCCACATCGCTTAGTTGGTTTGCCAGTACGCCGATCCGGTCCACCGCGCTCTCCAGCGTGTCGATCGGCTCACCCTCCCGCGCCACAGCTGGTATCGCGCGTAGCGCCGCGACGGCCCGCTTGGCGGAGTCGACGCCCTCGGCAAGGGCGCGACCGGCGGCGGCGGCCAGCGCGGTTCGCGTGCGTTCGCTCTCGGCCTGCTGTTCGGCGCCAGCGGCGCGCTCGCTGAGCCTGCGCTGGCCCAGATACTCGGCGATCTGCGCCGCGCACGCGGTGAAAATCTCCAGGTCAGCTGCCGATAACGCAGGGCCGCGCCCGCCGAGCATCGACGAGGGATCCAGCTCGGCCTGCACCGTGGCCTGCTCAGGCAACTCCGGGGGGCGATTCCCACAGCTGGCGCTGACAACCCAGCCACCTTTGTCACCGGGTTTGCCACGCGGCGCGCCCGTCCGGCGTTCCAGCACGCTCAACCCGTCCAACCCGAACGTCTCACGCACCAACTCCAGCAGCCGGGGAAGCTCGCCCTCCCCACGCAGCAGCGCCTCGGCCATCGACGTCAGCACCGCGGCCTCGGCGCTCGAACGGGCAGCCAGCCGGCGCCGCCGCGCACTGACTTCCACCGTCCAGCTCACCAGCACCGCCACCGCCACATACACGACTAATGCCACAGCATCGTTGACGAGCGCGACCCGGAGCGAATACAGCGGCTGGGTCAGAAAGAGATCCGCGGCCGCCACGGAGACCACCGCGGCGACCAGCGCCGGATACCACCCCCCCACCATCGCTGTCAGGACGATTACGAGCAGATACACCAACAAATCACTCGGCAGGCTCAGCCGCGACCGGGCCAGTCCCAGCAGGATTGTCACCGCCGGCAACAACACCGCCATCAGCACCAGCGACCGCAGCCGTTGGCGCGGACTGACACCGCGGAGCTGCGGGAGCCGTCCCGCAAATCTTGCCGGCGTCTTGTCGGTCACCACGTGCACATCCAAGGTGGAGTCCAGCCGAGACAGCCGACGGGACACCACTTCCCGGCCAGTCAGAAGTTTCCACCCGGCGCTCGGACGGCTGACGCCGATCACCACTTGCGTGGCGTTTTCGTGTCGTGCGAATTGAGCTAGCGCACTACTGACGTCGGCGCCGACTACCTGATGCCAACTTCCGCCCAATCCCTCGACCAACGAGCGCAGCGTGGCCAATGTGGCGGAGTCGGCCCCCGGACGTCCGTCGCTGCGTGCCACGTAAACGGCCATCAGATCACTCCCGGGTGTGCGGGCGGACAGCCGCGCCGCCCGCCGAATCAGCCCCTCACTTTCCGGGCCACCTGATACGCCCACCACGATGCGCTCCCGGGCCTCCCAGCCCGCGCTGATTCCGTGCTCGCTGCGGTAACGGCGCAAGCCCTCATCAATCCGATCGGCTACCCACAGCAGCGCCAGTTCCCGCAGCCCGGTGAGATTGCCCGGCCGAAAATAGTGCGACAGCGCCGCGTCGATGCGATCGGGCGGATAAATGTCGCCGGCGACCATGCGGCGGCGCAACGCTTCTGGCGACAAGTCCACAAGTTCCAGTTCGTCGGCCTGGCGCACCACCGCGTCGGGCACGGTTTCGCGCTGCTCGACTCCGGTCATCTCAGTCAACACATCGCCCAATGACTCCAGATGCTGAATGTTGAGCGTCGTGATCACATCGATACCGGCGTCGAGTAACTCCTGAACGTCCTGCCAGCGTTTCGGATTGCGGGAACCGGGAGCGTTGGTGTGCGCCAGTTCGTCGACCAACGCTAGTTGCGGGCGGCGAGCAAGCACCGCAGCAACATCCATTTCAGGCAGCACGCCGCCTCGATATTCGACATACCGCCGGGGCACCAGCTCCAGCCCGTCAATCAGCTCCTGCGTCGCCCGTCGGCCATGCGGCTCGACAAAGCCGATCGCGCAATCGACGCCCTGCCTGCGCTGGCGACGACCTTCGAGCAGCATCTCGTAGGTCTTGCCAACCCCCGGAGCAGCACCTAGGTACACACGGAGCCGTCCCCGTGTCATCAGCAGCCGATTCCTGCGACTGTGTCGGCGTGGCCGTCCACGCGCATCAGCGTAAACCGATTCGCCACGGGCCAGTGGGCGATGCGGGCACCAAAGTGCGGTGACTGACTCCATAGCGACGCCTGCAGGTTCGCAGGAAATATTCCCGTCAGAACCTTCAGTGAGCCAGGCGGAAACCGCTGACGGCACGCGAAATACCGGCGCGGCAAAGATTTCTGACGCAGGCGGGGAGGTAGGCTGCCATCACGAGCGTCCCCAAAAGGAGGAATGAGCAGACCAGCAGATACCCCACGCCCGCAACGCTCACCTCGACCAACCAACCACCAAACCCATTGAACCCAAATACCATCGGTGGATTCAGGCTAAGTTGCCAGCCCCAGTTGGCAAGGCGGGCGGTGTGCGTCTGGAACGCCGCCGGATGCGTCGGCACCCAAAACCGAGCCGTCGATGCCGACGACGATCGACGGGGATGTAGGTGATTCGTTCATCGCGTCTTCCGAGTTGGCTTCCGTTGGGTGTCGTTGACCGACAGGCCTGCAACGCTATTGGTCCCGGGGTCGAACTGCTGCGCCATTGGTCCTCAATTGGCCCGCCGCTGGTCCTGGCAGGCCCGACGAGCCATAGGTGGTTGATGCGCGGGGCGATTCACCCCAAACGTCCCGAATACTCGAGCCTTCTGTCACTCGCAAAGGGCTTCGCTCAAATGCTCAGATGTCCATATGGGATGTAAGCGTCTCAAACGCGACATCCGGCCTGATGGTCACGGATGCCACGCATCAATGGAGGTGTGACCAATGAGCACTCTGCAGCTGCAGCAGCTCCGGGCACGTATGTTCGCACGCGTGCTCGGGCCATTGTTTGTCATCGTCGCCGCGACGACGGTGGGCCGTGCATCGGATATGCGAACACTGCTTTCGGACTTCGAGGCCAACGCCGCGTGGCCGTGGGTGACAGGTGGCTTTCTGCTTCTGGCCTCCCTTGTCATTATCGCGCTTCACCAGTACTGGCGAGGAGCAACGGCGATCACCGTTTCTGTGGTGGGCTGGGTCCTCGCCCTACACGCACTGTTTCTCATGGCTTTTCCACATGCGTTCATGGCGGCCGCCAACGCCGCGATCGGTGTTGGTGCCTTGTGGGTGAGCGTCGACATCTTCATCGGACTCGTCGGGCTGTATCTAACGTAGGTCGGCTGGAAGCTGGCACCGAGTCAACCAGTTGCGCAGGCGGAAACATCAACTCCTGATCTCCCGCGCGCCGCATGATGTACGCGCAGGGATAGCCCCAAAACCGGGGCGTGAACCGTACTGAGTCTAGTAGATGGTTCTGACCTGGAAACGACAATGGGGCAATGCCCAATGAAGCGAGCGAATGCACCAACGAGTAGGGGTCAAGCCATGTCATCGCGCAACGCATCTTTGGGAATCGTTGTCGGCGTCGACGAATCGCCGGGCGCCAAGCTGGCCGTGCAGTGGGCGGCACGCGACGCCGAGCTGCGCAAAATCCCACTAACGCTCGTGCAGGCGATCTCGCCGGAGGTTGCGACGTTTCCGAATGTGCGGTTACCCGCGGGCCTGGCGCGCTGGCAGCGGGATCGCGGGCGCCGACTGGTCGACAACGCATTCAAGGTAGTTGAAGAGGCTTCGCAGCGTCGAGGTCCCGCTGAGGTCCACAGTGAAATCCTGTCTTCGGCAGCAGTTCCCACGTTGGTCGACTTGTCCAAAGACGCGGAGTTGGTGGTCGCGGGGTGTCGCGGAAGTGGGCGGTGGCCTGGCCGGCTTATGGGTTCAGTGAGTTCCGGACTGCTGCGTTATGCGCATTGTCCAGTCGCGATCGTCCACGACGAGGACCCGTTGATGTCGCATCCCAGTCAAGCGCCGGTTTTGGTCGGCGTTGATGGCTCGTCGGCATCCGAGTTGGCGACCGCGATCGCATTCGATGAGGCTTCACGCCGGAATGTGGGGCTGGTCGCTTTGCACGCATGGAGCGATGCCGATGTCTCGGAGTGGCCCGGAATTGATCAGGCGACAACTGAGTCGATCGCCGAAGAGGTATCGCTTACCCGCGGACGACGAGCACTGAGCATTCGGGGTGGTGGAAGAGCGGATGTCCAGGAGGCCCGATTAGCCGCGCTAGCTGATCGGCCTCGGCGCCACTGATCACCGCGAGCTGAACTCGCTCGTCGTTGGTTCTCAGGAAGCTGGCGATCGCGTGCTTGGTAGTGATCGGGTAGACGCGCACCTCGGGATGACGCTGCCGCCAATCCTGTACCCGGCGTTCGAACTCGCCGTCGGCATGCTCGGTGAGTTCGTCTGGTCGGCCTCCCAGGACGAGCATGGGCGCCCTGCGCAACTTCGCTTCCCACGCGGCGTATTTGACAACGGCGTCGTTGCCGGGTGCGTCGGTCATCCGGACCACGATCCAGTTGATGTCGGGCGGTGGCTGGTCGGATTCGGTACGTAGGATCGCGACCGGACAATGCGCCTTTTCAGCGAGCTCGGTTGCCGTCGAACCCAAGATCGAGCGCGCGTAGCGCCCGATCCCGACGGAGCCGACGCAAATCATCTCGGCATCGCGGGATGCCTCCACGAGCACCGGCCCGGCCGGACCACGTGAGATTTCAGTTTCGATTTTGACCACTTTTTGACTGGCCTCAACCGCGAATCGCGCTTTGCGAAGCGATGTTTCGGCATGCCCGAGGTCGCGGGCGTAGTCGTCCGGGGATGGATGTGTCTGCTTGATAACCGAAATGAGACGCAGCGGCACCGCGCGGCTGATGGCCTCATCGACACCCCAGAGCGCGGCCGCGATCGCCGCCTGCGAACCATCGATACCCACGATGATCGGTTTCATCGTCCGCGCTCCTCTTTAGACCTTTCCCGAACCAACGGTTGCTATCGATCCGGTGCCGGATCACCCAGCGTTGGAATAGGTGTCCGCATCTCGACGATGCGCGGTCAGGCCCGGTCCCGGCTGCGCGAGCCGGTAGACATCGATCAACCGTGCGAGATCGCTTGGCGTGACGATGCCGACCACCCGGCCCCCGTCGATGACCAGGGCACGGCTACCGTGACCGGCAGCTGCCAACCGCTCAATTAGCGCGCTAAGCGGCTCGAGTGGTGCCGCGGTCGGCACGCTGTGCAGCGGTAGAGCAATCTCGCGCACACTGGTCGTGGCGCGTCGGTTGGGCGAAAGTTCGCGCAGCTGCCGCAGCGTGACCAGTCCCACGATCGATCCATCCCGGTCGGCACCCGGGTACGCCGAGTGACGATCACCGAGCACATAGCGCTCGATGAAATCCGCCACGGCAAGCCAGCCTGGAGCGGCGTGCGGCATAGCATCGGCAACACGCAGCCCCGCCAGGGCCTGGCGGGTCGTCACCTGTGTTTCCTCCTCGCGCGCGGCAACGAAGATAAACCAGCCGATGAACGCCAACCAGACGCCGCCGACAAGGCTGCCCACCAGAAACTCGGCCAATCCCAACGTGATCAAGATGATGGCGACCACTTCTCCGGCATGCGCCGCACCGACTGAGGCGCGCACGCTATCGCCGTGACGGTGCCATAGATACGCGCGCACCACCCGCCCACCGTCCAACGGGGCACCGGGCAGCAGGTTGAACAGGCCCAGCAGTAGGTTGATGGCGGCCAGCCACCAAGCAACACTGACTGCAATGGGCACGGCACGAACGGTGGAGAGCGCGATTGCCAGCCCGGCGAAAACCGCAGACAGCACAAGGCTGGTGGCCGGACCCGCGAATGCGATCCGGAAGGCCGCTTTGGGTGTCTTCGCCTCGCCCTGGAGAGTCGTCACACCGCCAGAAAGCCATAACGTCACGTACCCCACGCTTACCCCCATACGACGGGCGACGACCGCGTGTGCGAGTTCGTGTGCCAACAACGACGCCAGCAACACCAGCGCGCCACACGCTCCAGCCAGCCAGTACACCGGCCGCGAATAACCCGCAACGGCACCGGGCAATGTGGTCGCCAAGCTCCACGTGAATAACCACAGGATGACTATCACGCTCCAGTGGACCTTCACCGGGAACCCGGCAATTCGCCCTAGCGGAATGGCGTCACGCACCTTAAACCTCCGAAAACTGTTGATGGACTGTATCTTTGCGGATTTCCACTACTGGCTGCGGCTGCGCGGACGCCAGCCGCTCGACCCGATGTTTGAATTCGATCAAAAATCCCCGCGTCGTCAACGCGACCAGCGGCCTGGCCAGCTCCATGGCAAACACCTCGCCCGGGTGGCGCAAGCCGATCCGTACGCGCACAAGGAGCCGGACACGGTCCTCCCAATGCGGCAGGATATGGAGCGACCACACCGCGTCCCGCAGCAGTCTCGGACGCGTGGCGCTGAGCACGATGTGCTTTTCGGGTTCGATCTCGGCGACGCACATCCTCAGCCCGTCCTTGAGCCCCATCCAGCCCCTAGGAGCCAGACGCACCACATCCCCTAGCTCAAGATGTTGTGATTCCGGACGAATACGATCGGCGTCCCCCCGGTCCTGACCCATCTGCGCTAGCAAGGCCCAGACAGTGGATTGCGGTGAGTCGATGTACACCGCCTGGGTCACCTGGACAGCGGGATCGCCGGTCAACTCGTCGCCGGGCAGCTGCAGCAGACATTCCTCCTTGGTTGCGCCCCAATTCCGGTAGTACTGTCGCGCGGCATAGAGCACCGCAACGAGCGCCACCGTCCGCTTGATCGGTGCTGTGACCTTTGCCATGGCGCCAGTCTGCGTCTGCCCTGCACAACGTACCAGGGCCAATGGTCCTCGGCGGCCACACTAATATGCCCTGCACACTGCGCCGCCAGACGGTACCGGCTCGCTTGCTGTCCCGGGTCGGCGTTGCGACGGACATGACCTGGGGCGCCTGCACTGTCGATGACTTTGGGCCCTATCCGCAACGTGTGCGTGACGAAACAATGACCTGGTCTGGCGTAGCTTGGCTGCGGCGGTTGTGGACGAACAAAGGAGTAGGACGGCTATGGGTGATAACCCACCGTGGTTCACCGATTCTGACGTAGATACTTTCGCTTGGGAATTCCTGCGATCGCCATACGCCGGCCCGATTTATGCCGACTGGTCACTCGATCGACGCGTCGACACCTTCCTGCGGCGGCAGGGGTTTTCCCGCGTCGCCGACGACGGCGATCTCTCCAATATCGTCCTGGATCGCATCATGGCGTACGGGGCCATCGTGCCTCGCAGCTGGCACGACGTGGCAGACGGATCGCCGGCCGGCGCCCACACGGCCCACTAAGCGCTGCCATCCCGATAGTCGCTTCAATCCGGGAAGTGCGAGACCACGCTTCGGGACCAACTGCACTACCGATCCATGCACCAGATACCGAATAGTCACGCCGATCAGCGCGATCGGAGGTGAAGGCAATGGAACAACTTACTTGGCTCCTGGCCCTAGGACTTTTGCTCTGCTGTTAAACAGCAGGCCGTTTGGCGCTTGCGTCGGGCGTGGTCTCTCCGTTGGCTGCCGGTGTCTGT
>Ga0209040_10001550_pt1 | contig 18174 bp, 36 predicted proteins | sample BogFormECP12_OM3_FD_188240 | JGI IMG/M metagenome (GOLD analysis project Ga0209040, IMG submission 188240) | Bog forest soil microbial communities from Calvert Island, British Columbia, Canada - ECP12_OM3 (SPAdes) (version 2) | ecosystem: Environmental > Aquatic > Freshwater > Wetlands > Bog ...
GACGGATCGTATCCGGATGATCACACTATGGCGTTACGTAGCTTATCCGGGAGCCTTGATGCCGGTTCCTCCTGAGGTAGTCCGGCATCATCTGAGTGATCTCCGCCTCCTGGGGCGGGCGGAGGGCACTGTCGAGGCCCGGCGCCGCGCGGTCGCCCGGATGTCGGCGCTGATCGCGGCGCCCCTGCTGGAGGCCAACGCAGCGGACCTGGCGGCGTGGCGGGCCGGGCTCGGGGTGAACAGCAACACGGTCGTGCATTACACCTCGCATGCCCGCATGTTCTTCGCCTGGGCGGTCAGGACCGGCTACCGGCCGGATGACCCGACGGCGGGGCTGCTGGTGCCGGTCCTGATCCGCGGGTTGCCGCGGCCGATCGGCGAGCAGGATCTGATCGCCGCGGTGGCGACGGCTCAGGGCCAGGTCCGGCCGTGCCTGGTGCTGGCCGGCTGGGCCGGGCTGCGGGTCAAGGAGATCGCGCTGCTGCGCCGCGAGTCGGTGCTCGACACGCGGGTCCCCGCGGTCCTGATCGTCCGGCAGGACGCCACGAAGGGGCACCGGGAGCGGATCGTCCCGATGTCGGAGTTCGTCGTCGCCGAGCTGCGGCCGTGGCTGCCCCGCGCCGGGTACGTGTTCCGGCGGGCCGACGGGAAGCCGGGACCGAACCGGCCGTCCCGGCTCAGCCAGCTCGCCAACGCGCATCTGCACTCCCATGGAATCGCCGAGTCGCTGCACCAGCTGCGGCACCGCTTCGCCACGGCGACCTACCGGCAGACCCGGGACCTGCGGCTGGTCCAGGAGCTGCTCGGCCACCAGGACCCGGCGACCACCGCGGGCTATGCCGCCTGGAGCCAGGCCGACGCCGCGGCCGCGGTCGAGGCGCTGCCGGTCCCGCGGCTGCTCCGGGTCGTGGCCGGATGATCCGCATCTGGTGGCGGTACCGCCGGATCCTTAGGGGATTGCGAGCGCGCATTCTCGACCAGGGGTACTACATCTCGCCGGCCACTGACTGCCGGCTCCGCGACGAGGCCTGGATAGCCGCGGCTCAGCGTTCCACGAAAACAGAAAAGGAGGCCTGACCTTTGGTTTCAGATGTTTCACGTTTTACAAAAACGTGCTCGACATGCCGTCGGCGGCCCCGCCGGCCAGGCCAGCGGACGTGCGCTCCATGCCACCAGGAGTACATGTGGGCGCGGCGGCAAGGGAAGGTCGAGGTCCTGCTGACCCCCGAGGAATGGGCTCAGGTGAAAGAGGCCCGGGCGGCGGCCACCCGCGGCAGGCATCACCGTCCCGCTTAATCTTGCTTGCGGCGGAGTTCCTCCAGCAGCTTGGTGAGCTCGGCGTGGCGGCGGCGGCTGTGGCGGACGAGGGTGAGGGTGCCGCCGGCGGCGATGCAGGCGCCGATGTCGCTGGTGACGTTGGTGTAGTTGCCGCCGATCAGCTCGGCCTTGGCGGACACGGCGACGCCGCACAGGGGGAGCACGATGAGGTAGACGCCGAGGCCGAGGAGCCAGATGACGTGGGCGTGGCTGGCCAGGATGCGGGGCACGACGCCGAGGATCTTCTCGAGCCGGGTGGGTGCCAGCGTGGGCTGGGGTGTCATCGTCGTCGCCGTTCTTCCTGGGCTCGGAGCCGTTTTTCGTGGTCGATCGTGATCTCGGTGAGCTTTTCGAGGGCGGCGTCGACTTTGCCGTCGTGGCGGCCGGCCCGCCAGATCATCCCGGTGCCGGTGAAGATCATGATGAGCATCGCGGTGAGGGCGCTGGCCCAGCCGGGGTTCACGCGACCCTGCCGATCCTGCATACGTCGGTGGCCAGTGACTGGCTGCCGGGCGCGGAGCCCCACGCGAAGTTCAGGCCGTAGGTTTCGTCGCTGCTGGTGGTGATGCCGGTGACATCGCTGATGGCGAACCACTGGGCAGATCCGGCGGCGCCGCCGGCAGTGTGCCATTTCAGGGTGAGCGTGGTCTCGGCTTCGGTCGTGCTGAGGAAATTGGTTTCCGCTTCGACTGCCCAGCCCGCGTTCGTGAGGCTGGGATTGAGGGTCACCACGGCGATGCTGTCCAGCAGGGTGCCGCCGGAGCCGCCCCAGTAGACGTAGAACGTGGCCGAGGTCGGCGCGATCCCTCCGGTGGTGAAGGTGCCGCTGGCGTGGATCTGGTAGGACGCACCGGTGACGACGTCATTGGCTTTGATGGTCCTGGCCGAGATCAGCTGCGTCCCGGCGGTAGTGATCGGCGAGGTGCCGGACACATTGGAGAGAAACGATCCGGAGATGTTCTCGGCGAGGCCGGAGATGTTGACCATGCCGAGCTGCCCGGCCGCGCCGTAGAGCTGTGATGCGGTGGCGAGGGCGCTGGGCGTGGCGAGGTTGGTGAACGCGAGCGCGTCGTCGGTGCGGAGCGTGTTCGCGGCGCCCCGGTAGAGATTGGTGTCCGTGCCCGCCGAGCCCGGGCCCCAGTGCAGCGAGCCGTCGCCGTAGACGTTCCAGCGGGCGTCGGCGTCGCCGGCTGTGTCGACGCCGAGGGCCTGGTTGCCTGTCGCCGCCGCGGTGAGCAGGGCGCTGAGCGCACTCAGGCTGCCCTGCACCTCAAGAAAAGCTGATGTCACAGGCGCACTTGAGGGCCCGAGCCCGAAAAGCACCTGAGCAATCCCTACGCCATTCGCAGACGCACCATACAGAACCAGCGTCGCACGATCACCAGTCGCAATATCCGCAGACGGCGAGGCGAAAATAATATATGGCCGGTCACCGACCGCAAGCGCATCTGCCAAGGTCAGCTGGCCGCCATCAACGATCCGGGAGCCAGGCGCGTTAGAGCCAAAGCTAATCTCATTGCCTACCATCTCAAGGAATGGGCCAGAAGGATCTGTATATGTCGTGATGCCCTGATAATAGACATTGCCGAAAGCGTCGGTGCCGCCCGCCGCCGCGATACTCGCCACCAGGTTCCCGGGTGCCGGGGTGCCAGAGTAGAAGAACTCGCCGGCGGCGTTGAGGATCCAGTCGGTGCCGAGGAAGGTACCCCGGATGGTGAGATTGTCGAATTCGGCGGATCCGTCCTTGTTGATCGTCCAGCCTGAGATGAGATGCGCGAAGTTCGGCGAGTGGATCGAGGGGTAGACCAGGGCACCCCCGCCGCCGACGAGCGGGTTCCTGAAGCCGCTCACAGCGTCTTGGTCCCGGTGACGTTCACGCGGCCCTGAGCGCCCGCGTCGCCGCCTGTCCAGACGGCCCAGACGTATTCCCCGCAGTCGAGGATCTGGCCCGCCACGTCGGATGTGGTGTCGCCCGTGGACCCGCTGAGGGTCCCGCCGGCGAACCACGTATCGGAGGCGTCGGGGCCGGCGTACACCTTGCACTGCGCTTCGCTCACGATCGAGCCGGGTGCCTGGTTCGTCTTGACCGCGACAGCGGCCAGGATCCAGTGCTCGCGGCCGTTGACCGGGCCGAGGCGCGCGGTGCCCGCCCCGGCGCCGTTCAGGGTCACCACGGCGGACTGGTTCAGGGTGACGGTGGCCACGGTCAGATGCCCTGGACGGTGACGGTGATCGGCGCGCCGCGCCCGGCGGAGATCGTGGTGGCGGTGAGGGACTGGGCGACCATCTCGGCCGCGTCGGCGGCGTTGGACGTGGCGGCCAGGACGTCGAAGTTGTAGCTGGTTCCCGGCGTGAGGCCGGTTACGACGAATTCCATGGTCTCGTAGCCGTAGGTGGTGATGTTCGGCATCTGCATCTGGACGGAGTTGCCGATAAGCGGGGTGACGGTGCCGAGGGCGGCGAGCGCGAAGGCGACCGCGGCGGTGGCTGTCTGCTGGTTGACGATGCCGGAGACGGTGACCTTGACCGATCCGGATGCCGGCGCGGCGAACGGGCCGGTGCAGATCACTCCGGAGGACAGGGCCGCGAAGGTCGTCGACGACACCGCGAGGATGGTGGGGCTGGCCGGCGCGTAGACGTTCGGCGGGCACAGGTACTGGCCTGGTCCGGAGGTCTTCGGGATGTACAGCGGGAATGTCACGGCTCAGCCCTGCGCGAGGTTGATGAGGCAGACGCTGATGATGGCGGGGAAGGCCTGCGCGGTGACCCAGCACAGGTCGGTGGTCGGCAGGTACGTGGGCGCGGTGTTGTTGCTCGACAGCAGGTAGCCCTCGGGGTTCGGCAGCCCGGCGACGGAGTTCGCCGGATCCTGGGCCTTGGACTGGGTCTCGCACAGCACGACCGGGTTGCTGAAGGCCTGCACGATCACCAGCTGCCGGGACAGGTCAGCGGCGAACAGCGGCCGGACCGGGTTGAGGGCGCTGAGCACGATGGTCCGGAAGGTGATATCGCGGTGCTCTTTCTTAAAGCTTGATTGCAGTTCCGGGCCGGACACTATCCGGACCGGGATCGGCACTAGCTCGTCCGGGCTGATGGTCATAGCACTGCCGCCGCTCCCGCCTTGGTGGCGATTTTCGTTGCGATGGGCACCGCGTGGGTCATCCGCGCGATCCCGATGGCGATGAGGACCAGGCCGAGGATGACCTCGCCGACCCGGACCCAGGTTGAGGCCTGCGTGAGGCGGCCGAAGAAGTCGCCGATCGAGGATAGCCCGGCCAGGGGATTCGGCAGGCTCGGCAGGCTCGGCAGGCTCGGCGCGCTGATGGCCTTGAGCTTCTGCGTGTTGGCGGCGGCGTTGGCCTCGGCGCGGGTGGCGTAGGGGCCGGAGACCTCGGTGGCGTTCTGCGGGAATGGTTTCTGCGCGGCCAGGTAGTTGGTGACCGTAACCTTTCCCGTGCCGACCTGCTCGGATACCACGTACCACGAGCCGCCGCCGCTGCCGGTTCCCTGGGCTGCCTGGGCTGCCGCCCGCGAGGCGTAGGGCCCCTGGTACCCGTTGACCTCGTAGGAGATCCGCTCGCTCCGCGGCGCGGAAATGATCTTCCCGGCCGGGCTTATCCACCAGTCCATCGCTGGATCCTTTCAGTGCGTGCCGGGCGGGGTGGCCAGGGCGGCGTTGAGGCGCCGGACGAACAGGAGCTCGCCGGGGATGAAGCCGTCGATGCCCGATACCTGGGTGCCGGATGCCGGGGTCTGCGCGGAGATCATCTGGCCGCCGCCGAGCGCGATGCCCATGTGGGTCTGCCAGACGCACAGGTCCCCGGCCGCGGCGGCGGCGCCGGAGTGCCCGATCGTGGTGCAGCCGGACCAGGCCAGCCAGACGATGGTCGACGGGCCGTGCGAGGCGCCGGTGAATGTGCCGCCCGGGTAGCCGGGGATGGCCATGCCCTCGTCGTGGCCGATCACGTAGTTCGCCATTCCGGAGCAGTCCCAGCCGTCCGGGGTCGCGCCGGCCCAGACGTAATTGACGCCCTGGTAATGCAGCGCGTCCTGCGCGATGGCCTCTCCGGTCGCCGATGCCCCCGGGATCACCGTTCCGCCGCTCAGGCCCGCGCCGATACCGGACGGGACGATCTGGTTCACCTGGGCCTGTTTCAGGGGGGATTTGCCGGTGACGATGTCCTGGATGGTCTGCGGGATCGAGTAGCCCTTGATGCCGGCGTAGCCGATGACGATGCCCGCGCTGAGGCAGCCCAGGGCGACGCCGTCAACGCGGGCCATGAGGCATCAGCTCTAGCTCACGGCCTGGAGCTGCGCGGGCTCGTAGTCCTGCGGGCCCGGGGCGACAACCATGCCGGTGGCGGGGCTGGCCGCGATGTGCTCGAGGTACCCGGAGTGCATGACCAGGATCGCGGCGCTGCCCAGGATGAAGATGTTGGCGTCCTTGGCGAGCAGCGACGCCCCGGCGACGAGGATGAGGCTGGACCAGCCCGCGGTGTTGTTGGCCTGCTTGAGGAGCGGGTGGTTCGCGTCGGTCGCGCGGACCGCGACGCCGGACCCGTTGTGCAGGTTGTAGTTCGCGATGACGAGGCCGACCACGGCCAGGCCGCTGATCAGGCTGTTCTCCGGCTTCAGGATGCTCATGGTGCCCTCACGATTTGACGGTGTGCTCGGGGATGACGACGCGGGTGCCCTTGCGGACGGGATGCCCGGTGCCCTCGTACTGGCGGGCGATCTGCGGGTTCGCGGTCTTCAGCTCGGCTTCGGTGACCCCGTTGTCGTTGGCGATGTCCTGGAAGGTGGATTTGCCGTCCGCGGTCACGGTGTGCTGCTTGATGACTTTCTTCCCGCCTCCTCCTCCGCCGCCGCCGCCGCCTCCGGTGCTCTGCAGGTGCATGGACGGCGGGAAGCCGCCCTGGCCGTTGACGGGCGGCTGCCCGGCGAACGCGATGGCCTGCTCGACCAGGGACTGCTGCGCGGCGGTGACGGGCTGGCCGGTGATGTACTTGCCGAGCGCGTTGCCGATCGTGTTCGGGTCGCCGCCGAGCTGGTTGACCATGTAGGACTCGGCGTACTGGGCCCAGCTGGCGTTGTCGGTGAACAGCGGCAGCCCGCCCGTGCTGCCGCCGCCCGGCGTGACCGGGTAGGCGACGCCGCTGCCGTATCCGTAGCCGCCTCCGCCTGCTTCCTGCGCGTAGGGAACGCCGGTCGCCGGGTCGATGCCGTAGCCTCCGGTGCCGCCCGCGGCTTCCTGCGCGTAGGTGAGTCCGGTCGCCGGGTCGACCGCGTTCGGATCCGTGGTCGCGGCCGCCGTGGTCCCGGCGGCCGCGGCTTTCTTCGACCGGTACACGGCGATGATCACCACGACGCCCGCGACCCCGGCCAGGGCCAGGGCTGTCTGCTTCTTGACCGGGCCGATGCCCGGCAGCTTGACCGTGCCGCCTTCAGCCAAGGAACTCAGCTCCCCACGGCGCCGGGGCGGACGGCTGCGCCGACTGGAGCGACGGCCCGGTCGGCGGGTCCGGCGGCGGCTGGTAATCCGAGGCGAGGCCGGTGTAGCCGGCGGAGTAGTCGGCGCCGACGCCGGGGACCTGGCCCTCGAACGGGGAGCCCTCGCCGACCGGGTAAGAGCGGACATGGGCGGGCTGGATCTGCAGGGCCCGCTGCGCGCCCTGCGTCGAGTTCGGCGGCACCGGGATGTCGCCGGTGGCCCGGTACCGGCTGACATGGCTGGAATCCATGCCGTACCGGTTCAGGTTCTCGCCCTCGGCCGTCCAGCCGGAGTCGCGGCGGAAGCCGGTGTTGGCGTTGCCGATCATCTGCCGGCCGGGCAGCTCGAGGCCGCCCTCGCCGGGGCTGACCCACCCGAACCGCTGCCATTCCTCGACGTGGGTGGAGGTCGGCTGGAACGTAAAGCTGGCCGGGTCACCCGAATCGAGCGAATGCAGGGCGGCGTTGGCGCGGACGAGCTCGGCGTAGGCCTCGCGGTCGGACACGCTGCCGGTGTTCGCGATGTGCTCGTGCGGCCACGGCGCGGCGTGGGACCGGGTCATCGTGGAGTTGGCGTAGGCGTCGGGATCCTGGCCGGCCGGGGCGTCCGGCGGGATATCGCCGATCAGCGGCCCCGCGACATTGGCGGGGGCGAGGCCCGGGCCGCCGGGAACGACTTCCCAGGGCAGCCACAGCGAGCCGCCCGGCTCCCAGGTCCACTGGCCGTGCGCCGGGTTCGCGGGGCCGCCGTGGATCTCAGGGGCCGGCGCCCCCGGGTCGGTGATGACCGCGGTGGCGGCCTGGGTCCGGACCGCCGGGGCGATGCCCTGCGGGGCTGCCATTACGCACGGCCCATCGCTGTCTTGTCGGTACCGGAGATGAACCGCTGCCCGGCGCCGAGGGCCGAGGAGATCCCGGACGGGTTCGTCGCGACGACATACAGGGCGCTGATTCCCAGGATGCCCATCAGCCATTTCTGCAAGGTCGTCATCTCAGTACCCCATTACGGTCAGGACGTTTTCCAGCGGTGTCGGCGCGCGGCCGAACGGGACGATCAGCACGGTGAGCAGCGACAGCCATGCCAGGCCCACCGCGAATCCCGGGGCTGCTTTCTCCAGGCCGCCGAGCGCCAGGGCCAGGCCCAGGGTGGCCGGGATGACGCGCCAGTTGAACGCTTTCCACGGCTGCTGGCCGTTGCCGGCCAGGGGCGCGAAGAGGACCTCGTTGGCGGCGGTGATCGCGCCGACAGCGAGGACGATCCCCGTGCTCTGCGCCATGGCTCGGGTCAGAACCGGGGGATCTTGCTGCCCACGACGGGCAGGGCGCGGATCTTGCTCTCGAAGATGACGCCGGCGAGGATCAGCCCGGCCCAGATCAGCCATTCTTTCTTCATATCGCTCCTTCCGGGTTAGACCGCGACGGGGTCGAGCTCGTAGACGCCGGCGACCTGCAGGAGCCGGCCGCCCTCGTCGTAGTGGGTCGCGATCGCCGATCCCTGGACGACGCTGCCGTCGGCGAGGTGAACGTGGTGGGTGGGGGCCTGCAGCCGCGCGGCTGCCTCGGCTGCCGCCCGTGCCGCTTCCTCGTCACGCTCGCGCTTCTCCTGCCGCAGTGCCCGGAATTCGGCGATCTCCTCGGGAGTCAGCTGGCCGCTGGACACGACAGCCGCCTCGTGCGCGGCTGCGAAATCCTCGGGCACGCCGGTCTGCACCGGGACCCCGGCCGGGGACAGCGAGTATGCGGTCCTGCCCGCGGTCTGCTCGCGCGCCAGCTTCGCCGCGAATCCTGTCAGCTGCTCAGCCATCTGCCCTTCACCCCTGGACGATCGAGTAGTAGTCGGCCGTGACCGGCGCGATCCAGTTGGTCAGCACGTTCAGCGACCCGGCGAGGGCGAAGCTGCCGGAGAGCCGGACGAGCTGGTTGGTCTTGGTGTCGAGATAGCGCTGGCGGAGCTCGGCGCCGGGCTGCATGTCGAAATCCTGGGTCCGCCACCACACGTAGACGCCGTACTCGCGGCCGAGCGCGGTGTCGGGGTTGTTGAAGAGCCCGTAGGAGCGGCCCATTTCGCTGGCCCACCGCTTGGTGGTCTTCGCGAACTGGATGATCTGGCCGTACTGCAGGGTGACCGGGCTGGGGAACGCGGCGTCGCCGCCGAGCCGGGTACCTGAGGCGGTGTCGAGGAACTTGTAGATCAGGTTCCGGATCGGGAAGCCGATCCCGTTGACCAGGTCATAGTTCGCCGAGCTCGCGGGGACGGCGCCGTTCTCGGTCCGCCAGTACTGCAGGGTACCGGGCAGCGGCGGGGCCGAGGAGAACGACCGGCCCATCGGCGACGCGGCGACCGGCGAGCTGTAGGAGACGGGGAAGGCCACCATCTGCATGGTGCCCATCACCGAGGGGACCTGGTTGTAGGAGGCGGCCTGGCTGTTGAGCCACAGCTCGACGGTCCAGCCGGGCTTGGACTTGTTCTCCGCGGTGCCGATCGAGTCGCGGGCGCAGAATTCGAACGGCAGGTACAGGCTGAAGCTGAAGCTGCCCGCGGTGGGGCCGGATCCGGCGATCGCGGTCCAGGTCAGGTCCGCTCTCGGATCCGCGATGTTCTGGTAGGCGCCGAATTTGCACAGCGTGAGCCAGTCGTATCCGCTGATCGGGCCGATGACGGCCTGCTGGCCGAGGTCCCGCAGCGTTATCTTCTGCACGGCGGAGACCGGGTTGTCACCGGAGTACGACACGGTGTTCCCCGAGTTGGCGGTGACGACCATGTTGAAGTCGAACCAGACGCCGCGGATCCACCCGGTCGGGGTGATGTTGTAGATCGGGAACTGCTGGGGCGCGGTGGTCTGCAGCAGCGAGAACTGGCCGCCGTCCTGGGCCTCGTTGTCGTACATTCCGACCGGGAACGGGTAGGGGCGCGGCGCGGGAGCGGCGCTGGTCTTGGCGCCTGTGCCGGCGGGCCTGGCCGGGGCTACGGCTGGGGTGGTCACATCGTCCTCCTAGTTCGCCAGCGCCAGGCGCTGCCGCGTGAAGTCCTCGACGGTCAGCCGGGGGATCAGCTCATGACTGGACAGGCGGGCGTCGTCGCGGTCGACGAAGACCAGGCCCTTGTCGTAGGCCTCGCGGTGCCACTTGAGCATCGACTCGGCCTGGCAGGTGCTCATCAGGTACCGCTCGACGCGGAGGTAGGCGTACCACTTCTCGTTGTGGTGCTGGTGCCGGATCGCCTCATGCCGGGTGTCATACAGGTCGCCGTCCGAGCTGCCGTCGGCCAGGGCCACGGCGAAGATCTTGTTCAGGTTGCTGGACACGCCGAACGCCGCGCCGGCGGCGCGGTGCAGGTTGTAGGTGTCGGCGACCTTTTTCGCGGCATCGCTGTGGCCGCCGCCGCCGGGGCGGGCCCATTCGCAGCCGTGATCGTGCGCCACCAGGACGGTCATGTCAGATCAGGCCCGCGCACAGCGCCAGCCCGGCGCCCATGGTCTGGGTGACGGTGCCGGGCACGACGTTGCCGCCCAGGGCGAACACGCCGGTCGCGGCCGCGATCCCGAACCGGGTGTGCGCGGCGTCGGTGCCCATGTTCAGGCCCAGCTGCGCCGAGCCGGGATTCGGGCTGCCGAGCGCGGTACCGAGGGTGCCGGCGACGGTCCAGCCGATCCAGTACCGGCCGCTGGGCAGCCCGTTCGCCAGCGCGGCCAGGGCCGCGGCGGAGTAGGTCAGGACCAGCCGGTTCAGGCCCGCCGCGCCCGCGTTGACCGCCGGGGAGATGGCCAGGATGTAGCCGGCGGCGAGCGGGCCGATCGGGTCCATGGTGATCAGGGCGGCCTGGATATTGGTCCACGACCCGAGGACCACGTTGGGGACCAGGATGTTGCCCGGCACCGGCGGCGAGTCGGGCTCGTCCCGGTAGTACAGGCCGGCCAGGTACTGCACGGTGGTCGCGAACGACGCGGAGATGATGCAGGCCGCCGGATCCAGGGTCCAGGCGGCCAGGCCGACGTCGATCGCCTCGGTCACGCACGCGTTGTAGGCGCCGCCGGCCTGGGACCGGATCGGGCGGCCGTCCCTGCGGTATCCGATGATCCTGCCAGCTGGCCTCATGCCGCGCTCCCCTGATCGGGCTGATGGTGCAGCCAGCCCCCAGGGGGAACAAAAACGGTCAGTCTCCGCCCCCTGGAGACTGACCGTCACCAGCCACTATATGCGCGGCGGAAGACAGTTATCAATTACGGCCCGATAATGCACATCGCGGGTCCGCCGGACCCGTCGGATCCCGCTTTGCTTATGTAGAGCTGGTCGGAGATGTTGTTCCGGCCGATCCGGTGGACCTCGAGATTCTGCACGACCTCGGATACGTACTGCGGGTCGACGCCGCCGATCTCGCCGAAACGGTCCCGGTTCCTTTTATCGCCGTCGTGGCCGAAAAACAAATGGGTCGGCTGATTCCAGAAAAACGATGTGACCGATCCTTCTTTCGTGCCCGATGCTTTCGTGTTGCAGCCCCACAGCCCGCATTCCATGGAACGCCCGTCGGTCAGGATCTCGGAGAAGAACTGGTTCATGTTCAGGATGACGGCCTGCTTGTAGATGTCGTCGGCCACGTAGACCGATCTGCCGGACTGGTAGGCGTCGACGGCGCAGGCCTTCAGCTGCCGCTCGATGTGGGCCCGGTCCGCCTCCAGGATCTTGTCCGGGTCCTGGTCCGGGCTGGCGTTCAGGTGCCGCGGCCACAGCGCCCAGCCGGCCGGCCGGCTCTTGAATGAGGCGGGCGGCGGCCACCGCGGCACCTCCCGCAGCCCGAGCGCGGCGTTCCACTCCGCGGCGGTCTTGTCGCGGCGCTTGGGGATCCCGACCCGGACCGACAGGTAACCGGCGTACTGCTTCAGGGTGGCCGCCAGGAGCTGGTACATCCACTGGGACTTGCCGCCGCCGGTCGGCTGGGCCAGCGCTACGTGCTCGCCGGGCGTGTATTCCCAGTAGCCGTCCAGGAATTCGTCACGGCTGAGCCGGGTCAGGGCCACCGCGGGCCGTCCTCGCGATCTGGTGCACGTCCTGCGCGACCCGGTAGCCTTCCCGCGCCGCCAGGCCCGAGGCCATCATCACTATGAACGCCGGGGTCAACTTCGATGAGGGGTGCGCCGCGAACCAGAAAAGCGACCCCACGAACATGCCGAGCAGCATGATCCGGTTCTCCGGCTCCCGGTAAAGGGTCACCACTGACCGGGCGGCATTCCCCGCGGCGTCCTCGAGCACGCCGGGCTCGCTCAGTTTCAGGGCCGGCAGTTTCGTGCCCATTAATTCGCTCCCGGGTGGTACTGGGCCTGCGGCCCGGCGGACAGCAGGTTCTTCCGGATGGGGCTAATGGTGCCCCGGCCCGGCTGGACGCTGACCCTGACGGTCGTCTACTCCAGTAAGTTCGGGCCGGGGCACGGCCTCGAAAAGCGCGGCGAGGCAGATCTTCACCGCGTGGCTGATCATCGCGGGGGTCGGGCACGCATCCATGATCAGGAATGTCGAGGCGATCCGCGGCGGCGATAGCAGCGGCGATCGCGTCGACAAGACCAGCAGGTACGCCGCCGCCGGCTGGGTGTTCTGCGCGACGAGTACCAGCGTGAGGTCATACAGGACTGGCTCGCCCGCGTGGTTCTCCCGGATCGCCGTCTCGACTTGCCGGTACAGCTCGGGCCGCGCATTGGCCGGGCCCGGCTCGCGGAGCAAGGGCAGCATCTCACCCTGATCCTCGGTCATGCCGCCTGCCCTTCGAGCTGCTGGCTTACCAGTTCCTGGGCCCCGCGGGCCATCAGCTTCAGCTGGTCCTCGGAGAACGCCTTCCACTCGGCCTCGGTCTGCACGGCGATCTGCCGGATCTCGTCGCTGATGTCCTTGCCGCGCCACAGCTGCGCGGACTGCGCGACGAACGGCGTGATCATGAACATCGCCGGGAGGACCCACGACGCGGACCCGCCGGTCAGCGCGATCACGCCGGCCCGGACTGTCGCGTTGTGCTGCGCGCCGAGGTTCGCGGCCCTGATAAGCGCGGGGCCGTTTTCCTTGAGCACGGCGGCCTGGGCACGGACCCGGACTTTCAGGCTGTCCATTTTCGCCGAGACCGGGATGCCGGCCAGGACCATCCAGAGGCCCTCGCTGAACTCGGCGAGCTCGGCGCTGTAGTCGGCGCCGGGCAGCTGCGGGGCGACGGCCTTGACCGCCGTCTGGGTGCGGGCCTTGTCGGCGCCCTTGGCGGTCTTGCCGCCGCGGCCGGGGCCGGGCAGGTTCTGCCGCGGCTTGCCGTTCGCGCCGATCCCGTAGGGCGCTTTCGGCGTCGCGCCGTCCGGCTCGTAACCGAACGGGGCGTCCGGGTCCCGGCGCTTCCGCGGCGCCGGGTAATCCGGCTTGCCCTCGCCGGCCGGCGGGTCCGCGGCCATGGCCTTGTCGAACTGGTCCTGCGCGGCCTGATCGGGCTCGGCCTCGACGAGCTGCCCGTCCGCGGTCACCAGGGCCTCAGGCACGGCGGGTCCTGGCCAGTGCTACGCAGGCGACCACGAGGGCCAGGACGCCGAGGAACAGAGCCGCGGCCGAGAGACGGCCGGCGGTGTCGATCGAGTCGCGGGCATTCGCCACGGCGGCCTTCGCGGTTTTGAGGCTGACCATGGCCGCCACGTTACCATCAGTGTGACGAAAAGGATGGTGGGAAATGGCGAGGGGCCCGGCGCCGGCGTGGTCCGCGAAAGACTGCAGCTGGGATCATCTCGTCGCCGCGGCCATCAGAGCCGGGCCCGGCGTGCCGCTCGTCTACCAGGGCATCGAGACCGCGGACCGGGCCATGGAGATCAAGCGCGGCATCTACCGCTGCGGCCGGCACCGCAAGATCTCGGTCCAGGTGTCGTGGCCCTACCGCGGCATCACGACCAGCAAATCGGAGAACTGGCCGCCCGACAAGATCAAGGGCACCTACCGGCTCACGATCATCGTGCATCCGAAAACGCGGGGCCGCAAGCATGTCGTCACCGTGCACGGCACCGACCGCACTCAATGGCCCTATGACCCGCGGGCCCGCGGCTAACCGAATAGGAGAACGTCATGGCATTCTGCACTGTCTGCGGCGCGAACCATCACGCCGACGAGGAAGACGCCGCCGCGGCGATGGACCGCGAAGTCGAGATGGAACGGCTGCGCACTAAGCGCGATATCGAAGTGGCGCGCATTCAAGCCGGCGTCACCCGCGATACCGCCGAGACTTACACCGAGTCGGAGGAGACGATCGCGGCTATCGAGGCGGAATCCGGCGTCCTAGCCGCCGAGGCCGTCGCCGAGGTCCTGGAGGACATCGTCACCCCCGAAACTGAATCCCAGCCCGAAACAATAATTGTCGATGCCCCCGAGATTGATGAGAATGAGGGCGGGGAGACTATCGAGCCGAAAGACAATTCCGGGGAGCCGCCGGAGACCGATAAGAAGAGTAATTGGTCTTACTGGTGACCTATAGCGGCTGAGGCCCCTGCATTTAACTCTGCAGGGGCCTCATATTGCGCGGACTGGGGTAACTTACCGCGCAAAATTTGCCCAGTCTCCGTTTCGCTGCCTATCGCATAGTTTACGACCAGGGCGGCGGCCGTTAAAGGCCGGCGAGCGCCTTGAGCTGCATCTGGATGACGCCGTGCTCCCAGTCTGAGGGCTGCCAGATCACGTGCATGCCGTGGAGCTGGGCCAGGATCGCGGACCGCCATTTCCACTGCTCGAGGGTGAGACGGCCACGGCCCGATTTCAGCTCGGCGAACAGGAACCCGGCCGGGCCGAGCAGCACCAGGTCCGGGAACCCGGCGTCGCCCTGCAGGCGGCGCCCGTCGGGATGGTGATACGCCAGCAGCCCGAGATCGGCGGCGGCCTGGAGGACGTGCTCGAGCAGCTGCTGCTCGGTCACCGGGGGTCCCAGAAATCGTGCTCGCCGTAGACGAGGCTGGTGTCCCAGGAGATGCCGATCGCGGGATCAGCGGGGAAGCACTGGATGGCCCAGATCCAGGCCGGATCGATCTCGAGGTGCCAGTTGTCGGCGATGTTGGCGCAGAGCGCGACGGGGGTCCAGTAGATGTTGTCGAGGGTGGCGATCCAGAGCCGCGGCCGCCGCGGCCCGAGCTGCTCGAACAGGTACGGCAGCGTGAAGCGAGAGCAGTAGATGCCGCCGTCATGATGGCCGGCCTCGGCCCGGGCATCGAGGAACGCGGGCGCCTGGGCCGGGGTGGCGTCGTAGCGCTCGACGTCGGCGAACCGGGCCAGCGTGGCGGAGGCGGCCCGGCCGGTGGTGGAGATGCCGACCATGCGGGAGAACCGGCGGATCTGGTTGTCGGGCCAGGCATATCTGCCGGTGCGGTAGGCGGCGACCGGGTCTGTGAATCCGGCGGGGAGCAGGTCGGGCCGGATGGTGTCGGCCATGCGCAGCGGCGACTGGATGGTTGGGTCGCTCATGGTGGTTCCTTTCGTTGGGATGGCTGGCCCGGCTGGGTCCAGCCCATGGCGGCGCGGATCGCCGCCGCGTAGGGCGCGGGGTCGGCCCGCTGGCTTGCGGTGGCCGCGGCCGCGGCGCGCTCGGATTCCTGCCGTGCGAGCAGAGCGGCGTTCTCGGCGGCGCGGCGCTGCGACGGCGATGGCAGCGGCCGGCCGTCGGGCCCGGTCCAGTAGGCGCGGAGCCGCCAGGCGATCACGGCGCGGGCATGCCGGGCCGTCCGGATCAGGTAGGGAAGCCGCTGGCCGTGCCACCCCGCGTAAGCCAGCGCCTGGGAGGGGTCGCCTGGCTGCCAGCCGGCGCCGGCGAGCGGGCGCGCCAGGTAGCCGCTCCATCCGTCGGTGATGCCCTGGCGGCTCCACTGGCGGATCTCGCGCGCCAGCACGCCGGCCGGCCCTGCGCCCGCGGCCAGTTCCGCGCATCCCGGCCGGCCTCCGGGGCGAGTCCGCGCGGAGCGCGGGCCTTTCCGCCCTTGACTTTCGCCGTCTCGCGCGGGGCTGTCTCTTCTACTACCTGTAGCTTCACCCGTAGGGGGGCGAGTTAGCGGGGACGGCTCGGGAACCCGCGGCGCGGCCGCGATTTTTCGGAGGATCGCCCGGGGCAGGCACAGCACATAGACGGCGGCGTCGGAGCGGGATTCGGCGCCGTGCCAGTATTTGCGGCCGGGCCGGACCAGGCCGAGGATCCCGGCCCGGCCGAGGAGCCGCCGGACTGCTTTCCAGGTCGACACCGCGATGCCCGCGGCCGCGCAGAGCTCTTCCCGCGGGTACATGACAGTCCCGTCAGTCCAGGACGCGCGGGCGGCGAGCAGCCGGACCACGGCCAGGACGTGGTCGCGGAAATCGGCGCGCGTCCCGGCGATCTCTGGGCTGACGGAAACGCCGTCGAGGGCGAGGCGGGACAGACGGCGGCCCATCAGCCGCCGGGAGCCGGGCGGGACCGCGCGGAGGATCTCACCCGGGCCAGGGGCGAGCTTGCGGGTCAGGTCGCCGTGACGGGCCTTATGGCCCCGGTAATCTGCCACTGCATGCGGGGAGGCTCTCGTAGGGGACGCGCGGATTCACAGCGGGTGGCTCATCCGGTCGAGGGCGGTCAGGTCGACGGCGGCGAACGCGACCGCGTTGGACAGCACGGTGAACGGCATCCCCGCTGCGCCCGGTTCGGGGGCCAGGTCGGCGGCTTCGCAGGCCAGATCCCAGACCACGAGCAGCATCCGGGCCAGCACCACGTCGGGCAGGCCCGGGAACTCGAGCCGCAGCGAGTCGGCGAGCTTGCGGCCGTTCTCGATGTTGGCCGGGTCAACGGCCGCGGAGTGATCCGCGATGAATTTGAGGGACGCCCGGTATCTGCCTTCCAGCTCGGCGGGCTGCGATGATGGAGCAGGCCCGGCGGCCTCTTCTGACCTGGGGGGGCGCGGCAGTCGCCGCCGGGTCCCCGCCCGTTTCCCGGCCGGCCACCGGTCCCGGACCCATGAGATGCTCACTCCGGGCTCTTCAGGGCCAGGTACATCAGGTGCGAGGTCAGGACCCGGCTCAGCACCGACGCGTTGACTGTCTGGTCCGGCGTGCTGCCGGTCAGGATGTCGCCGCCAGGCGTGATGATCGCGATCGCCACGCTGACGATATCCTCGGCCGGCACGTCAATGATGCCGCTGATCAGCCGGTGCAGCTCGTCAACCGTGATGGCGGCCTCTGTCTCATGGATGCTGGTCACCGGGCTGTCCCTACCGCTGAGAGCGGGGTGAGGACCGCGGCCAGGGCGCGGAGCGTCAGGCCCGGTACGGCGCCGGACAGGAACAGCAGCGCGTCGCGGGCCTGATCCGGGTCGAGGTCCCGGATCCGGGCGCGGGTTTCCTCGCCCCAGGGCACGCCCGGCCAGGGGGGCGAGGCCGCCGTAGCAGTAACGACCTCGCCCCCGGTGCCCGGCCGCGGCGGCCCGGAAGCACGGGGACGCGCTTCCTCGGCGGGGAGAGTCACGGCCCCGCGTGCCGGCGGCCGGGCCATCACCGCGACGCTCCGGGTACGCGCCCGGAAGATCATCGCGGTGGCCTGCCACGCCGAGACGGCACCGAGATCCTGCAGCCAGCGGATCCCGGACAGTTCCTCGGCGTACACCGGATCAGAAACGAACCTGGCAGCCGCCGCAATCCGGGGGGGATTCGGATTCGACGGGGGAACGGCGGCCGCCAGGGCCTGCGGGCCCGGCGCCAGCATCTTCACGACGCGCGCCGGGATGTCTCGAAGGGCCAGCCGAGCTCATTGATCGAGACGCCGAGCGCCTTACTGATTTCCTCGATCTCGCGGGCCCTGAGCGGGGTCGCCCTGGTGAGCCGCTTGCTCACCGTGGTCTGATGCCAGCCCAGCCGGCTGGCGAGCTCAGACTGGGACATGTCCTGCCGGGCCATCTCCGCCTTGATCTCGGCGATGACCACGTCCTCGAAGCTCATCTGGGGCATGCGTGTGATCTAAGCCGGCACGGTGTAGAAAAATCAAGCCCATCTTGAATGTTGGCCGGCATTTCTTATAGTCTGAGCGCGTGAAAGAAGCTCAGGCAGATTCAGTCATACGAGACTTCATCGCCACACAGGTCCGGATGGAGCTGGCCCGCAAGCGGATCTCAGTCAGCGAGGCGGCCCGGCGGCTCGGATGGGGCCAGATGGTCCTGCAGCGGCGTGTCGTCGGCGAGCGCGCCTTCGAGGCCGAGGAGCTGGCCTTGCTGGCCAGGCTGCTCGATGTGCCGATCGAGCGGTTTTTCCCGGGCCAGGACGTCAGAACACCGGGATTCTGTCGCGCACGGCTGGAGCTGGCGGCATGACGCGCGTGCCCAGGCCGGACCCGAAGGCCTTCGCCGCTCAGGCCACCGCCCAGGCCGCG
>Ga0209040_10001551_pt1 | contig 18174 bp, 17 predicted proteins | sample BogFormECP12_OM3_FD_188240 | JGI IMG/M metagenome (GOLD analysis project Ga0209040, IMG submission 188240) | Bog forest soil microbial communities from Calvert Island, British Columbia, Canada - ECP12_OM3 (SPAdes) (version 2) | ecosystem: Environmental > Aquatic > Freshwater > Wetlands > Bog ...
GGGTTACTGATCCACATGACAAAGAAAGCTCTCCAAAAAGCCCCAAAGAAGACCCTATGGAAGGATGTTTGGCCACTTCGCCGCCCGAACGGAACATGGCAAGTTCAGAACGCGGCTCGGTGGTTCGAGGATTTCTTACGCATTCCTCCCGGCAGCGTCGTGTTCATGCGGCCAAATGGCAAGCCTGCTAAGCCGACAGATACGATCACTTCTTTGCGAGCAAAAGACGCTTTCCAGCTTTCCCACAGCCACGACGACTACGAACTATAACTACTTATGGGATACGGATTCTGAGGGCAAGGTCACTGCTCACCGTTCTAGCCTCCCTCTAACTCGCATTACTTTCGACAGCCTGATCCCTGATTCCTGTTCCCCAATCCCCGTTTTTCTTGGCGTACAATTTCGCCCGTTTCGCTAAAATAGAAATAGAGACTAAAACTCCCCAGAAAGACCGCCCAACGGCGGTCTTTTTCATTTGTGGCCCGATTCCACCCGATCAAAGGAGCCGAACCATGCCCAAGACCACGCCCGGTTGTGCCATCTGCACCTTTATTCTTCCTGCCAGACGCCGCTGCGGCGTACCCGCCCTTCGCGGACGCGCCTTCTGTCGCCACCATGAGCGTTCCCCTCGGCGCATCGTCCAGGACAATCTGGAGGCGAAAATGGCGCGCTACCGCCGCGAACTTGAGTCCATGGACCTGCCTCGGCTCCTCGACGCCCTCCTCGAAAAGCTTGATCTCCTCCGCGCCATCATTCCCGGCTATCCGGAAACCCGCCTCGTTCTCGGCGTTGCCTCCTGCCGCCTGGCTGTGCTCATGTCGAACTACTTCGAGGACGCTCCCGCGCCATCAGTAGAGCCCGATCCAACCGGAATCCTCAGCTACGAAGAACTGGAGAAATTCGCAGCCAGTCTCATTCGAACCATAAATTGAGAAGAGCAAGCGAGGCCTCGCCGTCTGCAGGACCAGCTAAATTACATGATTGCAATTAGATAGCAGTCCAGTCCAAATTTAAGTCTCGGAGAATCAATGAGATGGAGAAAAATATCGTCGCACGATCAGGAAACAGTCTGGATTCAATAAGATAGGTCAAGTACTCTGATTACAATGAGATAGTCGCACAGTCCAAAATTAAGCCTCAGAGAATCAATCAGATGAAGCAAATGAGGCAGAATGGGCAGAGTGGGGGGGAGGGGAGGGGGTAGCCCTTAATGTGGCTGGTTTCTCCACAGCAGCGGAACGTAGTACTCCTCGAGATACCAGGAAAGAAGAAACAGAAGCGCCATCCCCGCCAGCGCCCAGAGGAACAACTGCACCGGCAAAGTCCGCGTTACCGGAGGCTCCCCCGGCTCCGTTGACCGGAAGAGCAGTCCGCTGGCAAAGCACACGCACGCGGCCAGCGCGATCCGCGACAGGGAACCCACCAGTCGCTCTTCCCACCGGCTGCCCGGAACAAAGAAAGCGCTGACCAGCAAGGCATAGAGCGACAGGATGCTCATGACAAACGAGAGCGCCTTGCCGAGTTCGAGAAGCACAGAAGCCTCCCGCATACCTGAAAGCTACCCTTGAATTCCCTTCAATGCGGGATAGACCTTCCGGTACGCCTCATATCCCACAGCATACCGCTGTACGGCCCTCGCGTCAGGCTCAATCTGCTGTGCGATCTCAATCGCCGCTCCACACGCCGCCTCGAGATCGGCCCACACACCCGCGCCAACGCCCGCCAGCAGCGCAGCCCCAAAAGCCCCGCCCTCCTCGGCCACCAGGACGTCCGACGTATAGCCGTAGACCGCGGCCTGGATCTCCCGCCACAGTCGCCCGCGCGCGCCGCCCCCACCCAGCCGCACACCCTTGACCGGAATCCCCAGCTCGGAGAAGAGCGTAAAGGTATCCTTGAGCGAGTAGGCGACACCTTCCAGCACTGCCCGAACCAGGTGTCCGCGCGTATGACCCGCCGTCAGGCCCACGAACGCCGCTCGCGCACTGGAGTCCAGATGCGGAGTCCGCTCGCCGAGAAGATACGGGGTCCAGAGCAGCCCGTCGCTCCCCGCCGCGACTTCCGCCGCCGCCGCTGTGAGCGTGTCGTAGTCCGCCCCCGGAGCGATCGTGTCCCTCAGCCAGCGCAGCGAGAGCCCCGCCGCCTGCGTCACCCCCATCACATGCCAACGTCCCGGTACGGCGTGGCAGAAGGTGTGAAGGCGCCCCAGCGGATCACGGGTGGGCGCCGCGGTCGCCGCGAACACCACCCCCGAAGTCCCGATGGTCGCAGAAACCGACCCCGGCGCCAGGATCCCCATCCCGACAGCCCCGGCCCCCTGGTCCCCGGCTCCGGCCACCACCGGCGTTCCCGCCGTAAGCCCCGTATACCCGTCACCCCCCGAAATCTTCGCGCAAATCTCCGGCGATTCAAACAACTCAGGCAACCAGCTTTCGGGAATCCCCGCAATGCGCGCCACCTCCGAAGACCAGCGCCGATGCGCGACATCCAGCAACAAGGTGCCCGAAGCCTCCTGCACATCCATCGCATAGGTGCCCGTCAACCGGTAGCGAACATAGTCCTTCGGACAAAGGACATGCGCAATCTTCCCAAAGATCTCCGGCTCATGCTTCCGCACCCAGAGCAGCTTGGTCAGCGTAAAGTTGGGCAACGCGGGATTCGCCGTCAGCTCGATCAACCGCTCACGCCCGATCTCCGCATGTAGCCATGCGCACTCCTCATCGGTCCGTTGATCGCACCAAATCAACGCAGGCCGCAACACTTCGCCCTCGGCATCCAGCGTGACCGCCCCATGCATCTGCCCGGTAAGACCGACGGCTTCAATCGCCGTTGTCCCGGTCGCTGCGATCACAGCGCGAATTGCCTCCTGCGCCGCCCGCCACCAATCCTCCGGATCCTGCTCCGCCCAACCGGGTTGGGGGCTCCGAAAGGGAACATGCTCCACCGCCGCTGAGGCGGCGAGTGTGCCGCGCCCATCGACTAAGACCGCGCGCGTACCGCCAGTGCCTACGTCCAGTCCGAGAAGCACGCTTATGAACTCCCGAAGTAAATCGATGTATTGCGAAAACACTCTATCACCGCAAAAGTGCGCTGGTGAATCTGAAAAGAAGTTGTCGTCCGATCTGCACAGAATCTTCTTGCATTGGGCGCCACGCATCGGCTATCCATAGGTGCACCCTTTCGCAGGCTGCTTCCTCTCTCCCAACAGCGCTGCACATTTGTGATCGATGGAGGAACCACCTATGAAAAGCATATTCAATACAGCAAATGACCATACCCTTGCCTTGGTCCGTCTCGTGCTCGGAATCGTCTTCTTTATGCATGGAGCGCAGAAAACGCTTGCCTGGTTTGGCGGCTTTGGCTTCCATGCCACCATGCACTTTTTTACGGTTGACATGGGCATTCCTGCCGTATTCGCATTCCTCGCCATTTCGGCAGAGTTTCTCGGCGGAATCGGGCTGATCGTCGGCTTTCTTTCGCGCATTGCAGCGTTTGGAATTGCCGTGAACATGTTGGTCGCCATCGCTGTCGTCTCGCACAATGGCATCTTCATGAACTGGTATGGCACTCAGAAGGGTGAAGGTTACGAATATCACCTGCTGGCGATCGCTCTCTGCATACTGATTATGGTCAAAGGCGCAGGCGCCCTTTCGGTAGACCGCGCGCTCACGAAGGCTTAGAACCTTCACCACGGCTGCCTCCATCGTTGGCCCTTCTTCGGGCAGAGGCTATTCGTTTTTCTTGACACAGCATTCGTAAGTTTTAACTTACCGTTAGTCTTAGCTTACGAATGGCCGTGCTGAAGCCTTGTCCATTCTGGAGTTAGCGAATGAAGCCCACGCTCTTTTTGCGCATTGCCTCCATCATCGCCCTGGTCTTTTGTGCCGGACACACCATCGGCGGGGTCTTCTCCAAGCCGGCTCCCGGCGTGCAGACGTTTGTTGTCCAGATCATGAAGGCAAACACCTTCGACGCCATGGGTAGCCTGCGCACGTTCTGGGACTTCAACCTTGGCTACGGCCTGATCCTGTCAACTGTTCTGTTCACCCACTGCATCTTGTTCTGGCAACTCGGCACGCTTGTGAAAGTTGACGGGGCGCGTCTGCGTCCCATCTTCGCGCTGTTGGGTCTCGAATTTCTGGTTCAGGCGCCAATCGCTGGCCGATTCTTCTTTCTGGGACCGTGCATCTTCTCGCTGGTGATTGCCGCGTGCCTCGCGGCAGCGTTCTTCAGCGCAGGCACAATGGAATCTGCCACGTGAGCCTCTTGCTCCTACAGGTGGAACCAGCGGTCCGCGCCGAACACCAGACCGAGCGTGATCAGCGCGATCGTTACCTCACCGACCGCGCCAACAATGAATGGCCGCGCTCCCTGCTTGCCCAGCTCGCGCAGATTGGTCCGGAGCCCTACACCGGCGAACGTGAGAAGGAAGGCCCAGCGCGAGAGATTTCCCAGAGCCGTCAATTGCGGCTTGGTGAAGACGCTCAGCGTCGCCAGCAGCGAGATAAGAAGAAAACCGAGCACAAATTTGGGGAACTTGTTCCACAGAAACGCCCCCTTGTTCTTCACCTCGGCCGCCTGCCCTTTGGACGCCCAGTAGATCGCGTATCCAAGCACGACGAAACCGATCAGCGCATTCCGGCACGTCTTGGCCAGTACGGCCACTTTGCCCGCTGCGTCGGAGTAGAGTGCGCCTGCCGCCGTTGCCTCCGCTGTATTGTCGACCGCCAGGCCCGTCCACAGACCGTAAGCATGATCGCTCATATGCAGTGCATGGCCCACCACCGGAAAGACGAACAGCGAGATTGCGCCCAACGCCAGAATGGCCGCAATCGCATACGAAGCATCTTCATCGTCCGCGTCGATTGCGCCCTGAGTAGCGATGATCGCCGACACGCCGCACACCGAGGAACCCACGGCAAGCAGAGTCACCAGCTTGGGAGACAGTTTGAACCCGCGCCCCAGATAAGTCATGAAGGTAAGCGCCACCGCCAGTTCGATGAAGACCAGCACCAGGCTCAATCCACCCAGGCGCAGTACATCGCCTAGCAGGAATCGCGCCCCGAGCAGCACGATGCCAGCCTTTAGCCAGAACTCGTAGGTCGCAACCCCTGCGCGAAAGATCGCCGGCACGCCAACGGTGTTCGAAATTGCAAGCCCCAGCAGAATAGCCCACAGCACATACTCGATATTTGGCAGCGCCAGGTGATGCGCCTTGCCATAGTGGGCGATGGATTGCTCGATGAACTTGCCGGCATAGCCGACCGCCAGCAACAGCAGAATTCCGGGGATCAGTCCGAAAAGGCGGCCTGAGAGCGAGGTCGCGCGAACCCGGGGAAGTGCAACAGAACTTGCCATAACCGGCTCCTTACCACGGAACCGTTTTTAAAATGCCGAAGCGAACCAGCAGGGCCGCGAACAGCGCGAGCAGGACAGCCCAGCTATCAAGTGAGAGTCGTCGAGGAGAAGTGGACATGAATTTATGCTCCGGAAGCAGGCTGGACGCAATCGAAAGATCGCGTATGGATATTCAGCTTTCAGGAATTAAGCGGTGGGAGCTAGCGACAACAACAACAGGCGCGCATGTCGAGGGATACGACGGATTGGAGGAGCGCTTTCATGCTTAAAGTATTTTGTAGCACGATGTGGGTCTCTCGGCAAGCAAAAGCCCCGCCAGTGAGCGGGGCTTTTTGATCGTAAAGGTTGCGTCGAGGTCTACTGCAACCTTGTCATGATTTCCTGGAGAACCTGCTTCGAAGGCCGCGTCCGCTCCTCAGGCAGCGTTGCCAACGGCTCGTCGACCAGGTTCAGCAGCTCTGTGAAGCTTGGCTTCTGCGTGTCCACGTAGAACACTCCGGTCAGCACCTCTCCGCGCTCGTGCGCATCCATCAGTGCCTTGACGGCAGTTACGCGGCTGGTCGGGTTGTAGTCTTCGTGCAGCTTGCGCAGGCGCAGGTGCGACCCGTCATGCATGATCACGTCGTAGGTCGATCCGGCGTCGTATTCGATGGAAATGTCCTCGAAGTGCGGGACGAAACCAACCTCGGTGATTGCCTCTTCGTGCTCCTGCATGTACTTGTAGCTCTTGGTCGATCCTTCGTGATCGTTGAAGGTCACGCACGGCGAAATGACATCGAGCATCACGGTGCCTTGGTGCGCGATTGCCGCCTTTAACATGGCCAGCAGCTGCTTCTTGTCGCCCGAGAATGACCGTCCCACAAACGTTGCGCCAAGTTGAACCGCCAGGGCGCAGGTGTCGATGGCCGGAAGGTCATTGATGACGCCCGTTTTCAGCTTCGAGCCAATGTCGGCCGTCGCCGAAAACTGCCCCTTCGTCAGGCCGTACACGCCGTTGTCTTCGATGATATAGATCAGAGGCAGATTGCGGCGCATCAGGTGAATGAACTGCCCCACACCGATCGAAGCCGTGTCGCCGTCGCCCGAAACCCCAAGCGCCTTCATTGTCTTGTTCGCCAGCAGCGCGCCGGTCGCCACCGAAGGCATGCGCCCATGGACGCTGTTGAAGCTGTGCGCGCGCGACAGGAAGTACGCCGGGCTCTTCGATGAACAGCCAATCCCTGACAATTTCATCAGCCGCTCCGGCTGCACGCCCATTTCATAAAGCGCGTCGATAATGCGCTCCGAAATGGCATTGTGGCCGCATCCCGCGCATAGCGTCGTCTTACCGCCGCGATAATCGAGCACTTGCAGGCCAAGGCGGTTTACCTTCGGATTCGGTTTTGTAACCGTCGTCGTTGCCATTAAATCTCCTCCTGCAGAATCAGCTCATCGGTCACCGAACGTGCATCGATCGGAAGGCCATTGAAGTGCCGCACGCTGCGCAGCTTCACAGCGTCTTCCGCCGGCAAGTCGAGCTTTAGCAGGCTCAGCATTTGCGCGTCCCGATTTTGCTCAATGACGTAGACGCGATCATGAGAGCAGACGAAGTCGTGCACCTCGTGCGTGAATGGAAAGGCGCGAATCCGCAGGTAGTCGGTCTCAACGCCGTATTCCTTCTTGAGTTGATCGCGGCTCTCGGTCACTGCGAAGTCAGTTGTTCCGAAGGCGATCAATCCCACCTTCGACTTGCCGTTCTGCACAACCACAGGCCTTGGAACCAGCGTCCGAGCCGTCTCGAACTTCCGGTTCAACCGCTCCATCAGGTTCTGGTAGTCCTCAGGGCGCTCAGTGTAGAGTGCCTTCTCGTTGTGGCCGCTGCCCCGTGTAAAGTAAGAAGCCTGCGGATGGTCTGTTCCCGGCAGTGTCCGGTAGGGAATCGCGTCGCCGTCCACATCCTGGTAGCGGGCAAATCCGCCAAGTCGTGTCAGGTCCTCGGCGGTTAGCACCTTGCCGCGGTTCAACGGCTTTTCCGGATACTCGAAGGGCTCGGACATCCAGTTGTTCATGCCCAGATCGAGATCGGACAGCACAAATACCGGCGTCTGCAGATGCTCCGCCAGATCGAAGGCAGCCTGCGCAAACTCAAAGCACTCGCGAACATTTCCAGGCAGCAGCATCATGTGCTTCGTATCACCATGCGAGAGATAGGCAATCACCAGCAGATCGGCCTGTGCCGTGCGCGTTGGCAGCCCGGTCGAAGGACCCACGCGCTGGATATCGAAAATCACGCCGGGTATCTCCGCAAAATATCCAAGCCCCGCAAACTCCGCCATCAGCGAGATGCCCGGTCCGGAGGTCGCCGTCATCGAACGCGCGCCGGCCCACCCAGCGCCGAGAACCATGCCCACGGCGGCCAACTCGTCCTCAGCTTGAACAACGGCAAACGTTGCCTTGCCATCCGGCTCGACACGATACTTTTTCAGGTAATCGATCAGCTGCTCAACCACCGACGATGAAGGTGTGATGGGATACCACGTCACCACCGTGACGCCGGCGAACATCGCGCCGAGCGCCGCCGCCGCATTTCCGTCGATGATGATCTTGCCATCGGTCGCGTGCATGCGTTCCAGAACAAACGGGTCCTGCTTGGTCAGCGATTCGCTCGCGTAGTTGTAGCCCGCCTCGATGGCCGCCCAGTTCAGATCCGCGGCCTTTTGCTTTTTCGCGAACTGGCGCCGCAGCGCCGTCTCCACCGCCTTCATGTCGAGCGAGATGAGCTTGGCCACCACGCCGACATAAATCATGTTCTTCACCAGCTTGCGCAGTTTCGCTTCCGGACACACCGCCGCAGTCAGCTTGTCAAAAGGAACGGGGTAGCAGACCACGTCATCCCGATATTGCTTGAGATTCTGCGAATCCTCGTAGATCGCAGCCGCGCCAGACGGCAGCGAAAGGATGTCTTCCTTCGCGGTCTCGGCATTCATGGCCACGAGAACGTCGATTTCTTTCTTGCGTGCGACGTATCCATGTTTGCTGGCGCGAATGGTGAACCAGGTGGGTAGCCCCGCGATGTTTGAAGGGAAAAGATTCTTACCGCTGACCGGAATGCCCATCCCGAAGATGCTGCGCAACAGAACACTGTTGGCGGACTGCGATCCTGAGCCGTTTACGGTTGCTACCTGAATATTGAAATCGTTAATGACTGGTTTCCGTGTAGCTCCGGAAATGTCTTCCTTCGTGCCTGGAGTGGGCTGCGCGGCATCTATGCCTGCACTGCCCAAGGCAACGTCTCCTGTCGCCATTTGGCGGGATTCCCCTTCGGATTGAGTATGGAACGAAATTCGCTCTATCTGGCTCTTAATTATAGCCATCCGAAGCAAAGATGTTCGCGATTAACAGTTCAACGGAAAATTTCTCTTTTGGGTGGCGTGAATCGGGCCGTGAATGGAGATTCCGCACGGATTACTGCCTGATTTCTGCAAATTTCCCTGTCAATTTCGCAGATCGGCCATCACCCGTGCGACCTCAGCCTGCTGCTCCGCGTCGAGCGGCAACAGCGGAATCCGCGGGCGACCACCGTAATATCCATTCAGATCGCACGCATGTTTGATGGCCGGAATGCCCAGCTTGCCCGCCAGCGCCGAAGGCTCAACGACGCGTTGCTGCTTCTCCTTCGCCAGCTTCGGATCGCTGTCTTTCCACGCTGTATAGATCTCCTGGCAGGCCTGTGGAGCGCATGCTGCCAGCGCCAGAACCCCGCCGGCTGCGCCCGCTTCGAGAGAAGCCAGCAAGTTGTGCGCCGACCCGCTCAGCACCTGGAAGCCAACCTCTTTTTCGCGCATGGTCTTGACAGCCGGACGCGGTGGCCCGACCGCGACAGCCGCATCGCCGCCCAGCGACTCGGCGGAAACAAAATTTGCAGGGGGAGGAACCAACTTAAGCAACATGCGGCTTGTCAGCGGAGCGAATACCGAAGTCACGAGTACCTTCCGGCGAGGAGCCCTGTTCGTAGCGGCGACCGCCTCTGCAATCCTGCTTACGCTGCCGCTCGAGTCTTTCAACCCAATAATATTCGGATGTTGCGCCAACTCGGCAATCACGTCAACGGGAAGCTCATAGTGCGTGAACTTGGGGATGCTGTAAAGGACGACTGGCAGCGGCGAGCGATCGGCGAGCGCGCGATAGTACGTCAGCATCTCCATGCGCCCCATCTGCGGACCGTAGTAATGCGGCGTGCGCACCAGCACGGCATCGTATTGCTGATCGGCAGCAAACTCAGCGAGTCGCAGAGTCTCCACGAGACTCTCTCGAGCCACGCCAGCCAGCAGCACTTTCTCGGGAGCGGCCGTTTCGCGCGCCACCCGCAGCACTGTGCGCGACTCTTCGTCGCTCAACATTACGGCCTCGCCTGTCGAACCCAAGAGAACCAACCCTGCCACCGGCGTGCGTGAATAGCGCTCGACGTTGTGTTCCAGCTTCTTAAGGTAAAGCCGTCCATCGGGATAAAACGGAGTCGTTACAGCCGGAAAGATTCCTTCAAGCAACATAAGCTGATTGTAAGTTGGCTATCCCCAAAGGCCCAAAGCCCCCTATTTTTCGCCGGGAAACGGAGCCGTCTGCGCTTGAATCACGTCGACGACTTGCGCGCGAATCGCGTCGTAATCCGCGGTGCCCGAAAACATGCGGTAGTCCATGTGCAGGTCCCGGTCTTCGCCCACCAGTTGAAACTGCCGCTTTCCTGCGGCTGCCTCGTCGGGATGCGCCTTGGCCCACGAGCTCTCATCGAAGTCGTTGCTCTCGACGTCAATCTGCCACACTCGTTTGCCTTCCGCGTTGCGGATCAGGAAGCGGTAGTAGATGTGAAACTTCTCCACCGGTTGAAAGTACTCGATGGCCTCGACCCGGTACTGCTTCACCGGAAACATCTCCAGCAGAAAACCCTTGGTCTGCATCGCATCCGGCGCGTTTGGATCGTCGTGGAGTTTGCGCAGAGTCTCGCGCTCCTGGTCTCGCTGCTCCTTCTTGCCTGCAGCGGCATAAGCGGCGACGAGCGTCGTATGCACCTTCCAGTTATTCGGATCGATCTCGCGCGCTTTCTCGGCGTACTTCACCGCCAGATTGCCTTTGTACAAAGTCACAGCCGCAGTTGCGGCAAGCAGGTTGGCCGCCGCATCATTAGGGTTCGCCTGCAACACCTGTTCAAAAAGGTCGAGCGCCTGTTGTGGCTGATTCGCCTTGAGTGCTGCCAGTCCCTTCTCCGTCGTGGAGACGGCTGTCGTCTGCGACTCTGCGGCAGGAGGTTCCTGTCCCAGCGCGGCAAAACAAAACGGCATCGACATCGCGAGAAACAATGCCGTCAGATGCCTGTTCCGGGAAGATTTCCTTTTCATCCGAGGCTCACACTAACACAGACGCCCCATAAGGCTAACGCGCACTAGCTGCGCTGGCCGCTGTGCTCGGGGTTAGAACCGGGTTCGGGGAAGTCCGAATCTGCGCCATCCAACCACTCCTCCGTATTGCGATGCGGAAGCTGATCGGCCAGGACGCTGTGCAGATTCGTGCTCTCTGGCCTGTCGTTGGGGGATTGGCTCTCCACAGCGCCTTTGAGGGCGTCGCCATCGGGATGTACGGCAAGCTTCTTTGTCATGTCTGTGCCCCTGGTGTCTGTGTCCCCTGATTTCAGTGTCCCTGGATGGATGAAGGTGCCGTGCTGTTGTACTGCCTGCCGACTGGCCCTGTCTGCGCTCGACTGCGTTTATTCCTTGTAAGCTGACGGCTTCGCCGCGGTAATCCGCACGCCCATGCCGTTCAGTTTACTGCGACCCTGCGTGGCTTCCGGCGTATCTGGATAACGCTGGATCAAATTCCGCAGATCGCGGATGCCGGCCTCGCGTTGATTCGAATCGAGTTCAGCCTGGCCCTTGCGCAACTGCGCTGCTGGAGCTTTGGGGCTACCCGGGAACTGCTCCAGCACCGCATCGTAGTACTTGATGGCCGCTGGATAGTCGCCTTTGCGATAAGCAATCTCTCCCAGGTAGAACTGCGCGTTCCCGGCCAGATCGTCTTGCGGATAATACTTCACCACATCGCTGAACTCGCCGACGGCCACGTCATACCGGGCGCTCGTGTAGTCCCGCAGACCGCTCTGGTAGATCTGATCGACAGGCGGCGCCTGCGGTTGCGCGAGAGCTTGCGGAGCGGCTTGCTGGCTGGGCTGGGCTGCAGCAGCCTGTCCTGCGGCGGGCGCTGTGTTCACGTTCTGCAACTGCGACTGGATGTCCTGCAGCTCTTTGTCCATCCTCGCAATGCGCGACTTCAGTTCATCGACCGAGTCGTGTACTCCCTGAACCTGGCCTGCTACCTGATCGATCTTGCCGCCCGATTCATTCTGTGCCTGGAGTTGCTGCTGCAGCGCATTCACAGTCTGGGACATCCGGTTCACGTTGTCCGCGGTCTGTTCGACCAGGTGTTGCAGCACGCCCATACGCTCATCGTTCGACTGCTGCAGGTGCTGCAGCATCTCCTGGAGCTGCTGGACCTGCTCCTGTAGCTGGATAATCTCTTTCGAGACGGCGTGGGCCGGCCGTGCGGAGGCGACAAGCAGCAGTACAACGGCAGCCGAAACAGGGATCAGATTCTTCCGCATAATTTCAGTCTCTGTGAAGCGCCTGACCGGCGCTCCGGTTTAGGGCCTGGTTCAGGGAAAAAGGCGGCGCGGCGCTGCTTGCTGAGGCGAGCGCCGCCTGCCAACGTTAGTTTACTTGTCAATCGAGAATTGCGCGCGCCGGTTCAGCTGCCAGCAATTCTCGTCGTGTTCGGTGCAGAACTGTTTCTCCTTGCCATAACTAACCGTGCGTAGACGATCGGGGCTCACTCCAGCAGTTACCAACCCTTGCTTGGCCGCGTTGGCGCGATTCTCGCCCAGCGCCAGATTGTATTCCGTCGAACCGCGCTCGTCGCAATAACCCCCGATGACCACTTTCAGCGTCGGGTGCTGGTTGAGAAAATTCGCGTCCGAAGAAATGGTCGACTGTGCATCGCTGCGGATGTCGTAGCTGTCATAGTCGAAGAAAACGTCTTTCACATTCTGATGGAACATGGAGTCCGTCACATCGGTTTCCGTCAGATTGCTCACCGGTGCGGTTGGAGGAGCGTTAACCGTCACCCGCGCCGTTGCATCCGTCGATCCGCCGCTGCCTTTGGCAACCAGGTGGTAGTTTGTCGATTCGGTCGGCTGGACTGTTCGCGTCCCCGCGCTCGGCACCGCGCCAATGCCGTCGATCGAAACATCGCTCGCATCCGTGGTGCGCCAGGAGAGGATCACGCTCCCGCCCGCGTTGATAACGCTGGGCGTTGCCGTGATGGTTGCCGTCGGCGCCGGAGCGTTACTGGTGATCGGCGGCGGTGGAGGCGGCGGGGCAGCCTTTTTGCTGCATCCGGCGACAACAAACAGAGCCGCGATACCAACTGCGAGAGTCAGCGATCTGCGATGCAAAAATCCACGAAAATCAATTTGCACAGTCTCCTCCTTGGGAGTCATATTGTGGCCGCTCGCGGGCCATTTGTAATTCCACCAAAGCAGGGCAGAGGAATCTCCGCCTCCCGTCCATCGTAAACCCTATTTCCAGCTCCAGTTAGGCATGGCATTCCATCCCTCATGCGTGAGCTGCTGCTGCTCGGTGCCGTCAGCCAGCATCGACCAGATTTCCGTTCGGCCATCCTGCGCACGCTGGAAAACGATGTGCCTTCCATCGGGCGACCACGAGGGAAAATCGTTTGCGCCGGCTTCGTGAGTCAGTTGAATCCAGCGCTTGCTCGCGATGTCCATGATGTAGATATCCTGGCCGCCGGGCGCGCCCGGACCGTACTTGCGATCCCACGCGAAGGCCAGAAATTGCCCATTCGGAGACCATGACGGCGACGTTGCGTAGCCGCCATCGGTCATACGCTGCACGTTCGCGCCATCCGAGTCCATGACATAAATCTGTGGAAGGCCCGACCGTCCGCTCACCCAGGCAATCTGTGCATTCGACTTTGGATTCCACACCGGCGACACATCCGGTCCGCGAAAAGCCGTCACGCGGTGCAACCCCCCACCGCTGGCGTCGGTGGTGTAGATCTCGTTATCCCCAGTCTGGCTCGAAGAGAACGCGACCTTGCCGCCGTCGCTGGACCAGGCCGGCGAAAGCGTCGTTCCTCCCGGCGATGTGAAGTTGACCAGGCGTCCCAGCTCCAGCGAATACATACGGATCGACCAGCCATCCTTGCCCAGAGACGAGAAAGCGACGCGCGAGTTGTCCGGCGAGACACGCGGGGAAAGGGAAATCGAACCCAGATGCGTAACCGGGTGCTGGCCCGCTCCGTCGTAGTCCATTGCCCAGATTTCTTTGTTGCCGGTGCGATTCGAGACGAAGTAGATCCTTGTCTCGCAGATGCCGTTGAGGCCGCCGCCAAGACGCAGGATGATTTCGTCCGCGAAGTGGTGTGCGATCCGGCGCGCGTTTTCCTCTGATGCCACATCGGCATACTGCTTGCCCAGAATCTGGGGGGTCTGCGTGTTTTTCGTATCGAACAAAAAGCCCAGCACTGTCACTCGCCCGTCGCCCACCGAAAGCGACCCGAACGCCACCATCTCAGCGCTGGACGGAGCAGCGGCCCATGCCGAAAGGTTGATCTCCTGCGGCCCTCCCGGAGTCTGCGGCGGTGCCATGCTCTTTGAAACCATGTCGAAGACGCCTGCATTCTTCAGATCGTTATAGAGGGTTGTATCGAAGACGGTCTTGAGCGATGCGCTCTGAGGATCGCTCGATCCGGCCTTGAAATTGGCCGCCGCGAGACGAATCCTTTGCACGCCTAGATTCGTGCCGGTCCGAACCCAGTCCTGCGCATAAAGCCCCGAAGAAAATAACAGGGTAAAAAAGCTGATTCCAATGGAAATTCTACGAAAGGCGGACAGCTTCAAGTGCTTACCGTTCATCATGCCTCTGCTCTTGCCGATTGTTTTTGACGAAAAACGGGGAGGAAAACGGGACTGATTGGAGATCAACAGATTCTCTCATCGCGACGGCTGATCGTTGGTAAAAGTGTACTCTACGGACACATTCGATCCGGAATATCCCGGCGGCAATGGCCCAAAGGTTTCTACGCGCTGCACGGCGCGCACAGCGGAGCTGTCAAGCGTGGGCGAGCCACTGGATTGGGACAAGCGGACACTGCTGACCGTGCCATCGCGGGCAATGACGAAAATCACTTTTGCTTCTCTTCCATAGGGAGTTCGCGGATCGATTTCCTGCCGGTACCAGGCCTGGCTCACCTTGTTCGTGATGATGGAAACGTAATAAGGAAACCGCGATCCAAAATCTCCTCCATTCACGTTGACGGGATTGTTCTGGCCAGGGTTGCCTGCCAGCGAATGCGGAATCTGCGTGGCTGGAGCTTCGCCGTAATGCGCGCGGTTTTGCAACGGCTGCGGCTGCGCGTGTTTGGGTGAAGGCTGCTCCTGCTTCTTCTCCGGAGCCTTCTTTTCCTTCGGTGTCTGTTTCACGGGAATGGGAATTGCATCGGGCTGCGGCACCGGCACGACTTTGGGTTGTGGCGGCGCGGGAGCAGGCGAAGGCTGCTCGGTGGCAAGCACGTTAGGAGTCGGCGGCGTCTCCTGCGGCAGGGGAATCGTAGGCGCGGAGCTAACGATCGTAGCCTGGATTGCCCCCGGAGCCTTGTCGCTACCCCACGCTATCCCATGCAGGCGGCCGGCGAAATATGCAGCTAATGCAACCGTCGCGATTACGAATACGTGCAGAAGCAGCGAACCGGCCATCGGCGCACCGAACGATTCACGTTCGAGCTGGAATGTTTCCCTCGCCGCCATGCTTCTTCTCCGGCTACTTCGTGGCCCCGGAGCCTTTGGGGGCCCCGTTCTGAATAGGCTGCGTCACGATGCTGATGTTGGTAATGCCGGCCTGCTTCACCGCGTCCATGACCGATGCGAAAGCGCCAAACGGCACGCGCTCATCCGCTTCTAGATAGATCACCTGGTGCGTGGGATCGACGCCTGGTTTCGCCAGTCGCGACGGCAGATCGGCGAGATTTACCGGCTTATCGCCGAGAAAAACCTCCTGATCGCGATTGATAGTCACCACCACGCGCTGTTCCGTGAGTTCCTTGACCGTCTTGGTCTTCGGAACAGCAACCTCGATGCCCGACTGCAAAACAGGCGCCGTCAGCATGAAGATCACCAGCAGCACCAGCACCACATCCACCAGCGGAGTGATATTTATCTCCGCGAGCGCGGTCTGCGTATGGCCGTTCCTATTTGTGAAGGCCACGCGCGGCCTCCCGTTCAACGGGGTCCTGATTGGGCATCAGCGCGACCTCTTCCATGCTGTTCAGCAATTCACGCGCAAAGTCGTCCATGCGCGAGGCGAAGGTGCGCAGCCGCCCCGTGAACTGGTTGTAGGCAACCACCGCCGGAATAGCGACGATCAACCCCGCCGCGGTCGTGATCAACGCCTCGGAAACGCCCGGTGCCACCGCGCGTAGCGTCGCCGCCCCGGCAGTGCCAAGTCCATGAAAGGCATCGACGATGCCCATGATGGTTCCGAAGAGGCCCACAAAAGGAGAGATGGCCCCGATGGTCGCCAGCCACGTCAGGCGATTTTCCATTGTGGTCAGGGATTCACTCGCGGCCGTCTGCGCTGCACGCTCCAGGGCGGTGATATTTCGCGGAGGACCGTATCCGCCCGTCTGCCTGCGATAGGTCTCGTAGACTTCGTCGAACACATTCACCAGCGGGCTCGGCTTGAACTGCTCGCTGACCGTAGCGATCTCCTGCAGACGGCTTGCCTTTCGGAAAGCGCGAAGAAACCGCTTGCTCTGTGTATCGGCGCGGCGAAAGGTGCCCCACTTGCCCAGAATAATCGCCCACGACCACAGACTCGCGATCAGCAATATGGCGAGTACGCCAATGGCAATCGGCCCGCTGTTCTGAAGCATCTCCAGGATGGCGCTGCCGTTATTGGTCGCCGGAGCCGTGGCGCCTTCGGCATCGGTCTGCAGCAGAAAAAGAGATACAACAAGAAAAAGATGTGTCATCACGCCTTGATTCCACGTTATCAGACTGCAAAGCGCCAAACCACCCGTCCAGAGCTGTGGAATTGAGATGGTTACGTCGGCAAAAGCAGGACGTTAATATCACCGTCGTCTCGCCTAGATTACGAAAAGCGTGAAGCGCGGATGCCCGAGGAGCCAGTCCCCTGATATGCTGCGCGAAGACTCCTTCAAGTGAACCCCATGCTGCTCGAACTCCGGGCTGAAAACTACGCTGTCATCGATCACGCCATCGCCGTCTTCGGTCCCGGCCTCAACCTGCTGACCGGCGAAACCGGCGCAGGCAAGTCGATCCTTGTCGACGCGCTCGCCCTGCTCATGGGCAGCAAGGCCTCCTCCGATATGGTGCGCCATGGCGCAGACAAGGCCGTCGTCGCCTGCTTCTTTGAGAGCACGCCCGCTGCCGAGACCACGCTCGAAGCAAACGGCATCGACGCCGACGGTACCGAGATCATTCTGCGTCGCGAAATCCTCGAGAACGGCAAGGGACGCGTCTACGTGAACAACCAGCCGGCGACCGTCGCGGTACTGCGCCAACTGGCTCCCGAATTGGCTCTCGTGCATGCGCAGAGTGAAACGCTGGGCTCTTTCGATCAGGCCCAGCAGCGCGGCCTTCTCGATCGCTTCGCGAGCCTCTCGACTGACGCGGTCGCCGCGGCCCACGCCCGCTGGCGCGAGATTCAATCGAAACTCGCCGACCTCGAAAGCGACGAACAGGACAAGCTGCGCATGATCGACCTCTGGCTCTTCCAGAGCCGCGAAATCGAAGCCGCCCAACCCAAAGCCGACGAAGACACATCGCTCGAAACCGAGCGCCGCGTGCTCATGAACGCTGAAAAACTCTACGCCGCCTCAATGAGTGCCTATGACCTGCTTTACGACGGCAGCAGTTCCGCCGAATCAAGCCTGCGCGGCGCGTTGAAGCAGGTCGAAGAACTGGCCCGTTATGACGCAAAGTTCCAGGAGGCCGCGCAGCAGCTGGCTTCCACCCTCGCCGTTGTTGAGGATGTGGGCGCAACCGTGCGCGACTACGCCGAGGGCATCCAGGCCTCACCCGAGCGCCTGGCGGAAATCGAAGATCGCCTCGCCTCCCTCGACCGGCTCAAGCGAAAATACGGAGCCACCCTCGCCGACGTGATCGCTTTCGGGGAAGATGTCTCCAGCAAACTCGCCGAGGTTGAGAACCGCGACGAGATCGTAAAAAATCTCCGCGCCGACCTCGTGCAAGCTGCCCAGGCTTATCGCGAGGCGGCACAATCGCTCCACGCCGACCGCGCGATCGCCGCAAAGAAGCTGGAGAAATCCGCTGAAACGCAGATCAACGACCTGGCCATGAAGGCGCGATTCGCCATAGCCGTCATCGCGAACGAAGATTCCACCGGCTGGGTCTCGCACGGATGGGACACCATTGAATGCCGCATTGCGACCAACGCCGGAGAACCTCTAAAGCCGCTCGATGAGATTGCTTCCGGCGGCGAAATGTCGCGAGTCATGCTCGCCTTGAAAGTGAGCATCGAGGAGGGAGCAGCCCGGGGCAAGAGGAAGACGCAGGTCCCGCGCACCCTCGTCTTCGACGAAATCGACATCGGCATCGGAGGCCGCGCTGCCGAGGCCGTTGGACAGAAGCTCAAGGCGCTCTCCAAGGCCCAGCAAGTCCTTTGCGTGACCCACCTCCCGCAGATCGCCGCCTTCGCCGATCAACATTTCCTTATCGAAAAGCAAGAAAAGCAG
>Ga0209040_10001552_pt1 | contig 18169 bp, 19 predicted proteins | sample BogFormECP12_OM3_FD_188240 | JGI IMG/M metagenome (GOLD analysis project Ga0209040, IMG submission 188240) | Bog forest soil microbial communities from Calvert Island, British Columbia, Canada - ECP12_OM3 (SPAdes) (version 2) | ecosystem: Environmental > Aquatic > Freshwater > Wetlands > Bog ...
CGCTTTCGCGGGGACGACGAAAATTTGTCGTCCCTTCCGAGCGAGGATACCGAAGCGAGATGGGTACGACATACGCCAATTTACGCAACCAGGTACTAGGACGAGGTAGCAATCAATGATATCGTCTATGCCGAGCTGTCAATCGGCTATTCGAGGATCGAAGAACTCGATGAGCTGATCCGAGGCGCCAGGCTCATCAGCGCACCCATTCCGCGTCCGGCTTTGTTCCTCGCCGGCAAAGCGTTCCGACGATACCGATCCGCAGGCGGTGCCACAGACCGGGGTCCTACCTGATTTTTTCCTGGGTGCTCACGCCGTTGTAATCGCAATCAGCGCTGATTACACGCGATACCGGCCGATATAGAACTTATTTTCCGGAGATCGCGCTGATCGCCCCGAATTGATCTGCATCTGGCGAACGAAATCGGACACCCGCGCAGGAGCGGCAAGATGCCAGATTCGATCGAGGATGCCCGGCATCGTTACGCAGAAGAATTGCGCTTCACGGCAAAGCTGGGTTCGCGTGCCGTCATCGATGCGTTTGCGACGGTCCCGCGGGAGCACTTCTTCGGACCGGGCCCTTGGCGCATCCTCAGCCCGATGGCCATGGCCGGGTATTGGACGACCGAGGATGCCGATCCGCGCCATCTCTACCATGACGTGCTGATCGCGATCGACGAGGCGCGCCGCCTCAACAATGGACAGCCCAGTCTTTGGGCGCGTATGTATGACCAGCTCGAGTTGACCCGGGGCGCCGATGTCGTGCATGTCGGCGCCGGCACCGGCTACTACAGCGCCATCCTCGCCGAAATCGTCGGCCGTGCCGGGCGCGTCACCGCGATCGAGATCGATCCCGCCCTCGCCGCCCGCGCCGGCGGTAATCTCGCCGGCTGACCGCAGGCGACGGTCGTAGCTGCCGACGGCTTCACGTTCCGCCCGGACTGGCCGGTCGACGCCATCGTCGTCAATGCCGGGGTGATGCATTTTTCGCCGGTCTGGCTCGATGCATTGGCGACAGAGAACGGCCGCCTGCTCGTCCCGCTCACCAACGCTGAACGGTGGGGTGGTTTCCTGATGATTACCCGGTCGGCGAATGACCTGTGCCGCTACGCCGCGAGGTTCGTCGGCCGGGTTGGGATCATCCCATGCGTCGGCGGGCGAGACCCGGCAGCGGAGGAAAGTTTGACGGCGGCGTTGGCGAAAGGCGATTTCACCGCCATCCGATCCTTGCGGCGCGCACCCGAAGAGCCGGACGATACGTGCTGGCTCGCCGGCGAGGGGTGGTGGCTGTCCACCACCCCCGTGCCCAAGCCCTGCTGACGCGCCGCCTCGGACGCGCCGATTGCGCCGGTCAGGCCGGTTGCGCGGCGGCAGTCGGCAACAGCTCGGTGCGATAGGTCGGGCGCAGGATTTCGAGCCGCATCGGCACCGGCGTCCCGAGCCACAGCGCATTTTTGCTGTGGTCGTCGTAGGAGCTCTCGGTCAGCGGATGGACGAGAACGTCGAGGCCCTCGCGGTTCAGCATCAGCCAAGGCACGATCTTTTGGAACTCCTCGGTCTGAAATATGACGCTGAATTGGGAGATCGGGTGCGGGCCTATCGGCTCGTCGCTGAAGGCTCCGGGTTTGACGGCGAACCGGCCGAGCATCGCCTCTCGCAGCCGTTCGGCGATCGGCCGGGTGGTCGGGTCGTAATAGACGTGGGCGTGATAGCCTTTGAGCTCGGTCATAGTAATCCTCCTGCTAGTATTCGCGGACAATGTGAAGCCGGCGCTCGACCTCGGCCCGCCAGTCTTTGATCGGCATGAAGCCGCTGGTCTCACGGCAGTGCTTTTCGGTCTGCGCCATGATCTCGTCATTGGGTAATGACAGGTCGACCGACACGCTGTGCGGCTGTGGCACGTACCAGGGCGTGTCCATGTAGATCTCGACCATATTGCCTTCGGGATCGGGGAAGTAGATCGACAGTGCATTGCCGTGGCTGGTCTGGCGAATCTCGGTGACGCCCGCATCGCGGACGCGGCGATGCGTCGCCTTGAGCTCGTCGAGATCGCCGACTTTGAACGACAGCTGATTGACGGTGCTGACGCCTTGCGGCGCGCGCCCAGAGACGACAACCAGCTGGTGATGGTGCCATGGCGCTGCCGTCATGAACGCGAGTTCACCGCCACGGCTGCTGATGCCGCGATCGGAAACCACCAGCCCGATCGTTTTCGTGTAGAACCCGACCATCGCATCGATATCGCGGGCGTAGACGCCGCAATGCGACAGCTGCGGGTGGATTTGCGATGCCATGCCTTCCTCCTGGAAATCGGATGTGCCCGGTTCGCCCGCATACTTAAGAGCGCGCGCCAGCATGTATCAAATCGATTGATTATATGATACTCATTCGTCCTATGGATATTCGGGCGGTCGACCTCAACCTGCTGAAGGCCTTTGACGCGCTGATCAGAGAACGCGCCGTTACCCGGGCCGCGAGCCGGATCGGTCTGTCGCAGCCGGCGATGAGTCATGCGCTGTCTCGCCTCAGGGATCTCTTTGCCGACGATCTCTTCGTCCGCACTCCCAATCGCATGGAGCCGACCGCTCGCGCGCGCGAGATCGCGCCGCTCGTCTCGGCCGCGATCGAACATATCGAAGCGGCGCTCAATCTCGGCGTCGGTTTCGATCCGGCCAAAAGCGCGGGCATCTTTACCGCCGGCATGGCCGAATATGCCGAGGTCGCACTCGTTGGGCGACTTGCCGAGAGCTTTGCCCGACAGGCCCCGAAGGCGACGTTGCGCCTCACACCATTGACGGGCGCCGAAGCCGCCGACCAGCTCGACAGCGGGGCGATCGACGTGGCGGTCTCCCACCTGCGTGCCTTGCCGGCGCATCTAGATTCGATGGGGCTGCTGCGCGACCCATTCGTGCTGATCACTCGCCGGGGCCATCCGCTCGCGGCGCAATTGCTGTCGATCGAAACCTATGCGGCGCTCAACCATGTTCTCGTGTCGCCACGCGGCGACACGAGCGGCGCGGTTGACCGTGCCCTTGCGGATTTCGGGTTGAAGCGCCGCATCGCGCTTTTGGTCGCGACATATCTGGCCCTACCGGCCGCGCTCGCAGCATCCGATCTTGTCGCCACGGTGCCGCGACGCACCGCTCAGCATATCGCCGCCATCGCCGAGATCGAGATCATGCCGCTGGCGATCGATCTCTCCGTGCCCGTATCGATGGCTTGGCACCGCCGCGCGACGAGCGAGCCGGCGCAGGTCTGGTTCCGCTCACTGGTGATCGAGGCGGCAAGTGATTGATCGCCACCGTCTCGGTGACTCGGCGCGGCGATCTCCCAGTCACTAGAACGCCGCGCAAGCGTCGCGGGTGATGATGCCGACCGATCGCTGATGGAATTGCGTCTTGTAGGCGTCGATCACCGTCGAGAGGCGCCGCGCAAGATCGGGTTCTCTCTTGGCCGCGACGAGCAGGATTTTGGTCCGGCCACCGGCGATCTGCCCGGTCTGCGGGTTGCGCCATTGACCCTCGCCGTCGAAAACGGTGAAGCCGTCGGGGAAATTTGGTGTGATGGTTTGCGCCGCAAACTCAGCCCATTCGGCGTCGGTCAACGGCTGGCGCCCCTTGATGCCGCGACCGAAGAACAGCTCAGCGACCAGCATGCGCTGTTCGGCCGGCAGCAGACAGGAGTACGGAGTGGCTGGCGGTAACGACTCTGGAAAATCGGCGCAGCCGGCGAGCAGCAATAGCCACGCCAGAGCCGGCATAGTCCAAATTTTTGCCGGGCGCGGCAGCGACTATTTCGCTCAGAACGGGGGCGGCCCGACGGTCTCCCAGCCAAAGCGCTTGAAGAACTCGGCAATCTCGCGCTCGTCCATCGACGAAAGCGGGCGCTGCAGACGCCTTGCCTCCTCGAACATCCTGCCTGCCCCTCCCGGCGTATAGAGGAACAGCGTCCGCCCAGGTTCAGCTCCCGTGTTCTTCCAGGCGTGCGCGACACCGCGCGGTATGAAGGCACAGGTGCCGGGCCCGCCGGTTGTGACCTGATCATCGATCTTGAAGGTGAACTTTCCGCTCAGAACATAGATCAGCTCGTCGCTGTCGTGGTGGAGGTGAAACGTCGTGTCGGTGCCGGCCGGCGCGGTTTCCTCGAACGCCATCACGCTCTCTGCGGTCTCCGCGTTCTGCAGCTTGAGCGCGGCCGAGCGGCCAGGGGACATATTCCACACGGCCCCTTCACCCGGCGAAACAACAAGGCCCTTCGCCTCCATCGTCGTCTCCTCCTGTCAGGGCGTTCGGATCGCTTCGTACTTGAGCCTACTCCGCTGCCACCTCGACAGCGGCTGGTTCGACCTTGGCGGCGCAAAATTTGTATTCCGGGATCTTGCCGAAGGGGTCGAGCTGCGGGTTGGTCAGTACGTTGGCGGCGGCTTCGGCGTAGCAGAACGGGATGAAGACCTGGCCTGGGGCGACCGCGCTATCGCTGCGTGCCTTCAATTCGATGCTGCCGCGGCGGGTAGTGACGCGGACCCGGTCGCCGGCGGCGATGCCGAGCCGGCGCAGTTCGGCCGGGGCGAGGCTGGCGACCGCCTCGGGCTCGAGTTCGTCGAGCACATTCGCCCGCCGCGTCATCGCGCCGGTGTGCCAGTGTTCGAGCTGCCGGCCGGTGGTCAGCACCATCGGGTATTCGTCGTCGGGCTCTTCGGCGGGCGGCACGATCGCCGCCGGAACCAAGCGCCCGCGACCGGAAGCGGTCGGGAACCCCTCGCCGAACACGATGTCGTGCCCGGGTTGATCCTCGGCGTCGCACGGATAGGTCACCGAGCTCTCGCGCTCGAGTCGCCCCCAGGTGATGTTGGCGAGCGACGGCATCGCCAGCTTCATCTCGGCGAACACGTCGCGCGGATGGGTGTAGGACCAGTCGAGCCCGATCCGCCGGGCGATCTCCTGGATGATCCACCAATCGAGCCGCGCGTTGCCCGGCAATGGCAAGGCGGCCCGGCCCATCTGCACCTGCCGGTTGGTGTTGGAGACAGTGCCGTCCTTCTCCGGCCAAGCCGAGGCCGGCAGCACGACATCGGCGTATTTCGCGGTCTCCGTTAGAAACAGATCCTGGACGACGAGATGCTCGAGCTTGGCGAGCGCTTCGCGGGCGTGCGTGACGTCCGGGTCCGACATCGCCGGGTTTTCGCCCATGATGTACATGCCGTTGATCTGGCCGGCATGGACCGCATCCATGGTCTCGACCACGGTCAGCCCGGGCTTGTCGTCGAGCTTGGTCTGCCACAGCGTCTCGAAGCCTTCGCGAACCTTGGGGTCCGCGACGGACTGGTAGTCGGGATAGACCATCGGAATGAGGCCGGCATCGGAGGCGCCCTGAACGTTGTTCTGGCCGCGCAGCGGATGAAGACCGGTCCCCGGGCGGCCGATCTGCCCGGTCACGAGCGCGAGCGCGATCAGGCAGCGCGCGTTGTCGGTACCATGGACGTGTTGCGAGATGCCCATGCCCCAGAAGATTATCGCCGCCTCGGCGCGCGCGTAAGTCCGCGCGATGTGGCGCAACAGCCCGGCGTCGACGCCGCAGATTTCGGCCATCTTCTCTGGCGCGTAGTCCCGCACGTGCTCCCGCAATTTCTCGAAATCTTGCGTGTGCGCCTGGACGTATTGCCGGTCGTAAAGGCCTTCTTCGATGATCGTGTGCAGCAGCGCGTTCAGCATCGCGACGTCGCGCGCCGGCTTGAAGCGCAGCATGTGCGTCGCGTAGCGTGCCATGACCTGGCCGCGCGGGTCCATCACGATCAGCTTGGCGCCGCGCTTTGCCGCCTGCTTGAAGAAGGTCGCCGCGACCGGGTGGTTCTCGGTCGGCCGCGCGCCGATGATGATGATGACATCGGCATCGGCCACGGCGGTGAATGGCGCGGTCACCGCGCCCGAGCCGATCCCTTCCATCAACGCCGCCACCGAGGAGGCGTGGCAGAGCCGCGTGCAGTGGTCGACATTGTTGCTGCCGAACCCGGTGCGGACGAGCTTCTGGAAGAGATAGGCCTCCTCGTTGGACCCCTTGGCCGACCCGAAACCGGCAAGCGCGCGCTTCCCCCCCGCCTTCGCGGGAGCAGGCTTACGGTCGCGGATGCGCTTGAGGCCCGTCGCGGCGAGGTCGAGGGCCTCTTCCCAGCTCGTCTTGCGAAAATGAGTGAATGGGTTCGCCGGATCGATGTCGATGTCGTGCTTCGATACCCCCTCCTTGCGGATCAGCGGCTCGGTCAGCCGGTCGGGATGCGCGACGTAATCAAAGCCGAAACGGCCCTTGACGCAGAGCCGGTTGTGGTTGGCCGGCCCGTCTCGGCCGTCGACCGAGACGATCCGGTCATCGCGGACCCGGTAGGTCAATTGACAGCCCACCCCGCAATAGGGACACACGCTCTCGACCTCGCGGTCGGGCGCATTCGTGAAGACGCCATTCGCGTCGACCAGGCTCGCCGGCATCAGCGCGCCGGTCGGACAGGCCTGCACGCATTCGCCGCAGGCGACGCAAGTGCTGGCCCCCATCGGGTCGTCGAAATCGAAGACGATCTTCTCGTGATGGCCGCGCCCCGCCATGCCGATCACATCGTTGACCTGCACTTCGCGGCAGGCGCGGACACAAAGGGTGCACTCGATGCAGGCGTCGAGCTGCACTGCCATCGCCGGATGGCTGCGGTCGGGCGCCGGCGGCGCCCGGCGCGGGAAGCGGCTGTTGCTGATGCCGAGCTCGTCGGCCCATCGCCACAACCGCGAATTGGGGTCGTGCGCCGCGGCACGCGAGGGCTGATCGCCGACCAAGAGCTCGAACACCATCTTGCGCGAGAACCGGGCGCGCTCGCTCGCGGTCTGGACCTTCACGCCCGCAGCCGGCTTGCGCACGCAAGACGCGGCGAGCACCCGTTCGCCGTCGATCTCGACCATGCAGGCGCGGCAATTGCCGTCCGCGCGATATCCCGGCTTGGGTAGCCAGCAGAGATGCGGAATCTCGATACCTTGGCGGTTGGCCACCTGCCAGATCGTCTCGCCGGGTGCGGCCTCGACCTCGGTTCCATCGAGGAAGAAACGGATGGACTCGGTCATTTGCAGCCTCTGTTCATCGCGTGTCGCCCTCACCCGCCTCGCTGCGCTCGGCACCCTCTCCCGCAGTGCGCCGCAAGCTGGGCGAGGGGGGAGCATACTTCACCCGACCATTCCATCGGCAGCGCGGCGCAGGACGATCCCTGGTGTCGCGCCCGTGTGCCGGGCGTTGTCGACGACAACGACGCCGTTGACGAGCACCGTCGTGCGGGCGCCGGTCGGGTATTGGTGCGGGTCGGCGTAGGTCGCGCGGTCCTTGAAGTCAGCGGGATCGAAGATCGTGATGTCGGCCCGGTAGCCTTCCTTGAGCAAGCCGCGGCCGCGCAGACGCAGCGCCCGCGCGGTCGCTCCGGTCATCTTACGGATCGCTTGCTCGAGCGGCAGAAGCTGCTGTTCGTGAACGTAACGGCCGATGATCCGCGGAAAGGTGCCGTAAAACCGCGGATGCGGCATCCCTTGGCTGACGACCCCGTAATCTGCGATGCAGTTGCCGTCGGAGCCGACCAGAGCCGAAGACGAGCGGACGATTTCGCGGATATCCTCCTCCGCGATCGAGATAATCAGGACGCGCGTCGCGCCGTTATCCTCGATCAGGTAATCGCAGACGAGGTCAATCGGGTTCAAGCCGCGTGCCTCAGCGAGCGCGGCGATCGTCTCCCCAGCATATTGCGGCAGACGCGGCGACACCGAGATCTGCACGCACTCCCAGGACGGGATGCGGCCCCAATTATTTAGCCCGTTGCGATCGATCTCGGCGCGGATCCGGTCACGGGTTTCCGGCAGCGCGAGGCGACTCAGCATCGCCTCCAAGCCGCCGACCTGCACCCAGGGCGGCAGTAGGTTCTTCAGCGGATTGGCTCCGGCGGCATAGGGGTAGGCGTCGCAGTCGATGTCGCAGCCCTCGGCCCGCGCCGCATCGATCATCGCCAGGATCTGCGAGGCCTTCCCCCAATTATCGGTCCCCGAGCATTTGAGATGTACGATCTCAACATGAACCCCACAGTGGCGGGCGAAATCCATCGCCTCTGCGACCGCATCGATCACCTTGTTCGATTCATCCCGGATATGGGTGAAATAGGCGGCGTTGTGGCGTTGCAGTACCGTGCCAAAGGCGAGCATCTCCGAGTGCTCGGCGAAGCTGCCCGGCGGCGCGAACAGGCCCGACGACATGCCGAGCGCGCCGGCCGTTAGCCCGTCCTCCAACAATGCAATCATCTCCGCGAGCTCGGCCGGGCGCGGCGCGCGGTCTTCGAGCCCCAGCACCATCAGCCGCAAGGTATTGTGGCCGACCAGCATCCCGGTGTTGACCGCGACTGCGGGAAAGCTGTCGAGATATTCCGGAAACCGCATCTCGCGGAACGGCAGCCACGGCGCCCCGCCGCTCAGATAATCGGCGAGCAATTGCGCCTTGCCCGGCAAAACCGGCGCAACCGAGAACCCGCAATGGCCAATGATCTCGGTCGTAACCCCCTGGCGTACTTTGCTCTCGGCCTTGGGGTTGATTGGCAAAGTGAAGTCCGAATGCGTCTTGATGTCGATGAAACCGGGCGCCACCGTCAACCCTTCGGCATCGATCACCTTGGCCGCGCCCTCCGGCAGCGAGGGGCCGAGCGCAGCGATCCGGTCGTCACGAACGGCGACATCTCCGACCTCCCCGGGCCGGCCGCTGCCGTCGATCAGCGTGCCCCCGCGGATCAGGATGTCCCAGCTCATCGCCGGTCGAGATGCGCGTCGCGGCGGCGGAAGAGGTCGTCATCGGCGTAGCCCATCGCCTCTGGACGGCCTCGGCCGAGCATGACCTGCATATAGACCGGTTCCAGGCTGTCATTCTGAAAACCGTGGATAACCCCCGGCGGGCAGGCGATGCATTCCCATTGCCCGAGCGTCCGGCTGACCCGCCGGCCGTCTTCGTCTTCGAGAAACACGGTTAGATATCCCTGGAGGACGAAAAAGACCTCCTCGACCTCGTGCGTGTGCGCGGCATTGCCCTGCCCCGGCGATACGTAAACGATGCTGAGGGTGAAGCCGCGGGCAGGGATCGTATTAGGGTCGTCGTGCTTCCCGGACCCGCCGGCGCCGATAAAGCGATGTTGGGCGCGGCGGTAGCCTTCGATCTTGGCGTCCTCGAAGGCCTCCCAATCGGCCCTCTTGTCGCGAAAGCGCCCGATATACCGCTTGGCGATCTCGTCGAGCGAGAGTGCGGCAATTTCAGACGGCATCGCGTGGCGGGCTTTGGCCATAGGGGTCCCTCGGGTGTTCGCAGGGTCTGCAGCCGCAATATACGCCACGATTCGGTCGGAAGCCGCTATCCCCTTCCGCCCCGGCGCCTGCTGCGTCATACACGGGTCGGCGGGCGTCGGATAGCGGAAAGCAGGAGCATGGCATGAGGACAGGGGCGGAGTACCGGCAGACGTTGCGCGACGGTCGGCGAGTCTGGGTGATGGGCGAGGGTCTCGTCGAGGATGTGACAACCCATCCCGCGACCCGCGCGATGGTGGACGAATATGTCGCCTGGTACGACCTCCATTTCGATCCGGCATGGCAGGAGATCGCGATCCGCCCGCCCGATGCGCTGAGCGAACGGGCGCCCTGGGCCTATGTGGTGCCAAAGAGCGCCGACGACCTCGCCGCAATGGGACGTTTCTTCTCCGCCACCACCTTCCTCAGTGCCGGCAACATCACGCATACGCCGTGCTACGGCCATATGATCGCGTTGGGCGTACAGGCCTCGGTCGAGGAGCGCAACGTCTCGCCCGAGCAGATCGCCAACGCCGCCCGCTACCGCGAGTTGATCGGCCGCACCGGGCGGTTCCTGACCTTCTGCGGCGGCGCCCCGACGATCGGCGCCCGCATGCGCGTGGACCCAGCCGAACGCACCGCCTTGCAGCGCGTCCGCGAGACCGACGCCGGCATCGTCATCCGCGGCAAGATCGGCATGCACACGAGCCCCGCTTTCGCCGAGGACGTCTATGTCGGCAGCCTCTGCGGCCTCGAGATCGACGGGCATCGGGCGACCTTCATCGTGCCGGTCAACGCGCCCGGCGTCACCACGGTCTGCCGCAAGATTGCGGTGCGCGATGCGAACACGTTCGTCGCGCCGCTGAGCAGCCGTTACGACGAGCTCGACGGCCAGATGTGGCTCGACGACGTCTTCATCCGGTGGGAGCATGTCTTCCTGCTGGGTGAATCACCCGAGCCGGTGGTTCGCTGGCTGATCTGGCACCATCTCTATGGCTGGCTGTCTAAGGCGGAGTTCACACTCGGCTTGGCGCTCGCCTTGACGCATGCGATGGGGCTCCAAAAGCACGATCAGACGATCGAGCACCTCGTCGATCTGGCGATCGAGGTGCAGACCGTGCGCAGCTGCCTCGTCGCCTGCGAACGCGACCCGCGGTTCACCGAAACGGGTTATTGCGTGCCCAACCATGCGCATCTCGCAGTCGGCGGCATCGCGATATTGAAGGCGCGCCAGCGCATGGCCGAGATCCTGCGCATCGTGCCGGGCTCGTCGCTGGTTGTCTGCCCCTCCGACAAGGACCTCGCCGCCCCCGAGGTCGCCGCGGGGCTCGAGGAATCATTCGGTGGCGGCAGTTACACCGCCATCCAGCGCTCGGCCTTGCTGCAGATGGCCTGGGATCACGTCTCATCGGCGCTCGACGGCCGCGAGTCGGCCTTCGAGCTGCACGCGAGCGGCGGCATCCCCGCCTGGCGCGGCCGGCTGCGCCGCAATTTCGAGCGCTACAACGAGCTCGCCAACGCGGTCGTCCGCGCGCTCGGCATGCCGATGCCGGAAATAGACCTCGAGAGCATCCGCGAGGTCCCATGGGCGCCACGGCGAAACGTGATACCGCCCTCCTCACGCGAGAAGTGAGCCGGCCCTGCACCGCGCGCAGCAACCTTCAGCCGAAAACTCTGTTTGGAAGATGAAGACCGAACCATAGAATATAAATGTGACACCGAACCTTCCCATCGTCGGCATCGGTGCCTCGGCGGGCGGTGTCGAGGCTCTCGAGACGTTCTTCAAGGCTGTGCCGGTCGAAAACGGCTTGGCTTTCGTGGTCGTAACCCATCTTGCCCCTAACCACGAGAGCATGCTGGCGGAGATCCTCGGCCGCGCTACCCGGATGCCTGTCGTCAACGCACGAGACGGCGAGACGGTCGAAGCACAGCATGTCTATGTTCTTCCGGCGGGCGCGGTGCTGACCATCCGCGAGGGACTCCTCCAGCTTCTCCACACCGGACCGGCAGATCGGCAGCGAGCCCCGGTCGACGTCTTCTTTACCTCCCTGGCCGAGGACCGGGGGGAACATGCGATCGGCATCGTCCTCTCCGGCGGCGGCAGTGACGGCACCCTCGGTCTCAAAGTGATCAAGGAGAATGGCGGGTTAACGGTCGCCCAGGGCTCGAAGGTGACGCGGCCGCGCTTCCCCGAAATGCCCTCGAGCGCGGTCGCGGCAGGCTTTGTCGATCTGGTGGTGCCGGTCGAGGAAATGCCCGAGCGGATCCTGGCCTATGTGCGCAATTGGGGCGATGTCCAGCTCGGACGACCAAAGAACGGGATGTCTAACATCCATGCCCTGCTGCGTATGCGAACCGGGCACGATTTCAGCGAATACAAGGCCCGCACCTTTCAACGTCGCCTGCAACGCCGCATGCAAGTCGTCGAGACGGCAAAGCTCGAGGACTACGCCGAGCGGCTGCGGCGGGACCCGGACGAGGTCGGCGCCCTGTTCCGCGATCTTCTGATCGGGGCCACGGATTTCTTCCGCGATGCGGAGGCTTTCCAAGCGCTCGAAACCTTGATCATACCAAAACTGTTCGAGGGCAAGGCTGCGGACGACGAGGTGCGCGTCTGGATACCGGGTTGTGCCACCGGCGAGGAGTCCTACTCGATCGCGATCCTCTTGCGCGAGCACATGGATCGAGGGCAGGGAGCGCCGAAGGTGCAGATCTTCGCTACCGACATCGACGAAGCCGCCATGGGTGTCGCCCGCGCAGCGCGCTATCCGGTCACTTTGGTCAAGGAGGTCTCACCCGAGCGGCTGGACCGCTTCTTCGTGCACGAAGCAGGCACCTATCGTCTGGCGAAGGAGGTGCGCGAAATGTGCGTGTTCTCCACCCATAGCGTCGTCCGCGACCCGCCTTTCTCCCGCCTCGACCTGATCTCGTGTCGTAACTTACTGATTTATTTAAAGACGGAGCTCCAGGCGCAAGTCTTTCCCCTGTTCCATTATGCGCTGCGGCCGGGCGGTTATCTCCTCCTCGGACTTTCGGAGAATGTTTCGCAACACACCGAGCTGTTCCTTCCGGTCGATAAAAAGAACCGCGTCTTCCGACGCCGCGACCTGGTCGTGCGGCCCTCTTTAGCGCTCCAGCAATTCCTCCCGTATGGGCGGCGGGAAAAAACGGCGTCGGGCGCGAGCGAAAGCCAACTCTTGCAGCGATCGGACCGGATGCGGAATGTGGCCAATACGATCGTGGAGCGTTTTGCTCCGAGCTACGTCATCGTCGACGAGGCTGGCGATGTTTTACATTTCTCGCCGGAGACCGGAAAATATCTCCAGGCAGCCGCCGGCCCGCCAACCCGCGACATTATTGCCTTGGCTCGCCCGGGCCTGCGCGCTGATTTGCGCGCAGCGCTGGACCGAGCCAAGCAATCGGGGCACCGGGTAACGCGCGACCGGGTCGTCGTGCAGACCGACGGCGACGTCCAGATCATCGATCTCACTGTCGAGCCTATCGCAGAAGGAAACGAAATCGCCTATGGCGTCGTGTTCGCGGATCGCGGCGTCGTCAGAACGGCGGATGGAAACGCCGGCGAGGCGGTCGCGGCCGGCGAGGATGCCTCCGTTCAGCAGATCGAGAGGGAGCTGCGGGAGACCAAAGAACGCCTTCAATCGACGATCGAGGAGCTCAAGACGGCAAACGAAGAGTTCCGGTCTTCCAACGAAGAGCTGATGTCGGTGAACGAAGAGCTGCAATCGAGCAACGAGGAGCTCGAGAGCTCGAAGGAGGAGCTGCAATCGGTCAACGAGGAATTGGTGACCGTTAATATTGAATTGCACAACAAAATCGACGAGCTGGACCGCGCCAACAGCGATCTTAACAATCTGTTTCAAACACGCAGATCGCGACCATATTCCTCGATAAAGATCTCGTGATCCGCAGCTTTACTCCCGCAGTCACCAAACTGTTCAATCTCATCCCCAGCAATCGCGGCAGACCGCTGACCGACATTGCCGGGCGCGTAGAATACCCGGATCTCGAAAACGACATCCGCGCGGTGTTCAGCGGCGAGGTAATCGAGCGACCGGTGAGTCTCACCGGCGGGAAAGGATATTACCTTGCGCGCATCCTCCCCTATCGCGACGCCACGAATGTGATCGACGGCGTGCTCCTGACCTTTATCGACGTCAGCAGCATTGTCGCTGCGGAGGAGCAGCAAAAGGTGCTGGCCGCCGAGCTCACCCACCGCGTCAAGAATACTTTCGCCGTTGTCTCCTCCATTGCCGAACGTACCTTGCCTGAGGGCGAGACCAAGAATGACTTGATCGCCGTTTCTACGCACTCGGGCACACCCATGACTTGCTGTCGGAGGCTGGCTGGATCGAGGCGGGGCTGCGCGACCTGGTCTTGACCGAGCTCAGCCCGCACGCGGCGGGCGACGGAACGACTGTGACGGTCAACGGGCCGCCGGTCATGCTGAAACCTCAAGCTGCCCTCTTTCTGGCGCTGGTCATTCACGAGCTAGCTAGCGACCAATGCCGCAAAATACGGGGCTTTATCGATCGCCGGCGGCCGGGTCGATGTCGCTTGGACCATTCCTGGCAATCGTCCGTCAAGACTTGAGCTGAAAGGGACGGAGCAAGGCGGGCCAAGGATCAACGAGCTGCCGAAACGCGGCTTTGGGACGGAACTCATCGAGCGCGGCATTCGTTTCGAATTGGAGGGAGAAGCAAAGCTTGAAGCTGTAGATGGCGCTCTGCAGTGCAGGATAGTTATCCAAGCGAACCCCCAGTATCTAGCTTTGGGGCCGATACGGGCAGACCAAGCATCGGGGATGCTGCTTCATGACAGCGCCGCTTCAAGGTCGCAGAGTCTTGGTCGTCGAGGACGAATTTCTCATCGCGGTGCTGATCCAAGAGATGCTGGAATCGGCGGGGTGCCTCGTGTCAGGCCCCATTTCGCGACTTGCGGAAGCGCTCGATGCGGCGGGTCGGGAGGATTGCGACGCCGCGGTTCTCGATGTCAATTTGGCGGGCGATCGGATTTATCCGGTTGCAGAAATATTGTCGCGCAGAAATGTCCCGTTTGTCTTTGTCACAGGTTATGGTCAAAGCGTGTTGCCCACGGAGTACGCTAGGCGGCCGCGCCTCTGCAAGCCGTTCAGGATGGCAGATCTCCTCGGCACGGTGTCGACCCTTGTGCAAGCTCGTGATCTCTCAGCCTGAATCGCGACAATATAGTCGGCTCCCGCAACAATCACTGGCGCTGACGACGAGAGCACAATTTCATCGCCGATGAAGGGATGCGCACTCTCGCCCTTTCTTGCACATCCAACCCGCTCCTTCCGCTCGCCTTTCTCCCGAAACTGCGCTGGCTGCTGTTGCAATCGTGCCCCGTGACGAAACCGGACAGGGCAGTTAGAACCCAAACTGAGACGCTGCTGCCGAGTTGCAAGACGAGCCCGAAGGGCTTATGTATTTTAACCGTCGACTCCCCGTGGTTCGGCTTGCTCTCCCAAGCTCGTGATTGAGCGCCGGACCTGCTCCCCGCACCGTGCTGAAGTTTGACCCTCCGCTCGCTTCTGAGCGGCGGTAAATTTGGTTTTGAAGGAAGAACCATGGCTATCGGAACCGTGAAGTGGTTTAACCCGCAAAAGGGTTACGGCTTCATTCAACCTGAAGACGGCTCACAGGACGTCTTTGTTCATATCTCGGCGGTCGAGCGCTCCGGCATCGGCAATCTGCACGAAGGTCAGAAGGTGAGCTTCGACCTGGAGCGCGGCGATCGAGGAAAGACCTCGGCCGTCAACTTAAAGCAGAGCTAGCTCAGGCCGGGGGAGCGGCGCTCGTTGGCGCGGCTTCCCCTCGCCTCGCCGGTACTGCTCACCGACAGCAAGACGCAACAAGTCCTAGAGGTCGCTGCCCATGCAAGTTTTCGTCCGCGACAATGACGTCAATTCGGCGCTGCGAGTCTTAAAGAAAAAGATGCAGCGGGAAGGCACTTTCCGCGAAATGAAACGGCGGCGGGCCTATGAAAAGCCCTCGGAACGCCGGGTACGCGAGAAGGCCGAGGCAGTCCGGCGGCACCGCAAGATGATGCGGAAACGGCTTGAGCGCGAGGGATACTGATCGGAGCCGCGCCTCAATACGCTAGAAGGAGTATCCGTTGGCGTTCAGAACCAATTACCGCTTCGAGCGTGCGGAGCGCGATCGGCTGAAGAAGGCCAAAAAAGACGAAAAGCTGAAGCGGCAGCAGGAACGCGCCGCCTCGCGCCACGACGGCAGCTCGACGGAGCAGCAGGCTGAAGAGAAGGATGCGCCCGAGATCTGAGCTCTCGCGCATCGGGGGCAAACCGCTTTTTGCGAGAGCGCCCTCTTCGGCTTATGGGCAGCCGGTCGGGCCCCTCACCGGGCCCTTTCTCGTGCACTCAGTTTGGATTTCGTCTGGCCCGCCAGATTACCGGCACCACGATGCCGACGACGAACATGATCACCAGGAACAGCACGATTTTCCACGCCCAGCCGACTGGTGCAATCGCAGCAATCGCTATTCCAAGCCCGATCATACACACGCGGACTATCGCATCATTGCCATCGTTGATGCGGGCCTGCTCCCGTAGCCCCTGAAGCGCTCGTCGGCGGAAACGTGACGCCGTCTTATCCTGCGCCATGCCGTGTGCGCCATCATGCTGCAAGTACGAGATTCATCTTCGTATCTGAAATATTTCAGGTGTGAAAGGATGCTGTCCGTCGCTCAAAACGAATCCCGATATCCCAATAGGTTAACTTTTTGCCGACCAGGAGTGGGCTAACCGGGTAATTTCACCGGCACCGGAACGGTTTTGGGCGCATTCGTTCGAGTTGTCAGGGGTGATGCGCTCGGCGGGGGCACCACGACGGAATAGACCAGAGGCGCGCGCTTCGAGCGTGCCGGGTAAAGCGCCGACCGACCGCGTTTCCCGCAAATTCTCCACTTGGCCGCATGTTGCGACTTTTCCTGTATGAGTTCAGGGGTATTCTGAAGGTGAAGGTGCAGGATTTCGCAATATCTGGAAGGCTTCATTGCGCGCTCATCAGATCGCGATGCATTTCTCGGTGTCGTTGGTCATCCGCGCCGAGGTCCGGATCGCGAGGCAAACCAGCCAGTTGCACAGCATCGCGGGCGACGAGTTCAAGCGCCGGCGCGTTCATCTTCTGGTGCCTCTATGCCTTCGTCGCGAGCGGTTTCGAGCATTCGGTCGCCAACATGACCTTGTTGTCGATCGCGCTCCTTGCCGAGCACCCACCCACGGTCTTGCTGGCCGGATGGGTTGGAACCTCCTCTGGGTGACGATCGGCAACGTGATCAGCGGCGCCGGGATCATGGGCCTCGGCTACTGGGCCGCGTCACGCATGCCGAGGGCAGCCGAGCCGGCAGTGCAATCGGCCGCCGCCGAATAGCTCGCAGGTCAGGTCCCCTTCTCTCCCCGTCGGTTCGGGGCCGTGCTATAAGCGGGCAATCGGCGCGGGAGGGCTCATGCCTGCGATCTATATTCTGAACGGCCCCAATCTCAATCTGCTCGGGGTGCGTGATCCGTCGATCTATGGCCGTGACACCTTGGCCGATATCGAGGAGCGGTGCCTGGCCCGCGCCGCATCCCTCGACCTCCAGATCGAGTTCCGGCAGACCAATCACGAGGGCCAGCTCGTCGACTGGATCCAGGAGGCGCGCGAATCGGCCGACGGAATCATTCTCAATGCGGGGGCGTTGACCCACACCTCGGTAGCGGTGCTCGACGCGCTTCTCGCCGCCGAATTGCCGGTCATCGAGGTGCACCTGTCGAATATTTTCCGTCGCGAGAGCTTTCGGCATCATTCCTATGTAAGCTTGTCGGCGACCGGGGTGATCTGCGGGTTGGGAGCGCAAGGCTACGAGCGCGCCCTCGACGCGCTCGCCAATATTATCGGGCGGGAATCCGGCGAGGCCGATCGGTAGAGACCGGCGTTCGCACACTGGCCGCGTAGCCGACCGATACATTCAAACCGAAAAAATCTTGCCACACCGGCGAAGGGTCGGTGGGCATGCGTTTGACCACGATCCATCTTTTTGGACACCTCCGCGAGCTGAATTTGCTCCCCATCTCTTTCGCATTGAGAGGTCCAGTGGAACGCCGGCTTGCGGCCATCCCTGCGGCGGATGTTGCCGGTTACTCGCGCCTGATCGGCGCCGATGAAGAGGGTACGCTCAGCCTTTTCAAGGCGATCCGCGCCGATCTGTTCGATCGCAAGATCGCCGACCATCGGGGCCGGATCGTAAAGACGACCGGCGACGGGCTCTTGGTTGAATTTTCCTCTGTTGTCGATGCGTTGCGCTGCGCGACCGAGGTGCAGGCCGGAATGAGCGAGCGGAACGCCCCGATTCCCACCGATCTGCAGATCCATTCGCGGATCGGGATCAATGTGGGCGACGTCGTCGAGGACGAGGACATCTTCGGCGATGGCGTCAACATCGCGGCCCGGCTCGAGGGTCTGGCTGCGCCCGGTGAGATCTGCGTCTCGGCCCGCGTGAAGGAAGACGCTGCGGGTAAGGTGGATGTCGCCTTCGAAGACTTGGGCGAGCAGCACCTGCACAATATCATTCGGCCGGTACGGGTCTATCGGATCGGCGCCGGGGTTGCTCCTCGGGTTACGCTGCCGTTGCCCGATAAGCCGTCGATCGCGGTTTTGGCGTTTACGAACATGAGCGGCGACTCGGAGCAGGAGTTCTTCGCCGACGGCATCGCCGAAGACATCATCACGGTTCTGTCGAAGTCGCGGTTGTTGTTTGTGATCGCGCGCAACTCGAGCTTCACCTACAAGGGCAAGGCGGTT
>Ga0209040_10001553_pt1 | contig 18166 bp, 15 predicted proteins | sample BogFormECP12_OM3_FD_188240 | JGI IMG/M metagenome (GOLD analysis project Ga0209040, IMG submission 188240) | Bog forest soil microbial communities from Calvert Island, British Columbia, Canada - ECP12_OM3 (SPAdes) (version 2) | ecosystem: Environmental > Aquatic > Freshwater > Wetlands > Bog ...
TGTGTGACCAGTCGCAGCGGAGTAGCCAGGCGCGTAATAGCTCGACAATCGACATCCTGCCGGTTGATCGGCGATCGGCATTATTCGCGATCGGACCAACAACTACGCCGAGGAGGATTTCGCGGAATTCACCATCACCACGTTCGACGAAAGAACGATCACGGTATAAGTTACGCTACTGAGCGCACCGGATCGCCGCGACAGGGCCGGTCTCATCGAATACGGAATCCGCGCGAAGCGGCTTGACGCGAGTGTCCCTGGGACTACGCTACTAAAATGCAATGAAAGCCAAGGGGACGCTGGGACGCTGTGGCAGATTCCAGGGTAGAGCATAGGTTTGCCGTGATTCTGTGTGCCGATGTCCTCGGCTATTCCCGGCTGATGGGAATCGACGAGGAGGGCACCTTGGCAGCTCTCAGGGCGGTCCGCCGCGATCTCGTCGACCCGAGGATCGCCGAGCACAGAGGCCGCATCGTGCGCACGATGGGCGATGGCCTGCTCGTCGAGTTCAACAGCGTCGTCGATGCGGTGCGCTGCGCGATCGCGATCCAGCGGGCAATGCCGGAACATACCGCCGAAATGCCGGCCGACCGGCGCATCCGGTTTCGTCTCGCCATCAACATGGGCGATGTGGTCTCGGACGGCGATCTGATCTACGGAGACGGCGTCGCCATCGCGTCGCAGATGGAGGCGTTGGCCGAACCGGGCGGGATCAACGTCAGCCGCGCGGTGCGCGATCAGGTCCGCGATCGGCTGCCGATCATGTTCGAGGATTTTGGCGAGCACGAGGTCAAGAACATTGCGCGCCCGGTGCGCGTCTTCCGCATCGTATTGGACGAAAGACCCGCCGGCCCGGTGAGCACCGGCCGCCGGAGAGCCGCGCCGCTCGACAGGCCGGCACTTGCCGTGTTGCCGTTTCAAAACCTCGGCGGCGATGGCGAGACCGAGTTCTTTCTCGACAGCGTGGGCGAGGACCTGATCACCGAGCTGGCGCGGGCGCGGTGGTTCTCGATCGTGGCCCGCAACACCAGCTTCAGCTACAAGGGCAAAGGCGCCGATTCGAAGCAGATCGCGCGCGAGCTCGGCGTCCGGTATGTGGTCGAGGGCAGCCTGCGCAAGGCCGGCAACCGGGTCCGCATCTCTTGCCAGCTCGTCGAGGCGGCGAGCGGTCAGCACCTATGGGCCGACCGCTTCGACGGCACCCTCGAAGATTCGTTTGATCTGCAGGACAGGATCACCGAAAGCGTCATCGGCTCAGTCGGGCCGGTTCTGCGCGAGGCTGAGATCGAGCGGGCGCGACGCAAGCCCGAGGTGAACCAGGACGCCTACGACCTCACCTTGCGCGCCTTCCCTCCGACCTTCGCAGAAACCGCGGAAGGCAACGAAGAGGCATTGCTGCTGTTGGCCCAGGCGCTGGAGGCGGATGCCGCCTACCCGATGGCCAATGCCCTGGGCGCGTGGTGCCACCAGCAGCGCCATCTGATGGATTGGCCGGGGGCGCAGCCCGACGACCGGGAGACCGCGAGACGGATGGCGCGAACCGGGATCACCGGAGGCGCCGACGCACCGCTCGCTCTCGCACTGGGGGGTGCGGTGCGCGCCAGCCTGACGCGCGATCACGATTTGGCGCTCGCCGCCGTCGACCGCGCCATGATGATCAATACCAACGCCGCAATCGTCCTCGCCTTTGATGCCCTGACGAGATGTATCTGCGGTTCTTATGACACTGCCATCGAGCACGCCGAGAAGGCGCTGCAGCTAAGCCCGCTGGAGCCACTGGTCTATCACGCGGCGTTCGCGCTTGCGCTGGCTTGTCTCTTCTCCGGCCGCACCGAAGAAGCCGTCGTGCATGCACGCAAGGCGATCGAAGGCAATCGCAACTTCGTCTTCCCCTATTGTGTTCTTGCGTTGGGCTGCACCCGTCTCGGTCATGCCGATGAGGCGGCGCAGGCAGTTCGCCGGCTGGGTCGCGCCGCACCCCGCTTCCGGCTGGGGATGCTCCGCAAGATCCGCTTCGCCGACGCGGCACGTCTCCAATCCGATCTCGAGCGGCTGCGGGAAGCCCACCTGCCCGAGTGAGGACTTCGTCGGATACATTCGGCGAGACGCTCGCCTCGCTCCAATTCCGTTTCCTTTACACCTGACGGCTGCGCTGGTTCGGCAGCTTGGTCCTCGGCGCCGCCATCGCCTGAGCCGGTCACGCGCCGGCTTGACCCGGTGGAGGCGGTCCGTTTAGGTACAAGCTTCAGGCGCATGACAGATGCGGTGGATCCGCATGGCGCCGCGGGAGCGACGATGACCGCAAGTACCTTCGCGCCGCTGAGCAATCGGCAGACCGCCGCAGCCGGATCGGGCGTCGGCGGGCCGGATACGTTCCCGAAATTGCTGCTGGAACACGCGCAGCTGCGGCCGGGCCGGCCGGCCAACCGCGAGAAGGATTACGGGATTTGGCAGAGCTGGAGCTGGGCCGAGGTCGCCGCCGAGGTCGAGGCGCTCGCCTGCGGGCTCGCGGCCATGGGGTTCCGCCGCGGCGACAAGCTCGCGATCATCGGGGACAACCGGCCGCGGCTCTATTGGGCGATTGCTGCGACGCAGGCCCTAGGGGGAATTCCGGTCCCGATCTATCAGGATTCGATCGCCGACGAGATGGCCTTTGTGCTCGACCACGCCGAGGTGCGCTTCGCCGTGGCCGAGGACCAGGAGCAGGTCGACAAGCTGGTCGAGATCAAGGAGCGCTGCCCGCTCCTCGAACGGGTGATTTTCTCCGACCCGCGCGGCATGCGGCACTACGACCAGCACTGGCTCGACGATTACGCCAAGGTGCAGGAACGCGGCCGCGAACTCGCCCGCAACGAGCCGGGTTTTTTCCGCGGCGAAATCGCCAAAGGGCAGGGCAGCGACACCGCGATCATCCTCTACACTTCGGGGACGACAGGGCAGCCCAAGGGCGTCGTCTTGTCTTTCGACAACATCATCATTACTGCGAAAAACGCGATTGAGTTCGAAGGCTTGACCGATCGCGAGGAGGTCCTGGCCTATCTGCCGATGGCGTGGATCGGCGAGCACATCTTTTCCTATGCCCAGGCCTATTGCGCCGGCTTTTGCGCCTCCTGCCCGGAATCGCAGGCGACGGTGATGCTCGATCTGCGCGAGCTCGGGCCGACTTATTTCTTTGCGCCGCCGCGGATTTTCGAGACCGTCCTGACCCAGGTCATGATCCGCATGGAAGACGCCGGCTGGGCGAAGCGCCGGCTCTTCCATTTTTTCCTCGACTTCGGCAGGCGCGTCGGGCCGAACATCCTCGACCGCCAGCGTCTGCCGCCGCTAGACCGCGCTCTTTACCGGATCGGGGAAGTGCTGGTCTACGGCCCCCTCAAGAATACGCTCGGCTTCAGCCGTATCCGCATCGCCTATACCGCTGGCGAGGCGATCGGACCGGACCTCTTCACGTTCTATCGCTCGCTCGGGATCAACCTGAAGCAGCTGTACGGGATGACCGAAAGCTCTGTGTTTCTGTGCATCCAGCGGGATGGAGAAGCAAAGCCGGACACGGTCGGCGCGCCGATCAAGGATGTCGAAATCCGCATCGCCGAGGATGGCGAGGTGCTGTTTAAGAGCCCGGGTGCGTTCCAATGCTATTACAAGAACCCCGAGGCAACTGCCGCGGCAAAGCGCCCGGACGGCTGGGTTCATACCGGCGATTCCGGGTTCTTTGACACGGACGGGCAGCTCAAGATCCTCGACCGCGCCAGGGATGTCGGGCGGCTGCAAGGCGGCGCGCTGTTCGCCCCGAAATTCATCGAGAACAAGCTCAAATTCTTCCCCTACATCAAAGAGGCGGTCGCTTTCGGCGATGGCCGGCCGTTTGTCGCCGCCTTTGTCAATATCGACCTCGAGGCGGTCGGCGACTGGGCGGAGCGGCGCAATCTCGCCTATGCCTCCTACCAGGAATTGGCCGCCGAGGAGGCGGTCTACGACCTGGTGCAGGGCTGCATCGAGCGGGTCAACCGCGACCTCGCGGCGGAGCCCGCGTTGGCTCCCTCGCAGATCCACCGATTTCTAATCCTGCACAAGGAGCTCGACGCCGATGACGGCGAATTGACCCGCACCCGCAAAGTGCGCCGGCGGATCATCGCCGAGCGGTACCAGCCGCTGGTGGAGGCGCTGTATTCCGGAGATGCGAAGGGCCGCATCGCGACCGAGATCACCTTCGAGGACGGTCGCAAGGGCCAAATGCGCGCCGAACTCGCCATCCGCGACATCGCGACAGACCTGCCGCCCGCCGAACCAGTTCCCTTGATGAGGGCCAGCTGAGGGTGAAGCAGATCGGCGAGCCGATCCTGACCGCCGACCGCGTAACCCTCGCCTTTGGCGGCGTCACCGCGCTCAACGAGATCAGCTTCGCGATCCGGCGTCACGAGATCCTGGCGATGATCGGGCCGAACGGCGCCGGCAAGACCTCGATGCTCAATGTCATCAACGGCTTCTACCACCCGCAGGCGGGCACGATCACTTGGAAGGGCGCGACCCGACGGCGGATGCGGCCCTATCACGCTGCGGCGCAAGGAATTGCCCGTACCTTTCAGAACGTCGCGTTGTTCAAGGGGATGACAACGCTCGACAACATCATGACCGGGCGGCTCTTACAGATGCGCCGCAATTTTCTGTGGCAGGCGATCCATTTCGGCCCGGCCGAAGAGGAGGAGCTGGCGCACCGCGCCCGGGTCGAGCAGATCATCGACTTTCTCGAGATCCAGGCGATCCGCAAGACGCCGGTCGGACGGCTGCCCTATGGGCTGCAGAAGCGCGTCGAGCTCGGCCGCGCATTGGCGATGGAGCCCGAGCTTTTGCTGCTCGATGAGCCGATGGCCGGGATGAACGTCGAGGAGAAGGAGGACATGTGCCGCTTCATACTCGACGTGAACGACGAGTTCGGCACGACGATTGCCCTGATCGAGCACGACATGGGGGTCGTGATGGACATCTCCGACCGCGTCGTCGTGCTCGATTACGGCCGCAAGATCGCCGACGGTCCGCCTGACGAGGTCCGCACCAGCCCCGAAGTCATCGCCGCCTATTTGGGGGAAGAGGCCGGTCCCCACCCTAACCCTAACCCGCGCGCGGTGGAGGGAAGGGGAGGGGGCTGAACGCTGATGGATTTTTTCGTTGTCGAAGTTCTGATCGGCGGGCTGCTCACGGGCGTGCTGTACGCGCTCGTAGCGCTCGGCTTTGTGTTGATTTTCAAAGCCTCCGGTGTCTTCAACTTCGCACAAGGATCGATGTGCCTGTTTGCCGCGCTCGCCTTGGTGCGGCTGATGGAGGTGCTGCCGGTTGCGCTGGCGCTCCTTTGCGCGGCCGCGATCATGATCGGGCTCGCCTTCGCGATAGAGCGGCTGGTATTGCGGCCGCTGGTCAATCAGGCGGCGATCATCCTGTTCATGGCAACGATCGGCATTACCTTCTTTCTCGACGGTCTCGGCCAGTCACTGTTCGGCAGCGAGGTCTACACGCTCGATCTCGGCATCCCGAAGAACCCGCTGATCCTGTTCGAGGGCGTCATTCCCGGAGGGATTCTGGTCAACGAGTTCGATCTCTGGGCCGCCGTCATCGCGGGCCTCCTCGTCGCGGTGCTCGCCGTCTTCTTCCAACGGACGCGCATCGGCCGGGCGTTGCGCGCCGTCGCCGACGACCACCAGGCGGCGCAGTCGGTCGGCATCCCGCTGCGCCACATCTGGGTGATCGTGTGGTCGGTCGCCGGGCTGGTCGCGCTGGTCGCCGGGATCATCTGGGGCTCGAAGCTCGGGGTCCAGTTCTCGATCGCGCTGGTCGCGCTGAAGGCGTTGCCCGTGCTGATGCTCGGCGGCTTGACCTCGGTGCCCGGCGCGATCGTCGGTGGGCTGATCGTCGGGGCCGGGGAAAAGCTCTCCGAAGTGTTTCTCGGGCCCTTCCTCGGCGGCGGCATCGAGAACTGGTTCGCCTATGTGCTGGCCCTGCTGTTCCTGCTGGTCCGGCCGCAGGGCCTGTTCGGCGAACGCATCATCGAGCGGGTGTGAAATCATAAGAATGACGCAGCGAGGCAGTGAGATACCGACTCGAGACGCCTAGCCGTATGAAGCCATCTCAGTGTCTCGCCTCCTCATTGTGAAAACCCTATGATCTATCGTGAGGCGGGGCAGTTCCGCACCAGCTATGCCGCCGACCAGGCGGTCTTCCCGGTATTGCAGGACCGCGTTTTCGTCTGGGCCATCGCTCTGTTCGCCTTCGTGGTCGTGCCGTTCGCCGCGAGCGAATACCTGCTGCGCGCGATCCTCGTACCTTTTCTGATCCTGGCGATCGCGGCGATCGGCCTCAATCTGCTCGTCGGCTATTGCGGCCAGATCTCGCTTGGCAGCGCCGCGTTCATGGCGGTCGGCGCCTATGCCTCTTACGACGTGACCGTCCATCTGCCTTGGCTGAACCTTCTTCTCGTTTTCCTTATTGGCGGCCTCTGCGCGGCCGCGGCGGGTGTTGTTTTCGGACTGCCATCGTTGCGCATCAAAGGCTATTACCTGGCGGTTGCGACATTGGCGGCGCAGTTCTTTTTCGACTGGCTGTTCATCCGCATTCCGTGGTTCACCGATTACGCCTCGTCGGGCTCGGTTTCGGCGCCGCCGCTGCGCATTTTTGGACTCTCCTTCGAGAGCCCTGCGGGCCGCTATCTCTTGTGCCTCGGGCTGCTCACGATGACGGCGCTCGTTGCGAAGAACCTGGTGCGCGGGCGCATGGGCCGCATGTGGATGGCGACCCGCGACATGGACATCGCCGCCGAGATCATCGGCATCAGGCCTTTGCACGCCAAGCTATCGGCTTTTGCGATCAGCTCCTTCATCATCGGCGTCTCAGGCGCGCTGTGGGCTTTCGTTCATCTCGGATCCTGGGAACCGCTCGCCTTCTCGATCGACCGGTCCTTTGCGCTCCTCTTCATGGTCGTGATCGGCGGGCTCGGCTCGATCCTCGGCTGTTTCCTCGGCGCCGCCTTCATCACGATCGTGCCGATCTTTCTGAACCAGGTCCCGGCCGCCCTCGGCATTCCGCTGTCGACCGCGATGGTCTCGCATCTCGAATTCATGACTTTCGGCACGCTGATCGTGTTTTTTCTGATCGTCGAGCCGAATGGGCTGGCCCGGCTTTGGGCGATCGGCAGAGAGAAGCTGCGGTTGTGGCCGTTCCCGCATTGATCGTGCTAGCGTGCCGCTGCACAAGGGAGGTTGGCGTCATGAGAAGCAAAATACTGGAGCTCTTCGCGGTGATTTTCGCGTTCACCGTGACCCCGGCTTTAGCGCAAAGCGAGCAGTTCTTTCCGTCGCTCGTCTACCGTACCGGTCCTTACGCCCCCAACGGCATTCCATTCGCCAATGGCTTTGCCGATTACCTGAACCTGGTGAACGCGCGCGACGGCGGCATCAACGGCGTTAAGATCACGACCGAGGAATGCGAGACCGGCTACGCCACCGACCGCGGCGTCGAATGCTACGAGCGCCTCAAGGGCAAGGGCCCGACCGGGGCGAGCCTCTTCGTGCCGTTGTCGACCGGGATCACCTACGCGCTGATGGACAAGGCCCCGGTCGACAAGATTGCCCTCTTGACCAGCGGCTATGGCCGCAGCGAGAGCGCCGACGGCAACGTCGTCCGCTGGGCCTTTCCGATCCTCGGCACCTATTGGGATGCCGGCGACATCCAGATCGAATATATCGCCCAATCGCTCGGCGGCTGGGACAAGCTGAAGGGCAAGAAGATCGCCGATGTCTATCACGACTCGCCTTACGGCAAGGAGCCGATCCCGGTGCTTCAGGCGCTGGCCAAGCAGCAGGGCTTCGAATTGCAGCTATTGCCGGTGACCCATCCCGGCGTCGAGCAGAAGGCGACCTGGCTGCAGATCCGCCAGAGCCGGCCGGATTTCACCTTGCTGTGGGGTTGGGGGGTGATGAACTCGACGGCGCTCAAGGAGGCTGCGGCGGTCGCCTACCCGCGCGACAAGATGCTGGGCGTATGGTGGGCCGGCGCCGAAGCCGACACGGTCCCCGCCGAGGACGCGGCCAAGGGCTACGAGGCGCTGGCGCTCAACCCTGCGGGGACGAATTTCCCGATTCACAAGGACGTGTTCGCGCTGCTCTACGACAAGAATTTGGGAGCCGCGGACCGCAAGGATGTCGGCAGCGTCCTCTATAATCGCGGCATGATCAATGCGTTGTTCGCGACCGAGGCGGTGCGCACTGCCCAGGCGAAATTCGGCAACAAGCCGTTGACCGGCGAGCAGGTCCGGTGGGGGCTCGAAAACCTCGACCTCACCGCCGACAAAATCAAAAAGCTAGGGTTTGAAGGCCTGCTCACCCCGCTCAAGGTGACCTGCGAAAACCATACCGGCATCGCCCGCGCGAAGGTGCACCAATGGGACGGCAAGGAGTGGCACTTCATTTCCGACTGGATCGACTCCGACCAGAAGCTGGTGCGGCCGATGGTCGAGGAAGCGGCCAAGAAGTATGCGCAGGAAAAGAACCTGCCGACCGACGCGTGCTCGAAGGCGAGCTGAGCGAGCCGTGACGATTGCCCCTCACCCCAGCCCTCTCCCCGCGAGCGGGGAGAGGGAGGGACCCGCGCAGCGGGAGGGTGAGGGGCAGACGGCGACAGCTGCTGCGCTGCTCGCGGTCAACAACATCGAGGTCATCTACAACCGGGTCATCCTGGTGCTGAAAGGCGTCTCGCTCGAAGTGGCGGAGGGCGGCATCGTCGCGCTGCTGGGCGGCAACGGCGCCGGCAAGACGACGACCCTGAAGGCGATCTCGAACCTGCTGCGCGCCGAGCGCGGCGAGGTGACGAAAGGTTCAATCACTTTTGCCGGCGAGCGTAGCGACGCACTCGATGCTTCGGATGTCGTCAGGCGCGGGCTGATCCAGGTCATGGAGGGGCGCCACTGCTTCGCGCATCTCACCGTGGAGGAGAATCTGCTGACCGGCGCCTACACTCGACGTGACGGCCGCGCCCGGATCGCCGACGATCTCGAAAAGGTTTACAGCTACTTCCCACGGCTCAAGATCCGGCGCAATGCTGTCGCCGGCTATACCTCGGGCGGCGAGCAGCAGATGACAGCGATCGGCCGGGCGTTGATGTCGCGTCCGAAGATGATCCTGCTCGACGAGCCGTCGCTGGGTCTGGCGCCGCAATTGGTCGAGGAGATCTTCGCGATCGTCGACCGGCTGAACGAGGGGGAGCATGTCGGGTTTCTGGTCGCCGAGCAGAACACCAACATTGCGCTGCGCCACGCCCGATACGGCTACATTCTCGAAAACGGCCGGATCGTGATGGACGGGACCGCCGCCGAGCTACGCAGCAACGAGGACGTCAAGGAATTCTATCTCGGGCTTTCGGCGACCGGCCGGAAGAGCTACCGCGACGTCAAACACTACCGCCGCCGCAAGCGCTGGCTGGCTTGAGGACGGCCGGAACTTTCCGGCGCCTGTCGGCCGTTATCGGCCTCGTCAACCGGGCGGGAGATCGAGGTGAGGGTAGTATTCGGGATATTCGGAGCGGCGGCGCTACTAGGAAGCCTTACGTTTTCGGCATATGGACAGGGGCTGCCGCCGGGCTCTTACCAGCAGAGCTGCCGGGATTTCAGAATGCAGGGCAGCACGCTGACCGCCGTCTGCCGCAGGTCGCATGGACGCGGCGAGCAGGTGACGGCCCTCAATGTGGCGCATTGCGTCGGCGACATTGGCAACAACAATGGCGAGTTGATATGCAACGGCGGCCAGCCTGCGGCCCCTCTGCCGCCGCGACAAGCACCCGCGCCTGGTGGATATTCCGGACCCCGATATGCCCCGCCGCCCGGGTATCCCGCGCAGGGATACGCACCGCCGCCGCCGCGCTACGGCGAAGAGCAGGGCTACCGCGAGCGGTGTGAAGGGTTAAGACACGAGGAGCACGAACTCCGCGACAGGCTGGCCTACACCCCCTATGGCGACGAGCGGGAGCGGCTGCAGTACCGCCTCGGCCGGGTTCAGGCGGAACGGGAACAGTGCCGGCGCCCCTGACGCGGGCGCAGCTCAGGCGTGATCCACCGACCAAAGCGTAAACGCGCCGGCAAAGCCCTTTAGTTCAACCTGTTCGTGCCTCTGCCACTGAAGTTCTTCGTGGCGGCGAGCGCCGAGGGCGTCGATATCGGCTTTGGCCTGTTCGCTCAACCATATCCCGGGGCCTTGGATCGCCCCGACGACACGGGCGGCGAAATTCACTGTTCTGCCGAAGACATCGCCTTCTTCTATCTGCAAGGGACCGATATGGAGTCCGGCCCTCAGCCGGAGTTCCGGCGCTCCCGGAGCGGCACAGAGCCCGCGGGCATAGTCCAGCGCTGCTGCGACAGAGCGGAACGCGGCCATCACGCTGTCACCGATGGTGCGGATCTCGTGACCTTTGTACTGGGCAATGAGCTTGCGGCTTTGTGCGAAATGGGTCTGCCGCACCTCGTACATGCGTTCGTCCCGCATTCGCTCGCCCAATGCCGTCGAATCGACGACATCGGTGAAGACGATCGCCAACGTGACGCGCTCGTCGCCCGCCCATTCGGCAAATCTCGAGCTGTGCGTTTCGGCATTGGCCGACAGCACGAAGGCTTCGAAATCTCGCTGGCGATCGGCGGCCAAATCCATCGACTCGACCAGTGAAGGATACCGCCGAGCAAGCCTTTCCTTCGGGTCGACAATAGCGACCGCGCCCCCACACGGGCACTAAAATATGTCTTTGCCTTGCTCCCTCAAAAGCTCGACATAGGGATCGGGCACCGGGGTGCCACAGTTGCCGCAGACGAATAGCCGGCGGAGCTGCACCGTCCCACATAGGGCGCGCCGGTTGACGTGCGTCAGCACATACTCCTCGAAATGAAATCGGGTTTCCTCCGTCGCCGCGTCGAAAAACAACAGCAGCCGCCCCCGCCCCTCGCCAAATTCCTGTAGATAAATCCCGCATTTTCCGCCGGCGCGCGCCGTGAATATCACCGCATTGCGCCACATCTCGGTGCGCGCCGTCTCAAACAACTGGCTGTGACCCAAGCGGACCGCGAGCGTCGCGTATATGCTCTGGGTCGGCCCTTCAAAGGTCATTGCGATCGCTTTGCCCGGCGGGTCCGGCGCCTCCGCGTAGTCGCGATTGAACTGGGAAGGGAAGACCAAGTAGCGGCCATCTGCTGCGCTTTCCCGCAACGCCAGGTCATATCGGACGAGTTCCTCGACCGTGGCATGCAGCAGCACCTGCTCTTGTTTGCGGTCGCCGATTCTTCCCTCTTCCGGCACATGAAATTGTCCGGTCAGCGCCGCCTCTTCATCGATCGAACCCAAACCGTCCGGCTCGTTCTTGGCGGCGATGACCAGGGCCGAAGCATAAGCGTCCAACAGCTCGGGTTGCAGTAATACGTAGTCGCCAAAGCTCAGACGCCGGATCAGATCGCGGTTCTCGAGCCGGCCGATGCAAACGTCAAAGTCGACGCGCAACTCATCGTCCTCCACAATCGCCTCTGGATGTTGGCGAGCGAAGTCGACGAATAGTTGGCCCGCGGGAGCGAGCAGCCGGCCGGTTCTCTTGACCTCCAGCAGGTAGGACTTGATCGTGGCGAAGAGTTCGGATGAGGTAACGGTCGGCAGCTCGTCCCACGGTATGGCTCGCTCGATTGCGGTTCGCAATTCGTCGATCTGCCATCCTTCCTTGGCGCTCGTCGCATAATAGCCAGCAAAATCGAATTCCTTGATGAGCTCATCGAGCCGCTCTTTGCTGACCGGCACGCCGCCTCGATCGACGCGCGCCGAAACGAGGAATTTGGTGAACGGAACCGCCTCGTCTCCCTGGCGCTGGTGCGCCGTGCGTAACGCGCGCTCCCAGTGGATCACTCCGGCGAGCGGGTCGGTCTCGCTTCTTGCATCGAAGACGACCAGCGCCACGGCTACTTCGCTCAGATGCAATTGATGAATGACACGGTAGCCCGGCTGGCCGGCAAGGTCCCACAACAGCGTTTCGCGCGTTCGTCTGCGCTCGCCGGATAACTCGTCTTTCGTGGTGCCGAGCGCCCACACCTGCCGCCCCGCCGTCGAATCGGTGGCTTGAAATGGGCGGCCGCTGAGAACAAGGCTGAGGCCAGTCTTCCCGACCCCGGTGTCTCCGACCAACACGACCTTCGCGTTCACATAATGAACAGTGCGCGATATCGGAGAGGGTCGCCTCTCCCCTAAAAGAACATCGAGGTCTAGTTCGTAAAGAGACAGGCGTGCGCCGGCGGCCGCAAGGCGCGGCAGCAATGGATGGAAGCACAGGCCGCGAAATCGGTAGTGTGCGTGGCGCTGGATTACGGCGATCACATCCCAGGTTTCGGAGCTCCAGATGCGGATCGTGTCATCCCAGCCCATCGTCGCAAATAGAGGCCGGCTTTGATGGAAACTCAGTGCGACGACCGATCCCCGATGACCTTCCAAAATACGGCGCAGCTTACTGTTGGGGACGTCCCATAGCTTTACGGTGTTGTCGAGGCTGCCTATCGCCAGCATTCGCCCAGTCGGCTCAAAACCGACGCTCGAAACCGGGAAGAAATGTTTTTCGAACAGACGAGGTACTGTGCTGTCGAGTATGTTCCAGAGAATTACCGTCCCGTCTGCGCTAGCACGCACCATTATATGCCCCGTAGGGTCAAAAACTACGCTGACGACTTCTCCGCGTGGTCCGCGGAACGTACGAAGCAATTTGCCGTCTGTCGTGTTCCAAAGATTCACAGTGCCATCGTCGGCGCCGCTGGCAAGCATTTGCCCGGTCGGGTGGAAGGCCACGCTGGCTATGCTGCCGGATTGCCGTGGGAAAGCGTAAAGCAACTCACCGCTGGCGGTGTCCCAGAGGTTAACGGTGCCATTGGCGCTGCCGCTGGCCAGCTTGCGCCCTGCCGGGTCGAAGGTCACGCTCGCAATCTCGCTGCGCTGCCATTCGAATGGGCTGCGCCGCCACTCGAAAGTGCGCAGCACCCTTCCCTCGGTGGTATCCCAAAGCGTTACGGTGCCGTCGAGGCCGCCGCCAGCGAGCTTTTGGAGCGCCGGATCAAAGGCGACGCATTTGATCGCGCGATGTTTCCATTCCAACGCGCGTCGCAGCCCAACTCCGGGCGGCACGCTGGCCGCTCGCGGCCTCCCGCTTCTCGTTGACATCGCCGTTCCGCTTTCCTTACGTCGACAGCATCCCCGCGACAAAGAGTTAATATTTAAACTTTAGACCTGGGCGCTCCCGACATCAACGGCAACACCCCACCAGCCGAGGACAGCTCAATCGCGGTAGCTGGGATCGAGCTTGTCGATGAGCCGCAGCAACGCAGGCCACTCGCGCTGCCCGGCAAGCGGCAGCTGTCCCTCATTACCGCGCGGACGCGCAACCGACTGCTCGCAGGCTTCTTTTGACGGAAACAGGATCTTGGCGCCCGCTGCGGCAGCCGCTTGTATTTTGAGCTGAGCCCGCGCCGCCTGCTCGAAGTAATAGGTCAGCGAAAACGCCTCGGCGACATTGCGGCCGACCGTCAACAGGCCGTGGTTGCGCAAAACCAATACTTGTTGCTGGCCGATGTCCCGCTGCAGCCGTTCCCGCTCGTCGAGTTCGAGCGAGACGCCTTCGTAATCGTGATAGGCGAGGTTGCCATAAAAGCGCAATGCCCATTGCGACAACGGCAGCAGCCCCTCTTCCTGCGCACTGACTGCGATGCTGTCTTCGGTATGCGTATGCAGAACGCAGCGGGCGTCGGGCCGCGCCATGTGGATGGCGCTGTGAATGATGAAGCCGGCGCGGTTGGGCTCGTACTCGGACGGCTCGATCTGATTGCCGTCGATGTCGATCTTCAAGAGGCTCGAAGCGGTGACCTCATTGAACAACAGACCCATCGGATTGATCAGAAACTGGTCCTCCGCTCCCGGCACGCGCGCCGAGATATGGCCGAGGATCAGATCGTCCATGCCGAAGTGCGCAATCAACCGATAACAGGCGGCGAGATCGACGCGCACCGCCCATTCTTCCGTATCGATGTTGCGCGGTCTCGCCGAAAGCCGCGTCTCGAGCGTGTCCATTGTTGTTACTCCTGCTAATGACTCCCTCGCCCCGCTTGCGGGGAGAGGGTCGGGGTGAGGGGCATCCCGCTCAGGCGGGCGTGAACATCGGCACCGGCGGCCCGCCATCGCTCGGCTTGAAGACGAGCCGCACTGCCTGCCCGATACGGATCTTGTCGAGGTCGCAATCGACGATATTGGTCATCATCGTCGGACCTTCGCTCAATGACACATAGGCGATCGCATAAGGGATCGGCGCCCGCCGCATCACGCTGTAGGTGTAGATCGTGCCGTTGCCCGAAGCCTGCTGCAGCTCCGTTTTGTCGCTGAAGCAGAATGGGCAGATCGCGCGGGGATAATAATGCACCGCGCCGCAGGCGGTGCATTTGCCGATCATCAGCTTGCCCCCTTCGGCTGCCTTCCAGAACGCCTGGGTTTCGGGATTGGGCTGCGGGGCCTGGATCTTGCGTTCTTGAGCCGGCATCTGGCTCACTCCCTTTCCATGATCACGGTGGCCGCGCCGTGCCTGGTGCCGAGCGAGCCACCGGTGCCGTGTGCCAACGCCAGATCACAATTCTTGACCTGCACTGCGGGATGGGCTTCGCCGCGCAATTGGCGCACCGCTTCGACGACCTTGGTCAGACCGCCCCGGTTCGCCGGATGGTTATTGCACAATCCGCCGCCATCGGTGTTGAACGGCAATTTGCCGGTGCCGGAGATCAGGTTGCCGTCGGACACGAACCGGCCGCCCTGACCCTTCTCGCAAAAGCCGAGATCCTCGATTTGCATCAGGACGGTGATCGTAAAGCTGTCGTAGATCGACGCGTATTTAATGTCGCGGGGTTTGACCCCCGCCTCCGCGAAAGCCGGCGGTCCGGACCACACCGCGCCCGAATAGGTCAGGTCCACCTGCCCGCCCATCTGGTGCTTGGGCGCTTCGCCGGCGCCGATGATCTTAACCTTCGGCCGCTTCAGGCTCTTTGCCACCTCGGGGCTGGCGACGATGATCGCGCCGCCGCCGTCGCTGATGACGCAGCAATCGAGCCGGTGCAGCGGGTCGGCGATCATCGGAGAGTTGACGACATCCTCGACCGTGACGACGTCGCGCAGCATCGCGCGCGGGTTGTGCTGCGCGTGGTGTGAGGCCGCGACCTTGATCCAAGCGAGCTGCTCGCTCGTCGTGCCGTATTGGTGCATGTGGCGCATCGCGCACATCGCGTACATGTTCGCGGTGGCCGGGCCATAGGGGTTTTCGAACGGCGCCTCGGGCGTGTTCTGGGTGGTGCGCGCGGCGGTTCCGGTCGCTTGGCCCTCGCTACGCGGCTTTCCGGCCAGCGTGATCAACGCGATAGTGCATTTGCCGAGAGCGATCGCCTCGGCAGCATGTCCGACATGAATGAGATAGGACGAACCGCCGGTATCGGTCGAATCCATATGGCGGAGCTTCAGCCCCATATAATCGGCCATCGACAAGGGCCCGAGCCCCGGCGCATCGCCGGCGCAGAAATAGCCGTCGATGTCGCTCTTGCTGAGGCCGGCATCTTCGAGCGCACCCTTGGCCGACTCGGCGTGCAACTGGGCGAGCGATTTGTCCTCGGCCTTCCTCGTCGGATGCTCGAAGATCCCGACGATATAGGCCTTGTTCTTGATGCTCATCGCGGGCTCGTCCTCCCCTCGTAATCGAAAGCAACGGTCACGGAATGGGATACCGTTCCGCATCCGCGGTCAATCCCGGATTGCCGGCATGCCGCCCCTGCATGCCCCGGCCGCTCTTTCAAACGCGCCAAGTCGCCGGGGCGACTTGCCGGTATCGCGCAAGAAGCCGGCCACCATGTGGCGCCAGCACCGCGTCGACGAGAGATTGGACAGAGGCGACATTGCTCGTGGCAAAGAGCGCGGCGAACGCTGTTGTGAACTGTGCAGCTAGGACCGGGTCCATCGCTGCTAGGGCGCGGGGGATTGCCTTGCCCGTCGCGCTCCAGTGACCCGCCGCGCGCAACGCGAAGTCCGCCAATGCGCCATACAACGCGGCGCCCGCCGCGATCACGACGCCCTCGCCGCGGTCGTCGACTAATGACGCGGCCATCACCGTGATCGCATACCGACGCGCGCGAATGGTCTCGGTCGCAAGCGTCGGTGGCCCCGATTGCAGCGCCTCAGCAGCGATCTGTCGTGCTTCCTAAAGCAGTGGGGAAGACTCGGACAGGACCGGAATGCCTTCGGCGATCATGGTCGGCAGCACCGGCAAGCCGGAAGGGCGATCTACTTCCCGGCAAAAATAGGCGAGCGTGCCGGGATCGTGTGCGAAGGCCTCGATGAGCTGGCCCTCGAACGTGCTTGTCTCTCGCCAAGCTCCATCCGGGAGCTCACGGAACAGCAAGATCACGTCATGGTCCGAGCCGGCCGTGGCTTGTCCGCGTGAGCGGGAGCCCGCCAGCAGAGCCGCCTCTGCATCAGGGTGACGCTGCGTCACAAAACGGCCTGCCAGGGCGAGCGAGTTGGCGACTGTTTGGCGATCCATCGAATAAGTCCTCCCCGACAGGGAGATCCTTCGCCTTCCTGCCCCGCCGTTCCTGTGATCGGTCGCACACCTATGATGACCGGTGTCTTTCTCGCAATGTCCTGCGGATCAATGTACGAAGACCGCAGGACCTGGGCCAACGTGAAGGATCACATTTCGCCTGGCATGGCTCCAAAAGTTCGGCACTGGGGGCAACCGCTGCGACCCAACGAGCTCAGGGGTTCCCGCTTTCGCGGGAACGACGAGGAGGAGCTGCTGTGTGGAGTTTTGGCTTTATTCTTGGTGCGGCTCTAAGTGCTGATTCCGGGTATTGATGGCTATAGTTTTGCCATATTCACATGATATTGTAAAACCAACAATAGCATCGCCCCGACGCGCATCATCATGGAGCAAAAGTTAATGCCTGCAGATTCCGTGCAAAAACAAGCGGGCGGGTTGGCGAGAGGCCATTCGCGATACGGCGTCAGGCGGGGGGAAGATCACCGCAGAGCGGCCGCTGCGACAGCTGCGAATACCGCAACCAACAGGCGAGATTTTGCTGCTGATTTGCTGCAGATGCAGCAACGGGCGGTCGCGCATGCAATTATTGGCCGTGATCGACGGCCATCCGCTAAGCGCTGATCTTCTCGATCTCGGCATCCGAATAGCCGAGCCCGGCAAGCACCTCGCGGGTGTGCTCGCCGAGGCGGGGCGGGGGAAGGCGGAAGCTCTCACCGGGTGTGACCGAAAACGTGACCGGGATCGCCATTGTCAGCATCTTTCCTTCGGATGGATGCTCAACGGGCTCGAAGAACCCCGTTTCGGCGAGATAGGAGTTGGCGAGCAGCCCTTCGAGATCGGTGACGAGTCCGTTCGGCACATCGAACGCGTCGAGCCGCTCGCGCCATTCGGCGGTGGTCCTCCCGCGCATCCGCTCGATGACGATTTCATAGAGCTCGCCAATGTTTTTTGTGCGCCGCGCCAAGGTCGAGAACCGTTCGTCATCGGCCAGTTCCGGGCAATCGATCGCCTCGAACAGGTGGCGAGACTGCGCGTCGGTCGTCGCCAGGATGCAGATGTGCCCGTCCTTGGGAAAGGGCCGGCGGTGCGGCGTCAGCATGCGTGGGTAGCCGAGCCCCTTTTCCGGCTCGGCGAGGACGCCGTGCCAGAGATGGTCGACGAGGTTGAAGGCGACCATCGTTTCGAGCATCGGGACATGAACCTCCTGTCCCTCGCCGGTGCGCGCGCGATGGTAGAGGGCCATGCCGATCGCCGAGGCGAGGACATACCCGCAGATCTTGTCGCACACCGCCATTGGCACATAGCGGGGCTCGCCGCCGATGCCGCCGTTAAGCGCTGCGAGACCGCTCTCGCCTTGAATCACATCATCGAAAGAGGGCCGGTCCCGGTGCACGCCATCCTTGCGAAAGCCGGTCGCTGCGGCATAGACGATGCGCGGATTGCGCGCCTTGAGGACTGCCGAGTAGATGGGGACGTTGCCATCCCCATCCCTCACAGAGCCGGACGTGCAGATTTCCCGCATCCGGTTCTTCACCAGAGAGATTCGCTCGCGGCA
>Ga0209040_10001555_pt1 | contig 18157 bp, 19 predicted proteins | sample BogFormECP12_OM3_FD_188240 | JGI IMG/M metagenome (GOLD analysis project Ga0209040, IMG submission 188240) | Bog forest soil microbial communities from Calvert Island, British Columbia, Canada - ECP12_OM3 (SPAdes) (version 2) | ecosystem: Environmental > Aquatic > Freshwater > Wetlands > Bog ...
CCGATCGTTCCTTATGGGGTTCATTGGCCGTGTTCAGCTTCGCCAGCGTCACCGGGCTGAACGGGGATGTCCAGACTGACCCTGAAACGGTGCTGGCCGACTTACTTGCCGATCTTATGCACTGGTGCGACGTTCAGAAAGCTGACAAATGCCTCGTTGAATCCATCGATTTTGAATCCGCCCTTAGACGGGCTCGTCACCACTACAGCAATGAGCGCGCCGAAGAACGAGGGCAGGAAGGGCCGATGACCCCGCACAGCACGATAGTGCCGATATGAAGCGGGGTAATACATGACGGAAGACCCGCCCCAAGCGTCCGACGTTTCCATCACGCGGGCTATTTCAGGCAAACTCCGCGCAGAAGTGTTAGATCGAAACGGCTTCACTTGTCAGATGTGCGGGTTGACGCCCGGCGAGATAGACCCAGCAACCGGGCGAAAGGTTCGGCTTCACATCGGTCACATCAAGGACAAAAGCCTCGGCGGCAAGGACGAGCTGTCGAATCTCCGTGCTCTGTGTTCGACTTGTAATCAGGGGGCGAAGAACATCACGGCGGAAAAGCCCACCGCCATCTGGCTGTTATCCCAAGTCAGACGTGCTGGCCTTGACGAACAGCGGGCCGTATTTGCCTGGCTGCGCAAGAAATTCGGCGAGTGAGATGGACAATTTGTCGCGCGAACGGCGCAGCGCCAACATGCGTGCTGTTAGGGGCCGCGATACCGAGCCGGAGAGGGTCGTGCGTCGGCTAGCCCACGGCTTGGGCTACCGCTTTCGTCTTCACGGTTCCGGCTTGCCCGGTAAGCCGGACCTCGTGTTCGCCGGTCGGCGCAAAGTGATATTCGTTCATGGCTGTTTCTGGCATCGCCACGACTGTAAGCACGGGTTGCAGACACCAAAAACGAACACTAACTTTTGGGCGACGAAAATCGCGAAGAATGTAGAACGTGACGCGGAAAACGTCAGACGGCTGAAAAAGGCGGGCTGGCGCTCCCTGGTCGTTTGGGAATGCGAGACGAAGACTCAAGACAAGCTCGCCTCCCGGCTCCTCCGGTTTCTCGGCTAGGGGAAGGCGTTCCCACACGGAGATTCGAGGCGACTCGGCACCTTTTCGTGCAGAAGCATTGCCTCGCGGGTGTGGCGCAGCATAAAATCGAAGCTCTAAATACCAACCTCCGAGGATTCTTGAAACAGATCGTCGCCATCTACCCCGGTTCGTTCGATCCCGTGACGAACGGGCACTTGGACCTGATCCACCGGGGCTGCAAGCTCTTCGACCGCCTAGTGGTCGCGATCGCCCGCAATCCCGAGAAAGACGATTCGCTGTTCAGTCTGGAGGAGCGGATGGAAATGCTGAAAGCGATGACCGCCGACCTCGACAACGTAACCGTTGACGCGTTCGAGGGTTTGCTGATGACGTACTGCATCGAGAACCATGCCAATGCTGTGTTACGCGGGATCCGCGCGGTCAGCGACTACGAATTCGAACTGCAGATGGCGTTGATGAACCGCAAGATCGAGCCTCGCGTTGAGACCGTGTTCATGATGCCGGCGGAAAAGTACTCGTACCTGAGCTCGCGCATCGTGCGCGAGATCGCTTCGTTTGGCGGACCCCTATCCGGGTTTGTGCCGGAATTGGTGGAAGCGCATCTGCGCCGCCGAGTTGCGCAGAAGCGAGCCGCAACGTCCGAAATCCCAATTAAATAAAGGCTCAACCAATGTCTACCACTGGAACTCAGCTCTCCTCGTATCTCACCAATCGGATTCAACGGATCAAAGTGTCGGCCACCATGGCGGTGGTCGCTGAAGCCGAGAAGCTTCGCGCCGGCGGCGCCGATCTGGTCGACTTCGGCGCGGGCGAGCCGCACTTCGCCACTCCGCAACACATTAAAGAAGCCGCCATTGCGGCCATCAACAACAACTTCAGCAAGTACACAGCCGTCGGCGGTACGGTCGAGCTGCGCGACGCCATCGTCAAGCGCCATGCTGCGGATTTTGGTTCCGACTACAAGCGCGAAGAATGCATGGCGTCGGTCGGAGGCAAGCACGCACTCTTCAACGCGATTCAGGTACTGGTCGATCACGGCGACGAGGTCATCCTGCCGGTGCCGTACTGGGTGTCGTTCAAGGACATCATCCGCTATGCGGGCGGCGAGCCGGTCTACATTCCGACGGATGAGAAGCACGACTTTGCACTGACGGCCGAAATGGTTGAGCGGGCCATCACGCCGCGAACCAAGATGATCATCCTGAACTCGCCGAACAACCCGTCTGGCTCGGTAATGAAACCCGAGGACATGATCTCGGTTTTGCGCATGGCGCACGACCGCGGAATCTACGTGATCTCCGACGAGTGTTATGTCTACCTGAACTTTACCGGTCACTTGTTCTCCGCCGGCGAGGTCCACGAAGTGAAGGAGCGACTGTTAATCATCGGATCGCTGTCAAAGACCTATGCGATGACGGGATGGCGTCTGGGATACGTGCTGGGACCGGCTCCCGTGGTGAGCGCCATGAACAAGCTGCAGAGCCAGAGCACATCGAATCCAACGTCAATCGTGCAGAAGGCCGGAGTCGTGGCGTTGAACAGTTCGCAGGATTGCGTGAAAGAGATGCTCGCGGGCTACATTCATCTGCGCGACAAAGTTGTTGCCGGCCTGCGCGCGATTCCCGGCCTGACGTGCGCTTCGCCGAACGGTGCATTTTATGCGTACCCCAACGTCAGCCACTATTTCGAAAAAGCCGGAATGAACTCCGCCTCTGACGCCGCTAATAAGCTCTTGCATGAAGCCCACGTGGTGGTCGTGCCCGGCGAGGCCTTCGGAACACAGGATCACGTCCGCATGTCGTATGCGGTGCCCGAGGCCGAACTGGATCGGGGATTGGAACGCATGCGGAAGTTCTTCGCCAGCTTGTAATTGGTATCCTAAATGTGGGAGAAGCGGCGCTTGGGCACCGCTGTTCCGGAGCGCACCGCGACCGAGCGTGAGTTCGCGACTGACAAGGTGTGCTGGTCGCGCGAATTCGTCCACCGATGTCTGATCTCTATCCATTTTTGTTGTTGCCGATTTTCGATGACCGCCCGTGGGGTGTCCGCGACCTTCGCCCCATTTACACGAAGGTCGTGAAGGAGCCTGTCGGTGAAAGCTGGCTGACCTGGAGTGACAGTTGCATCGCAAACGGCCCCTTCGCCGGCCGCACCCTGGGTGAAATTGCGCAACAGTATCGCAGGGATCTCGTGGGATTGGCTGCGGTTTACGAAGATCGTTTTCCGCTGCTGGTGAAATTTCTGTTTCCTGCTGAAAAGTTGTCGGTGCAGGTGCATCCCGATGACGCAGGCGCGCAAAGGGTCGGACAGCCTTACGGCAAGACCGAGTGCTGGTATGTGCTACATGCCCAGCCCGGCGCGCAGGTCGCGCTCGGACTCAGGCCCGGCACTACGCTGGAGGAGTTCGAGACTTCCATCCGCGAAAACCATGCGGAAGAGTTGTTGAACTGGATCAATGTACATTCCGGCGACATGCTTTATGTGACAGCGGGAACGGTACACACCATCGGCGGCGGCATGATACTGGTGGAGACGCAACAGGCCTCCGATATCACGTATCGGCTTTACGACTATGGCCGTCCTCGCGAACTGCACATCAAGGACGGAATGGCCGCGATCAAGCTGGACAGCAAAGCGGGCAAAGTCGTGCGCAATACCGGGGACGATCCGAATGTGCTGGTACGTTCGCCCTTCTTTCAGGTCGAGAAGATGAAACTGCGCGAACCGTTCCAGGCTTCCGTTACTATCGAGTCGCCGCATATCGTGGTTGCCATCGACGGCTCCGGGATCATCGAGTCCGCGGGAATGGAGCCCATTAGCTTCGCTAAGGGCGAGGCGGTTGTCGTGCCCGCGTGCGTGCCAGGTTATACGATAAAACCGCAGTGGGAGCTGGAAGTCATGCGCATGTCGCTGCCAACTGGCAGCGTTGCAGAACCGCAGACGGTGCTTGGATAATTCATAAGCAGCGCTGCGAAACCAGTTGAGCGCCCGCTACCGCGGGCATAAGGACATCTCTTTGGGCGAATCCAGCACTAGCAATTTCTATCCCGTCATACTCGCGGGAGGCCGTGGCACTCGATTCTGGCCGCTCAGCCGCAAGCGCAGGGCCAAGCAGTTGCTTCCCCTTAATAGCACGAAGAGCATGATCCAGGAGACGGTCGAGCGGCTTGAGCCGATGGCGCCGAGTCAGCGCTTTTGGATCATCACGAACGAAGACCTGCGGGAGCCGATCCTGCGGCAACTTCCAGGACTCGATCCGAACCAGGTGCTGGCTGAACCCGTGGGGCGCAATACCGCACCCGCGATCGGGCTGGCGGCGTTTCTGTTGGAGCGCAGTGATCCCAATGCGGTCATTGGGATGTTTCCGTCGGACCACGTTATCTCCAACGAAGAGGCGTTTCGCGCGAACGTTCAGCGTGCGGTCGAGATCGCAGGCAGTGGAGCGAACATTGTAGTCATGGGAATTCCTCCGACGCGCGCCGAAACCGGGTACGGCTATATCGAGGTGGGTCAGAAATCGGCGCAAGAAAATTTGCCGGTGCGACGATTCGTCGAAAAGCCGCCAAAGAAGGATGCTGAGGAATTTGTGAAGGCGGGGAATTATTTCTGGAACAGCGGTATGTTCATCTGGGGTGCGCGCACCTTGGCCGACGCGCTGCGGGAGCACCTGCCGAATACCGCTCTTGTGCTTGAGCAAATTGCCGCTGGCTATGGTACTCCTGGCTTCCACGAGACGTTCGCTGGGCTGTACCCGAAATGCGAAAACATCAGCATCGACTATGCCGTGCTTGAGCCGCGCTCAAAGAAGGGCGAGGGGAAGTCGGGGATTTACTGCATCCCGGCAAGCTTCGGCTGGAACGATCTTGGATCGTGGACGGCGCTTTATGAACATCGCATGGCAAGCCTGCCCGAGCAAGAGAACGTAATATCCTCCTTAGAGAACTTCGCGTTGCATGCATCCGGCAATTTCGTACATTCCGACAAGTTCGTGGCAGTTGTAGGAGTGAACGACCTGGTGGTGGTGGAGACCGAGGATGCTTTGCTGATCACCACGCGCGAACATGCGCAGGACGTCGGGAAAGTTGTGGCATATCTCGACAGGGAAAAACTTACGAAGCTGGTGTAGCAGGCTGCGGAAAAGCAGATCCCTCGGAGGCTGAAGCCCGTCGTGATGACAAGAATATAGGCCTTACGCGCTGGCCTAAAGGCCAGCTACCCGAACGACTCAGGGATATGGCAATTCCTGAATGACTGTCAAGCGCAGCTTGCAAAAATAAGGCCAATTTCTATGGCGACCCAAATCAAGTTTGGTACCGACGGATGGCGCGGCATCATCGCCGACGATTACACCTTTGAAAGTGTGAGGCGAGTGGGTAACGCCATCGCGCATTACGTACACGAGAACGAAGACGCGACCAAGGGCCTGGTGGTTGGCTATGACACGCGTTTCTGCTCACGGGCTTTCGCGGAGTCGATCTGCGAAGTGCTGGCCGCGGATGGCATTGCTGTTCATCTATCCGGCGACTACACGCCGACGCCGGCACTGTCGTATGCGGTGGTGAATCTCGGTGCGGCGGGCGGCGTGATGATCACTTCCAGTCATAACCCGTACAACTGGAACGGAGTGAAATACAAGGCCGGTTATGGCGGATCAGGTACTCCAGCCATCATGAAGTTGATCGAGTCAGCGCTCGACGCTCCGCGGATTGAACGTCCGGGCGGGCGGATCGCGGTCACGGACTTTAAGACGCCGTACATCGCCGCGCTGAAGAAGTTCGTCGATCTTAGCGCCATCAAGCAGGCGGGCTTCAAGTTTGCGATCGATACGATGTACGGCTCGGGGCGCGGTGTCTTGAGCCAAATCTTCACCGAGAACGGCATCAACCACATTGAAATTCGCGGCGAGCTGAATCCGTTGTTTCCGGGCATCAATCCCGAGCCCATTCTGCCGCACATCGCCCTCCTACAGGAAACGGTGGTGCGGGAGCACTGCCAGGCGGGCCTGGCCACCGACGGCGATGCCGACCGACTGGGCGCGGTCGCCGAAGACGGCAGTTTCGTGGACTCCCACAAGATTTTCTCCCTCATCCTGGAGTGGCTGTTGAAGCGCAAGCAATGGCCTGGAGAGGTTGTCCGCGCCTTCAATACCACGCGGATGATCGATCGTATTTCTGCGAAGTACGGGCGCAAGATGCACGAGTGCGGCATCGGCTTCAAGTACATCTGCGACCTTATGCTGGAGCGCGACATCCTGATCGGCGGCGAGGAGTCGGGTGGGATCGGCATTCGGCGGCATCTTCCGGAGCGCGACGGGATCCTCAATTCGTTGCTGCTGGCCAATATCATGGCCGATGAAGGCAAGGCCCTCGGGCAACTGGTGCGCGATCTGCAGCAGGAATACGGCGAACATCATTACGCGCGCACCGATCTTCACTTGAGCAACGAGATTAAGAATGACGCCATGCGCCGGGCGGAGGCCAAGCCCGCCAAGCTCGGCAGCTTCAAGGTGCTGAAGATTGAGACGTTGGATGGCGTGAAGTTCTTTCTCGACGCTCCTACGAACGGAAACGGCGCAGAGGCCTGGGTGCTGGTTCGGGCTTCGGGGACCGAGCCGCTGTTGCGCATTTACTGCGAGGCAGCGTCTCCTGAATTGGTTGCCCAGATATTGCGCGAAACCGAGGCATTCGTGAAAGCGGGCGACGTAGCGGGAGCCAAGTAGTGCAGTTGTCAGACTCAACTATGACCACGACGGCAAGTCCGCAAGCCGGCGACACTCCGGAAGTGCGCCGCTACAACCGCATTCGGCGATGGCTGGGAATGGCGGATGCGGTGATCGGCTTTCTGCTGCTGGTCGCGCTGCTAGTGACGGGCTGGACCGGGAAGCTGCGCGACTGGTCCTATCACGGCGCAGGCCAGCGCTACTTCCTGGCAGTGTTCCTCTATGTGCTGATGCTTTCGGTGATCATTAAAGTGCTGAGCGCTCCGCTCGATTACCTCGGATTCCGGCTGGAACATCAGTACAACTTGTCGAACCAGAAAATGCGCTCGTGGCTCTGGGACGAACTCAAGGGCTGGCTGGTCGGAGTGGTGCTTGGTACCGTGTCCGTTGAGATTATTTATGCCATCATCCGCATCGCCCCGCAGCGCTGGTGGATGATCGCCTGGGCAGTATTTGTCGGTCTGTTCCTGCTGATGGCGCAATTGGCCCCGGTCGTGTTGTTCCCGCTGTTCTATAAGTTCGAACCGCTCAACAACGACTCGCTGCGCGAGCGGTTGACCAGGCTGGGCGAGCGCGCCGGAACGCGCGTCCGCGGTGTGTACGAGTGGAAGCTTTCGGAAAAGTCCAAGAAGGCCAACGCCGCGTTGATGGGAATGGGCTCGACGCGGCGAATCATTCTGTCGGACACCCTGTTGCAGAACTACAGTGAAGATGAAATTGAGGCGGTGCTGGCACATGAACTGGGACACCACGTGCGCCGCCACATTGTGAAGGGCATCCTGATGCAGGTGGGCGTAACCTTCTTCGGTTTTTGGCTCACTAACGAGGTGCTGCGGTTTACGATTGCGAGGGACTGGTTCCCGGCGCTCGATCCCCGGCTCTACGATTTCGCCAACCTGCCGTTGATTATCCTGGTTGCAACAGTCCTCGGGTTTCTCCTGATGCCCGCGCTGAATGCGATTTCACGTCAGCACGAGCGCGAAGCCGACCGTTACGCATGGGAGAACATTCCTGCCATCGGTCCGTTCGTCACATCCATGCAGAAACTGGCTGCCCAGAACCTGTCGGAGCGCACACCTTCGCGCTTCGTGGAGTGGTTTTTCGAGTCTCATCCCTCGATCCAAAAGCGAATCATGGCCGCCGAAGCCTGGGCCAGCAGCCGCCAGTCGACCGGCTGAGGAAGCTTCGAAAAAGTCGAAGTGCAGACTCTTTGGCCCTTGGAGTAATTGCCTGTGTCCCGGCGAACTGATTTATGAAACAAGCTCTGGGCCTTATCCTGTTCCTGTTGATTTGCCTGGGCGCCGGCAGTCTGGCGTCGTTCCTCACCGCTCGCGGCATGCGCGAGTGGTATCCAAGCCTCCGCAAACCCCCGGGCACTCCTCCTGGTGTCGTCTTCGGTCCAGTCTGGACGGTGCTCTACATCCTGATGGCTACTTCTGCGTGGATGGTGTGGAGGGAATATGGCTGGCGCGGTGGCCGCTCGGCGATCCTGTTGTTTTTCGGGCAACTGGCTTTGAACATGGCGTGGTCGGGAATCTTTTTCGGCGTGCGCATGCCCGGCGTGGCGTTCGCGGAGATTCTGATCCTCTGGCTGGCAATACTCTTCAACATCGTCGTCTTCCGTTGGCTTACCCCAGTAGCGGCGATGCTGCTTGTCCCGTACCTGTTGTGGGTCACCTACGCCAGTTACCTCAACTTTGGCATATGGTGGCTGAACCGCAAGTCGGTGTAAGCAGGGGTCAACCAACCGCCCGGCAAACAATGCTAAGCTGAAATATGAACTTCGTTTCTCTCATAGGTTTTGGCGCCGGCACGTTGTGCACGCTGGCCTATCTGCCGCAGGCGCTGCATTCGTTCCGCACCAAGTCGGTTCGCGACATCTCGTTCATCATGCTGGTGAGCCTGAATGTTGGGCTGGTGCTGTGGGTGGCTTACGGTTTTCTGATTCACTCCCTTCCCATCATTCTGCCAAACGCGATCACGTTCTTTCTGGCCTTCCCGCTGCTGATCATGAAAGTGCGCTATCGCAATTTGGCTGCCGGTCCCGCCGATGGCGACGATTCCCGAAACAGTTCTTAGCTCCAGATCTGGCGGGCGAAGTAATAAATCGACAGAGTGACACCAATCGCGATCACGATAGCGCGGACATACTCCGGCTTGGTCTTCTGCGCGAAGTAAGCGCCAAAATACCCTCCGATGATCGACCCCACGGCCATCAGGATCGTCTCTGGCCAGTACACCGCATGGGCAGCGATAAACAATACCATGGCGACACCGTTGGAAACGGTCGTCAGCAGCGCCTTCAGCGCGTTCATGGTGTGGATCTCGTCCATGCCCAGCAGTGCCAGCATGGCAAGGATGAGAATTCCCGCGCCTGCTCCGAAATAACCGATATAGAACGCAATAAAGATCTGGATCGACACCGCCCGGACGTTGGAAAACTCATGGTGCTCGCCGCTGGCGGTCCGCTGGCGCACCCAACGGGTTACTCTGCCGCTCATGGCGAAGATGATGGTCGCGATCAGGATCAGCCACGGCACCAAGCGCATGAAGATGGTCTGGGGCGTTTTCAGCAACGTCCAGCCACCGAGAATGCCGCCTAGAACCGCGGTTATGATCAGCGGCGTCATAGTTGACCACGCCAGGTTGCGGAACTGGGTGCGATAGGCCCCGATACTGACGGCTTGGCCGGGCCAGACTGCGACGGCATTCGAAGCATTCGCGTTTACCGGCGGGATGCCCACGAAAAGCAATGCCGGAAAAGTAACGAAGCTCCCGCCGCCGGCTACGGAGTTGATCGCGCCCGCTAGCACTCCAGCGAGAAACAGAATTGTGGCGTGGCTGATGTGCATTCGAGTAAAGAGCCGATAGTAACAGGTGCGCGGGAGTGACCTGGGGCCGCGAAGGTCCCAGGACGTCCGGTGGCTGCGACCCCGGCTCGTACCAATATCGGATTGTTGCCTAACTAGGAACCCTCCCAGAGGTGCATGGATACAAGCTCCCAGAGGTGTGGGCTGTGGAAAACCCGCATAAAATATGGCGGAAATGCTTTCCTCTGCTGTGCGGATGTTATAAGATACGGTCAAATTGAGCATTCTTACCGCTCAATCATTCAAGGAGGAATAACCAATGGCAGCAGGAATGACCAAGACACAGCTCGTCCGGCACATGGCCGAGAAGCACGAACTCAGCAACAAGCAGGTGGCAGCGTTCATTGACTATCTGGCCGAGGTCGCGATCAAGGAAACCAAGAAGAATGGCGTGTTCGTCGTGCCAGGCTTGGGCCGTCTGGTGAAATCGAACCGCAAGGCGCGCATCGGCCGTAACCCGCAGACCGGCGAAGCGATCAAGATTCCGGCCAAGACCGTCGTGAAGTTCCGCGTGGCCAAAGCTGTGAAGGACGTCATCGCACCCGCCAAAAAGTAGTCAGAGATCTTTGAGTTCGCGGAGGCCGACATCGTGTCGGCCTTTTGCTTTTGGCATTCGCTCTCACTACTCCGTTTCGCGTCTACGTCAATTCCGCCGCGATGATGGCATCCGCTTCGATCTCGACCAGCATTTCCGGTGACACCATCGACACGACCTGCAGCATAGTTGCTGCCGGCCGGATGTCGCGGAAGAACTCTCCATGCGCGCGTCCAACCTCCTCCCAGCGGCTGATGTCGGTCACGAACATGCGCGTCCGCACCACGTCGCGCAGGCTCGCCCCGGCGTCGGCAAGCGCACGCTCGATATTCTTCAGCGTCTGCACCGCCTGGGCGTACATGTCGTTTCCGCCGACGATCTTTCCATCGGCGCCGGTGGCGACGGTTCCCGCGACCGATACAAACGGCCCATTCTTTACCGCGCGCGAGAAACCGACTTTCGGTTCGTAGGGAGAGTTGCCGGAGATGTTTTGTCGTTCCACGACGTCCTCCTGAGGAAAGCGAAATTGTGTCATAGACGCCTGCCGCAGCGCAGCAAATGTCACGCGACGAATTTTGGCAGCCATTCGATGACGTTGCTACCAGCGTCAGAAAATGTTGGTCGAGTTGTGCCCAAAGTGGGTGTTAATCCCTATAAACGGAATTTTCGAACCTGAAAAGAAAAATCAATGAGCCTTAAATCGCGCGGCGTGCGAGTATCGGGCATGCGTGAGGATGCACCACGAGAGTTAAGAGGGCTGTCGGAGACACTTGCGTCAGATACCGAAATGCGTTATCACCGCATCCAAGTAATCAGAGTTGGCAGGCAAGTAGCCGCTCGATTGTGGGGGACGAACACAAGGCCATGATTCCTGAATCGCATTCGCTGCGGGCGCTGTTCTCCGAACTCATTCACCACCACTTCGACCGCGACATCGGGCTGCGTGATTCCGAGGTACAGGATTACATCGCAAACGTGTTGACGGAATTCTGTGAAGTCGAGCAACTGCTGAAGGTGCGCAATGCGAATGAGCGTCCGCTCGACGACGTCGGCGAGATGTTGCTGGAAGCCGACCCCATCTACGGCCCTGCGCCGTCGTTCGACCGCGAGCGCCAGGTGCGCAAGCACATCGGCGATTACACGCTGTTTCTGTCAGGCATGTTTCCGGAGAGCATCAATCACTACCGCTTGCGGCGGCAGCGGCTGGAAAATTTTGTCGATTTCATCAGGGCCGGCAAGGAGAGTTATTTCATCGTCTCCAAGTTCGACCAGTTCGAGTACGCGCGGCTGGCTCCCCTGTTCGGGAAACTGGCGCACGAGTTCGAGTCGTGCGTCTATGGATTGAATCTGGTCAAGGGCGATCTGGACGAGTTGCAGCACCCGATCACGCGCCGCGCCAATGAAATCGTCATGTAGCTGTAGCGGACTCGCAGGAAATGCAGCTGGGCTGTTGCCTTGAAAGGGCACGGCTTCAGCCGTGCCGTACACGCGCTCCAATTTTGTCATCACGAGGGGGCTTTCAGCCCCCGAGGGATCTGCTTTTTGACCCCTTCAGCAGCCACCTTCACCGACGCCACCGAACTATCCGCCCTACCGCGTTTGCGGCGTGGCCGTTTCGCTCGCGACCTGCGCGATCGCATTCGCCGCGTTCATGCCCTCGCGGATGCAATCCGGCACGCCGATCCCGTGAAACGCATTGCCCGCAAGCGCAAGGCCGGGAATTTCCTTGACCCGCTTCTCGATGCGTTCGACTCGCGCGATATGCCCCGACTCGTATTGCGCCATGGCGCCTCGCCAACGGTAAACTCGTTCGAACATCGGGCGTGCTTCCAGCTTCACGATCTGTTTCAGCTCCGCGCGGACCGTATCCACAATCTCATCGTCCGTGAGGTTGAGCACGGCCTCGTCGCGCGCTCCTCCCAGGAAGCAACGCAAGATGCCCTTGTCCGCCGGAGCGCGATGAGGAAACTTGTTATGCACGAAGGTGCAGGCCAGCATGCGGGTGCCTTCGCTCCGCGGCACAAGGAAACCAAAGCCCGGGGGCAGGTGCCTGAGCTGGTCCATGTGATAGCCGAGGGTGACCGTGACCGATGAGCTGTAGGTGATGCCGAACAGGTCGTCGGCAAGATCGCGATCCACAGCCTCGAGCAGCGCGCCGGCAATGTTAGCGGGCGTTGCGACGATGATGGCGTCGAAATTCTCGCTTCCACCCATATCGATGGCGACGCGCCAACCGTCGTTCTCGGGAAAGACGCCGCGAATACGAGTTCGCATGCGGATCGACGAGGGTTCGAGGCGCGTCACGATGGCATCGACCAGTTGCTGCATTCCGTCTTTCAGCGAGCTGAACAGCGGCCTTGGCGGCTGCTTACTGGCCATGGCACGCATCTTGTTGTGCGCCGCCAGCATGGCGCGGCTCAGGCTGCCGTACTTCTCTTCCATCTCAACAAATCGCGGAAGCACGGCGCGGACGCTCAGCTTGTTCGCATCCCCACCGTAAACGCCCGACAACAGCGGATCGGCCAGCCGGTCGACCACCTCCGGACCAAAATGCCGCTCCACCAGCTCGCCCACCGTCTCGTCGGTCTCCATGGGACGCGGGGAATGCAGAAGTTCCTTCGCCATGCGCAGCTTCGTCTCCCATGAGAAGAGTGGTGACAGCGCGGTGGGAACCAGCTTGGTAGGCACCATAAACATCAGTCCGTCAGGCATCACGACCAGCTTGCCCTTGACCACGATGTAGGTCTTGCGCTGCGCATCGTTGGAACCAATCAGTTGATCGTCGATGCCGAGCTCTTTGCACAGCGTCAGCGCCCAGGGCTTCTCAGTCAGGAAAGAATCGGGACCGGCCTCAACCAAGCAGCCGTCGACGCGGCCCGAGAGCATGGAGCCGCCGAGACGTTGGTCGCTCTCGAAAAGTGTGTAGGACAAGTCGGCTCCGGCGGCGCGGGCCTTCTCCAGATAGAAAGCGGCGCTCAGTCCGGAGATGCCGCCGCCAATGATCGCGACTCGCTTCATAGATTGCTATTGCATCTTCTCAGCCGCGAGCGATCCTTCGCAAGACGGCGTCGCAGCCAGCCGGGTGCGGACTATCTCCGCGATCGCCTTGGCAAACGTGGGCGAATCATTCAGCGACTCGGCGCGGTACAGCTTCATGCCACGCTCGGCGGCGAACTGACGGAACAGGATGTCGACGTCAAACAGGATTTCTACGTGGTCGCAGACGAACCCGATAGGCTGGACGAACACGCCGTTGCAGCCTGAGCCTTGCAGGGACGTGATGGTGTCTTCGACTGTCGGCCCCAGCCACTCCCCGCCCGACATGCCCTGGCTCTGGAATGCGAATCTCCAATCGCCGATCTCCGGGACTTGTTTCGCCACCAGCGCGGCCGTCTCCCGCGTCTGCGCTTCGTAGGGATCGCCCTCGGTTATCGTGCGTCGCGGCACGCTGTGTGCGGTGAACAAAACAGGGAGGCGCGAGCCGTGCTCCTCGCAAGCTTTTTCCCAACTGGAGCGCAGCCTCTCGGCAAAGGCTTCGATCAGCAGAGGATGGTCGTGCCACTCCTCCACGAAGTCGATCGGAAACGGGACGGTTTCCCCGAAAAGCGCTTCCTTGTACAGGCCGACGCTGGTACGCGAGTTGTGGGGCGCCAGGCAGACGGCGACCGCTCGTCCCACATTGTCAGACGCCATCTGCTTGAGAGTATCGGCGATGAACGGATCCCAGTTGCGCATCCCGACGTAGACTGGCATTCCCAATTCGCGCGCCACATTTTCCGCCTGCACGCGCGTGATCCGGGTCAGCGGTGAGCTGCCGATCAGCGAATAGCGATGCTGCACCTCGCGCACCACCGCTTCCGGCATAGGACGCCCGCGCGAAATGTTCTGCAGGAACGCGGGGATGTCCTCTACCCGCTCCGGGCTGCCGTGCGCGATCAGGAGAACTACCGACTTGCTCATGACTTCCTCGTGCTCGTGGGCGACGTACTGAACTCGTGCACGAAGTCGGCGAGGTTCTTGACGTTGTCCACTGGAGTCAGCGGCAAGATGCCGTGCCCGAGATTGAAAATGTGGCCGGGGCGTTTGTCCGCCAGCCGCAGAATGTGTTCCGCCCGCTGCTTCACTTCGTTCCACGAGGCAAATAGTGTGACAGGGTCGAGGTTTCCCTGCACCGCGTGCTTGTGTCCCACGGTTCGCCAGCCCTCGTCGAGCGGCACGCGCCAGTCCAACCCGATCACTTCCGCGCCGGTCTCCGACATCGAGGGCAGCAGCGTCGTGCTGTCAGTGCCGAAATAGATGATCGGAACCCCCGTCGCTTCCTGCAGCCGTTTCACCAGCCTTTTCGTTGGCTCGAGCGCGTAGCGCCTATAATCTTCGACGCTCAGGCAACCCACCCAGCTATCGAATATCTGAATGACGTCGGCGCCGTGCCGGACTTGCTCGGCAGCATACTCCACCAGTACCTCGACCAGCTTATTGACCAACTCCTCCCACACCTCGGGAGAGTTATACATAAGCTTTTTCACTTCCACGTAATGTCGCGATCCGCCGCCCTCCACCATGTAGCTGGCAAGCGTGAAGGGTGCACCGCAGAACCCGATGACCGGCAGCTTCGCACCAAAATGCTTCGCCACTTTCCCAACGCCTTCGGCGACGTAACCCAATTCGGCGGCGCGATCGGTGCACAGGACCTTTACGTCCTCGGCGGTACGAATCGGTTTGTCGATCACCGGACCTTCGCCAGGCGAGAAGTGGAACGGCATCCCCATTACTTCCAGGGGCAGCAGCAGGTCAGCAAAGATGATGGCGGCATCAACGCCAAGGTACTCCGCCGCGGTGATGGTCACTTCGGCTGCGACCTCCGGCTTCTTGCAGATTTCCACCAGGGAATATTGCTTGCGAACGTCGCGGTATTCCTTCATGTAGCGGCCCGCCTGGCGCATGAACCAGACCGGAGTGGTGGGAACGGGCAAACCCTTGCACGCCCGTACAAACAGCGAATTAGGTGCGGACATAAAGATTTATCGTAGCATTCCGCCTCACGCCGACCTGTGATTGCAGTCACAACCCCATAGAGTTGTCATCCCGAGCGCAGCGCCCGCAGGGCGCGGAGTCGAGGGATCTGCTTTTCCCACGCTCACGCGAGCCTCACTTCGCCGGCATTCGCAGCCCCGAAATTGTGTCCGCCGTCACTTACGCAAATCCCAGGTGTTTCTATAATCACCCGTTGGATCGCGTCATGAACCCCGCCGAGCCCCGGCTCGCCATTAATCCGTGGATCGTGACCCTCGCCGTCATGCTGGCGACGTTCATGGAGATCCTCGACACCACGGTGGTCAACGTCGCAGTCCCGCACATCGCGGGCAACATGGGCGCGACCGTCGAAGAGGGCACGTGGGTCGTGACCTCCTACCTCGTCTCCAACGCCATCATCCTGCCCATGTCGGGATGGCTGGCCAATCGCTTCGGACGCCGCCGTATCCTCCTCACCTGCGTCGCCGGATTTACCGTGACGTCGCTGCTGTGCGGCATGGCCACCAGCATTGAATCGCTGATCATCTTCCGCGTACTGCAAGGTCTGACGGGCGGCGGAATGCAGCCCCTCGCGCAGGCCGTTCTTCTGGAGACCTTTCCGCCCAAGCAACATGGCACCGCAATGGCCGCCTTCGGCCTCGGCATCATCCTCGCGCCCATCCTCGGCCCCACTCTCGGCGGCTGGATCACCGACAACTACACCTGGCGCTGGATCTTCTACCTCAACCTCCCGGTAGGTATTATTTCCGTGCTGATGATCAGCGCCTTCGTGCGCGACCCGAGTTACATTGGCAAGCACAAAACTGGCGGGGTGGACCTTTGGGGCATCGGATTCCTCGCCCTCGGCCTCGGCATGTTGCAGGTCGTGCTCGACACCGGACAGCGCCACGACTGGTTCGGCAGCACGCAAATCCGCGTCTTCACGTTCCTCTGCGTTTTCGGCCTGGTGGCGCTCGTCATTCGCGAGCTGACCGCCGAACATCCCATCGTGGACCTGCGGGTGCTCAAAGACCGCACCTTCGCCACCGGCACCAGCATCATGACTATGCTCGGCTTCGTGCTCTACGGCAGCCTGATGCTGCTCCCGATCTTCCTGCAAACCTTGCTCGGCTACCCCGCCCTGCAATCCGGGCTGGCGCTCTCACCCCGCGGCCTGGGCTCGCTCATCATGATGCCCATCACCGGCCAATTGACCAATCGCTACGATCCCCGCAAGCTCATCGCCGTCGGCCTCGTCGTCGGCGGCTGGACCATGATCAGCCTCTCGCACCTGAACCTCAACGCCGGCTATTGGGACATCTTCTGGCCGCAGGTAATCCAGGGCGGCGCGCTGGCCTTCCTCTTCATTCCGCTCATGGCCACCAGCATGTCCGCCATCGCCAAAGAGAAAATGGGCAACGCCACTAGCATCTACAACCTGATGCGCAATATCGGCGGCAGCTTCGGCATCGCCACCATGACGACCTTCCTCGCCCGCCGCGGCCAGGTGCACCAGAACCAGCTCATCGTCCACGTCACCCCCTACGACCATGGCACGCAGACGATGTTGCGCGGAATGCAGGCCTGGTTCCAGATGCACGGCTCCAACGCAAATGAAGCCGCCCGCAAATCGCTCGGCGCGGTCTATGGAATGGTGCAGCAGCAGGCGGCCCTGCTCTCCTTCGTCGAGGCCTTCTGGGTCATGGGCATCATCTTCTTCTGCATGTTGCCGCTGGTCTTCCTGCTGCGCAACGCCCGCGACCTCCATCCCCATGAGAAGAAGCTCGGTGGCGCAAAACAGAACGGCAAGCAAACTGAGCCCGCCACCTCCGAACCCGAGCTAATCGGCGCATTTCACTGATGGGTGGAAGCGCTAGGCTTCAGCCTGGCGAAATGGCGTCGGCAGACGAAACGGGCTTTAGCCCTAGCCTGGCAACGGCAGTTTCGCACTCGCTACTCGATTTCGCGCCTTACAACTTCGCACGAAAGAATGACCAGTCGTTCCCGGCACCGGTCTGTCGTGCGGCTTGCATCGTCCCGAGCCAGTCACGCCGAACTGCGAAATCGTTGGTTGCGCTTTTGTTTCAGCAGGTTAGCAAGTCACGACAGAATCAGACCCAAGTCAGAGGCAGACCATTGTGCGGGAACGCGAATCCGGGCAAAGTGCGACATGTCAGCCGGAATCACCGGCCACTTGAAAAGGAGAAACTCAAATGAAAAGCGCACGCACCCTGATCACGATTTGCCTGTTGTTCACCGCCGCCACCCTGTTCGCTCAGACCGAAAGCAATCGCCTCATGAAGGTCAACGTCCCCTTCGCCTTCAGCGCCGAAGACCATTCACTGCCGGCCGGCGAATACCTCGTCCTCACCGTCACCCCAGAGCGCTCCATCCGCATCGTCAGCGCCGACGGCAAGCACTCCGCCATCGTCAACACCCTGCCGAACTACGCCAAGTCGCCGTCGGAGACCAGCCGCCTGGTGTTCCACAAGTACGGTAACGAGTACTTCCTGGCGCAGGTCTGGACCGCCGGTGACAACGTGGCCCGCAACCCGTTCATCAGCCAGCGGGCGATGGAAATCGCCCACAGTGGCAGCCAGCCAGACACGAAGATCATCCTGGCCTACGCTGTCCACTAACCAGAATCCCACTTGAAAACTTCTAGGCGCGCCAAAAGCGCGCCTAATCTCAAGGCCTTGCCGTAGGCAGGCCAACCGCCAAAAAGGAGCGAATCACATGCACAAAACCTTGGTTATTCTCTGTTCAGTCGCGCTGTTGGGGGCATTCGCCGGCAGCGCTAGCGGGCAATGCGGCGCGGGAGCAGCCGGACGAGCGCCCTTCCTGCCGCAGCCACAGATACAGACTTTGGGGGCTGGCTCGACAGTCTCCGCAGCAGCGGCGAATGGTGTCGCCGACATCTCGATCGTCGGACTCTGGGACACGCAGTGGCAGCAACTATCCCCCGGACCGGCGGC
>Ga0209040_10001557_pt1 | contig 18155 bp, 17 predicted proteins | sample BogFormECP12_OM3_FD_188240 | JGI IMG/M metagenome (GOLD analysis project Ga0209040, IMG submission 188240) | Bog forest soil microbial communities from Calvert Island, British Columbia, Canada - ECP12_OM3 (SPAdes) (version 2) | ecosystem: Environmental > Aquatic > Freshwater > Wetlands > Bog ...
GGTGTCCAGCCTGCGCGCCGAAGACGTCGCCTTTTCCCCCGAGGACACCGCCGAACTGCTGGCCACCATCGAGGAGTCCATCGACCAGCTCACCGCATTGGTCGGCAACCTGCTCGATTCGTCCCGACTGGCCGCCGGCGTCGTTCGCCCGGAGCTACACCGGGTCTACTTGGAGGAAACGGTGCAGCGCGCGTTGGTCAGCATCGGCAAGGGCGCCACCGGCTTCTACCGGTCCGCCATCGACCGCGTCAAGGTCGACGTCGGTGACGCCGTGGTAATGGCCGACGCCGGGTTACTCGAACGGGTCCTCGCCAATCTCATCGACAATGCGCTGAGATACGCGCCCAACTCTATAGTCCGGGTCAACGCGGGACAGGTGGGCGACCGCGTCCTGATCAATGTCATCGACGAAGGCCCCGGAATCCCCCAGGGCACCGAGGATCAGCTCTTCGAAGCATTCCAGCGGCTTGGTGATCACGACAACACCAGCGGTGTGGGCCTGGGAATGTCGGTGGCACACGGCTTCGTTGAAGCGATGGGCGGCACCATTGCCGCCGGCGACACACCAGGGGGCGGACTCACCGTGGTAGTGGATCTGGCCGCCCCGCAACGATACGGTAAACGATGACCCGCGTGCTGGTAATCGACGACGAGCCGCAAATTCTGCGCGCGCTGCGAATCAACCTGTCCGTCCGAGGCTACGAGGTCATCACCGCCTCGACCGGTGCGGGTGCCTTGCGTGCCGCCGCTGAACACAAACCCGACGTGGTGATCCTCGACCTCGGCCTGCCCGACATATCGGGTATCGAGGTACTGGGTGGTCTGCGCGGGTGGCTGACCGCGCCGGTGATCGTGTTGTCGGCGCGCACCGATTCGTCGGACAAGGTCGAGGCCCTGGACGCCGGCGCCGACGACTACGTCACGAAACCATTTGGGATGGACGAGTTCCTGGCCCGGCTGCGCGCCGCGGTCCGTCGCAACACAGCGTCGGAGGCGGACCAGCCGGTTGTCGAAACCGAGGCGTTCACCGTCGATCTGGCCGCCAAGAAGGTCACCAAGGATGGCGTCGAAGTGCACCTCACCCCGACCGAATGGGGCATGCTCGAGGTGCTGGTGCGCAACCGCGGCAAGTTGGTCGGCCGCGAAGAACTCCTCAAAGAGGTGTGGGGACCGGCGTATGCGACCGAAACCCATTATCTGCGTGTGTATTTGGCACAGTTGCGGCGCAAACTCGAAGGTGATCCGTCGCATCCCAAACATCTGTTGACCGAATCGGGTATGGGCTACCGCTTCGAGGCGTGAGTCACATTTGCCACTTGCGCCTCTCCGGGAGGAGACACGCTTTTTGCCCGCCTTCGAGCGACAATCGGGCTGCTGCACGTAAAGCCAGCACGCGTTGGTGGATCCGATATTCGGTTCCACGCGGCATGTACCCAGGTCCATAGGCGCCCCGCCCAAGCCGGCGCACGCGGCCACGTCCGATCTCCCAACGCAGGGCATCCGATATGGCTTTGGATGCCCTGCCGTGGACACGGAAACCATGGCACCTGAGCGCATCGATCATTTCGGTAATGGTGGCCGGCCCGTGAACGGCCAGGTGCATCGTGAGCACGTACCGCAGTGAGATTCCTTGCAAATTCATCGTCGAACAATCGCACGCCGGTGTGACATCAACTCAAGTTGTCGCTGCAAGGCGGGCAAGAAGGGTATCGCTTCTGCGCGGATACGCATGTGGCGGATGTGACTTACCCGGCAAGCGACAGGGCTATACCGTCCAGGATGTCGTGTTCGCTGACTGTGAGCTCGTCGATGCCGGCCCGGGTGCGCAGCTCGCGCGCCAGCTCCTGGACCACTATCGCACCGCCGCCGATCACGTCGGCCCGGCCTTCATGCATCGGTGGCAGCGCGGCACGCTGGGATCGCGTCATGCTGATCAACCGGTCGCAGACGGCCAACAGGTCACTGCCGGCGACCCGCGAAAGGTGAATGACCGCGGCGTCATATGTCGGCATGTTGTGGGCCAGCGCGGATAGCGTCGTCATCGTCCCGGCCAGCCCAACCCAGGTCCGAGCCCCCTCAACCGGCACCACGCGCAGTGCGACCTCAAGCCGCTCACGCACCACCTGGCGAGCCGCCGCCACCTCCTCCGGTGTCGGCGGGTCCGAGTGCAAACAACGTTCGGTCAGCCGGACGCAGCCGATGTCGGCCGAGTAGCTCGCCACTACCCTGTCCCCGCCGAGCACGATTTCAGTGGAGCCGCCACCCAGATCGACAACAACGAAAGGTGCACGGGCGCTGTCTAATTCGCCGACAGCACCGCGGAACGACAGTTCGGCCTCCTGCTCGCCGGTAATCACCTCCGCAACCGAGCCGGGCAGCACAGCGCCCAGTACGTCGGCCGTCATCGCAAAGAAGACATCACGATTGGCGACGTCGCGGGCGGCCGACGTGGCGACCATCCGGACCCGCTCGACACTGTGGGCGCTGAGCAATTCGGCGTAGTCGGCTAGTGCCGCCCGGGTCCGGGCAAGCGCGTCCGGCGCAAACTCACCCGTCGCGTCAACTCCCTGACCCAGCCGCACGATCCGCGTCTCGCGATGCACATCGCGCAGGCGCCCGTCGGCTGACCCCCCTTGTACGTCGGCTATCAGCAACCGAATCGAGTTGGTACCGCAGTCAATTGCGGCGACCCGGCTCACCACTGCCCCGCCACCAGAACGGGGGCTAACGCGGGCTCGCCGGCCAGCAGCGCAAGCGCCTCGTCGCCGAGCGGGTTGCATCCGGGACCCTTAGCCAGCGAATGCGCGATCAGCACGTGCAGACACTTGACCCGATCTGGCATGCCCCCGGCGGAAAACGTGGTCCCCAGCGACTCGATCGCATCACGCTCGGCCAGATACGACTCGTGTGCGCGCCGGTACGCGGCGGCCAATTCGGAATCTTGCCGTAGCCGTTGGGTCATGTCGCGCATCAGTCCCGCCGACTCCAGCCTGCTCGCGGCCGCGGTGAGCAGCGGGTGAGTCAGGTAGTACAACGTCGGGAAAGGCGTGCCGTCAGGAAGTTTCGGTGCGGTCTTCACGACGCCGGGCTCACCGTTGGGACAACGGTAGGCGATCTCGAGCACGCCGCGAGGCTCGCGGCCGAGCTGGCGCGCGACCGCCTGCAGGTCGTCATCATCAACCACCGGGCGGCGAGGGCGTCGGCGACGACGGCGGCACCGCAGCGGGGGGTCCGGGCTCCGGCGCGGGTGGCGGGACGGCGGCCGGTGGCAGGTGCGGGGCGTCGGCGATGGTATGCCACAACGCGGTGTACCAAGGGTCGCTGTTGGCCGGTTTCGGCGTGTCGGCCCCTGGCTGCGGGGACGCCGCCGCCGTCGGCGGAAGCTGGACTTGAAACGGGATATCTCCGGGCTTCACGAAGCCGAGGCGCTCGCGGGCCTGCGCCGCAATATAGGCCGGGTCGCTGAGCTTGCCCTTCTGCTGCTCGAGGTCGGCGATTTGATGGCGCAGCGCGGCTTCGGTCGCAGCCAACTGTTCCATCTCGGTGCGTTGCGCGAAGTAGGTGCGTACCGGGCCGGCGATGGTCAGCGTCAGCACGCAGACAACCACGGCCAGCACCGCCGCCCGCCGAGCGGTGAAGCCGAGCCGCTGATCGGACCGCTGCTCGACCGATTCGGCGATCGACCGCTTGATAGGTTCGACGACATGCTCAGCCAGCGTCCGCGTCGGGCTGCGGGTGGCGTGGGTTGCGGTCTGCGAGGGCTTGGTCGGTCCACGTCCCCGAACCGGGTCGCCCCCTTTCCCCGGGCGCGATGCCGGGGAGCGGGACCGTTTCGCTTCGGGCATTACCTATTTCGGATCCAACGCATATCGCGGAAAGGCCAGATCACCGGCGTAGCGGGCGGCGTCGCCGAGCGCCTCCTCGATCCGCAGCAGCTGATTGTATTTGGCGACACGTTCACTGCGGGCCGGCGCGCCCGTCTTGATCTGGCCGCTGCCGACGGCCACGGCCAGGTCAGCGATCGTGGTGTCCTCGGTCTCGCCGCTGCGGTGGCTGATCATCGTGCGGTATCCGCTGTGGTGAGCCAGCGCGACAGCATCGAGCGTCTCGGTCAGCGTGCCGATCTGATTCACCTTGACCAGCAACGCATTTGCGACACCCTTTTCGATGCCCTCCTCCAGCCGCTCGGGGTTGGTGACGAAGATGTCGTCGCCGACGATTTGCACCCGGTCGCCGATCGACGCCGTCAGGGCCGCCCAACCATCCCAATCGTTTTCGTACAGTGGATCTTCGAGGGACACCAGCGGGTAGGAGCCGAGCAGGCCGGTGTAGAACTCGGTCATCTGCCCGGCGGTGCGGGTCGTGCCCTCGAAGTTATAGCCGGCGCCGTCGACGTAGAACTCGTTGGCCGCAGCGTCGATGGCAAGCGCCACGTCGGCACCGGGTTGGAAACCCGCCGACTCGATGGCCGAGCTGATCAGGTCCAGCGCCGCCGTGGTGCCGGCCACGTCCGGGGCGAATCCGCCCTCGTCGCCCAGGCCGGTGCTCAGCCCCTGCTTCTTCAGCACGGACTTGAGCGCGTGGTACACCTCGGCACCCCAGCGCAGCGCCTCATTGAAGCTGGAGGCTCCGATCGGCGCCACCATGAACTCCTGGATGTCGACGGCGGTGTCGGCGTGCGCGCCGCCGTTGAGGATGTTCATCATCGGGACGGGCAGAATGTGCGCGTTCGGCCCACCGATATAGCGGAACAGCGGCAGCTCCGCCGAATCGGCAGCCGCCTTGGCGACCGCCAGCGAGACGCCCAGGATCGCGTTGCCACCCAGCCGGGACTTGTCGGGGGTGCCGTCGAGGTCTACCAGCGCCTGATCGACCAACCGCTGATCGTCGGCGTTGAGTCCGATGACCGCCGGAGCGATCTCGTCGAGCACGGCCTGTACCGCGTTTTTCACGCCCTTCCCGCCGTAGCGATCGCCGCCATCGCGTAACTCGACGGCCTCGTGCTCCCCGGTCGACGCACCGGACGGCACCGCTGCGCGGGCGAATGTTCCGTCGATCAATGCCACCTCGACCTCGACCGTCGGGTTGCCGCGGGAATCGAGGATCTCGCGGGCCCCGACCTGCTCGATAATCGGCACTGGATTCTCCTTGCGTCGTAGCTGCTCCACGGACATCCGGGTGGTCCCGGGCCGCCCGTTCAGCGTAAAGCCTGGGTCACCGATTCATCCTGCTACAGCGGGTGACCCGCCGCGTAAGCGGTTGCCCAGTCCCGGACGGCGCGCGCGTAGACGCCGGAGTTGTTGTAGGCGCGCAGCGCGGTTATCCATCCCCGCGGCGTAGCGAGATCCTTTCCGCGCCAACACAAATATCCCGCTGCTGAGAGCGCGGCGTCGTCGATGTTGTCCGGGCTGATAATGCCGTCGTTGTTGGCGTCGACCCCATATAACCGCCATGTCTCCGGGATGAACTGCATGGGTCCCATCGCGCGCGCCACCCCGCCATCGGCGTCCGTTCCGTCGTCGTCGCCGACGATGCGCAGGGTGTCGCCGGAGCCGTCAAGACGAACACCGCGGATCGGGGGACTCACATCTCCGTTGGGCGCCAGCGTCGCGCCGCGGTAGGTGCCGTGGTGACTCTCCACTCGTCCAATGCCCGCCAGCGTGGTCCAAGCGATATGGCACTTCGGGTTCTCGACCTCGGCAACCCGGGCGGCGTAGGCGTAGGCCTCCAGCGCGATGACCGGGATTTCCAACGCCGGGGAGCGTTTCTCCGCCCACTCACGCAATTGATCCGCGGGCCGTCCAATGGCGTGCGTGTTCACCGGCGGCACCGGATCCCCGGCCGGTGGCGGCACGCCTTCGGGAATAAAAAAGCTGAGCTGCCAGGTACAGCTGGACGCCAAGAGCATTGCGGTCGCCCCTATCACCGCGGCGGCCCGCATCCAACGTCTCGGCGACACAACACTCCCCTATAACCCAGTCCAGCCTCGATCATCGTCCCATGGGATTTGCGACTACCCCGCCGCTTCGAAGCCCTAACACACCGGCGCGCCGCCTTAACGTCGACCTTTGCGCTTCTTGGAACCCCCGGAAGCTTTAGGCGCGTCGAGATCCTCGGCCTCATCGGCAGCCTCAGCATCTTCGTCCGACACCAGACCGACAGTCGGCTCACCGGATGGCCAGTGGGCGCGCCACTCCTCTTCGGTGATCTCACCGAGCGGTGTTACATCAAACTCCTCTGGAACACTGTTCCCGCGGCGCGCGGCGGCAATCGCCCTCTCGGCAATGCGTATCGTGTCGGCGAACTCCAAAACAGCTGTGCGCAAAGAATTTTCGGCATCTAATTCGGTCGACACGGAGACTGCGGTGATCTCGGCGGGGATTAGGTCGCCAGGCAACCCAGCTTTGTCCGCACGTTCAATCACCTTCTGCGCCAGCGCTAAAGCCGGCTGACCAGTATGAACGTCGTCCATCACCGAAAACCGCGACTTTTCGGCCGCCTTGCGCTCCTCCCATTGGGCCAACTGATCTTCGAGCGAAATCGATTCGCCTGCAAGGACTTCCGGCACCCGATTGCCGAGCTTTCGCATCAGCGTGACGGCGACGTCGTCGATGGTGAAGGGAAGCTGCGCCGCGTCCTCGGCGATACGGGCGTGGAAGAGCACCTGAAGCAACACGTCACCGAGCTCTTCGCGCAGCAGGTCGGCGTTGCCGCTGCGGACCGCGTCCAACAACTCGTAGGTCTCCTCCAGGAGATACCTGCGCAACGAGTCGTGGGTTTGCTCACTTTCCCACGGTCCAGCGGTGCGCAGTTTGTCCATTATCGCGACGGCGTCGAGCAAGCGTTCGCCGCGCGGCGACTCAGGCGCCGAAATCAGCCGCGCGCCGGCGGCCAATCGTGCGGCGACGGCGGGGTGCCCGGGGTCCGACGAAAGCAACACCGGCGCGTCTTCTCCGGTATCCACCGGACGCGCCGCAGGCAGCGACCAGGGCACAGCGACGGGCATCTCCTCGGTGTATTGCACCTCGCCGCTGAGGTGCTCGATGGCTTCGATGGGCACCAGCGACGGGCGGCGGGGGTCGAACAAGACGACGATCATCGCGCTTGTCGCTCCTCACTTGACATCGCTGCAGGTGATGAACTCGTAATTCTAATTTCCATCTGCGGTTTGCCCTGAAGTGCCGTCACCAGGTTGGCCACCATCTGGACCAACTCGACATCGCGGATGCGCGGAGCACCGACGCCGCCTGCACGCGGGATGGGGACCTGCACCGTGGACGTGGTGGCGCGGTAGTGCGCACCCGGGTGCATCCGCTTGAGCCGCACCTGGGCGGAATCCAGCAGCGTGATCGGCGAGAGCCGCACGGTCGCCGCGGACGGGGCGCTCACTTCGGTGATGCCGGCGTCGCGGCACAGCAGGCGCAGCCGGGCCACCGCCACCAGCCGCTGGGCCGGTTCGGGCAGCGCCCCATAGCGGTCGATCAGCTCGTCGATAACAGCAGCCACGGCCGCGTCGTCATTGGCGGCCGCCAGCCGCCGGTAACCCTCCAGGCGGAGCCGATCGCTGGCGATGTAGTCGGGTGGCAGGTGTGCGTCCACCGGCAGGTCGATCCGCACATCCTTGGGCTCCTCGGCGGTGATGACCGTCTTACCGTCGGCGGCCGCTCGATATGCTTCAACGGCCTCTCCCACCAACCTCACGTACAAGTCGAACCCGACACCGGCGACGTGCCCGGACTGCTCGACGCCGAGCACGTTGCCGGCGCCGCGGATCTCGAGGTCCTTCAGCGCGACCGCCATGCCCGCGCCCAGCTCGTTGTTCTGCGCGATGGTGGCCAACCGGTCGTAGGCGGTCTCGGTCAGCGGCGCGTGAGGTGGATAGAGGAAGTAGGCGTAGCCGCGTTCGCGACTTCGGCCGACCCGGCCACGCAGCTGGTGCAGCTGGGACAATCCGAAGGTATCGGCGCGCTCGACGATGAGGGTGTTGGCGTTGGAGATGTCCAGGCCGGTCTCCACGATCGTGGTGCACACCAGAATGTCGTGTTCGCGGTTCCAGAACCCCTGTACGGTGCGTTCCAGCAGGTCCTCGGGCATCTGCCCGTGCGCGACGGCAACCCGCGCCTCGGGCACCAGGTCGCGCACCCGGGCCGCGGTCTGGTCGATGGAGCTGACCCGGTTGTGCACGTAGAAGGCCTGCCCGTCGCGCAGCAGCTCACGGCGCAACGCCGCGGCGACCTGCTTGTCATCCTGCACGCCGACGTAGGTCAGCACCGGGTACCGGTCCTCGGGCGGCGTCAGGATCGTCGACATCTCGCGAATCCCGGCGAGGCTCATCTCCAGGGTGCGCGGGATCGGGGTGGCGCTCATGGTCAGCACGTCAACGTGGGTGCGCAACGACTTGATGTGCTCCTTGTGCTCGACGCCGAACCGCTGCTCCTCGTCGACCACGACCAGGCCCAGATCCTGCCAGCGCACCCCGGTCTGCAGCAGCCGATGCGTGCCGATCACGATGTCCACTGAGCCGTCGGCCATCCCGTCGATCACGGCGCGGGACTCTGCGCCATCGGTGAACCGGGACAACCCCTTGACGACCACCGGGAAGCCGGCCATGCGTTCTCGGAACGTCTCCAGATGCTGGTCAGCCAACAGCGTGGTGGGGACCAGCACGGCAACCTGTTTGCCGTCCTGAACCGCTTTGAACGCCGCCCGCACCGCGATCTCCGTCTTGCCGTAACCGACGTCACCACAGATCACCCGGTCCATCGGCACCGGCTTCTCCATGTCGGCCTTGACCTCGGTGATCGCGGTGAGCTGGTCGACGGTCTCGGTGAAACCGAAGGCGTCTTCCATCTCGGCCTGCCATGGGGTGTCCGGCCCGAATGGGTGTCCGGCGCTGGCCTGCCGCTTGGCGTACAGCGACACCAGCTCGCCGGCGATCTCGCGCACCGCGCGGCGCGCCTTGGTCTTCGTGTTGGCCCAGTCGCTGCCGCCGAGCCTGCTCAGCGCCGGCGACTGGCCGCCGACATACCGCGACAACTGGTCCAGCGAGTCCATCGGGACATAAAGCCTGTCGGCTCGTTGACCTCTTTTACTGGACGCGTACTCCAGCACCAGATACTCGCGCCTGGCGCCGCCGACGGTCCGTTTCGTCATCTCGACGAACCGCCCGATGCCGTGCTGATCGTGCACCACCAGGTCGCCCGCGCTGAGCGCCAGCGGGTCGACGGTGTTACGCCGCTTGGCCGCCAGCCGCTTGCCGTCGACGGAGGTGCCCCGATTGCCGGTCAGGTCGGTCTCGGTGATCACCACCAGGTTGGCGCCGGGTATCACGACGCCGTCGTGCAGCGGGCCCTTGAGCACGCCGACCACACCGCGTTTGGGCGCTGCGCCGGCTTCCAGCATGGCTGCGGGGGTGTCGGACTCGGCCAGCCGCTCCACCACGCGATGGGCGGTTCCGGTCCCAGGTGCGACCACCGCGGCATTCCCGCCGGTGCTGACATGCGCGCGCAGCATCGCAAAGATGTCGTCGATGTCACGCTGATGCCCTCGCGCCGACGGCGCCGCCCGGATATCCAGCTCCATCGCTGACTCGTCGGACAGCTGGCTCAAGGTCCACCACGGGTGACCGGACCGGCTTGCCGCGGCCCGCACTTCATCCAGTTCGGCGAACCCCGACCCGCCGAGCTGCTCGACGTCGACCGGTGCCGGGTCGCTTCCCATGGCGGCGACCGACCATGACGCCTCGAGGAATTCCCGGCCGGTCTTGATCAGGTCGGCGGCCCGGGTGCGGACCTTTTCCGGGTCGCACACCAACACCGGTGTGCCCTCGGCCAACTGATCCGTCAACAGCACTTGGTCGCCGGGACGAAGTACCGGAAGCAGCGCCTCCATGCCGTCGACCGGGATACCCTCGGCCAGCTTGGCGAGCATGTCGCGAACGCTGCCGGTGATGGCCTCCTCGCCCCCGGGGTGCAGAGCGGCCAGCTCGGCCGCCCGCGCCCGCACGTCGTCGGTGAGCAGCAGTTCACGGCAGGCGACGGCGACCAGCGTGTCGACGCTGATCTCCGGAATGGAGCGCTGATCGGCGACCGAGAACATCCGCATTTCGGCGACCTCGTCACCCCAGAACTCGACACGCACCGGGTGCTCGCCGACAGGGGCGAAGATGTCGAGAATCCCGCCGCGGACGGCGAACTCGCCGCGCCGGCCGACCATGTCCACCCGGGTATACGCAAGCTCGACCAGCCGGGCGATAACCTCCTCGAAGCCGATCTCGTCGCCGACGGTCAAGGTGACGGGTTCCACGAGGCCCAGCTGCGGCGTCATCGGCTGCAGCAGCGAGCGCACCGCAGTCACCACCACCTGCAAAGGCGGCCCGAGTGGGGCGCCGGGATCGCGGTCGGGATGCGCCAGCCGGCGCAGCATCATCAGCCGGGTGCCGACCGTGTCAACACCGGGTGAGAGCCGCTCGTGCGGCAGGGTCTCCCAGGACGGGAACAGCGCCGCCGCGTCGCCGAGAACGCCCTTCAGCTCAGTGGTCAGGTCTTCGGCTTCGCGCCCGGTCGCGGTGACCACCAGCAAGGGACCCTGGCGCGCCAGCGCACTGGCGACGTACAACCGCGCGCGGGCCGGGCCGACCAGGCGCAATTCGGCTGGTCGACCCGCCGTCCGCTCGATGAGCTGCTGGAAAGTGGGCGCTGTCAGCGCCAATTCGACGAGCCCCGCGATCGGGGTATCTGGGCAGGCAGGCCCCGGTGCGGTCATGATGCGCCCATTCTAGGTGCGCCGAAATATGTCAATATTGCGCCCGGGGCCGTCAAGGGATCGTAAGGAAAGCGGTACCCGGCACCAGCCGGGCGCATTTTGAAGTCATGACATTGCTTGAAATCCTGCCGTCTCTTGGAAAGGCGGCACCCCGACGGTGCGATTCTGCGATCTGGCCCGTCACCACACATTCCGATGAGGAGGGCCGGCTATGCGTCGGCGGCGTGCCGCTGGCCGATATCGCCGACGAATTCGACACTCCGGCCTACGTAATCGACGAAACCGACTTTCGACAACGCTGCCGTCGATACCGCCGCGCCTTGCGCGGTATCGACGTGGTCTATGCCGGAAAGTCGCTGCTGACCACCGCTGTGGCGCGCTGGGCGCGCGAAGAGGGTCTCGGCATCGACGTCTGCTCAGCCGGTGAGCTGGCCGTCGCGCTGGCCGGCGGGGTCGAACCGGACCGCATCATCATGCATGGCAACGCGAAATCCCCCGACGAGTTGCGCGACGCGGCGCGGGTCGGCGTCGGCCGCATCGTGCTGGATTCGTCGATCGAGATCGCCTATCTCGCGGGCCTGGCGCGCAAGCGCCAGCGGGTGCTCATTCGGGTGACCCCGGACATCGACATCCACGGGCACCGCGCGGTCACCACCGGCATCAGCGACCAGAAATTCGGATTCGCCCTCGCCGAGGGCAACGCTGCCGACGCGGTAAAGCGCGTGCTGGCGCATCCGATCCTGGACCTGGTCGGGCTGCACTGCCACATCGGCTCGCAGGTCACTGACGCCGCCCTGTACGGCGAAGCCATCCACCGGATGATCGCCGCCATGGCCGACATCCGCGCCCAGCACGGCGTCATCCTCACCGAGCTGAACATCGGCGGCGGCCACGCCATCCCCTACATCCGCGGTGATCGCGAACTCAATATCGACGAGCTCGCCAAGGTCATCGAGGACGCGCTGGACGAGGCCTGCGCCGCCGAACATTTCCCCCGCCCGACCATCGTCGTGGAACCCGGTCGCGCGATCAGCGGCCGCGCCGGCGTCACCCTGTACCGCGTGCGCTCGATCAAGACGCAACCGGGCGGCCGCACCTTTGTCGCCGTAGACGGTGGCATGAGCGACAACCCGCGGGTGTCGTTATACGGCGCGCAATACGCGGTCACGCTGGCCAACCGGCATCCACTGGGAATGAAGCAGCGTGTCACCGTGGCGGGCCGGCATTGCGAAGCGGGCGACGAGATCGCCCGCGACATCGAGCTACCGGCGGACCTGCACCCTGGCGACCTGCTGGCCGTGGCCTGCACCGGCTCCTACCACCACAGCATGGCGTCGAACTACAACATGGTCGGCCGGCCGCCGCTGATCGCGGTCAAAGACGGTCGGGCCCGCGAGCTGATTCGCCGCGAAACGATCGCGGACCTGCTGTCCCGCGACTGCGGCTAGGCCTGGCGTATCCGGGCGATCCCTCGGCGAGGCGGTGCTGGACCCCTTGCGTAGTTATTGAGCACTCACTAATCTAGTCGCAGTGCGTACGTAGAGAGGACACGCCATGCCGCACCTGCAGCTGGACACCGCCTGGTCATACCCCGTCGAGGTCAAGCGCGAGCTGGCCCGCCGCTTTGGCGACGTCTACGCCGAAACCATGCAAACCTCGCCCGACGTCGTCGATGTGACGATCCGCGAACTCAACGGTGGCGTGTGGCGGTGCGGGGACGAACCCCGTCCGGCCGCGGTGTTGTCGTGCGACATCCGCCGGGGCCGTCCCGCCGAGCAGCGCGCCCGGCTGGGCGCCGCCCTGTTCAAGGTCACCGAGGAGGTCCTCGGGATCGATCCGGTGCTGTTCAGGGTGGAATTCACCCAGCACGCGGGCGACGAGATCTACGCGGCGTTCGAGATCGACGGCGTGGTTCACACCGGTTTCGCCCCGGACTGGAGCCCCGAGGAAGCGAACACACCGCTCGTCGAGCAGTTGCGCGAAGCCAACCGCTAGCCCGGTGGCTTCGCACGTCAGCGTCGCTGATCGCGGCGCCCGCGCTGGGCGTTCCAGGATGAGCGCAGAGCAGCGACGAGAACAGGTCGTCCGGGTGGCGATCGCCGAATTCGCACGCGGCGGATACAACGGCACGTCAACCGAGACGATCGCGCGGGGCGCCGGGGTGTCGCAGCCCTATCTGTTCCGCCTCTTCGGCGACAAAAGCGCGTTGTATGCGAAGTGTGTCGAGCAGGCTTTTGCCGAAACCGAAGCCGAGCTGCGCGATGCGGCCGCGGGGCACGCCGGTGCGGCGGCCATTGCGGCGATGGGCCGCCGCTATCGGCGGCTGCTCGCCGACGCCACGTCTACGCGGTTTCAGCTGCAGATGTACGCGGGGGCGCTCGGCGACGAGCGACACCGCCCGATTGCCAGGGAACTGAAAGCGAAGTTGTTTCGGTTCATCACCTCGATCGAGGGCGTGGACGCTGCCATGGCAACCGACTTCTTGGCCACCGGCATGTTGCTCAATGTGCTCGCCGCCCTGGGTATCGACTATTCGAGCGACCGGCAGGAACTGCCCGCGGCCCTGGCCGCGTGGGCGCACGGAGCTACTCGTCCTGTAGCCGGGGATCGGCTTCCAGGTGCGTCAGGCCATTCCACATCAGGTTGACCAGGTGCGCGGCGACCACTTCCTTCTTGGGCTCCCGCGTATCGAGCCACCATTGCGCCGTCATCGACACCGAGCCCACCAGCGCCTGCGCGTACAGCGGGGCCAGGTCCGGGTCCAGGCCGCGACGGGCGAAGTCGCCGGCCAGGATGGAGGCGACCTGGCTGACGGCGTCGTTGAGCAGGCTGGAATAGGTGCCCGAGCTGATCGAGGCCGGCGAGTCGCGGATCATGATCCGGAAGCCGTCGGTGCGTTCTTCGACGTAGGTGAGCAGCGCCAGCGCGACCCGCTCGACGCGCACCCGGGACCGGTTGTTGGTCAACGACGAGGTGATGCCGTCCAGCAGCGCCGACATCTCACGGTCGACGACGACGGCGTACAGGCCCTCCTTGCCGCCGAAATGCTCGTAGACGACCGGCTTGGACACGTTGGCACGCTGCGCGATCTCTTCGATCGAGGTCCCGTCGTAGCCTCGTTCGGCGAACAGCGAGCGCGCGATGCCAATGAGTTGGTGTCGCCGCTCGCTACCGGTCATCCTGGCGCGCGGCGCCCGCGCCTCTTTTTCCGGCTCTTTGTCCAGCACAGCCACGTCATTCAGGGTATCGGTTTGCGGGAGCCAAACCGATCCGCTTACCGTCTATCTCGCCCTAGTTATGCAATCCGTCGTGGTGTAATCGGCAGCACATCAGATTTTGGTTCTGAGAGTTCAGGTTCGAGTCCTGGCGACGGAGCGTGGCTCTTTGCCGCGAGCGTGCATGAAATGACACGCTTGAGGGCGTGTCGGCGTAAAGACACGCAAGCTCGCGCGCGGAGAGTTGAGGAGAGTTGATGACATTTCGTGGTGACACCGCGGTCCTGGTTCTAGCGGCGGGGCCCGGCACCCGGATGCGCTCCGACACCCCGAAGGTGCTGCACACCATCGCCGGTCGCAGCATGCTGTCGCATTCGATGCACGCGATCACCAAGCTGGCACCGCAGCATCTGGTCGTGGTACTCGGGCACGACCACGAGCGCATTGCGCCACTGGTCGCCGATCTGGGCGACACCTTCGGGCGAAGGATCGACGTCGCACTGCAGGACCGGCCACGCGGTACCGGCCACGCGGTGCTCTGCGGCCTGTGCGCACTGCCCGACGACTACGCCGGCATCGTCGTCGTCACCTCGGGCGATACACCCCTGTTGGACGCCGACACCCTGGCCGACCTGATCGCGACCCACAGCTCGGTGTCGGCCGCGGTGACGGTGCTGACCACGACGCTGAGCGATCCCTTCGGCTACGGCCGTATTCTGCGCACCCAGGACAACGAAGTGATGGCGATCGTCGAACAAACCGACGCGACACCCTCGCAGCGGGAGATCTGCGAGGTCAACGCCGGCGTCTACGCCTTCGACATCGCGGCGTTGCGATCGGCACTGGGCCGGCTGAGCTCCAACAACGCCCAGCAGGAGCTCTACCTCACCGACGTCATCTCGATCCTTCGCCGGGATGGCCGGACCGTGCATTCCCGGCACGTCGACGACAGCGCGCTGGTGGCGGGCGTCAACAACCGTGTCCAGCTGGCGGAACTGGGCGCCGAGCTAAACCGCCGGATTGTGGCCGCCCACCAGATGGCGGGCGTGACCATCGTCGATCCCGCCACCACCTGGATCGACGTCGATGTGACGATCGGCCGCGACAGCGTCATCCATCCCGGAACCCAGCTGCTCGGCCGCACCCAAATCGGCGGTCGCTGTGTGGTCGGTCCGGACACCACCCTGACGGACGTCACCGTCGGTGACGCTGCGTCGGTGGTTCGCACTCACGGCACATCGTCGTCGATCGGCGACGGCGCCACGGTCGGCCCCTTCACCTACCTACGGCCCGGCACCGTACTGGGATCCGATGGCAAGCTCGGCGCGTTTGTCGAGGCCAAGAACTCCACCATTGGGACCGGCACCAAGGTGCCGCACCTGACCTATGTCGGCGACGCCGACATCGGCGAGCACAGCAACATCGGGGCGTCCAGCGTGTTCGTCAACTACGACGGCACGACCAAACGGCGCACCACGGTCGGCTCGCATGTACGCACCGGGTCGGACACCATGTTCGTCGCGCCGGTGACCATCGGCGACGGCGCTTACACGGGCGCCGGCACGGTGGTACGCGACGACGTCCCGCCAGGGGCGCTGGCGGTTTCTGCGGGTCCGCAACGCAATATCGAAGGCTGGGTGCAGCAAAAGCGGCCGGGCACTGCCGCGGCGCAGGCAGCCGAAAGAGCCGCCGAAAAGCCGGCTAACAAGACCAAAGAGACGGCCGAACCCGACTAGACACCGTGAATTCGCTATCCGGCAACCCGGCCAAGAAACGGTACCCTTCGCTACGTACGATGAGACCTTCCATCCGCTTTTTGATCCCTATCTCTTCCCCGATACGGCGAGGGCAGCACGTTGAGCCACGACTGGACCGATAATCGCAAAAACCTGATGCTCTTCGCCGGCCGCGCACACCCCGAGCTGGCCGAGCAGGTAGCCAAAGAACTCGACGTCCACGTCACCGCGCAGGAGGCCCGGGACTTCGCCAACGGCGAGATCTTCGTGCGCTTCAACGAATCGGTGCGCGGATGTGACGCGTTTGTCCTGCAATCGTGCCCCGCACCGGTGAATACCTGGCTGATGGAACAGCTGATCATGATCGACGCGCTCAAGCGGGGCAGCGCCAAGAGGATTACCGCCGTCATGCCGTTCTACCCCTATGCCCGGCAGGACAAGAAGCACCGCGGTCGCGAGCCGATCTCGGCGCGGTTGGTCGCCGACCTGCTCAAGACGGCGGGTGCCGACCGGATCGTGACCGTCGACCTGCACACCGACCAGATCCAGGGTTTCTTCGACGGGCCCGTCGACCACATGCGCGCCCAGAAAATGCTGACCGGCTACATCCGGGACAACTACCCGGACGGCAATATGGTGGTGGTCTCCCCCGACTCGGGCCGGGTGCGCATCGCCGAGAAATGGGCCGACGCACTAGGTGGCGTTCCACTGGCCTTCATCCACAAGACGCGTGACCCGCGAGTGCCCAACCAGGTGGTGTCCAACCGCGTCGTCGGCGAAGTCGCCGGCCGCTGTTGTGTCCTGATCGACGACATGATCGACACCGGCGGCACCATTGCCGGTGCGGTTAAACTGCTGCACGATGACGGCGCCAACGACGTGATCATCGCGGCTACCCACGGTGTGCTCTCCTACCCGGCTGCCGAGCGATTGGCTGCATGCGGCGCCCGGGAGGTGATCGTCACGAATACGCTCCCGATCGACGAGGAGAAGCGTTTCCCCCAGCTCACGGTTATGTCCATCGCGCCGTTGCTGGCCAGCACCATTCGTGCGGTTTTCGAAAACGGCTCGGTCACAGGGCTATTCGACGGAGACGCATAGATGGCTGGTAAGCCAGACAAAACCGTCATCTACCACAACCCCAAATGCACCACGTCCCGTAAGACACTGGACTTGTTGCGGGACAATGGTTTTGAACCCACCATCGTCCAGTATCTGAAGACGCCGCCATCCCGGGACGAGTTGGTGAGTATGATCCGCGACGCCGGCATCGATGTGCGCACCGCCGTTCGCAAGCGGGAACCGCTGTATGCCGAACTCAACCTCGCCGATGCGACCGATGACGAGTTGCTCGACGCCATGGCCGAACATCCCATCCTCATCGAACGGCCGTTTGTCGTCACGGCGAAGGGCACTCGGCTGGCTCGGCCGATCGATGCGGTCCGCGAGATTCTGTGAGACTGTCGGCAGCCGCTGTCGCGATAGCCGCGTTGGCGGCATCGGCGGTCGGCTGCGCACCGAAACCCCCTGACTACCAGTCGATCTGGACGACCAGTTCGACAACAGCCACCACGGCCACCACAACGGGGAAGCCGGTCCCGTTTTCGAAGTATCTGGAAAGCATCGGCGTGACCGGAGATCAGGTGGACCCGAACACTCTGCCCGACCTGACCGTGTCGATCCCGACGCCACCGGGCTGGTCGCCGTACACCAACCCGAAGATCTCTCCAAATACAAAGGTGATCTCCAAGGGCGGCAAGTATCCGACAGCCATGCTCATGGTGTTCAAACTGCGCGGGGATTTCGACCCCGCCAACGCCATCAAGAAGGGCAATGCCGATGCCCAGCTATTGCATAACTTCACCCAACTGGATGCCTCGAATGCGGACTTCAATGGTTTTCCGTCGTCGATGATCCAGGGCAGCTACGACGCCGACGGCATGCGGATGCATAGCTACAACCGGATGATCATCGCCACCGGTTCGCCGCCGGCCAAGCAGCGATACCTGGTGCAGCTCACCATTACCAGCCTGGCCAACGAGGCGGTCGCGCAGTCTTCCGAGATCGAAGCGATCATCCGCGGATTCGTCGTCGCCGCCAAGTGACCGCGAGCGGTCAGGTGCGGCGGCTTGCTTCTTGGACGAGCTGGACGCGGGAGCTCACCTCGAGCTTGGCGTAGACGTGGGTGAGGTGCGTCTGCACTGTGCGCGGTGAGATGAAAAGTCGCGCGCCGATGTCCTTGTTGCCCAGCCCTTCCCGGACCAGACCCACCACATCGCGCTCCATCGGCGTCAACGTTTCCCGTAGGGTTGTAGCCCACTCGGTCAGCGCGCTCGCAAACGCTCGTCGAGGAGCGCATCCACTACGTCTATCAACGAAAGCGGCCCACCCCGCTCCCGAGCCGCACGGCGAACAGCAGCCACTAATCGCAGCTCGGAGT
>Ga0209040_10001558_pt1 | contig 18151 bp, 14 predicted proteins | sample BogFormECP12_OM3_FD_188240 | JGI IMG/M metagenome (GOLD analysis project Ga0209040, IMG submission 188240) | Bog forest soil microbial communities from Calvert Island, British Columbia, Canada - ECP12_OM3 (SPAdes) (version 2) | ecosystem: Environmental > Aquatic > Freshwater > Wetlands > Bog ...
TTCCCGGTACTGATGTACATGATCCCGTCTTTGACGAGCGGCGTCGCCTCGAACGAATACTTACCGCCAAGCCCGGAGCCCTTGAGGCGGGTCATCCAGGCTCCCTTGAGCTGCTTGACGTTGGTGGTGTCGATCTGCTTCAGCGTGGAATAACGCTCATTTGTCAGGTTGCCGCCATTCGTCACCCAGTCCTTGCCGACCGGGCTCTGCACGAGTTTGTCGATTTCGGGATCGGCCGCCCAAACCGCGCCCGCTCCCGCGAGCAGCATGCCGAGAGCTGCCGATAGAACAATTCGCTGTCCGTGCCGCATCTTTATCCTCCCTTTGATGGCCCATTGATCTTTGGGTTAACCTAATCCGGTTGGGGGCCCTTTGCCAACCACGCCTGATACTGCAGATGAAAAACAGGTGGAGATCGCTCTCGGGTGCGAAAATCCTCGCAGCGCAGCCCCGAGCGGCCCACCCCGACGCACCCTCTCGCACATGACTTAACATGGAGCCTGTCCGGATCCGGAGCCGGTTATCGTTAAGTCATTTGAACGGCGAGGGTATGGCATGCCGATTTAATATCATGCGATTGAGGCAATTATAGGGTCGGAGCTTTCACATCGGGGGCTCCTCAGCTTGCGGCGAGAGCACGCCGGGCGGCAGCGAGACAATCCTGCGGCCGGGCGCCGGCATCGATGCGGACCCAGTCGATCTTTCCCGGGTCGTGACGTAGCTGTTCGGCCACGATTTCCGGGGATGCATCCGATGCATCACGGGTACGTCCGCGAATGCGGTCTGCCATCGCCTCCGCGCTGCCTTCGAGCCACAGACCCAAAAACGGAATGGAAGCGGCGAGTGCAACCTCGGCAAAGGATGCGCGTTCCTCCGGTAGCAGTGCCACCGCATCGATGATCACCGAGTAACCGGCCGTGAGGCATTTTGCTGCTGTCCGGCAGAGCCCGTCGTACACCCGCTGCGAAATTTCGCGAGTGTAGGCGCTGGCCGGGAGCCGCGTTTCCGGCGAAACGCCCCACAAGAGCTTGCGCGTCACATCGCTGCGCAGTATGCGCGCCCCGGGCCGGATGCCGAATTCGGGAGCCACACCCGCCGCGAGCGTCGACTTGCCGGTGCCGCTGACGCCGCCGATTGCAACCAGCCGGCATGGATGGGGCTCGAGAAATCGGTGCGCCAGCTGGAGATAGCAGCGAGCATCCGCAGCCATTTCCACTTTCGCGACCGGGCTGGTGGCGCGTTCCAGCGTGGTCGCGGTCACATGCGCTCGGATCGCCGCCCGCAAGGACAGAAAGAACGGCATCGCTGCGAGCCCGTCATCCTCCTCGCTGCGGTCGAGGTAGCGGTTGAATACGCGATTGGCGAGATGACCGAGCCCGCTATTTTCGAGATCCATCAGCAGAAATGCCAGGTCGTAGAGGACGTCGATGCAGGCAAGTTCTTCGTCGAACTCCAGGCAATCGAACAGGGTGGGCTTGCCGTCGACGAAGCAGATATTCCGAAGATGCAGATCACCATGGCAATGGCGCACTTTGCCTACCGCGCGCCGCCGGTCCAGCAGCTCCGCCGCGGCCGCCAGCTGTCCGTGCCATTTCTCGACAATGCCGTGTACTTGATCAGGGCAAAAGCCGGCGTCTCTCGGGGCTGCTAGGCAGCGATATTGCACTTCGGCAAGGTCGGCCATTTCCGCCGCACCGCCATGGTCAAAGTGCCGCTCGGCGGAGGCGTGAAACTGGGCAATATGGTCGGCGAGCTGATCCATTACCTGCCGATCGAGACCGCCCGTCTTGGCGAGTGCGTCGAACAGCAGGGTCTGATCGAACCGCCGCATCACGACGACCCAATCGAGAGCCTCGCCGTTCGGCGAAAAGCTGACGGCGCCGTCGGCGCCGCGGAAGAGGCCCCGAACCTCCTCATAAAGCGCCGGCGCGGTGCGCCGGTTCAGGACCAGCTCGGCCTCGCAAGCCCGCCGCCGGAGATCCGCGGTCGAAAAGTCGAGATAGGGATACGCTACCGCGCGCTTCAGCTTGAAGGCGCGCTCACCCGCGATAAAAACCAGCGAGGCATGCGTTTCGATGACTTCGACGCGATCGACTTCCGGACAATAGGAGGACGGGTTCTTCAGAAAGGCGATGACGTCTCGCTGATCTTCGCTCAAGGGCGCTTTCTACAAAGTCTGAAACCGCGCCCTGGCACCGCGTTCTATGGCGGCTGCGATCAGCCGGTCGACGTTGAGGCGATGGCAGATCAGCTCGAGGATCCGCAGTTCTTCCTGCGTTGCTTCGCCGTCGGCAGCGACGAGGTCGCAGGCAATCGCATAGGCGGTTTCCCGCAATTTTGACGGAAGAGCTGACTTGATCGCCTTCAATGTTTGTTCGAGCCCGTCCTCCCGCCCGATCAGCTCGGCGCAATCATTCAGCACCCGAGGCAATTCGCGCCGGTCGAAATCGCGAAAGACCGGGAGGTCCTCGACGATGTCGCCGATGAGGCGCAGCTCCGCATCGGGCATATCGCTGTCGGCAGCCGACACGATGACCATCGTGTAGATCAGCGCGCGGTGATGGTCGAGCATGAGGGGTCCTCTCACGATTGGCTGGCTCACAGACCAAAACCCGCCGGCGCCTGTCAAGCCCTCAGGGCAAGCCAAGCCGCGGCGATTCTAGAAATTGGGCCGTCGCCGAGGCCGCTTCCGCCAGCGGCATCCGGGCAATGGCAACACCATCGGGAAAAGCCGACAGCAGTCGCGAAGGCAGGGCGCGATCGAGCATGACGAAAACGCCGCGATCGTCGGCGCGGCGGGTCAACCGGCCATAGGCTTGCCGCAGCCGGAGCCGGGCGATGCGATCGGCGTATAGCGGGCCGCCGAAGACCGGCTTGCGGGCGCGGTGCAGAACATCGGGACGCGGCCACGGGATGCGATCGAAAACGATGAGGCGCAGCGCACGCCCCGGGATGTCGACGCCGTCACGTACCGCGTCGGTGCCGAGAAGGCATGAATCCTCCTCCGCTCGAAATATGTCGACTAGGGTCGCGGTCGACATCGCGTCGACATGCTGGGCGAGGAGCATCAGGCCGCGCGCTTCCAGGGCGGCGGCAATTCGCTGGTGCACGGCCCGCAACCGCGCGATCGCGGTGAACAGACCGAGCGCTCCGCCACGCGCCGCTACGAACAGCGCAGCGTAAGCCGCCGCCAACTGGCCGATGTCGTCGCGGGGAACATCGGTGACCATAAAGATCCGGGTCTGTGCCGGATAATCGAACGGCGAGGCGATCCGGGCGGCGGTCGGGCTCGTCGGCAAGTGCCGCAGACCGGTGCCGGCCTCGGCGCCGCGCCATGCCAGCTCGGGATCGGCCGCACCATCGGTCAGGGTCGCCGAGGTGACGACGAGCCCGTGCGCCGGCTGCGCCACGAGCGCGGCAAACGGGATGCCGGGGTCGATCCAGTTGCGGTTGACCGCGACGTCGGTCTCCTGCCCGTCGGTCCGGTCGAGCGCGAACCACTCGATCGTTTCGGATCGGGGTGCTTCGACGAGATCGCGAAGCAACCGGCTCCAGGCGGCGAGCTGCAGCTTGCCGCGACGGTCGAGGCTGCGGATCGTTGCGTCGAGACGCTGCCGCAAACCGGGCTCCGGCGGGTCGTCGGGGTCCTCGAGCCGGGCTCGCAGCACCTCCGACACCTTCAGCAGCGCGGTGGCGAGCCGTTCGAGGTTTTCGGCCAGCGACAGGGCCGCCTCGACCAGCCCCTCGATCGGCGGGCGCGCCTCGGCCTGAAGGCCATAGCCGCCATCGGCGAGCACGGCGCGCGCCAGCACCTGCTGGCGAACCAGCACCAGAAATTTTTCGAAACCCTGATGTCCGTGCGCTTCGGCAACGCGCAGCGCCCAGCCGTTCCCGGGAAGGACGCGGGCGGCGGCGAGGACATCGATCAAGGCCTTGGTCCCGTCGTCATCGCCTTCGACGAGATCTCCGATCCGGCGACGCAGGCCTCTGGCACGCGAGCGGCCGCCGGCTTCGGCGCCGACGATCCAACGCCGCAATTCACGCCCTTCCCGACCCGACAAGCGCACCGAAAAGGCGCTGTCGGCAGCATCCAACAAATGGTGGCCCTCATCGAAGACATAGCGGGTCGGAACGGTTGCATCGTCGAGTCCGCCGAGAGCGGCCTGCGCCATGACCAGCGCATGGTTGGCGACAACGATGCGCGCCTGCCGCGCCTTGCGAATGTTCTTCTCGACAAAACAGCGGCGAAAATGAGGGCAGGCCGAGTGTATGCATTCGCCGCGGCGGTCGGCCAGCCAACCGACCCGGCCACGTCCGATGAGTTCGGCGAGCCAGCCCGGGAAATCGCCCGCCAGCAGGTCCCCGGCCTCGCTCGCAGCGATCCAGCGGGCGATCAACCCGAGATGCCCAGCCGGCCTTCCCGGCCGGCCCATCGCGGCGCCGAGCGCATCCTCGTAATTCAGCAGACACAGAAAGTTCTCCCGCCCCTTGCGGATCACGACATTCCGTCGTTTGAGTCCAGGATCGGGGTAGAGGCGGTCGAGCTCGCCAGCGATCTGGGTCTGCAGGTTGCGGGTGTAGGTCGAGATCCACACGCAGCCCCGGTTCTTCTCCGCCCAAAGGCTGGCGGCCGCGATATAGCCGAGCGTCTTCCCGACACCCGTCCCGGCTTCCGCGAGAACCGCTTGGGGTTGGTCAGGCTGGTCGCGCGGAGCGAACGCTACGGTGACCGCCGCGGCGTAATCGCTTTGCTGTGGCCGCGGCTCGGCGACGGCGCCGAGCAGCTTGGTAAGCCGCGAGCGAGCTTCTTCAGGGCTCACCGGCTCGTTGCCAGGCGGCGGCGCCGGTGCCGGCTCCGACCACTCGTCGAGCCGTATCCACACGCGCAGGCCAGCCGCCTTCCGTAATGCGTTGGGCTCGGCGGGTGGCAAGGCGGCGAGCACTGCGGGGCCCCACAGCCAACCCGCGCGATCCATCACCTCGGCGATCGCACGAACCTCAGGATCGACCTCTTCAGCTAGCTTCTCGAGCAAGGCGCGCGCGACGGTGGCGAGCGTGACGCAAGCTTCCGGCAAGCTGTGCGGCGGCGCCAGACCGAGCGCTTCGGCGAGACCGCGCGGCGTCGGCACGCAGAAGCGCGCCGGATAAACGAATGCGAAGAGCTCCAGCAGATCGAGGGCCGGGAACGCGGGCGCATCGAGCCGCCGGGCGGTAGCCGGGCCGTGGCAAAGCATCGGCGTTTCGCGTTCCACGCGGCTGCGCGCGTCGGCCGGTGCAAGCGCTTCGATCTGGCCGTCGGGGTCGAGCCACAGCACTTCTCGAAAACCGGCAACGAGAACCGGCGCATGTGGCACCAGCACCCGGCGCGGCGCTCGATCGCTGGATCGGGACATGAGGTAAGATCTATCACATCCGCGGCTCGGCCCTTATCTGCTTCTCTGCGCTCAGTGCGCGCGTGGCCGGCATGCGCCCACTAATTATAAGTCCTCGGGTCTAGTCGAAAGCTGGTGTCCATGACTTCTGGGCCCGGCCCTCACAGGCCGTCTCGGAATGACAATCTTGCCGTTGAAACGACAGCGCTTTTCGCCTCAGTTTTCATGGGAGGGGCCGCCAGCACGTTTTGGCTTCCCAGGATAGAGAATTTCCGGCGGCACCTCAGGCGCGGCGATGAGCGCCCAGGCGCCGTCCCGCCAGGCGCGGAAAAAACAGCTGCGCCGTCCGGTGTGGCAGGCGACGCCCTGCTGATCGACCAGCAGCAGCACCGTGTCGCCGTCGCAATCGAGCCGGAGCTCACGCAATAGCTGGACCTGCCCGGAGGTCTCACCCTTGCGCCAGAGCTTCGCGCGCGACCGCGACCAGTAACAGGCGCGGCCCTCGCCGAGGCTCGCACGCACCGCCTCACGGTTCATCCAAGCCAGCATAAGGATTTCCCCGGTATCGTGTTGCTGGGCGATCGCCGGCACGAGACCGTCGGGGCCAAACCTGATCCCCGCCAGCGCAGTTTCGATCTGATCCTCCACCTGTCTCGTCCTTCCGCCGGTTGCCCCTGCCGATTCACCGGATTAGGGTAGCGGTGCAACGAAAACAATACCGGTCTCGGCCGGCTCCGAAGGCTTTGCGCTTGGACGATCTGATCCTCGAGACTCGCGGGCTGACGAAGGAGTTCCGCGGCTTCACGGCGGTGCAGGGGGTGGACCTGCAAATCCGCCGCGGCACGATTCATGCGCTGATCGGTCCGAACGGCGCCGGCAAGACGACTGTGTTCAACCTTCTGACCAAATTTCTCGAGCCGACCGCCGGGCGCATCATCTATGACGGTCATGACATCACCGACGAGCGCCCGGCGGACATCGCGCGGCGCGGCATGGTGCGCTCGTTTCAGATCTCAGCCGTGTTCCCGCATTTGACGGTGCGCGACAATGTCCGCGTGGCATTACAGCAGAAGCTCGGAAACTCGTTTCATTTCTGGCGTTCCGAGCGCCTTCTCGACAGCCTCAACCCCCGCGCCGACGCGCTGGTCGAGGCGGTCGGTCTGTCCGGATTTGAGGAGGGGTTGGCGGTCGAATTGCCCTATGGGCGCAAGCGGGCGCTCGAGATTGCAACGACTTTGGCGCTCGATCCGGTGATGCTGCTGCTCGACGAGCCGATGGCGGGGCTCGGCCAGGAGGATATCGGACGGATCGCGGCCCTGGTCCGCAAGGTGGCCGCCGATCGCACGGTCCTGATGGTCGAGCATAACCTCTCGGTGGTGGCCGATCTTTCCGACGTCATCACGGTGCTGACTCGCGGCCGCATCCTCGCCGAGGGCGATTACGCCACGGTGTCGAAGAATCCCGAGGTCATGGAGGCGTATCTGGGGACCGGCCATGCCTGATCCGGCCGTCACGGCGCAGCAGCTGCTGGGCGTCGAGGATCTGCATGCCTGGTACGGCGAATCCCACATCCTGCACGGAATGAGCTTTGCGGTCAGCCAGGGGGAGGTAGTCACCCTGTTGGGCCGCAACGGCGCCGGCAAGACGACGACCTTGCGGGCGATCATGGGGATCGTGCCGCAGCGGCAGGGCTCGGTCGTCTTTCGCGGCAGCGAGCTGATCGGCCTTGCCTCTAACCGGATTGCCCGGCTCGGCATCGCCTATTGTCCGGAGGAGCGCGGCATCTTCGCCAGCCTCGACGTCGAGGAAAACCTGCTGCTTCCGCCGGTCGTGCTGCCGGGCGGCATGACGGCAGACGAGATCTACGCGATCTTCCCGAATTTGAGGGAGCGCCGCCGCAGCCAGGGCACCAAGCTCTCCGGCGGCGAGCAGCAGATGCTGGCGATCGGGCGGATGCTGCGCACCGGCGCGACTTTGTTGTTGCTGGACGAGCCGACCGAGGGTCTCGCGCCGGTCGTCGTCCAGCAGATCGGCGGGGTGATCCGCCGGCTGAAGCAGAAGGGCTTTACGATCCTGCTGGTCGAGCAGAATTTCCACTTTGCCGCGACCCTCGCCGACCGCCATTACGTCGTCGAGAACGGGCGCGTCATTGACATGATTTGCAACGAGGATGTTGCGCGGAACACCGACAAGCTGCACAACTACCTTGGGGTATAAGGATGGCAATGAAACCAGCAAGTATTGCCGGACCCCTCCTTCAATTTTTCGAAGGGAAGACCATGCAAACTGTATTTTCCACTGCCGTTGTCGCACTCGTTGCGCTAGGTACGACGGCTTCCGCCCAGATGTCCGGGGATGTCGTCAAGATTGGCGTGCTCAATGACATGTCCGGCCTTTACGCCGATATCGGCGGCCCGGGCTCGGTCGAAGCGGCGCGCATGGCCATCGCCGATTTTGGCGGGACCGTCAACGGCAAGAAGATCGAGCTGATCAGCGCCGACCACCAGAACAAGCCCGATGTCGGCTCGGCGATCGCCAATCAGTGGTTCGGCAATGACGGCGTCGACGCGATTGTCGACGTGCCGACCTCGAGTGTGGCGCTCGCCGTCCAGGAGGTCGCGCGCAACAAGAAAAAGGTGTTCCTGATTTCCGGCGCGGCCGCCTCTGACTTGACGGGCAAAGCCTGCTCGCCGACCTCGGTGCACTGGACCTACGATACTGTGGCGTTAGCGAACGGCACCGGCGCCGCCGTCGTCAAGGCGGGCGGCGACACCTGGTTCTTCATCACTGCCGATTACGCTTTTGGCCATGCCCTAGAGCGGGACACCGCAAAGGTGGTCGAGGAAAACGGCGGTAAGGTCCTGGGGAGTGTCCGGGCGCCGCTTAACACCGCGGATTTCTCTTCCTTCCTCCTGCAGGCGCAAAACTCGAAGGCAAAGATCGTCGGGCTCGCCAATGCCGGCGGCGACACGATCAACTCGATCAAGCAGGCCGGCGAGTTCGGCATCGTCGAGGGCGGACAAAAGCTCGCCGGGCTGCTCGTCTTCATTTCCGACATTCACAGCCTCGGCCTGCAGGCAGCGCACGGGCTGCAGCTGACCTCGGCCTTCTACTGGGACCAGAACAACGAGACGCGCGCCTGGTCCAAGCGCTTCATGGACAAGATGAAACGCGCGCCGACTATGGTCCAGGCCGGGGTCTACGGCGCAATTATGCACTACCTCGCCGCGATCAAGGCGACTGGCAGCGACGACAGCCTGACCGTCGTCAAGCAGATGAAGGCGACCCCGGTCAACGACTTCATGACCAAGAACGGCAAGATCCGCGAGGACGGCACCCTGGTCCGCGACATGTACCTGTTCGAGGTCAAGAAACCTTCGGAATCGAAGGGCCCATGGGACTATTACAAGCAGATCGCCGTGATCCCTGGCGAGGAAGCCTTCAAGCTGCCGGGCCCCAACCAATGCCCGCTGGTCAAGGGCTGACCACGAGTCATGGGCGGCCGCGCTCTCTCCGCATTTCGCGCGTGTGGCGCCAGATGGTGGAGGAAGTGCTGCGCCCAGGCGAAGTTGGCGTTGCCGACGCGCGACGTGCCATGCCCTCGGCGCCGGCAAGCTGCGCGAAAAAGTATTCGTAGACTCGGCCGAGGATGTCGCGGGCGCGGTCGGCCGGGCTACCGAGGCCGATCTCGCTGACAGGTTGATCAGCTGGCCGAGCCGCTGCATGTCCAGAGTGGGACGGGCGCAATCCTTTGGCAGGATGCCTTTGAGCGAACCAGCCCGTGCCGAGGAATCTTTGCAACTGTTATTCGACAGCTGCGTTTCCCGGATGACCTGGCGCTCCTGAAATGCTACCGCTAGGTTAACGAGTGGGTCGGGCCGCCGGCTCCGGAGGCGGGGTGGCGGATCGCGCCGGTCCTTTGGATGACAAGAAGAGCGAGACGATGGACCTGCACGATACTATCCGGACCTACCGGCTGTTTTCCGGCTCCTACGACATCGTTTTCGGCCCGGTTTTTCATCCGGGACGTAAGGAAGCGGTGCGCATCGCCAACGATCGGCCGGGCCAGCGGATCCTCGAGGTCGGCGTCGGCACCGGGTTGTCGCTCCCCCACTTCCGCGGGGATTCGCGGGTCACCGGCATCGATGTCTCGGAGGAGATGTTGGCGAAGGCACGGCGGCGGGCCGAACGCCTGCGGCTCTCTCATGTCGAGGGTCTGCACCTGATGGATGCCGAGAACCTCGAATTTCCGGACAATTCTTTCGATGCGGTGCTGGCGCTCTACGTCGCCTCGGTGGTGCCCAACCCGGCGCGCTTCGCCGCCGAAATGCGCCGCGTCTGCATTCCCGGCGGGACGATCGTCGTCGTCAACCACTTCACCAGCGAGAACCTGCCGGCGCGCTTCATCGAAAAACGTCTGGCCCGGCTCGCCCGCCATATCGGCTTTCACGCCGATTTTCCGTTGGACACCTTCCGCCACGATAGCCAGCTGTCGATCCGCGAGGTGCGGCCCAGCAATTTGTTCGGCTATTGGAAGCTCTTGCGCTGCGTCAACGAAAAACCCGCCTCCAACCCGGGCTGACCGCCCCACCCGGCCAGCCCTGGGGCGCGCGCTACCCCTCGAGGCTTTCCGCCATCCGCCACAGCCGGATCTCGCGCAACAGCGCCTCGACGGCGCCGCAGGCAAAACCGAGCGATGTCTCGTCGACCAGGCGCCCGTGGCGGATCTTGTCGGCCGACGAGGTGATGATGACCTCGCGCGCCAACGCCACCCGCGACAGCATAGAATCTAGGGCGACGCGCAGGTGCTCGAGGCAGCGTGCGCCGCCGAGCGCCCCGCGCGATGTCGCCATGATCGCCACCGGCTTGTACGCCATCACCGAGGCGAACGCCGGCCGTGAGGCCCAGTCGAGCGCGTTCTTCAGCACACCGGGAATGCTGTGGTTAAACTCTGGGGCACAAAGCACGAGCCCGTCGCTTTCGTCGATCGCCGAGAGCAGGGCCCTTACCGGTTCCGGACGTTTGTCGCCTTCGAAATCCTGGTCGTAGAGCGGAATCGGCCGAAGGTCGTAGATGCTTATCTCGGCGCGACCGTCGAATTTCTCGCGCAAGGTTTCCAGCACCGCATTCGAATAGGAGCCACTGCGCAGGCTGCCGGACATTCCAATAAGGCGGATCAAGGGAATTCTCTGTCTGTCGCGATGAGCCGCCCCTCATAGCGAAAGCCGCTCGCCAATGCCAACCTTCTCGCGCAGGATGCACGGGCCGTGGCACCATCGGATTGCATGACGATGCTGGAATTGAGGCCCAACTGCGAATGCTGCGACCGGGATTTGCCGCCTCATTCGCTCGACGCGCGGATCTGCTCCTTTGAATGCACGTTTTGCCGAGATTGCGCCGAACGAGTGCTCGGTGGACGCTGCCCCAATTGCAACGGCGAACTGCTGCGCCGTCCGCTTCGGCCGAAAGACCGGCTGCTGCGCCACCCAGCGTCGACGCGCCGGATCTTCAAACCGGAAGGATGTGCTCACACGTGACCTTGCGCGCATCTCGGCGGGGCTTGGTGCCGCCCTTTATTGCGATGGACGTGATGCGCTCCGCCAACGAGCGCGAGGCGGCCGGTGCCGACGTGATCCATCTCGAAGTCGGCCAGCCCGGGACCTCGGCACCCGAGGCAGTGCTCGAAGCCGCGCGCCGCGCGTTGATGAACGAGCGGATCGGCTATACCGATGCGCTCGGCATCGCGCCGTTGCGGCGAGCGATTGCCGACCATTACCGGGCGCAATACGGGGTCGCCGTCGACCCCGCCGAGGTCGTCGTCACGACCGGCTCGTCGGCCGCCTTTCAGCTGGCTTTTCTCGCCGCCTTCGAGCCCGGGGCCCGAGTGGGGCTCGCCGTACCGGGGTACCCGGCCTATCGGAATATCCTGACGGCTCTCGACATCGAGCCGGTCCCGATCGCGGTCGGCGAGAACGCCCATTACCAGCCGACCCCCGAGCTGCTCGCCGATCTGGGCGCTCTCGACGGGTTGATCATCGCCAGCCCGGCCAACCCGACTGGAACAATGATCGATGCCGCCGATCTCGCCCGGCTCGCCGGCTATTGCCATGATCACGGCATCCGCCTGATCTCGGACGAGATCTACCACGGCATCACCTATGAGAGCGCCGCTGCCACTGCGCGCGCTTATGGAGATGATGCGGTCATCGTCAACTCGTTTTCGAAATACTACAGCATGACCGGCTGGCGCCTCGGCTGGATGCTGGTGCCGCCGGATTTGGCGCGCTCGGTCGAATGCCTGGCGCAGAATTTCTACATCTCGCCGCCGGCATTGTCGCAGCTCGCGGCGCTCCCGGTGTTCGGCTGCCGCGCCGAGCTCGACGGCCATGTCGCGCGCTATCGCGCCAACCGTGACTTGTTGATCCGCACCCTGTCGGCCGCCGGGCTCACCCGCTTCGCCCCGGCCGAAGGGGCATTCTACCTCTATGTCGACGTGTCGAGCCTGACGCGCGACAGCGAGGAATTCTGCCGGCGCCTCCTCGCCGAAACCGGAGTCGCGGTGACCCCGGGCCGCGATTTCGACCCGATACATGGCGGCGGGTGGGCCCGTTTCTCGTTCGCCGGCTCGGCCGAGGACGTGTCCGAGGCGGCCCGGCGACTCACGGAGCGGCTGCCTGGGACGGGCTGAACACCACGGCGTGCATGATGCGGCCGGGCAGGAAGGTGAATCCGCCGGCAATCACCAGTGCGCCGGTGAACAACATCAGCATCGCCACGCGGTGCTGCGCGATGTCGTGCCGGCGGGCGTGCTGCACCGCCAGCGGTAATGTCGCCAATACCAGGATGGACAGCAGGTGGATCGGGCTCCACGGACCCCACAGCCTAATCCTATGGATAAACAAGGAGCTGACCGCCACGATCAGCATCAGCAGAACCCACGACTAGCCGATCAAACGGTGCGGGATCGTGCCCTTCGGCCCGGTGAGCTGAACGAGGCCGACCGCGAAGGCGGCGATTGCCGCAAAGGCGTGAATCTGGATGACGGAAGGGGCGTCGAGGAGCGGCGCGAGGGTCATCGTGGAAGAGTGATGCTTCCCGTACGTCGCATCGTCAAGCGCCGGTATTGACAGAGGCGAATCTAAGAACAAAGATAGAACATGGTCGATGCGGCAAGGACCCTTCTTCCAGAGCTTCGGGAGCGCATCAGGCGGATCGAGCGGCCGGCGGCGACGGCGCATGGGGTCTTGCCCTTTGGTGTCGCGGCGATCGACCTGACCTTGCCGGGCGGCGGGCTCGCGCGGGGTGCCTTGCACGAAATCCTGGGAGCCGGCGGCGACGAAGAGGATGGCGCACTCGCCGCCGCCTTTGTGGCGGGCATCATAGGGCGCCTGACAATCCAGCCCACCTCACCCTCCCAGTCGCTGACGCGCCTGGGCCCCTCCCTCTCCCCCCTAAAGGGCGGAGAGGGACTAAAAATTTCATTCCCTCTCCCCCCACGGGCGGGGGGCCGCCGTCCGACGGGAGATGGGGTGGTTCTGTGGTGTCTGCCGCGCCTAGACCTTTACGGGCCGGGTCTCGCCGCGCATGGGCTCGATCCTGGGCAGGTCGTGCTGGTCCGCGCGCCGCGCGATGCCGAGATCTTGTGGGCGATGGAGGAGGGGTTGCGCGCCCCAGCTATTGTCGCAGTGGTCGGCGAAGTCGGATCGCTCCCCGCAGTGGCGAGCCGCCGCTTGCAGCTCGCCGCGGAACGCTCCGGCATCACCGCCTTTCTGCTGCGACGCTGGCGCGATGGCGGGCAGGCGGCGCGCGAGCGCGCTCTGCCGAATGCGGCCGTGACCCGATGGCGCATCGCCGCGCTGCCGTCTCAGCCTCCGCGGGGAGAGCCCGGGGGCGGGTCCCCGCGGTGGCGGGTCGAGCTGCTGCGCTGCCGCGGCGGCGAGCCGGCGTGCTGGGAAATGGAGGTGCCGGATGCGACGGATCATGTATCTCTGGCTGCCGCGCTGGCCGATCGACCGGCTGCGCCTCGCTCGGCGCAAAAATTCCGCCGCGCCGGTTGAGGAGATCCCGTTCGCCACGGTCGCCGATGCTGCCGGACGGCGGCTTCTTGCCGCCGTCAACCCGGCTGCTGCCGCTGCCGGTCTTGCGCCGGGAATGCCGTTGGCGGATGCGCTCTCCTTTCTGCCCGGCCTCGCCACCGCTGCGGCGGAGCCCGCGGAAGATGCCGCTGCGCTGCGGCGGCTGGCGGAATGGTGCGGCCGCTACAGCCCGTGGACTGCTCCCGACGGGGTGGACGGGGTACGGATCGAGATCACCGGCTCGGCCCATCTCTGGGGCGGGGAAAGAGCGCTCGCTGCCGATCTCAAGACCCGGCTCGACCGCCGGGGTGTCATTGGCCGCGTTGCCGTTGCCGATACCATCGGCGCCGCCTGGGCGACGGCCCGCTTTGCGGAAGCGGGCGACAGCGCCGTCATTGTGCCGCCGGGAGAGGTACGCGCCGCCCTTGCTTCGTTGCCGGTGGAAGCCCTTCGCCTCGACCCGACCACGGCCCAGGGGCTGCGCCGGGTCGGCTTGAAGCAGGTCGGCGAACTTTACGCGATGCCGCGCGATGCGCTGGCCCGCCGTTTTGGCGAGACTGTGGCGCAGCGCCTCGATCAGGCGTTGGATGATCTGCCGGAGCCGTTGTCGCCGCTCGGCGAAGTTCCGACCCGGCGGGTACGGCTGAGCTTCGCCGAGCCGTTTACCGAGCCCGCCGATCTGATGCTGGCGGCAGAACGGCTCATCGCCGATCTCGTCCAGCGGCTGGCGCAGGAAGGGACGGGAGCGCGGCGGCTCGATCTCGCCTTCCATCGGGTCGACGGCCGGGTCGAGCGGATCCGGCTCGGCACCGCCCGTCCGAGCCGCGATCCGCGCCACCTCGCGTCCTTATTTAAGGAGCGGCTCGACACCGTCGATCCCGGCCTCGGTATCGAAGACATGATCCTCGCCGCCTTAGCCGTCGAGCCCCTGCCTCCCCAGCAGATCGGCCTTCCCGGCCACGCGGCGGGCAACGAGACGCGCGGCATCGCGCAGCTCCTCGACCGGCTCGGCAACCGGCTGGGCCTCGATGCCTTGTCGCGTCTGGAAGCCCGCGCAAGCCACATCCCCGAGCGCGCCTCGGTCCGAGTGCCGGTGGCTTTACCCTCACCCGCCTCGCTGCGTTCGGCCCCCTCACCCGCCTCGCTGCGTTCGGCCCCCTCTCCCGCATTGCGGGAGAGGGGGGACCCAGCCCAGAGGGCTGGGTGGGTGAGGGGCTACCTGAAACCGCCGCGGCCGATACGGCTGTTCGACCCGCCGGAGCCGCTCGAGGCGTTCTGGCTGTTGCCCGACGATCCGCCGTTTCGTTTCACGTGGCGCCGGCGCCGGCATCGGGTGACGCGCGCTGATGGGCCGGAGCGGATCGCCGAGGAATGGTGGCGGCCCGAAGGTTCCGGCGCCGTCGACGCGATCCGCGATTATTACCGGGTCGAGGACGAGGAGGGACGGCGCTTCTGGCTGTTCCGGGCGGGTCTCCACGGCGGCGAACACGCGCCGCGCTGGTTTGTCCATGGCGTCTTTTCTTGAAGCGGCCCCGCGCTACGCGGAGCTGCAGGTCACCACCAACTTCTCGTTTCTGCACGGCGCCGCGCATCCGGACGAGCTGGTGCTGACCGCGGCCGCTCTCGGCCACCGGGCGATCGCGATCACCGACCGCAACAGCTTTGCCGGCATCGTGCGCGCGCATCATGCGGCAAAAGAGGTCGGAATCCGGCTCGTCGTCGGGTGCCGCCTGGATCTGCGCGACGGCACGAGCCTGCTCGCCTATCCCGAGGATCGCGCCGCCTATGGCCGGCTCACGCGGCTGTTGACCCTTGGCAAGCGCCGCGCGCCCAAAGGCGAATGCCATCTCGACTACGCCGATGTGGTCGCTTATGGCGACGGTCAGATCGTCGTCGCCTTGCCTTCCGAGACGGCGGATATGGCGGATTTCATGGCTCGGCTAGCGGCGGATTTCAGAGGCAGCGCCTATCTCGCCGCCCATCACCTCTATCGCGGCGACGATATGCGTCGCCTTGCCAGACTTACCGCCCTGAGCGAGGCGACTGGATTGCCACTCGTCGCGACCAACGACGTGCTCTACCACGAGCCCGAGCGGCGCCCTCTACAAGATGTGATGACCTGCATCCGCAAAGGCTGCACGATCAGCGAGGCCGGTTATCGTCTCGCCGCCAATGCCGAGCGCCATCTGAAACCGCCGCTGGAAATGGCGCGGCTGTTTCGCAGCCGTCAGGACGCGGTCGAACGCAGCCTCGAAATCGCCGAGCGCTGCCGGTTCAACCTCGATGAGCTGCGCTACGAATATCCCGAGGAGCCGGTTCCCGATGGGCAAACACCGCAGCAGCGTCTGATCGAGCTCGCCTGGCAAGGGGCCGGAGAGCGGTTCCCCGAAGGCGTCCCGGACAAGGTCCGCGATCTGATCGGGCACGAACTCCAACTCATCGAGCGGCTCGACTATGCCCGCTACTTCCTGACCGTCCACGACATCGTGCGGTTTGCGCGGCGCCGCGGCATCCTGTGTCAGGGGCGCGGCTCCGCCGCCAATTCGGTCGTCTGCTACTGTCTCGGCATCACAGCGGTTGATCCGGCGCGGATCGACGTGTTGTTCGAGCGCTTCATCAGCGCCGCCCGCAACGAGCCGCCCGACATCGATGTCGATTTCGAGCACGAGCGGCGCGAGGAGGTGATCCAGTACATCTACGAAAAATACGGACGCGACCGGGCCGGTCTCGCCGCCACGGTGATCTGCTACCGCTCGCGCTCGGCGATCCGTGAGGTCGGCAAGGTATTGGGCCTTAGCGTCGATGTCGTCGCCGCGCTCGCCGGCATCGTCTGGGGCTGGAGCAACGACCCGATCGCCGATCAGAGGGTGCGCGAGGCGGGGCTCGATCCTAGCGACCGAACCTTGCGCCTCGCGCTCGATCTCGCCGCACAGCTGGCCGGCTTTCCGCGCCATCTCTCGCAGCATGTCGGCGGTTTTGTGATCACCCGCGGGCCTTTGTCCGAGCTCGTGCCGATCGAGAACGCGGCGATGGAGGACCGCACCGTCATTGAATGGGACAAGGACGATCTCGACCAGCTTGGCATTCTAAAGATCGACATCTTGGCGCTTGGAATGCTGACCTGCATCCGCAAGGCCTTTGCGCTGATCGAGAACCATTACGGCCACCGGTTTGAGCTCGCCACTATCCCGGCCGAGCGGCCCGAAGTTTACGAAATGCTGAGCCGCGCCGACTCGCTCGGCGTCTTTCAGGTCGAGAGCCGCGCCCAGATGACGATGCTGCCGCGGCTCAAACCGCGCGAGTTCTATGATCTCGTCATCGAGGTCGCGATTGTGCGGCCGGGCCCGATCCAGGGCGACATGGTGCACCCCTACCTGCGGCGGCGCTCCGGGCGCGAAGTCGTGACCTACCCGTCCGGGGAATTGCGCGCGGTCCTGGGCAAGACCATGGGCGTGCCGCTCTTTCAAGAGCAGGCGATGAAGATCGCCATTGTCGGCGCCGGTTTTGCCCCGGAGGAGGCCGACCGGCTGCGTCGGGCGATGGCGACCTTCAAACGCAATGGCGACATTCATCTGTTCCGCGACAAATTCATCGCCGGCATGGTTAAAAATGGCTATGACCGCGACTTCGCGACCCGCTGCTTCAGCCAGATCGAAGGGTTCGGGACCTACGGCTTTCCGGAAAGCCACGCGGCGAGCTTTGCACTGCTCGTTTATGTCTCGGCCTGGATCAAATGCTTCTATCCCGAGGTCTTCGCCTGCGCCTTGCTCAACAGCCAGCCGATGGGGTTTTACGCCGCGGCGCAGATAGTCCGGGACGCGCGCGAGCACGGCGTCGAGGTGTGCTCCGTCGATGTCAACCATTCTCTGCGGGACTGCACCCTCGAGCCACTAGTCGTCACCCCCGCGAAAGCGGGGGTCCAGGGCCACCGTTCAAAACCTGGACCTCTGGATTCCCGCTTTCACGGGAATGACGATAACGGTCCGCGATGGGCGGTGCGCCTCGGGTTGCGCCAGATCAAAGGGTTCGCCGAGGCCGACGCGGAACGGCTCGTTGCGGCCCGGCGGGACGGTTATCCGGATCCACGCACCCTGTGGCGGCGCAGCGGTCTCGGCCGCGGCGCGCTCGAGTGCTTGGCCGAGGCCGACGCCTTCCGCTCGATCGGACTCGACCGCCGCCGCGCGCTGTGGGCATTGAAGGCGCTCGGCGAGCCGCCGCTGCCGCTCTTTGCGACCGTGGAGCCCTCTACAGAAACACCCTCGCCCCCTATCGGGGGGAGAGGGCAGGGTGAGGGGGGCTTCTCCGGGCCAGCGTCTCTGGAATCCCTCACCTCACCCCGACCCTCTCCACCCCCAGAGGCGGAGAGGGAGGGCGAAGCGCGCGCCATGGCGTTGTTGCCGGAAATGCTGTTGGGCGAGCATGTCGTCGAGGATTACGCGACCCTGAGCCTTACCTTGAAGCGACACCCGCTCGCCTTTCTGCGATCCGAGCTGGCCCATGAGGGTTTGGTCACCGCCGCCGAGCTGGCTCATTTGCCGGTCGACCGGCGGTTCTCGATCGCCGGGATCGTGCTGATCCGGCAGCGCCCGGGCAGCGCCAATGGCGTCGTCTTCATTACGATCGAGGACGAGACCGGGATCGCAAATCTGATTATTTGGCCCGCCATTCTCGAACGCTTCCGCCGCGCGGCGCTCGGTGCGACAT
>Ga0209040_10001560_pt1 | contig 18144 bp, 18 predicted proteins | sample BogFormECP12_OM3_FD_188240 | JGI IMG/M metagenome (GOLD analysis project Ga0209040, IMG submission 188240) | Bog forest soil microbial communities from Calvert Island, British Columbia, Canada - ECP12_OM3 (SPAdes) (version 2) | ecosystem: Environmental > Aquatic > Freshwater > Wetlands > Bog ...
CATGACTCGGGGCCGATCCGGTTCGCTTTACCTTTCATCGTAAGGGACTTGCACCCTCTCCTCTTGCCGGTCTCCCGGCGCACCCGTGGCGCTCCGTGGTTCTCCGCCACTTCTCCGCGCCATCATCTCGGGTCTCGCCGACAGCACCGGCGCCGCGGTTGCGAGGCCGCTTCAGGCCAGCCCGTACAGCAATGGTTCTGGCTCCGTCTCACCCAATCAACCGCAGCCGCGCTCAGCCCGCAAGCGCCCGCTTGGCCACGCTGGCCAGGTAGCTCGACGCAGCCGGCAGGATCGCATCGTTGTAGTCGTAGCTCGAATTGTGCAGCTCGCGGCCATTCTCTGCCGGACCATTGCCAATCCAGACGAACGCGCCGGGACGCTGTTCGAGATACCAGGCAAAGTCCTCGCCGGTCATCGCCGGCGGCAGATCGCGCCGCAGCGGCAGTCCGGCCAATGCCACCGCCTCGGCCGCCAGATCGCGCTCGACCGGCGTGTTCACGGTGACCGGATTGCCGCGGCGCAGCGTCACGTCGATCGCGACGTCGCAGGTCTGCGCCACGCCGGCGGCGACGCGACGGATCGCTGCCTCCACCGCGTCGCGCGTCGCGCTGCGCAGTGTGCGCATGCTGCCGCGCATCACCGCCTCGCCGGGGATCTGGTTCGCCACGGTGCCGGCCTGCATGGTGGCGATCGAGATCACCGCGGCATCCAGCGGATCGACGTTGCGCGAAACGATCGTCTGCAACGCGAGCAGCAGATGCGCCGAGGCGACCAGCGGGTCGCGCGTCAGATGCGGCAGGGCGGCGTGGCCGGAATGACCCGTCACACGCAGCTCGATGCGCGAACCGGAAGCCATCACCGCCGCATCGTGCACCGCCACGGTGCCGGCATCGAGGCCGGGCCAGTTGTGGTAGCCGAAGATCCGTTCCATCGGGAAACGTTCGAACAGGCCGTCCGCGATCATGCTCTTCGCCCCGCCGCCGCCTTCCTCGGCCGGCTGGAACACCAGATGCACCGTGCCGGTCCATGACGCATCCAGCTGCAGCAGCGCGGCGGCGCCGAGCAGCGACGTGGTGTGACCGTCATGGCCGCAGGCATGCATCACGCCCGGGTTTGCGGACGCATAGGCGAGGCCGGTGGTCTCAGCGATCGGCAGCGCGTCCATGTCGGCGCGCAGGCCGACGCTGCGATTCGACTGGCCACGCGAGATCGTTGCGACAATGCCGTGGCCGCCGATGCCGGCGACGTAGGGCACCCCGAGTTCCCGCAGCTTCGCGCTGACGAACGCGGCGGTTTCCTTTTCGTGCAGGGTGAGTTCAGGATGCGCGTGCAGGTATCGGCGCCAGGCGGTCAGGGTGTCTGCAAGCATCTTGTCCACCGCGTAAGCGGTTACCGGATTTTCCAGCGCGGGGCAAATGGACCTGTTTTCTGACGGTTCAAATCATCCTGGCGCAGTGGCATAATCCTTGCGGGCGCAAGAATGAGGCCCGAGTCGCCGATCATGCTGCATCTCACCAAGCTCGCCGTTGGCGTGCGCGACATCGACCACCTGCGCGAACTGCAGGCGGAGCGGGCCGAACGCAGTCCGCCGCTGCGCCATCGCACGCGCAACTTTCCCCGTCGCCACCAGGAGGTGATCGACGGCGGCTCAATGTACTGGGTGATCAGCGGCAACATGTTGGTGCGCCAGCGCATCGTCGACATCGTCGAGGACCGCCGCGACGACGGCTCTGCCTGCACCGGACTGGTGCTGGACCCGAAACTGGTGCCGCTGACCGGCAGGCCGACCAAGCCGTTCCAGGGTTGGCGCTATTTGCGCCCGGACGAGGCCCCCCGGGACCTGATCCTCGGCAAGCGTGCCAGGGGCGAGCTTGCCCTGCCGCCGACGTTGCGGCGCGAGTTGCAGGTGCTCTGTTTGTTGTGAATCCCTCTTGCGCGACTCTGTCAAGGCATACGATAATCACATCAGTCGATTAAGGCTGCTTTTTCGACTCGACTGTAAGCCTCTCCCCGCAACGCCTGCCACACCTGGAGCTGACCCCGTGACCCCCTCGCGCAGACATCTGTTCGCCGTGCTGGGCCTTGTTCTGCCGCTCGCCGCCTTCACCGTCTCGCCCGCCGTGGCCGCCACGTCGAGCACGGTGCAACACAAGTCGCACACGCACCACGCGTCCGCCTCGCACAAGGCCACCCAGCACCACTCGTCGGTGCATAACGCAGCGCATCACACGAGCCACCACGCCGCGAAGCCTATCGCGAGCTGACCGACCTTCGGCTGCGCGCGTTTGCCGCTAGCAGCGCGCGCAGTCCTGTCAGAATGCGTTCGGGAGTCGACGGACAGCCGCTGATCAGCAGGTCCACGGGCAAGGTCGTGCCGACTCCGCCGATGATGGCGTAGCTGCCCTTGAACACCCCACCGTCCACCGCGCAATCCCCCACCGCCACAACGAACTTCGGCTCCGGCATCGCCGCATGGGCCTGTTCGACCGCCTCGATCAGGTTGCGCGTCACCGGTCCGGTCACCAGCAGCACATCGGCGTGTCGCGGCGTTGCGACGAAGCTAACGCCGAAGCGCTCGAGATCGTAAACCGCACGCCGCACGGCACGCAGTTCAATTTCGCAACCGCCGCAACTGCCAGCATCGAGGTGCAGGATCGCCAGGCTGCGGCCCAGCATGGGCTGACCACCGGCGTCCAGCCTGCTGGCGAGCGACGCTGCCGTGTCGGTGTCCGCGGGCGGTGGCGCGCCGGCAACGGGGCCATCGAGCAGCGTGCGGGCCAGCCGGCGCCACAGATTCACAGATCGGCCCCCGAACTGGAAAGCCCGAACGCGGCCAGGATCAGCGGCAGGTCGTCCACCTGGGCTCCAGACACCGTCGCCTCAAGCTCCGGCAAGCGCACCCAGGCCGGATCGCACATGAACACGCTCGCGATCTGGCCGTGATCCAGTCGCAGCCAGTGCCAGATGTCGCCGCCGGGGCCTTTGGCGAAGCCGATCCCCTCGCCGCTCGCCACCGGCAGGGACACCGACACCGCACCCTCAGGCAACGCGCCGAGCAGATCGTGGATCCGTCGGACGCTACCATCGATTTCGGCAATACGGCCGCACGTGCGCGCCTCGGCCATGCCCGCCGCCGGCGGATGCAGCCGCTCTGCCGCGAGGCCGGACAGCGCGCGGCCGATCGCTTCGCCGCCACCCGGAGCGATGTCCGCGGCTACGCCGCCCGGGATGATGCAATCCATCATCAGCCGGTGGCCAAATGCGATGTTGGCGGCGCGGCGAACGGCCTCGCCATGCCAGGCGGTGCGCGTCACCTGGATCTCGAGGCCGGCGATTTCCGCCATCGCCGAGAGAACGTCGAGATGGCAGGCGATCCTTTCGAGCTCTGCCATAACGTCCCGCAACGCCAGCGCGCGGGGTGGAACCTCGCAGCCCAGCACGGCTTCGGTCGCCCGAGCGAAGGCAATCGAATGCGCGACGGTCGCTTCGCCGGCCAGGCGCGCGGCGAACCGTGCCGCCGCCCGCGGCGACTTGCCGCGCATCAGGGCCAGCGTGCCCTTGTGGGTGTAGCCCAGGCGCGCCTCCAGCCGCATGACGGTTTCGCCGCGAATGCCGAGACGCAGATGCGCCGCCGGCTCGATGCCACCGCGAACCGGACCGAGCGGGAGCTGGTCGAGTTCCTCCGAAAACGGGAACTCGGGCGTTTCAGCGGCGCCGGGCGGCCCGGGACGCAGCGCCATCGGGGCGCTGTGTGGCCAGCGTCCATGGTTGAGCCACGGCCGCTGATCGGTGCCGCCGATCGCCGTGTGCCCCCAGAGGTCGCGCACCATGCGCTCGAACCATGCGGCGGCAGGGCGGGCGGGCGACAGGGCCGGGTAACCGCCGTCCTCGACCTCCGTCGAGACCAGCAGGGGCGTATCGCCATCGCTGAGCAGGGCGTAGACCTCGCGCGTGTCCGCCCAGAGCGCCAGGAGAGACGGCGATGCCTCGCTCGCCATGCGTGTCCATGCGTCGCGGGTAAGCGTCTGGCGTGGCTGCGTGGCGGCACTCATCCGGCGGCGACTCCGCGGAACCATGCGGCCACCGGGGCCGGCATCGCGAACGCCAACAGCATAACGAGTGCAAGCTGCAACCAGATCGGCGGGGCGGCGACCCAGTCGGCCGCCATGCCACCTGGGCGGCGTTCCAGCAGCGCCCAAACCGTGAGCAGCACACTGATCGCCAGCGGCACGAGCAGCCAGGGCGCAACGGCAACGGTGGGACTGGCCAGCAGATACAACGCGTAAAGCGGCAGCAGAGCGAGCGCCAGCCAGGCGATCGTGTCCTCGCCCTGCGACTGCAGCACCATCGACCGCGCCAAGGTGAGCAACGTCATGTGCAACCACGCGACCGGCTTCGCGCCGAGACCGATGGCGAACACCACCATGCCAAGTTGTGCCATGCCGGCGAGCGCCACGGTGCGGCGCCGATCGAGGCGCGCAAACAGCGCGATGGCACACGGCAGCAGCGAAACAAGGCCGAATCCGATCAGCAGTTTCGGGACGATGTGCAGCCGCATGAACAGCATCAGCGGCACGTTCGCCAGCAGCATCACGATGACCGCGCCGGGCGCCACGCCCTCGGCCACCGCGTCCGCCAGCCAGGAATGCAGCGGCACCAGTCCCGCCACTGTGCCATAGCCCAGCAGCAGAAAAACGCCGGCCGAGATCGGCGCCAGATCCAGCAGCAGCGTGCCGAGCAACGCCAGCAGTAACCCGATCGCGCAGTGCTGGACGAGGCACGATGCCGCTGCGGCAGCGGCCGCACCGCGCGCCGCTCCAGTCACCGCAGCGGCCGCAGCAACGGCGATGACGAGAGCAATCCAGGTGAGCATCAGGTCATCGGCTAGCGCCGCGGCCTGGATAGCGCCGATCAGCGCCTGAAAGCCGATGTGATAACGGCGTATGCGTTGCCTGTTGAGCGACCGCGCGGCGAGCGACACAGCGATGTCGCGACGGCCGAACCAGCTCGTCGTCATCGCGACGAAGGCGGTGAGCAGGACCAGATGCGCCGCAGCCGTGCGAAGCTGCCATGCCAGCGCACACGCCACGACGAATTGCAGGCTGGCGGAGCCTGCATTGAACCAGGTGGCGATCCGCCAGGATGCAACCACTGACAGCACCGCCGCCGAGACGAACGGCAGCGCCACCACGATCACCGGAATCACGCTGAGCACCGACGCAGCCAAGTTTCGGCAAGCACCAGCGCGGGTATTAACGGCACAGCAGCCGCCGATGCCGCCGGCAGCGACACATCGGGGAGGGCAGCGGCCACCAGGACAAGGCCGTTCTGCGACGACAGCAAACCGAGCGCCGGCGCCAGCGCGTGCGAGCGCAGAACGATCAGCAGCGGACCGAGCAATGCCACCGAAACGCCGGCCGCCACCAGTCCATCCGCTCCGACCTTCGCGAAGATGAGGCCGGTCACCACCAGCAACGCAAGTGTCACGGCCCAGGACAGGAGGGCGTTGCCCCGCAACGACAGTATCGTCACGTTGTTCGCGCGCGCGATCGCCAGTGGCAACACAAGGCCGTTGAGCGAGAAGGCAAGAACCGCAATCGCGGTCGCCGCTTCGCCGAGAGTTATGGCGGCAAACAGCGCCTGCAGCGTGCAGAGCTGCGTCGCCGTGTCGATCCGCCGGGCACACAGCAGCCCGATCGACAGCAGTAGTACGGCCGTACTCGCCGCGCCGGTCACGCCGTCCCCATGTCGGCGAGCAGGAAGATCGCAGCCAGCAGGCCGAGCACCACCGCAACACCCAGTACCTGCGCCGCGCGCGGTAGCCTGATGCGGCCATGCATGATGTGCGCCAGCGCCAACGCCACGGCGAGCAGTAGTGTCCTTGCCAACCAGGCGATGATGCCGACCACCCAGGCGATCGGTCCCGCGCCGGCTGGCGCCATGCCGAACGGCACGAACATCGCGCCGATCAGGTTGAACCAGGCCAGCAGGCGCAACGCATCGGCAGCCTCGATCAGCGCCAGGTCGCGGCCGCCGAGGTCCAGTCGCAATGCCTGGTGGCGCATGGTCTCGACCAGCGCCACCAGCAGTGTCGCTGCAAGTGCGATGCCGACGCCGATGCGCCAGTCCGCGCCGTTCTCCAGCTGCATCGCAGCGATCAGGTCGAGGTTGAGACTGCCGGCAAGCAATGCGAGCACGAACAACACCAGCAGCAGCGCCGGCTCCGTCAGGCAGGCGAGCAGCATCGCGCGACTGGCGGCCATGCCGCCTTGTGCCGTGCCGGCATCCATCGCGGCCAGCGCCGGCGCACCGCGCGCCGCCATCAGCAGCCCCGCGATCAACAGCAGATCGGCGAACGGGGACAAGATCATGCCGAGAGCGAACGACGGCACCAGGCATGCGGCGATGGCGGTGGCCGCGACAGAGGCCACAGGCGCGATCGTCGTTGCGCCGGATGCGCTCTCGGCCAACACGGTATGCTTGTGGGACAGCCGGATCAGGTCACGCCATGGCTGCAACGGAGACGGACCGACACGGCCGGCGAGTCGCGCCTGCATCCAGGCGTAAACGCCGATCAGCATCGGGGCGGCGGCGCCCATCAAGGCAATATGCAAGAGCTGCGCGGCAAGGCCGACAAGCAATGTCATCGCACCACCAAGGTGGTTGCGGTTCGCAACACGGCGTCGCGGCAGCGAATGAGGCCACGCCGGCTCGCGGCAAGTGGCGGCAGCATCGCTGCGACGCGTTGCAACGGCTCGACGAAGGAGGCAGGACCGTACTGCGTGGCCGGATCGCCGAATGGCAGCCAGGCAGGCTGCGCGGCGAAACCACCGGACCACGCCGGCTCACGCCGCTGCTCCGCGGTGCGGCGCAGTCCGCGCCATGCGGCGATCACCGCCACGGCGAGCAGTCCCGCAACGGCAATCGGCGAATAGCCAGGCGTCTCGGCGCCGGTGCGCAAGATCACGAACGATATGGCGTCTGTCTCATGCGTCCAGCCGGCGGCCGGCAGCAACGCGAGTGCGGGCAGAAGACCGAGCAGCGCGATGAGTGCCGCGAGGCCGCCGAGGACAAACCCGACTGGGCGTGACGGCTCCTCCGCGACGGCAGTGCGCGGCGTGCGCGGACGGCCGAGAAAGACCTCGCCGAACAGCCGCACCGCGGCAAGCCCGGCCAGGCCGACCGACAACGCGGCCAGCACGGTGACGCTGACGATCAGCAACTGCAGGCCGAGGCCGCCAATTCGGGCGGCTGCAAGCAGCGACTGGAACACCAGCCAGAACGCGGCAAAGCCGAGGCCGGGTGGCAGCACGGCGACAGCGAACAGCCCGACCAGGCAGGTTGCGGCGGTGACCGGCATGCGGTGGATCAGGCCTCCCAGGCGGTCGAGCCGGCGCGTGCCGGCGCCGCTCTCCACCGCGCCAGCGCAACGCACCAGCAGCGTCCGGCACAACATGTGGCAGACCAGCGCCAGCCACGCCGCATCTAGCGCCTGCGATGCGGCCGACGGCAGGTCGGCGGCGCGGGCGAATAGCGCCGCGCCGAGTGCCATCGCCGCCATGCCGAACAGATGTAGCGAACTGACCGACAGCGCCGTGTGCAGGGTGTCCGCGAGTGCGGCGCGCAGTGAGCCGATCGCAGCGATCGCCCCGCCTGCCAGCAGCAGCGGCACACCCCACCACAGCGGCTGCCCCTCGCCGCAGAGGTCGAACAGCACCCGTAGCACCAGATAGACCGCGATCGCTGTATTGATCCGGCACAGCGCTCCCGCGCCGGCAAGGACCAACAGCACCACCACCGTGGCGCGCCATCCTTCCGGCGGCGCAGCGCGTATCGCGGCAAAGTCACCCAGTGGACCTGTCAGTGCGAACGCTACGATGAGACAGACCACCGCCGAGGCAGTGAAGCGCAGGCAGGTGGTACCGCCCAGCAACAGCAGGCCCACGGCCAAGGTGAAGCCATCACCCGCCAGTGCGGTGATCCCCATCGCTGCCAGCGGCAGCGGCGCGGTGTCGGCGCACGGCATCACCAGGAACAGCAGCAACAGGAAGCTCGCGGCCAGCGGGTCGAGCGCGAGATGCAACCCGGCGCCCCATGGCCCGGTCGGCAGCTGGAGCGTCGCGGCACCGGCACCGGTGAGTGCCGCGACCGATAGCACGACCGCCGCACAGCAGATGCCGGCACTGCCAACCGTCACCGCCAATCGCGGCACGAAGCAAGCGACGGCCCCCAGCACCGCCAGCGCCGCGATGAGGATCGCGAACAATGTCAGGACCACAGTGTCACCGGCGCAGGGCGCGAATCGCTCACGCCATGAAGGATAGCAGCCCTACGAAATGTCGAGCGACTGCTTGCCCGCCGGCGGCGGATGGACGGCGTCGATCACCGCCACGTCTTCACCGCTGAGGGTGATCGCGCCTGCCGTCGCGTTCTCGCGCACGTGCCTCGGATTGCTCGCCTTCGGGATGGAGATCACGTTGCCGTGGCGCATGGTCCAGGCAATGGCGACCTGCGCCGGCGTCGCGTTGTGGCGCTTCGCCACCGCCTCAAGTGCCCGTGACTGTAGCAGCCGCCCGCCCTGACCCACCGGCGAGTACGCCATCAGCGGGATCTTGTGCTCGGTGCACCACGGCAGCAGGTCGTACTCGATGCCGCGGCTGCCGACATGGTACAGCACCTGGTTGCTGGCACAGCTCGCGCCACCGGGCAGCCGCACCAGCGCCTGCATGTCGCGCGCGTCGAAGTTCGATACGCCCCAGTAGCGGATCTTGCCCTCGGCCCGTAGCTTCTCGAACGCCTCGACCGTGTCGGTCAGCGGATGGCTGCCGCGCCAGTGGAGCAGATACAGGTCGATCCGATCGGTGCGCAGCCGCTTCAGGCTGCGCTCGCACGCCGCCGGCACGCCGCTGCGCGAGGCGTTGTGCGGGTACACCTTGGTGACGATGAACAGTTTGTCCCGTTGCCCCGCAACGGCTTCCGCCACCAACTCCTCGGCGCGGCCGTTGCCGTACATCTCGGCGGTGTCGATCAGCATCATGCCGAGCTCGATACCGAGCTTCAGCGCCGCCACTTCCGCCTTTGCCGCACTGCCACTCTCGCCCATGTGCCAGGTTCCCTGGCCCAGCGCCGATACCTCGGTCCCGTCAGGCAGTCGAACGGTCCGCATCACCCCGCCCTTTCCTCGGCAATCCGCAGCACGCGCAGGAAATTGCCGCCCCACAATGCCGCCATCTCCTGCCGGTCGTAGCCGCGACGCAGCAGTTCGGCGGTGATGTTGGCGCTCTCCGAGGCGTCGTGCCAGCCGGTAAACCCGCCGCCGCCGTCAAAATCCGAGGAGATGCCGACATGCTCGATGCCGATCCGCCGCACCGCGTAGTCGATGTGATCGGCGAAGTCGGCGACGGTCACCGCGTCGGGCTTTGCGTCCGGCTTCAGGAACGCGGCGACCGCGGTGATCTGGATCACGCCGCCCACATCGCGCAGCGCGTCGAGCTGCGCATCGTCCATGTTGCGCGGATGGTCGCACAGCGCGCGGATGCAGGAATGTGTGGACACCACCGGCGTGCGCGACAGCGCGGCGGCCTGCAGCATGGTGTCGCGCGAGACATGGGCGACATCGACCAGCATGCCGAGCCGGTTCAGCTCGGCGATCGCGGCGCGGCCGAGCGGGCCAAGGCCGCCATGCTCGGTCAGCGCGTCGCCCAGGTCGGTGCGCGGATTGCAGGAATCCGCCAGCGCGTTGTGGCCGTTGTGCGTCAAAGTGAGATAGCGCGCCCCGAGGGCGCGGAAGCGCGCCAGGCGCGACAGGTCGGTGCCGATCGCGAAGCCGTTCTCGACCACGGGGATGATCGCCAGCGCGCCATCACGCTTGGCCGCAACGATTTCATCGGCCGTGACCGCGACGCGTGCCACGACGCCGTTCTCGCTGCGCCCCATGGCGCGAATCACCTGCAGCATGCCGATGGCGCGCTCGAACGCGGCGGCTTCGCTTTCGGCGGTGCGGGCGGCCTGCGGCACATAGGCGGCGAAGCAGCCGGCGGCGAGGCCACCGCGCTGCATCTTCGGCAGATCGACCCGGCGCGGGCCGTCCTGGAATGGATCGGGCCCGGTTGGCCAGGGGATGTCGATATGGGTATCCAGGGTCAGCAGGCCGCGATGCAGCGCGAGGGAGTCGGCAATGGGGGCGTCGTTCATGGGGCCGGACGCTCGCAGATATCGGCGTGGCACGAAAGGGGCCGGTTCCTACAAGATCGAGACTTGTCGAGGGGAGAACGAAGTCGGCTGCGACCAAGCGCTGGGCATCGAACCGGACTGCCGGCTACTCCACCACAATCCGTGGCCCGCTGCTCCGCACCACCCCCGCCCCTGACACCTTCTCCCACACCCGCGCGGCCACCGCGGCAAACGCCTTCGCCCCGTCGCTGTCCGGTGCCGCCGCGGCGATCGGCGTCCCGGCATCCGATGCGGTGCGGATATCCAGCAGCAGCGGCACCTCGCCCAGAAATTCGGTGCCCAGCCGCTGCGCCTCCAGCCGCGCGCCACCGTGGCCGAAGATGTGCGACGTATGCCCGCACGCCGGGCAGGCGAAGAAACTCATGTTCTCCACCAGCCCCAGCACAGGCACGCGCGTCCGCTCGAACATCCGCACCCCACGCCGCGCGTCGATCAGCGCGATGTCCTGCGGCGTGGAGACGATCACTGCTCCGGTCAGCGCCACCCGCTGCGCCATGGTCAACTGCGCGTCCCCGGTGCCTGGCGGCATATCCACCACGAGGATGTCGAGCGACCCCCACTCCACCTGGCCCAGCATCTGCTCCAGCGCGCCCATTACCATCGGGCCGCGCCAGATCATCGGCGTCTCCTCTTCGACCAGGAAGCCGATCGACATGCAGGACAGCCCCCAGGCCTGCAGCGGGATCATCTTCTCGTGCCGCACCTCCGGCTTGCGCGACAGGCCCAGCATGCGCGGCAGGCTCGGCCCGTAGATGTCGGCGTCCAGCAATCCGGTCCGGTGCCCGGCCCGCGCCAGCGACACCGCGATGTTCACTGCCACCGTGGACTTGCCGACGCCGCCCTTACCCGACGCCACCGCCACGATCGCCTTCACGTCGGGCAGCAGCAGCGGTGGCTTCTGTCCGTGACCATGGCCGTGCCCGGCCGCCGGTGCGGCAGGCGCCGGTGCCTTGTGCGCGGTCAGCACCGCGGTCGCGTTGGTGATACCGGGCTGGCGCGACAGCAGCGCCTCGACCGCACGGCGCACCGGCTCCATCGCCTCGGCATGCGCCCGGTCGGTCAGCAGTGCCACCTGCACCAGGCTGCCGCGCAGTTCGATGCCCTCGATCAGGCCGGCCGAGACGATGTCCTTGCCCGAGGCGGGATCGCTGATCGACCGCAGCGTATCGCGCAGGCCGTCAGCCGTGGGTGCCGTCGTCATCTGCTTGCAAACCTCCTGCTGCCGGCCGATAAGCACGCTGGCGTGATGCCGCCCGTTGCGGGGATATGGCGCGCAGCGCCCGATCCGCCAACGTCCGTTGCGGCCAAGACCACACAGGAAGGTCCCGATGTCTCAGAGTGGTGGCCCTTGGGGGTCCCCGGGCGGTGGAAGCGGCGGGGGTGGCCAGCGGCCGCCGGGCGGCGGCGGACCTTGGGGGCAAGGTGGCGGACCGTTCGGCGGACGCCCGGGCGGACCGGGCCCGTTACCCGACTTCGATGCGCTCATCAGCCGGCTGCAGGCCTTCATCCGCTCCTTACTCGGCGGCGGTCCGCGCGGGCGGTTCACCGGCGGGCGCGGCCTCGCGCTGATCGGGCTCGCCGTGGTGGCGCTGTGGCTCGCCAGCGGCATCTATCGCGTGGAGCCGGACGAGCAGGGCGTCGTGCTGCGCTTCGGCGCGTTCGACCGCACCACACTGCCGGGCCTGAATTATCACATTCCCTGGCCGGTCGAGCGGGTGCTGACCCCGGCGGTCACCCGGATCAACCGCATCGAGATCGGCTTTCGCAGCGCCGCCAGCGCACAAATCGACACCGGCAACCAGGGCGGGCGCAACGTCCTGGAAGAGAGCCTGATGCTCACCGGCGACGAGAACATCATCGACATCAACTTCGCCGTGTTCTGGAAGATCAACAGCGCGTTCGCCTACCTGTTCAATACGCGTAATCCGCCGCTAATCGTCAAGGCGGTGGCGGAAAGCTCGATGCGCGAAGTGATCGGGCGCACCCCGATCCAGCCGGCGCTGACCGAACTGCGCGCGCAGATCGAGAACGACGTGCTGCACCAGACGCAGCAGATCCTCGACAACTACAAGACGGGCGTCGAGGTCACCCAGGTGCAGTTGCAGAGGGTCGATCCGCCGGCCGAAGTCGTCGAAAGCTTTGTCGATGTGCAGCGCGCCAACACCGACGCCGAGCGTCTGCGCAACGAGGCTCAGGCCTATGCCAACGACATCGTGCCCCGCGCCCGCGGCGACGCGGCGCGCATCGTCGCGGAAGGACAGGGCGCACGGTTGGCCTCGATCGCGCAGGCCACCGGACAGACGCAGCGCTTCCTTTCGGTGCTGGCGGCGTATCAGACAGCGAAGGACGTGACGCTGCGGCGCATGTACCTCGAGACGATGCAGGACATCATGACCCATTCGTCGGCGCTGGTGGTGGACGACCGGCTGAAGGGCCTGGTGCCGTTCCTGCCGCTCAATCTGCCGGCGCCGGCGCCGGCGACGCCACGACCTGCCACACCTGGCGGCGCGCCATCGACCGCCGCGTCCCCCGGTCCATCCCAGGCGGCGCCGCGATGAGCCGCGTCGCGATCGCCGGTATCGCCTTCCTGGTGGTGCTGTTCGTGCTGGTGGATTCGACGCTGTTCACGGTCGATCAGACCGAGCAGGTGCTTCTCACCCAGTTCGGCCAGCCCGTCCGGGTGATTGGGCAGCCGGGGCTGCACACCAAGACCCCATTCATTCAGACGGTGATTACCTTCGACAAGCGGCTGCTGAATCTGGAACTTCCGGGCGAGCAGGTGATCCTGGGCGACCAGCGGCGGCTGGTGGTGGACAGTTTCACCCTGTTCCGCATCACCGACCCGCTGCTGTACTATCAATCGGTGGGTCCGGCAGAGGACGGCATCCGTGGCCGGCTCAACTCCATTGTCTCGGCATCGCTGCGCCGGGTGCTCGCCAACAACAAACTGCTCGACGTGTTGTCGGCCCGGCGCGATCAGATCATGGCGACGATCCGCGACCAAGTGAACGTCGAGATGCGGGGTTTCGGCGTGTCGATCGAGGATGTGCGCATCCGCCGCGCCGACCTGCCGGACGAGAACACCAAGGCGGTGCTCTCGCGTATGCAGTCGGAACGCCAGCGCGTGGCGGCGCAGGCACGCGCCGAGGGCGCGGAAGCGGCGGCGCGCATCCGCGCCGACGCGGAACGCGACCGGACCGTGCTGCTGGCCGATGCGCGGGCCACTGCGGATCGCCTGCGGGGCGAGGGTGAGGCGGAGGCAACCCGCACCTTTGCCAAGGCCTATCAGCAGGATGTCGACTTCTTCTCGATCTGGCGCACGCTGCAGGCCTACCGCGACGCCTTCGATACCGGCAATTCTCGCCTGGTTCTGACTCCCGACAACGAATTCCTGCGCTACCTTCAATCGTTGCCGGTGCCGGCGGGGCAGTAGTCCAGTTGCCAGCCGCCGCGCGCCGGACCATATCCGGTCCGTCCTCCAGAGAAAGTCCGACCATGCGCCTGATACGCTGCCCCTCCGCCCGCGCCGCCACGCTGGCCCTTGGCATGACGTTCGCCATACCGCTCGCCGCCGGCGCGCCGACCGGGCCGGCCTTCGCCAGGCCGGCGCCGGACAGCTTCGCCGACCTGGCGGCCAAACTGCTACCAGCGGTGGTGAACATCTCGTCCAGCCAGGCGATGCAGGCGCGCGCCGGCGGTCCCGGGTCCGGCCCGGAGATTCCGCTGTTCCCGCCCGGCTCGCCGTTCGAGCAGTTCTTCAAGGATTTCCTCAACCGCAATCGGCCCGGCCAGCATGGTGACAATCAGCCGGCACCCGAGCATCGCATGCAGAGCCTCGGGTCGGGCTTCATCATCGATCCCTCCGGCCTGGTGGTCACCAACAACCACGTGATCGATGGTGCCGACGAGATCACCGTGACCTTGCAGGACAATACCTCGCTCAAGGCCAAGGTGCTTGGCCGCGACGAGACCGGCGACATCGCGCTGTTGCAGGTGAAGCCGGACAAGCCGCTGACGGCGGTGCAGTTCGGCGATTCGAATGCCGAGAGGGTCGGCGACTGGGTGCTGGCGATCGGCAATCCGTTCGGCCTTGGCGGTACGGTCACCGCCGGCATCGTCTCGGCGCGTGGCCGCGACATCCGTCAGGGGCCGTACGACGACTTCATCCAGACCGACGCGGCGATCAACCGCGGCAACTCCGGCGGGCCGCTGTTCAACATGGACGGCGAGGTGATCGGCATGAACACGGCGATCTATTCGCCGTCCGGCGGGTCGATCGGCATCGGCTTCTCGATCCCAGCCAACATGGTCAAGGCGGTCGTCGCGCAGTTGAAGGATTTCGGCCATCCGCGCCGCGGCTGGCTCGGCGTGCGCATCCAGCAGGTAACGCCTGACATCGCCGAAAGCCTCGGCCTGAAGGACTCGACCGGCGCGATGGTGGCCGGCGTCAACGACGGCGGCCCCGCCGACAAGGCGAAGATCCGCAACGGCGACATCATCCTGAAGTTCAACAACCAGGACGTGAAGGAGATGCGCTCGCTGCCGCGCATCGTCGCCGACGCCGAAGTAGGCAATTCGGTGCCCGTGGTCCTGTGGCGCGACGGCAAGGAAGTGACGGTGCAGGCCACCTTGGCCGAGAAGCCGGACGACGTGCAGGTTGCCGCCGCCACGACGGGCGACAAGGGTCAGAAGCCAACGGAGATTTCCGGCCTCGGTCTGAAGCTGGCGCCGATCACGCAGGAGACCAAGGACAAGTTCTCACTCGGCGCCGACCAGAAGGGCGTGGTGATCACCGACGTGGCGCCGAACAGTTCCGCCGCCGAACGCGGACTGAAGGCGGGCGACGTGATCGTCGAGGTGCAGCAGGGCGAGGTGTCATCGCCGGCCGAGGTGCAACAGAAGGTGGACACGGTGAAGAAGGAGAACCGCAAGTCCGTGCTGTTGCTGATCCAGCGCCAGGACGGCTTGCAGTGGGTGCCGCTGTCGCTGTCGGGCGACAAGGACAAGCAGCCGGGTTAGGCGCTTGCCGGACCCGGCCTATCTGTTCGGGCCAGGGCGGCCGCGCCGCCCCAACGTGATGGCGCACCGCCACGTGGTGGTGTCGGGACACTACTATGCCTCGCTCGCCGGTGTGCAGGTCCTGGAAGCCGGTGGCAACGCCATCGACGCGGGCGTCGCGACCGGGCTGGCGATCGACGTGTTGGAAAGCGAGTTCGTCGGCTTCGGCGGTGTCGCGCCGGTGATGATCCACCTTGCCGACCGCAACGAGACCCACGTGATCAGCGGTGTCGGTGTCTGGCCGAAGGCGGCCAACCTCGAGCAGTTTCACCGGAACTTTGGCGGGCGCATCCCTGAGGGGCTGCTGCACACCGTGGTTCCCGCCGCGCCGAGCATCTGGATTACCGCCCTGGCGCGCTTCGGCACGATGTCGTTCGGCGAGGTGGCCGCGACGGCGATCCGCTTCGCGCGCGAGGGGTTCCCGACCTATCCTTTCCTGGCCGAGCAACTCGCCGCGCGGCAGAACGACGTCGCCCGTTGGCCGACCACGGCCGCCATCTTCCTGCCCAACGGGCGGCCGCCCCAGGTGGGCGAGAACTTCGTGCAAGGTGATCTCGGGCGCACGCTGCAATACATGGCGGATCAGGAGCGGGCACACGCGCGCGGCGATCGCCTTGCCGGCCTGAAGGCGGCGCGCGATGCGTTCTATCGGGGCGACATCGCGCGGGCGATCCTGCACCATCAGCAGGAGAACGGCGGCTGGCTGACCGAGAACGACCTCACCGAATTCCATAGTCCGATCGAGCCGCCGTGCCGTATCCGATTCGGCGAGTTCGATGTTTACGGCTGCGGCGCGTGGTCGCAGGGGCCGATGGTGATGGAGGCACTGAACATCCTGGCGGGCCTCGATCTGCGCGGCATGGGGCACAATTCCGCTACCTATGTCCACGCGGTGACCGAGGCGCTCAAGCTAGCCGCCGCCGATCGCGAGGTCTATTTTGGCGACCCGGCGTTCGTCGATGTGCCACTGGATACGCTATTGTCTGAAGACTACGCGGCGCGGCAGCGTGCGCGGATCGATCCGGCGCAGGCGTGGCCCGGCATGCCGCCGGCAGGCGAGGTCGGTGGCGTGTCCATACCGCCCTGGCGTCCCGATCCTTCGGCGGGCACGGCGCTGGAGATTGCCGATACCAAGCCAGAGACGTCGTTCCTCTGCGTTGCCGACCGTCATGGCAACGTGTTCGCCGCCACGCCGAGTGATCCGACCGTCGCCGGGCCGGTGGTGCCGGGCACCGGGATCACCGTCTCGATGTGGGGTTCGCGCGGCTACACCGGCCCGGATCATCCGGCGCGCGTCGGTCCCGGCCGGCGGCCGCGCATGTCGGCCAATCCGGCGATCGCGATCAAGCCGGGCGAGTTGGTGATGCCGTTCGGTTCGCCGGGCAGCGAGGTGCTCGGCCAGGCGATGGTGCAGGTGTTCCTCAACCAGGCCGTGTTCGGGATGGACCCGCAATCGGCCTGTGAGGCACCTCGGTTCGCGTCCTACTCCTGGCCGGAATCGGCGCTGCCGCATTCCTACCGGCCGGGGCATCTGTGTATCGAGGAGGACGTGGGCGCCGGGACGTGCGACGCGCTGGCGACGCTCGGCCATCGCGTGGAGCGGTGGCCGGAGCGCAAGTATCTCGCGGGCTCCGTCTGCACCATCCAGTCCGATCTGCGGACCGGGGTGAAGTGGGCGGGTGCCGATCCGCGACGGACGGCTTATGCGGTGGGATGGTAGGCGCGCGGCGGCTTGGTACGTCTACATGCGCAAGATTTTCGAGCAGGCGCTCTTGTAGCCGAGCACATTTCGATATATCTGTATTTTCGCTATGTCGAAACTCAGTTGGATTACTTATGCCCCATAGACACTCTCATCACGACGACGACCGGCGCTTCGCCCGCCGGGAACGCCGCCACAGCGACACTCAATTCGGACCCGGACGGCATGATCGCGGCGGCCGATCCGGGCTTGGCCGCTTCTTCGCCCATGGCGACCTTCGCCTGGTCATTCTCCATCTCATCGCCGAGAAGCCACGGCACGGTTACGAGATCATCAAGGCGATCGAGGAGCAGGTCGGCGGCGCCTACAGTCCAAGTCCAGGCGTTATCTACCCGACGCTGACCCTGCTCGAGGAACTCGGCCATGTGACGGTCAGTACCGGCGACGGTGCGAAGAAGCTGCATGCGATCACCCCGGAAGGCCGGGCTTACCTCGATGCCTATCGCCCTGCCGTGGACGCCCTCCTCGCCCGGATGGAAGAGGCCAGCCGCGTACATGGCGGCGGTCCCGCGCCGCAGATCCTGCGCGCGATGGAGAACATGAAGCTCGCGCTGCGACTGCGCCTTTCGCGCGGTCCACTCAGCGAAGAGCAAATCAACGCCGTGGCTACCGCAATCGACGGCGCAGCCATCAGCGTGGAACGGACCTGACACCTCGTGACCACCAACAGAGGAGGACTTCCAGTGACCGAAATCAAAGGCTATCACGCCCATGTCTATTACAATGCAGCTACCCGGCAGATCGCCGAGGGTCTGCGGGACACAATCATCGGAAGGTTTGCTGTAGAGCCTGGAGCCTTCAGCGATGAACCGAGAGGCCCGCACCCGATTTCGCAGTTCAACATCATCTTCCAGACTGGAGAGTTCCAAAAGATCGTGCCTTGGCTGATGCTAAACCGTGAGGCCTCGACGTTCTCATTCATCCTCTGACCGAAAGCTCCTACGATGACCACAGTAAGAATGCGCTGTGGATGGGCACGCCGGTGCCGATGCGGCTAGTACAGCGTTTCCATGGAACGACTCGTATCACGCCGCCGCCTTGATCTTGTAGGACCAGGTGTGGACGACAGGCTCGCAGTTGAGGTCGTCTAG
>Ga0209040_10001561_pt1 | contig 18143 bp, 17 predicted proteins | sample BogFormECP12_OM3_FD_188240 | JGI IMG/M metagenome (GOLD analysis project Ga0209040, IMG submission 188240) | Bog forest soil microbial communities from Calvert Island, British Columbia, Canada - ECP12_OM3 (SPAdes) (version 2) | ecosystem: Environmental > Aquatic > Freshwater > Wetlands > Bog ...
CGTTTATGGGCTATTCATGACCCCGCTGGGCTGGGGGTGGGCAGCGGCGGTGTGGGTATACGCCCTCGCCTGGTTCCTTATCAGCGACCGCATCAAACTTCTGGCCTACCGCATCCTCGATCCCGAAAAGAAGTCTCGCATGGCGGCGCCGGCCCTGGATCCAGATGACCTGGGCAGCATGGGATTTCCGGCCGCATCGATTGGACCCAATAGCGCTCGCTACTCGAGGACCAAAGACCCACGATTGACTCAGACACGAACGGGAGGCGACATGTGACATGTCGCCCAGTTGCCCCGGCAAATGATCCATCCGGCCGGTCACGAGCGACTTCCAAACGGGACTACGTCTCGTATCCACCACACAGATTGCCCAGAACAGCTGACGGACCCCGAGAAGTGGATCGACAAACCGCCACAATCCCCTGCAACGTCGGATATTAGGGCACGCGCTTCATGGACAGGGCGCGTGCGTGGGGGTTGGATCGCGTCGGCCGATTCATCGTCCCGATTCCAAAAGTCTTCCCGATTCCAAAAGGGGGCGCCGACGAATGCCGAGCTAGATTGCCAAGCTCGCGGAAACTCAATGAAACATCATGTGCCGCAGCGAAACTTCATGTGCCGGAGTTGGTCGATCGAACCTCTGAGAAGCGCGTCGTCGACAACCGCCGTCACCTCCAACTTGGCGAGAGTAATCGCACCTTGTGGTTGTCGAAAAGTGCGATATCCGCGGCATTGCACCCGGTGGCCATGCGCGCCAGAGTCTGCCCCTACGCCGGCAACGGGACGAAATCACTCTGCAACCCGACCACCTAAGGCGGAGACCGAATGGTAATTTGACGAGCCCAACCTGCCGTCATCGCGCCTCGGTTCAGTAGCTGCCAGTAAATCTGTGATTGACCGGTGGCGTTGGCGGGAGAATCCTCAAGGTGATCGCCGGGGCGATCACTCGAAGGGAGGACGTAGTCGACCTATCACGACGATCCGGGAGAGCAATGAGTTCGGAACATGCAATAGAACAGGTGCCGCTGTCGGAGATCCGCGAAGGTGACATGCTCCAAGACCCCCGGTCTGGAAGATGGATCAAAGTCACGCAAACGGCCGACAGCAAAATGCGCGACACTGACATGTGCTCAGATGGGGAGACGCCGGTAATCGAGGAGTACCGCGTCTACTACGGCGACGGAGGTGAAGAGGTCGATTCCCGGTTCGTTACGGGCCTCGTCAGTCGTCAAGTGCGAGAGTAGTCGCGAGCGCCCATTGCGGGCCGCGCGTCACAGCACGACGGAATGCCGCGCCCGTCGCAAGGCGGGCCGACTGGACCTCCGCTGCAAGCATTTCCGCTTCCGCGACCGTGCCTTCCTCGCCGGAGTGCGGTTGGGCAGCCATGTGCGATTACCGTCGGCACGATTGTGTGCTGAAGATTGATCTTGGTGGACTCCTAGGCCTTCGTGGCTTCCGGTTGGGCTCAACCCCAAAAACGGCTCCTCTTCAATCGCTTTTCATCGCCCTTTACGTCGGTCCACATGCCCGGCGCATAGCTGTATGGCTGATCGGCGCCAGCGCGGACGACCTCGAGCGTGCCGTCGTTCTGCTTGATGTACGCGTCACCGAATCGCATATAACTGTCGGTTGCGCCGTCTTGGAGTCTCACGGTAACTGTCATGGTTCAAACCTCCGGGTGCGCCGGCATAATGCCGGCAGGGATCGTAAGTGATTAGCCCATCTTTGATGAATCGGTGAATACGACGTGTCCACGAATCGGGAAAGACCGTGTGATCACGAAATGCGGACCATCGTTGGTCCGTCCTCAGCGCACCTTCTCGGGAATCGAATTCAGTGCGTGCAGAACATGTTCCGCCAGTTCGCTTGCCGCCTTGTCTCCCAGCTTGGAATGAGACCTGATGGTGTCCCTGACCAGTTCGAGACGTTGGACGTAGGGCGAGCGGAACGTCGTTGGTGAAGCCATCCAATTTTCCTTTTCAGTCGAACATGTTCGCTCGCAACCAAGCTGCCCGATATCTACAACGTTACGCCACTTCTCATCGCTGGGGGTGAGTCCATCGAGCACAGCGCCAGCGCATACACGGAGGCAAGGTGGAGTCGGTCATTGCCGCGCAATCGATAAACGTCGTGCGTGCTGCAACGTCGAGATCACCGCGATAGTCGCCTCAGCGCCCTGGTTATTGTCCACCCCGTCGGCCTGCAGTCCCTCGTATCCGCCACCTGTATCCGGGTCCCACATCGGCTCTCCCGCGTCGTTGTCGCCCATGAACCAGGCGGCTGCGGCCCTGACGCCGGCGAGCCAGATCGGGTTGTTGTCGACGGCGGCGGCGCGCGCGCACGCATCGGCGAGTGTGGACACTTCGATGGGCTGCTGGTCAAAACCGGGCCTCGCGTCTTGGGCCCCTCTGCCCGCAGCGGGGGTCGGCGACAGATGCCCGTCTGCCGTTTCGAACGCGATTAGCCACGCCAACAGATCCAGTCCGTGCTGCCGCAGCGGCGCGTCGGCGAGCGCGGCACCCGCAGCGATCATGGCTTCCGGCAGGACGGCGTTCGCGTACGTCAGTCGCGACTCGGGCCACGGCCACGTCGGGTCGTAGCTCCGAGCGGGTACCGAGGTGGCGTAGTCGGTGAGCAGCGCCCGAGCCGCGCGGTGCTCTGGGTCAAAGGCGAGGAGTTCGGCAGCGCCGAGCGCCGCGAACGCCATCGCCCGTGGCCATGCCGACCGCTCCTGGGCGGCACGCTCGAACTGCATGATGGCCGACTGGCGGGCCCAGGAGACATTGCTGTGCGCGGCCGCGGTCCCCAGACCCCAGATGCACAGCCCCCAGGCGTCCTCTAGGGCTGGCTCGTCGACCCAAGCTGCCCATGCTGTCCATCTCATTACGGCATGCGCCGGTAAGGGCTTGCGCGTCGTTCAAGAATCGCAACGCGACTCCGGCCAGACCGTTCAGTGTTCGGTCGGGCCCATGGTCCCGAGTGGCGACAACGAGCACCCGCGCCACATCGTCCGTGCAGTAACCATGCTCCGGCAGCGGCTCGGCGAGCCGCGCGTGCCCAAAAGTGCCACGACGGTCGGTCAGCCGTAGCAGATGATCGAATACCGGCGCCGGGAACGTCGTGGTCATACGAGTGCCAGCCGTCGCGTGAGGACTCGCACGACGCAGACGCCGACGCCGTTGGCGTCCAACCCGTTGGCCAAAGCCGCGCTGAACGTCGCCAGCCTGCACAGTGGCGGTGCATACGTACATCGGATCCCAAAGCTCGGAGACCCGAAAAACCCCTGGCCCACAACAGGAACCGCTGATGGTCGAAATATAGGCAAAGTGCTCAAGGTGATCCCAACTGCTGTTCTCACCTGCGTGTCCAGCTCAAGCGGCTGCACCGCGCGGTCAGCGGCAGACGGCTGACTCATCCCGGACTAGCTGGGCTCCCAACTGATTTGACGATACACCCACAATGGCGTCGGCGCGACGAGATGGCTGTGAACGTCGCGTCGTCGCCGGACGATCCGATCAACCCCGCGTCGTGGGGTAGAGTCCGGGGATCGGGACCAACCAGGCCCCATGATGAAGGGGCCAGTGATGGCTGATAAGTCTCCTCGGCAAGCCATGAGCAAGAAGTCAGGAAAGTCACTGAAGGAGAAACGCGCCGACAAGCACACCAAGGCCGCCCGCCGCGCCGCGTCGACCGATGCATTATTTCACGACAAGAAGCGCTGAAGCACAATGACTTTCGTCGCACACCCTAGACGACATCAAAACCGCGGCGAGTGACCGGACACCTCAATTTCCGCAGATTCGTAGTTTCAGCGGGATGCGACGATGCGTCCGTAGTCAGCACACCGCCAGGGTTTGACAGGAACGAAATCGCTGCGCTTGCCCTCGTAGCGATGTGCGACGGCCCGATGATCGAATTGAGTTGTGGTCCTGGATGTTTGGTCACCTGCTTGATTCGGCCGAGGTGTTCCGGCATTGGGTGTCGACCGATCGGCCAAAGCGATCCGACTGGCGGGCCCGGTGTGGAGCTCCGGCGCTCCTCGGTGACGTATTCCAGCCACTGCTCGGAATAGGCTGTTGACAAACAGTTTTGCTGATCGACGGCAAGGTCGGCCTGGGCGTGGACTGTGCCGCGATGCTCGCAGGCCAGGTAGGTCTGAGAATGGGCGATGTCCGCCTGATCGGCGAGCGGGTGATCGATGGCATGGCCGTGTCGTGAGCGTGTGTGCGCCCAGCCCCAACAGGCGTTTCTTGTCAGCTGGCTACTGCTCACCGACGAAGCGGTCGCGTTTGCCGTTTGACGGGTGGACCCGCGAGGTACGCTCCCGGAATGACGGTAAGACCGGCGCCCCGCCTGCCCGGACCGACCATGGCGGCGCGGGCCAGATGGTTGCTACGAGCTCGCCCCGGCGACTCCATGCTGGCGCTGAGCATGGCGACGGCTTCGCTGCCCGTGGTGGGCAAGCATCTCGAACCGCTCGGCGGCGTGACCGCGATGGGCGTCTGGGGCTACCGGCACATACCGGGATTCTTGTCCACATCAGCGAAGTCCTGGCTCACTCCGGGCATCGGTGAGATCCGCAAGGCCGAGCGCGGCCAGACCCAAGCGGTGTCTGACGCTGCACTGCGTGGCGTCGTATCGGGCAAAGACCTCGACATCGAGTGGCCGGCCCCGGAGCGGACGCCACCGTTCTGGAAGGCGCGGCAACACCGTCGGTACCTGCGTCGCAGCTCGGTGCGATACGGCAGCCACCGGGTGCAACTGCTCGACGTCTGGCGGCGGAGGGACCTGCCGGTGCGGCCGGCACCCGTGATGATCTTCGTGCCCGGCGGCGCCTGGGTGCACGGTGGCCGCACTCTGCAGGGCTATGCGCTGATGTCGCATCTGGCCGAACTGGGTTGGGTGTGTCTGTCGGTGCAATACCGGGTTTCGCCGCACCACCGCTGGCCGTCTCACATCACCGACGTCAAAACCGCGATCGCGTGGGCGCGCGCCAACGTCGACAAGTTCGGTGGCGACCGCAATTTCATTGCGGTGGCAGGTTGTTCGGCAGGCGGGCACCTGTCCGCGCTGGCCGGCCTCACCGGCAACGACCCCGAAATGCAGACCGAGCTGCCGCCTGGCTCGGACACCTCGGTGGATGCTGTGGTGGGGATTTACGGCCGTTACGACTGGGAGGACCGCTCGACCGTCGAGCGGGACCGCTTCGTCGATTTTCTGGAACGGGTGGTCGTCAAGCGCAGGATCGACCGTCATCCCGAGGTGTTCCGCCAAGCCTCGCCGATCGCCCGGGTACATCCGGATGCCCCGCCATTCCTGGTGATTCACGGGAGCAACGATTCGGTGATTCCGGTGGAGCAGGCGCGCAGCTTTGTCGAGCGGCTGAGGTCGGTGTCGCCTTCGGTAGTGAGTTACATGGAGTTGCCCGGCGCCGGACACGGCTTTGATCTGACCGATGGGGCCCGCACCGGTGCGATGGCGACCGCGGTCGGGCTGTTCCTCAACCAGGTCCACCGCAACCGGATGATCGCGGCCAAAGAGGTTATTTAGCAGCCGGCCGACTGTATGGTCGCCCCGTGGGGTTAAAAAACCGCGGAGTGTGCAGGTGAAAAGGCTGAGCGGCTGGGATGCGGTGTTGCTCTACAGCGAGACACCGAACGTGCACATGCATACCCTCAAAGTCGCTGTGATCGAGTTGGATCACGACCGTCGCGACTTCGACGTCGACGCGTTCCGCCGGGTCATTGGCGGTCGGTTGTACAAGCTGGAGCCGTTTCGCTTTCAGCTCGTTGACATCCCGCTCAAGCTGCATCACCCGATGTGGCGGGAAAATTGCGATGTCGACCTGACCTACCACGTGCGGCCGTGGCAAGTGCGCGCCCCGGGCGGTCGTCGCGAGCTCGATGAGGCCATCGGAGAAATCGCCAGCACGCCGCTGGACCGTGATCACCCGTTGTGGGAGATGTACTTCGTTGAGGGGCTGGCCGATGACCGGATTGCGGTGGTCGGCAAGATCCACCACGCGCTGGCCGACGGGGTGGCCGCGGCGAATCTGCTGGCGCGCGGCATGGATCTGGCGCCCGGCCCGCAGTCCGGCCGGACCCGGTTCGCGGCCGACCCCGCTCCGTCCACCGGCGAACTGGTTCGGTCGGCGTTCGCTGATCACCTGCGCCACATCGGGCGGATCCCGCGGACCGTCGGCTACACCGCGCAGGGCATTAATCGGGTGCGCCGCAGCACGCGCAAGCTGTCACCGGAGCTGACCCGGCCGTTCACCCCGCCGCCGACCTTCATGAATCACATGCTCACCCCCGAGCGCAGATTCGCCACCGCGACCTTGGCGCTGGCCGATATCAAGGAGACCGGCAAGACGCTCGGCGTCACGATCAACGACATGGTGCTGGCGCTGTCCGCGGGCGCGTTGCGCAAACTGCTGCTGCGCTATGACGGTATGGCCGATCACCCGCTGCTGGCCTCGGTGCCGGTGAGCTTCGACTTCTCCTCCGACCGGATCTCGGGGAATTACTTCACCGGCATGCTGGTGGCATTGCCGTCCGACCTCGACGACCCGCTGGAACGGGTGCGGCGCACCCACGACAACGCCTTCGACGCCAAGGAGGGCCACCAGCTGCTCGGGCCGGAACTGGTCAGCCGGTGGGCGGCCTACTTTCCGCCGGGACCGTCGGAGTCGTTGTTCCGCTGGCTGGCCACCCGCGACGGCCAGAACAAGGTGCTCAACCTGCCGATCTCCAACGTTCCGGGTCCGCGTGAGCACGGGCGGGTCGGCGGCGCACTGGTCACCGAGATCTATTCGGTGGGACCGTTGACTACCGGCAGCGGTTTGAACATCACCGTGTGGAGTTATGTCGACCAGCTCAACGTCTCGGTGCTTTCCGACGGCGCCACTGTCGACGACCCGCACGAGCTGACCGACGCCGTCATCGACGAGTTCATCGAAATCCGTCGCGCTGCAGGGCTTTCCGAAAAATTGACGGTCATCCAGACCGCGATGGCGCAGGCCTAGCCGTCTAGACGGGCCAGCAGGTCACGACGGACGATCTTGCCGGTGCTGCCGCGCGGCAGCTCGTCGAGTACGACGATCTCCCGAGGCACCTTGTAATTAGCCAGGTTGTCCCGGACATGCTGCTTGAGGCGGTCGCCGGTGGCCTTCGAAGGGTCAGCGGCCGGCGTCAGCACCACGAAGGCCGCCAGCCGTTGGCCGTAGCCTTCATCGTCGACTCCCAACACCGCGGCTTCGGCGACATCGGGGTGAGTCGTCAAGGTCTTTTCGACCTCTATCGGATAGACGTTCTCGCCGCCGGAGACGATCATCTCGTCGTCGCGCCCGACCACATACAGCCGCCCGGCCTCATCCAGGCGGCCCACATCACCCGATGCCATGAAGCCGTCGCGGAAGTTCTTGCCCGCGCCGGAGGTGTAGCCGTCGAAGCGGTTGGAGTTGCGGACGAAGATCTGACCGACCTCGCCGGTGGGCACCGGGCGAAGCTCGCTGTCGAGGATGCGAATCTCGGTGCCGCTGGCAGGTTTACCCGCGGTGTCCGGCGCGGCCCGCAGGTCCGTGGGCGTCGCGGTGGCGATCATGCCGGCCTCGGTGGCGTTGTAGTTGTTGTAGATGATGTCGCCGAACTCGTCCATGAATCGGGTGACGACGTCGGGACGCATGCGAGACCCCGAGGCCGTGGCGAACCGCAGCGAACGACCACTGTGGCGATGGCGGACCTCGTCGGGCAGGTCCATGATCCGGTCGAACATCACCGGCACCACGCACAGGCCGCTTGCCTGGTGGCGGTCGATGAGCTCGAGGGTGGCCTCCGGGTCGAACTTGCGCCGCGTCGCCACCGTGCAGCCCAGCGACGCGGCGAAAACCAGCTGCGAAAAGCCCCACGCGTGAAACATCGGCGCCACCACCACCGTCGTCTCCTCGGTGTGCCACGGTACCCGGTCGAGGATCGCTTGGAGTTCGGTCGCACCACCGCCGGAGTGCTTGGCGCCCTTGGGGTTACCGGTGGTTCCCGACGTCAGCAGAATCAGTTTGCCCTTGCGGTCTGCCTTTGCGGGCCGCCGGCCGGTGTGAGCGGCGATCAGCTTCTCGACGGTGGTCTCGTGGGTCTCAGGGTGGTCTGTCCAGGCGACGATCCGGGTGGTGTTGGGTTTGTCGACCAGCGCACGGTTCACCGAGTCGGTGAACTCTTCGTCGTAGATCACCGCGTCCGCGCCTTCGCGATTGACCACGTCGGCCAGCGCCGGGCCGGCGAACGAGGTGTTCAGCAGCAGCACGTCGGCGCCGATTCGGTTGGCCGCCAACAACGCCTCGACGAAGCCGCGGTGGTTGCGGCACATGATGGCAACGACTTCCGGTGTGCCGCCGGGCAAGCCCTGCAGCCCAAAAGCCAACGCGTCGCCGCGCTGGTCGAGCTGACGGTAGGTCAGTGTCCCGAGTTCGTCGATCAGCGCCGGACGGTTCGGGCAACGTTGCGCTGACATCGCGAATCCGCTTGTGACGGAGAGGCCTTCGCGGCGCGCCACCGCGGCGATGCGTAGATACTTGTCAGGTCTCAGCGGTGCGATGATTCCCGCGCGGACCATGGTGGCCAGCAGGCCGAGCGGTGCCATCGGCGCTACTAGCCGATGACCGGAAGGCGACGCTCTTTGGCCAATGTGTCGAGCGCCTTCTGCATGACGCGGCGGACGTGGGCATCGACCGCGTCGATGTCGGGCTGCTCGCCGAACTCGCCCAACACGTCGATCGGCTCCAGTACCTGCATCACGATCTTTGTCGGCAGCGGCACGTTGACCGGAACCACCGCAGACAGACCGAACGGGAAGCCCACCGAGATCGGCAGGATCTTCACCCGCATCAGCTTGTCCAACCGCAGCGCCTTGGCCAATGCCGTGCCGCGGGACAGGTAGAGCTGGCTCTCCTGACCGCCGATGGCGACGGCGGGCACGATCGGAACGCCGGCGTTCAGCGCAGCCCGGACGTATCCGGTGCGGCCGTCGAAATCAATGATGTTCTCCGCCAGCGTCGGTCGGTAAACGTCGTAATCGCCGCCCGGAAACACCACGACCACACCGCCGGATCGCAGTGCCTCGTCGGCATTTTCGTGGTTGGCGCGAATGAAGCCGGTGCGGACGAAGAACTCGGCGGTCGGGCCGGTGAAGATGACGTCGTGGCTCAGCGTGTAGACGGGCCGGTCATACCCGAACTTCTCGTAGAAACCGGAGGCGAACACCGGAACGTCCATCGGGAACAACCCACCGGAGTGATTGGACACCACGAGCGCGCCGCCCGGTGGGAAGGAATCCAGCCCGCGCACCTCCGCGCGGTGGTAACCCTTGATCAGCGGACGGATCCACCCCATCACGCGTTCGGTGAGCCCGGGATCCCACTTGGAAATCTCGGTAGGTTCGATGTCGATTGCGGCCAACGCATTCCCCTGGGATCTCAGCGCGGATTTGGGCTGTGATGTCGGCTGTGATGGTAACCCAGCGTCTCCGACGTGCTCTCCTCGCCGATCGTTCGGGGCCGCTCGATACCATCTCCTCGACACCCGTCAATGAACTTAATAGGAGCGCGACACCGCTGTGAACACTGTGAGCACTGAAGAAGCCGCCAACAGCGAACCCGAGGTTCTCGTCGAGCAGCGGGACCGGATCCTGATCATCACCATCAACAGGCCGAAGGCCAAGAATGCGGTCAACGCCGCCGTGGCCAGAGGTCTAGCCGATGCTGTGGACCGGCTTGACGAAGACCAGGGCCTGTCGGTGGGCATCTTGACCGGCGCGGGTGGCTCGTTCTGTGCCGGAATGGATCTCAAAGCGTTTGCCCGCGGCGAGGTTCCCGTCGTGGAGGGCCGGGGCATGGGCTTTACCGAGCGTCCACCGGTCAAGCCGCTGATCGCCGCCGTCGAAGGCTACGCGCTGGCCGGCGGCACCGAGCTGGCGCTGGCCACCGACCTGATCGTGGCATCCAGGGACGCGGCATTCGGCATTCCCGAGGTCAAACGCGGCCTGGTCGCCGGGGGCGGGGGACTGTTGCGGCTGCCGGAGCGCATCCCGGCTGCCATCGCGATGGAGTTGGCGCTGACCGGGGAAAATTTCACCGCCGAGCGAGCCCATGCGCTGGGGATGGTCAATGTGTTGGCCGAGCCCGGGGGCGCGCTGGATGCGGCGATCGCCTTGGCCGAGAAGATCACCGCCAACGGGCCGCTCGCGGTGGCCGCCACCAAGCAGATCATCGTCGAGTCGCGCGGTTGGAGTCCTGAGACCAGGTTCGCCGAGCAGAACAAGATCCTGATGCCGGTGTTCTCGTCCAACGACGCCAAGGAAGGCGCCATCGCGTTCGCCGAGAAGCGTCCCGCCCGCTGGACCGGCACCTGACCGCGATCACCGGAATGCCGCGGCACCGGGCCGCCCCCGATCGGCAGATAGTTGCATGATCTAAACTAAGCCCAGGCGGGGCATGACACTTCTCACGGCCTTTGTAACGGGTGTAACGACAGAAAGTTCGAGGATGAGCATTTCGTTACTTCTCGAGATGGCCGTGTCGAGCAATCCCGACCGCACGGCCATCGTCTCGGGGGACACCCGGCTGACGACGCAGCAGCTCAGCGATCTCGCCGACGGCGGTGCCGGCATCATCGCCGGATCGAACGCCAACCATGTCGTCTACGTCGGCACCGGCGGCGCGATGCTCCCGCTGCTGATCTTCGCGTCGGCGCGGGCCGGGCTGGCCTTGACGCCGATCAACTACCGCCTCTCCGATGAAGGCATCCAAGCGCTGATCCGGCGGCTGCCCGAACCGTTGGTGATCGTCGACAGCCGCTACCGCGAGATGCTGCGTGACGCCGGTCAGCACGTCATCGATTCCGACGAGTTTTGTGCGCAGGCCGGTGAGGCGGCCCCATCTGAAAACCCAGCGGAGTTTCCCGACCCGGACGCGGTCGCGATCGTGCTGTTCACCTCGGGCACCACGTCGCAGCCCAAGGCCGTCGAACTCACGCACAACAACCTGACCAGCTACGTCACCGGAACGGTCGAATTCGAGTCGGCCGAGCCGACCGACGCGGCGCTGATCTGCGTGCCGCCGTATCACATCGCGGGGGTCGGCGCGGCGCTGTCGAACCTGTACGCCGGCCGCAAAATGGTCTACCTGCCCACGTTCGACGCGCAGGAATGGGTGCGGCTGATCAACGCCGAGCACGTCACCACCGCAACCGTGGTGCCCACCATGCTCGACCGCATCGTCACCGTGCTGGAGGACGGCGACCATCAACTGCCGTCGCTGCGCAACTTGGCCTACGGCGGCTCGAAAGTCGTTCTGCCGCTGGTCCGCCGGGCCCTTGAGCTACTGCCGGACGTCGGGTTCGTCAACGCCTACGGTCTGACCGAGACGAGTTCCACGATCACCGTGCTCACCCCGGAGGATCACCGCCAGGCGCAGGCTGCTTCGGATCCCGCGGTCGTCAAGCGGTTGGGTTCGGTCGGGCAACCGGTGCCCGGCATCGAGGTCCAGATCCGTGACGACAACGGCACCGTGCTCGGGCCGGGGGAGACCGGTGAGTTGTTCGTTCGAGGTGACCAGGTCTCCGGCCGCTACACCGGGATCGGCTCGGTGCTCGACGCCGACGGGTGGTTCCCGACCAGAGACATCGCCACCCTCGATGGAGCTGGCTACCTGTTCATCGGGGGGCGTAGCGATGACACCATCATCCGGGGCGGTGAGAACATCGCGCCCGCCGAGCTGGAGGACGTGCTGATCGAGCACGCCCATGTGCATGACGTCGCCGTGGTCGGCGTCGACGATCCGCAGTGGGGGCAGGCGATCGTCGCGGTGGTGGTGCCGGCGGCCGGCGCCGACCCCGATCCCGAGGAGCTGCGTGAGCACGTCCGCAAGAGCTTGCGGGGTTCGCGCACCCCCGACCGAGTAGTCTTTCGCGACGAGCTGCCCACCAATGCAACCGGCAAGGTGCTCCGCCGCGAAATTGTCGACGAGCTTCGTGCCGCTCCGGCCGAGCAGTAAGGAACCAAACATCATGATCAAGAACGGAACCCGTCTGGCCAGCCAGGTGTGCGACACCCAGGTCATCGTCGTCCGAAGCGCGGACAGCCTCGACGATTTGCGCTGTGGCGGCGCACCGATGGTGGCGTTGGACGCCGAGCGTTCCGGTGAACTGGATCCGGCCTTCGCCGACGGCAACGTGATGGGCAAGCGCTACGTGGACGAGACCGGCGCCGAGGTACTGGTTACCAAGGCGGGTGCTGGAACCCTGGCTGTCGGCGGGACCGCCCTCAGCCTCAAGGAAGCCAAACCGCTGCCCGCCAGCGACTAGTTTTCGCGGCGCTCCGATAGTCCGTTGCGGCGGACGAATTCCCTTGCTTTAACCAGGAATTCGAGCTGATCGTGGACCTTTCGCAGCGGGTCGGCACTGCGTGTGGAGCGGCAAAGCACGACGGCGCCTTCCAGCGCGGCGATCGACATTACCGCCAGCGAGTCGGCATCCGGCTCGAGGAAGCCGTCGGCGACAAACGCGCGCGTCAGCGCCGTGCGCCAGTGGGCGAAAATCCGTCCAGCCTCGGCGGCCAACCGGACTTCGTCATCGGCGCAGCCGATCGCCGCGGCCACGACGGGACAGCCGGCGTTGAAATCGCTGTCAGCCAGCGCGCGTTCCCAGAATTTGACGAACTGCCGCAACAGCACTTTCGCGCCCCGCCCGGCGGCGTCGTCGATGTCGGCGGTGATCGCATCCCCGGCGTACCGGAGCGCCTCGGCGACGATCTGATTGCGGCCGTCGGGAAAGTGGTAGTAGACCGAGCCACGGGGTGCGCCGCTGCGAGTGAGCACCTCGTCGATGGTCACGCCCGCGGTGCCGCGTTCACGCATCACCTCGGCGGCGCTGATCAGCATATTTATTCGGGTATTCCCGCGCTTGCTGCGGGCAGGCGTCGGCCGCGTTGTCAGCGACATGGTCGTGCTTTCCTTACCGTCCGGCCGTCACGCAGCGTGCGGGTGGCGGAGATGCGGAATTCGCCAGTGCATGGCACGTCGATCGAACCGTACGGACCGCAACGACTTGCGGCGAAGGTCGGGGATCTCCCGGGTGAACTGGTAGCCGGCGAGATTGAGCTCAACGATCAACATGATCTTCTCCTGGGCTATCTGGTCCCGTCGTGCGCCGGATCAACCAACCCACGATTATGCTATCAAGCATATAAGACAGCAGTAAGGTAAGCAAATCAACGGCTGTGTGATAGGCAGCAATCCCTGCAAGTGCCTCATTTCGACCTGTCAAGGGTTTGGTGGGACGGGAGTGTAACGCGGCTGGAATTATGCTCTATTGCATAATTGTGGCCGTTGCGCTTGACTGTGCCGATGGCCAACACCCCGCCCGACAACGCGCCGGTCCTGCCGGCCCTGGACACCGTGACTTTGGAGCGGGACGGACACGTCTTGCTGATCGGCCTGAACCGGCCGCACAAACGGAATGCTTTCAATCAGGCGATGCTCACGGACCTCGCCCGCGCCTACGGGCTGCTCGAGTCGGACGCGTCGGTGCGCGTCGGTGTGCTCTTCGCGCACGGGGATCATTTCACCGGCGGTCTGGACCTTGTCGACGTCGGTCCCAATATCGCCTCCGGCGACCTGCCCCTGCCGGCCGATGGACGGGACCCGTGGCGTCTGGACGGTTCCTGGACCACGCCGCTGATCGCGGTGGCGCATGGCTGGTGCATGACCCTGGGCATCGAGCTGCTGCTGGCCGCCGATGTCCGCATCGCGGCGACGGGCACCCGGTTCGCGCAGCTCGAGGTGCAGCGCGGCATCTATCCCTTCGGTGGCGCGACCTTGCGACTGCCTCGCGAGGCCGGATGGGGCAACGCTATGCGCTGGCTGCTCACCGGCGACGAGTTCGACGCCGCCGAGGCGCACCGGATCGGTCTGGTCCAAGAGGTGGCCGATGACGCCGCGGCCGCGTTGACGGTGGCCCGCGAGATCGCCCACACCATCGCCGGGCGCGCGGCACCGCTGGCCGTGCGCGCCACGCTGGCGTCAGCGCATCTGGCCCGCGATCGGGGCGACGCGGCCGCCATCGAGCGGCTACGCCCCGAAGTGGCTGCCCTGTTCGCCACCGCCGACGCCGCCGAGGGCGTGCGGTCTTTCATTGAACGCCGCCAAGCCCAATTCCAGGGGCGCTGAGAGAGTTAGGCTCGGCCCAGCGGATCGGGGAAGGCATCAGCCATGGGCCACTACAAGAGCAATGTGCGCGACCTGGAATTCAACTTGTTCGAAACGCTGGGCTTGGAGCAGGTGCTGGCCGACGAAGCGTTCGGCGACCTGGACGGCGAATCGGTGCGGGAGATGCTTTCCGAGGCCGCCCGGTTGGCCGAGGGGCCGGTGGCCGAGTCGTTCGCCGACGGCGACCGCCACCCGCCGACGTTCGATCCCGACACGCATGTCGTCAGCCTGCCCGAACCGTTCAAGAAGTCGCTGAGTGCGTGGCGCGACGGCGAGTGGTTCCGGGTCGGGCTCGACGAGGACGTCGGCGGTGTGCCGGCGCCGTCGATGGTGCAGTGGGCAGTCAACGAATTGGTGCTCGGCGCCAACCCTCCGGTGTTCATGTTCATGGCCGGTCCGTTTATGGCGAACATCCTCTACGGCATCGGCAATGAGCAGCAACGGCACTGGGCATCGCTGGCGATCGACCGCAACTGGGGCGCAACCATGGTGCTCACCGAACCCGACGCCGGTTCCGACGTCGGCGCCGGCCGCACCAAAGCGATCGACCAGGGCGACGGCACCTGGCACATCGACGGCGTCAAGCGGTTCATCACCAACGGCGACACCGACGACCTGTTCGAGAACATCCTGCACCTGGCGCTGGCCCGGCCCGAGGGCGCCCAGCCAGGTACCAAGGGTCTGAGCCTCTTTCTGGTGCCCAAATTCCTGCTCGACCCCGAGACCGGCGAACCGGGCGAGCGGAACGGGGTATTCGTAACCGGGCTGGAACACAAGATGGGCCTTAAGGTTTCGGCGACCTGCGAACTGACGTTCGGCCAGCATGGAGTACCAGCGAAAGGATGGCTGGTCGGGGACAGCCACAAGGGGATCGCGCAAATGTTCAAGATCATCGAGTATGCGCGAATGATGGTAGGCACCAAAGCCATTGCGACATTGTCGACGGGCTACCTGAATGCGTTGGAGTACGCCAAGACTCGGGTCCAGGGAGCTGATCTCACCCAGATGACGGATAAGACCGCGCCGCGGGTCACCATCCTCCACCATCCCGATGTGCGCCGGGCGCTGATGACGCAGAAGTCCTACGCCGAAGGCCTGCGTGCGCTCTATCTTTACACCGCCGCCCACCAGGACGCGGCGGCGGCGGCCGTCGTGTCCGGCGCCGATCCTCAGTTGGCGGAACGGGTCAACGATCTGCTGCTGCCGATCGTGAAGGGCGTGGGCTCCGAGCGGGCCTATCAGACTTTGACCGAATCGCTGCAAACCTTCGGTGGGTCCGGCTTCCTGCAGGATTACCCGATCGAGCAGTACATCCGCGACGCCAAGATCGACAGCCTTTACGAGGGCACCACCGCGATCCAGGCGCAGGACTTCTTCTTCCGCAAGATCGTCCGCGACCACGGTGTGGCGCTGCAACATCTGGTCACGCAGATCGAGGCATTCATCGAGAGTGCCGATGCCCGCCCCGAACTCGCCGACGCCCGATCGCAGCTGACCACCGCACTCGACGACCTACAAGCCTGGGTCAACACCATGACCGGATACCTGGTCGACTCTCAGCAGAGCTCCCGCGAACTCTATCGGGTGGGCCTGGAGTCGGTGCCCTTCCTGCTTGCGGTCGGTGATCTGCTGATCGGATGGCTACTGCTTCGCCACGCTGAGATCGCGCTGGCGGCGCTCGATCGCGACCCGACAGCGGCCGACCGGGCGTTCTATAACGGAAAAGTCGCTGCGGCAAACTTTTTCGTCAAGAGCATGCTGCCGCGGCTGACCGCTGACCGCGGGATCGCCGCAAATGTCGACCTGGCGATTATGGACCTGCGTGAAGAGACGTTCTGACCTCTTGGGCGGCCCATCGAATACACCACCACCCGGACTGGGCGCCGCTGGCAATCCCGGACACAGGCAACCGTCGATCCGCTTCTGTGCTGCTCCAACAATAAGGTTCATGTGCACCGGATCGGGTAGAACAACTCTTAGGAGGGCACCGTTGGCCAGTGACTTCGAGCAGTTCCTGACGATCCTGAATCTCGAGCGCGTCGACGAACTCACCTTCCTGGGATCGCACCCGACCAAGAACCCAGGCCGCACGTACGGCGGCCAGCTGATGGCGCAGGCGCTAATCGCCGGCAGCCAGGTGCTGACCCACAAGGTGCCGCCGGCTGCGCTCCATGTGCATTTCATCGCCGGCGGCGAGCCGAAGAAGGACATCCAATACCGGGTGGTCCGGCTGCGTGATGAGCGCCGGTTCGCTAATCAGCGGGTTGATGCGATGCAAGACGGCACATTGCTGTCCTCGGCGATGATCTCCTATGTATCCGGTGGCCCGGGTCTTGAGCACGGTGTTACGCCACCGAAGGTGTCAGATCCGCACACGTTGCCCTCGGTCGACGAGCTCCTGGATGGCTACGAAAACGTCGTCCCCGAGATCGTGAACGCGTTGCGACCGATCGAAGTGCGTTACGCCAACGACCCGGCCTGGGTGATGCGAGACAAAGGGGAGCGGCTCACCTACAACCGGATCTGGCTGCGCGCGAACGGCGAAATGCCCGACGACCCACTGCTACACACCGCCGCGATGGTGTACTCGTCGGACGCCGCGCCCCTTGATTCGATCATCACAACACATGGGTTGTCGTGGGGCTACGACCACGTCTTCGCCGCGTCGGTCAACCACTCAATCTGGTTTCACCGCCAGGTCCGTTTCGATGACTGGGTGCTGTACTCGACATCTTCCCCGGCGGCGGCCGATTCCCGCGGGCTAGGTACCGGCAACTTTTTCAACCGCGGCGGCCAATTGATAGCAACGGTGGTCCAGGAAGGAATCGTCATACACATGCCTGCGTGATTTCACGCGGATGACGGACCGTCGGTCGAAGTTGCCAAGGGGCGCCCGAATTAGTTTTTGCCAGTTGTCGATGTGCCGACGGGCATCAACGCTGCGGACGTGGCGCACCCTCTCGGACGCACGAGATCGTCCGGGAATCGACTCGGCTCATCCCGGGTTTACGATGTCAGCTGCGGCAAACGTCGCTAGCCGTCGTTTGCCCGAGCCAACCAGACTAGCCACGGTATGAGTGACCACAACCCCCCAAGCCTCGTCACCACCGGCCGATGGAGCCTGTGTCGGAGCCCGGCCGGCATCAGGGCATTTAGTCCCCGCTGCGCTGCGAGAGACTACCTTGACCCCAGCCACGGTCCACCGCCCGGCACCGCGACGAAGAGAAAAAGTAAAGGTCTCTAACACGGAGAGGGGACAGGGTGTCTATAGCGGCCGATGAGCTTGTCGCAGCACTACGTCTGGCAGCCAAAGAGAACGCCGAGTTGCGCCGGCAGAATCGCGAGCTCGTTGCATCGAAAAACGCTCCGGTGGCGGTGGTGGGGATGGGGTGTCGGTTTCCGGGTGGGGTGTGTTCGCCGGAGGGGTTGTGGGAGGTGGTGGCGGGGGGTCGGGATGTGGTGTCGGGTTTTCCGACTGATCGGGGTTGGGATGTGGGGGGGTTGTTTGATCCGGATCCGGATGCGGTGGGCAAGTCGTATACGCGGTGGGGTGGGTTTTTGGAGGATCCGGCTGGGTTTGATGCGGGGTTTTTCGGGATTGGTCCTGGTGAGGCGTTGGCGATGGATCCCCAGCAGCGGTTGTTGCTGGAGGTGTGCTGGGAGGCGTTGGAGCGGGCGGGGATTGATCCGACCGCGTTGCAGGGATCGGCAACAGGGGTGTTCGCCGGCATCATGCACGCCGGGTACGGGGCGGCCGAGGAGACCGACGGATATCGCCTGACTGGCAACTTGTCGAGTGTGGCGTCGGGGCGGGTGGCGTATGCGTTGGGGTTGGAGGGGCCGGCGGTGTCGGTGGATACGGCGTGTTCGTCGTCGTTGGTGGCGTTGC